>Ga0209689_1003528_pt1 | contig 11534 bp, 7 predicted proteins | sample GraSoiAngelo_149_FD_187119 | JGI IMG/M metagenome (GOLD analysis project Ga0209689, IMG submission 187119) | Grasslands soil microbial communities from the Angelo Coastal Reserve, California, USA - 14_1009_09_30cm (SPAdes) (version 2) | ecosystem: Environmental > Terrestrial > Soil > Grasslands ...
GGGCCTTCACCGCGGCCGTGCTCGGCGGCATCGGCAACATGACCGGCGCCGCGCTCGGCGGCCTGTTCATCGGATTCCTGTCGGCGTGGAGCGACCAGTACATCTCCGCGCGGTGGACCAACGCGCTCGTCTTCGCGATCCTCATCCTCGTGCTGGTCTTCCGTCCCCACGGCCTCATGGGTGAGCGAACGCCCGAGAAGGTGTGAGGCGGTGACGGTCAACGCCCGCCGTCCGCTCGGGTGGGCGGCGGTCGTGGCGGCCCTGATCGTGTACCCGTTCGTCGACCGGGTGCTCGGCTTCCAGACCGTCCACGCGGTGTCGGACGGGATGATCTACGTGCTCCTCGCTCTCGGCCTCAACATCGTGGTCGGCTACGCGGGCCTCCTCGACCTCGGCTACGCGGCGTTCTTCGCGATCGGGGCCTACAGCATGGGGCTCCTGAACTCGCCCGTCCTCGGCTCGCCGCTCTACGGGTACCCGTGGAGCTTCTGGGTCTGTATCTGGATCGCGGCCGTGGTCTCGGCGCTCCTCGGCGTCGCGATCGGCGCGCCGACCCTGCGCGTGCGCGGCGACTACCTCGCGATCATCACCCTCGGCTTCGGCGAGATCATCCCCGTGGCGATCCGAAACCTCGGCGATGTCACCATCGAGATCGGGAGCTGGCGGCCGATCGAGCGACTGAACCTCACCGGCGGCGAGAACGGCGTCAATCCCGTCGGCCGCCCGCAGCTGCCCGGCGTCCCGTTCGAGACCGACCCGGTGCCCTGGTATTTTCTGATCCTCGTCATCGGCGCGCTCTCCCTGTGGGCGATGAACCGGCTGCGCGACTCGCGTCTGGGTCGCGCCTGGATGGCCATCCGCGAGGACGAGACCGCCGCCGACTGCACGGGGGTCAACCCGATCTCGACCAAGCTCCTGGCGTTCGCGCTCGGCGCCTCGTTCTCCGGGTTCGCCGGATCCGTCTACGCCGCCAAGCTCCAGGCCATCACGCCGGGCGCGTTCGAGTTCCAGGTGTCGATCATGCTCCTCTGCATGGTCGTCCTCGGCGGCGCCGGAAGCCTCAAGGGCGTGATCCTGGGCGGGATGTTGATCACGCTCTTCGACCGGGTCGTGCTCACGCAGACGACGTTCATGGTGCGCGCCCTGGGACGGACCGTTGGTGTCCCCGCGCTCGCGACGGCGGACCTCACGCTCTGGCGCTGGTTCTTCTTCGGCCTCGGGCTCGTCCTCGTGATGCTGTTGCGGCCCGAGGGCCTCGCCGGGCGCCGGCTGCGCCCGGCCCCGGTCGCCGACGAGGCCGAGGACATTCTGGACGTCGTGCCGGCGCCCCGCGTCGACGCGGTCCCGGAGTGGTTGCGCGAGCGTGCGCAGGATGGCGTCGCCGCGGCGCCGGCCATCCTCGACGTGCGGAGCGTGACCAAGCGCTTCGGCGGCGTCGTCGCCCTGAACGAGGTGGATCTCGTCGTCCCGCGCGGCGCCATCATCGGGCTCATCGGTCCGAACGGCGCGGGCAAGACGACGTTCTTCAACGTGGTGACGGGGCTCGTCCGGCCCGACGGCGGGCACATCACCTTCAACGGCGCCAGCCTCGTCGGGCTCCGCCCCAACGCCATCGTCGCCCGTGGCATCGCGCGCACCTTCCAGTCGATCCGGCTCTTTCAGAACATGACCGTGCTCGAGAACGCGCTCGTCGGCGAGCACTGCCGCCTCACCGCGACCGTCCCCGGGGCCGTGCTCCGGCCGCCGGCGGTGATCGCAGAGGAGACCCGAGCCCGCGCACGCGCGCGCGAGCTGCTGACGTTCGTCGGCCTCGGCGGCAAGGAGAACGAGCTCGCCCGGAACCTGCCCTACGGCGACCAGCGACGCCTGGAGATCGCCCGCGCGCTCGCGACCGAGCCGCGACTCCTCCTGCTCGACGAGCCGTCAGCCGGCATGAACCCGCGCGAGGCCCAGACGCTCACCGAGCTGATCGGGCTCCTGCGACGGGAGCTCGCGCTGTCGGTGCTCCTGATCGAGCACCACATGGAGGTCGTCATGGGGATCTCCGACCGGATCACCGTGCTCGACTACGGGACGCGCATCGCCGAGGGCACCCCGGCGGCGATCCAGCGCGACTCACGGGTGATCGAGGCGTACCTCGGCACCGGCTACGAGCAGGACCTCGCGGGCTAGGGATGCTCGACCTCGCGGACGTCTCCACGTACTACGGCAACATCCGGGCGCTCCGCGGCATCTCGCTCACCGTCGCCGCCGGTGAGATCGTCACGCTGATCGGGACCAACGGGGCCGGCAAGACGACGACGCTCCGGACGATCCTCGGCACCGTGCGGCCCCACCGCGGCACCGTCAGCTTCAACGGCCACCGCCTCGACACGCTCACGACCAACCGCATCGTGCGCCTGGGGATCGCGCAGTCGCCGGAGGGCCGGCGGATCTTCCCGCGGATGACCGTGCTCGAGAACCTGGAGCTCGGGGCCTTCGTACGACCGGATCGTGAGGCGATCGCGCCGGACCTCGAGCGCGTGTTCACGCTCTTCCCGCGTCTGCGTGAGCGTTCGGCGCAGAAGGGCGGCACGCTCTCGGGCGGCGAGCAGCAGATGCTGGCCATCGGCCGCGCCCTCATGGCCCGACCGGCGCTGCTCCTGCTCGACGAGCCGTCCATGGGGCTCTCGCCCATCCTCGTCGACACGATCTTCCGGATCGTGGAGGACATCAACCGGCAGGGGACGACGATCCTGCTCGTCGAGCAGAACGCGCGGATGGCGCTCCGGGTGGCGCACCGGGGCTACGTCATCCAGACCGGGCGCATCGTACTCCACGACGCGGCCGCCGCGCTGCTCCGCTCCGACCTCGTGCGCAAGACCTACCTCGGCGAGAAGTAGGCGTCACGGGACCCACCGTGACCGCTCTACCTCGACCCGACGATCCGTGCGGCGCCGGCTCAGCGGCGGACCGTCAGGCCCTCCAGATCGACCTCGGGCATGCGCCCGGTCATGAGGTCGGCGACGATCCGCGCCGTGCCGCACGCCATGGTCCAGCCCATGTGGCCGTGGCCGCAGTTGAAGACGAGGTTTCTGTGACGGCCGAGCCCGAGGATCGGCGGCCCGTCGGGCGTCATGGGCCTGAGACACGCGCGGAACGTCCCCCGCTCATAGTCCGCGGCGTCCGGGAAGAGGTCGCTTGCGAGGCTCCGGATGTTGTTGAAGTCCCGCGGCGTCCAGCCCCAGTCGTAGCCCGCGAACTCCGCGGTGGATGTCAGGCGCAGCCGGTCGCCGAGCCGTGACCAGCCGACCAGCCACCGCTCGTCCACGCCCGGGATCGTCGGCGCGAGCCCACCCGGCTTGAGGGGGAACGTCGAGGAATAGCCCTTCGCGGGGTAGATCGGCAGGCGCACGCCCGCGGTGCGCGCGACGATCGGCGCGCCGACGCCGAGCGCGAGCACGTAGGTGTCCGCCGTCAGAGCGCCGTCGCTCGTGACGACCGCGTCGATGCGGTCGCCACTCGCGCGGAGCTCCGTGACCCGCGTGTCGAGCCTGATGGTCACGCCGAGCTTCTCGCGGCAGACGCGCGCGACCTGCTCCACGAAGACGTGCGCGTCGCCACTCGAGTCGCCCAGGTCTCGGATCGCCCCCGCGATCTTCCCTCGGACCGGCTCGAAGACGGGGTCGAGCTTGGCCACCTCGCTCGCGCCGAGGATCTCTTGCTTCTGGCCGTGCTCGGCCAGAAGCGCCATCTTCTTCGTCCCGGCCTCGAGCTCGGCCGGGTCGCGGTAGAGGTAGAGCGCGCCCTTCGTGACGGCGTGATATTCGATTCGCTCCGTCCGCACGAGCTCCTGCATCACCGCCTGGCTGTACTGGCACAGACGCAGCTTGATCAGCGTGTTGCGGCGCGCCCGCTCGGCTGTGCACTCGCGGAGGAAGGCGAGCCCCCACGTGTAGAGCCGGAGGTCGGGCGCGAGCCTCACGCGGATGGCCGTCTCCGCGCCCCGCAGCGACTGCCAGAGCATGCGCGGCGCGCGCGGCGAGGCCCACGCGAAGGAGTGGCCCGGCGCGATGATCCCGGCGTTGCCCGCCGTGGCCTCGAGGCCGAGCCCGTCCTTTTCCTCGACGACCGTGACCTCGTGGCCGGCCTTGGCGAGAAAGTACGCGGTGGTCACGCCGACGACGCCGCCGCCCAGGACGAGGGTCTTCACGGCGCGCTCACGCCCCGAGGAGGTAGCCTGCGCGCACCGGATCCTCGGGATCGAACACGAACTGGCTCATGCCGGTGAGGTAGGCGGTGCCGGTGATCTCCGGAAGGATCGCGCGTCGCCCCTCGACCTCGGTCTCGCCGGCGATCCGGCCCCTGAAGTCGAGTCCGAGCAGCCCTCGGCTGATGAACGTCGACCCGACCCCCATGAGACCCCGATGATGGAAGAGCGCCATCCGCGCGCACGTGCCCGACCCGCACGGAGCCGCGTCGACCTGACCCGGGCCCCACACGAGGGCGTTGGGTGACACGCCCGCCGCGTCCGGCAGCTCGTGGACGAGCACGTTGTCCACGCTGGTCTTCCCGAGCCCCGGCACGTCGACCCGAAGCTGGGCGTTGACCGCCTCGCGAACGGCCGTGCCCCGCTGGGCGATCCGCTTCGCCAGCTCCCGCCGCACGGAGAGACCGAGATGCCTGGCCTCGACGATGGCGAAGACGTTGCCGACGCCGACCGCGATGTCGACCGGAACCTCGCCCGCGCCCTCGACCTCGACGACTCGCCCGGGAAGGGCCACGAACGACGGCGTCCAGCGCAGCGTGACCTCGCTGACGCGATCCTTGTCCCACCGCGCGATCGTCTCGACAACGCCCGTCTCGGTATCGATCAGGATGGGCGTCTCCGGACCCTGACGCGCCACCATGCCGGTCTCGATGGCCACGGTCGCCGCGCCGATCGTGCCCTCGCCGCACGACACGTAGTAGCCGCCGGGATAGATGAAGAAGAGCCCGAACCTGGCGTCGGGCGTGACGGGCTCGGTCATGACCGCGATCAGGAGGGCGCGGTGCCCGCGAGGCTCGAGGCAGAGGCCGGTGCGGAGATGGTCGAGATGCTCCTGGAACCAGCGGCGCTTCTCACCGATAGTGCTTCCGGGCAGCCGCTCGAGGCCGCTCGTCAGGAGCCGCATACCGATCCCCGCCGTGTGGAAGTCGATCGTCCCGAGCACGCGATCGGAGCGCATAGCCACCTCCCGGGTCCGGACCATGAGACTGCGTGGGGCATCGCCCTGTCAAGCGGTCCAAAAGGCGCCGACGCCGGAACGCGTGTCACCGTGCTAGGGTGATGAGCCGTCAAGGGGGCGATATGCGAAGTAGCGTCGGCGTCGACGTCGGCGGAACCTTCACCGATCTCGTGGCGCGCGAGGGCTCCGGGCGGCTCCGGGCCTGCAAGGTCCCGACGACCCCGGCGAACCTCGCGCGCGGCGTCCTGAACGGTCTGGCGGCGGTGCGCCCCGCCGCCGGGGTACCGGCGTCGGTCGCCCACGGCACCACCGTGGTCACGAACGCGATCGTCGAGCGTCGAGGCGCTCGGGTCGGGCTCGTCACCACCCGGGGATTCCGCGACGTGCTGGAGATCGCGCGGCAGAACCGGCTCCACCTCTACGATCTCCGGCTGCCTCCGAAGCCCGAGCCCCTGGTCGAGCGGCGGCTCCGGCTGGAGGTCGGCGAGCGCGTGGGCCCCGACGGCGCCGTTCTCCTCCCGCTCGCGCTCGACGAGCTCCCCGCCATCGTCGAGGCGTTCGAACGGGGGCACGTCGAGAGCGTCGCGGTGTGCCTCCTCCACAGCTACGCAAACCCTGCGCACGAGCGGGCGCTCAAGGCCGCGCTCGCCCCGCACTTCGCGCACCTGTCGGTCTCGAGCGAGATCAACGCGGAGTTCCGCGAGTACGAGCGCTCCTCGACCACGGTCCTCAACGCCGCCGTGATGCCGCTGGCCAGCCGCTACCTCGACGAGCTGGTCACGGCGCTCGGCCGGGAGGCTCGGGGCGCCGTGCTCCACCTGCTCCACTCGGCCGGCGGCATGATGTCGGCGGCGGCGGCGCGGGCGCGGCCGCTCGCGATGGCGGCGTCCGGTCCGGCGGCGGGCGTGGCGGCCGCCGCGCATCTGGCGCGGAGCTTGGGCCTCGCGCGCGCGCTCGCGTTCGACATGGGCGGGACGACGACCGACGTCTGCCTGATCGCCGACGGCGTCGCGGAGACCTCCGCCCAGCGCAAGCTCGGCGGCTACCCGGTGCGGCTGCCGATGGTCGCGGTCGAGTCCATCGGCGCCGGCGGCGGCTCGATCGCCTACGCCGACGACGCCGGCGCGCTCAAGGTCGGGCCCCGGAGCGCCGGCGCCGAGCCGGGGCCCGCGTGTTACGGCCTCGGCGGGACGGAGCCGACTGTCACCGACGCCAACCTTGTCCTCGGCTACCTCGATCCCGGCCGCGCCTACGGCGGCTCGATCCGCCTCGATCCCGGGCGGGCCGCGGCCGCCGTCGAGGGCCTGGGCCGTCGGTTCGGGCTCTCGCTCGTCGAGGCGGCGCAGGGCATGGTGGAGGTCGCGAACGCGAACATGCTGCGTGCGCTCCGCCTGGTGTCCGTCGAGCGCGGCTATGACCTTCGGGACTTCGCGCTGATCGCCTACGGCGGCGCCGGGCCCGTGCACGCCGGCCTGCTGGCACGCCAGGCCGGGATGACGCGCGTCATCGTGCCCGTCCACTCGGGGACGTTCTCGGCGTTGGGGTGTCTCGTCTCACCGCTCCGGTACGACGCCGTCCAGACGTGGCGGGCGCGCCTCGACGTGTGGGACCCGAAGCCCGCCGAGGATCGGTTCCAGGAGCTCGAAGAGCGCTGCCTCCGGCCGCTGCTCGACGAAGGCATCGCGGCCGGGGAGGTCGCCCTCGTACGGAGCGCGGACCTCCGCTACACGGGGCAGAACTACGAGCTCGAAGTCCCCTGGCGGAGCGATTCCGACGCGCTCCGACAAGCCTTCGAGGCGCGCCACCGGCAGCTCTACGGCTATGCCACGGGCGAGAGCGTCGAGTGCGTGAACCTCCGCGTGGTGGCCCGCGTGAGAGACACAGGCGTGACGCTGCCGGAGCTCGAGCCGGTGGCCGACGGCGAGAAGGCCGGGGATCAGCGCGCCTGGTTTCCCGAGACAGGCGACGTCCGGCTTCCGGTGTATCAGCGCGCGCCCCTTCCACCGGCGCGCCCGGTGGCGGGGCCGGCGCTCATCGTCGACGAGTGGTCGACCACGCTCGTCTACCCCGGCCAGCGCTGCGCGGCCGATCGGTTCGGGAACCTCGTCATCGAGGTCAACGCGTGAGCCCCGCGGTTCATCCCGTCACGCTCGAGGTCGTCCGCAACGCGCTCTACGCCGTCGCGGAGGAGATGAGCGTGATCCTCATGCGCTCGGCTCGCTCGCCGCTGCTCAAGGAAGCGGGCGACCTCTCCTCGGCGCTGACCGACGCCGAGGGGCGCCTCATCGCCCAGGGGCGCGACATCCCCATCCACATGGGCGTGATGGCGTTCACGGTCAAGGAGTTCCTCAAGCGGATCCCCGCCGGTCGATTGCGCCCCGGCGACGTCTGGTTCCTCAACCTTCCCGAGGTGGGCGGCAACCACCTGCCGGACGTGAAGGCGATCCGTCCCGTCTTCGCCGGCGACCGGCTCGTCGCGTTCGCCATCAACCTCGCCCACTGGGCGGACATTGGCGGCGCCCTGCCCGGCAGCTACGTGCCCTGGGCGACCGAGTGCTATCAGGAAGGCCTCCGCATTCCCCCCATCCGTCTCTTTTCGGCCGGCAGACCCGACCGGGAGGCGATCGACCTCATCCTCGCGAACCTCCGCGGGCGGGACGAGCGCGAGGGCGACATCTTCGCCCAGTTCGCCGCCGACGACGTCGCGGCCCGACGCCTGGCCGAGCTCGTCGAGCGCTACGGCGTCGAGACGCTCCGCGCGTGCTTCGACGCGCTCCACGTGGAGTCGGAGGCGCAGATGCGGGCGGCGCTCCGCGCGCTCCCCGACGGCGCCTGGGAGGGCGAGGACTGGCTCGACGACGACGGCGTGGACGCCCGGCCGCTCCGCGTGAAGGTGCGGGTCGAGGTCCGGGGTGACGAGGCGACCTTCGACTTCACCGGGACCGCGCCGCAGGCGCGGGGGCCCGTGAACACGACCATCTTCATCGCCCACTCGTCGGTCTACTACGCGATGAAGGCACTCGTGGCGCCGGAGGTTCCGCCGAACGACGGGTGCTACCGTCCGCTTCACGTCAGGGTGCCCTCCGGCACGCTCTTGAGCGCGGACCCCGACCGGCCGGTCGTCGGCGGGAATCACGAAACCTCCCAGCGAGTCGTCGACGCGATCTTTCGCGCGCTGGCGCCCGTGCTCCCGGACCGCGTGGCCGCGGGCGGGCCGACGACCTCCGGCGTCCTCATCTTCGGCGCGCGGACGGCGGACGGGCGCTGGGCCGTCCTCTACGAGGTCCACGGCGGTGGCGAGGGCGCGACGGCCGCGAGAGACGGCGCGTCGGCCGTCCGCGTGCACATGTCGAACGTCATGAACACGCCGACCGAGGTCATCGAGGCCGAGTATCCCTTCCGGATCGAGGAGCATGCGCTCCGTCCCGGCTCGGCGGGCGACGGCGCCCACCGCGGCGGTCTCGGTCTGCGCCGCGCGTACCGCGTCCTCGCGCCCGAGGCCACGCTGACCAGCATGCTCGACCGCCGGGTGGTAGCGCCGTGGGGCGTCGCGGGCGGCGCCGACGGCGTGCCCTTCCGCATCACCGTCAACCCCGGCCCGAACGCGCGCGACTTCGGCGGCAAGGCGACGGCGACCCTGAGGCAGGGCGACCTCGTGCTGATCGAGACGTGCGGCGGCGGCGGCTCGGGCCCGCCGGCCGATCGGTCGGCAGAGGCGCGCGAGCGGGACCGCCGGGAGGCCGTCGAATGACGCGGAGCCTGGAGGACCGGATCGCCATCGTGACCGGCGCGGCCAAGGGGATGGGCCGCGAGATCTGCCTCGCGCTCGCCCGCGAGGGCGCGCACCTGGTCCTCGCGGCGCGCGAGGTCGCGCCGCTCCAGGCCCTCGCCCGCGAGATCGAGCCTCTCGGTCGTCGGGCGCTCGCAGAGCCCACGGACGTCACCGACGAGGCCGCGGTGCGGACGCTCGTCGAGCGCACGCTCGCCACATTCGGAGGTCGGATCGATATCCTGGTCAACGGCGCCGGTGTCACCGGACCCATCGAGACGCCGGTGTGGGAGATCACGGGCGACGACTGGGACCACGTGCTCGCCGTGAATCTCCGGGGCACGTTCCTGCCGACCAAGCACGTGCTCCCGACGATGATCGCCCAGCGCGACGGCAAGATCGTCAATATCAGCGGCACCTCGGGCCTGCGCGGCTATAAGTATCGCGCCGCCTACTCGGCCTCCAAGTGGGCGCTCCGCGGCTTCACCCGCACCGTGGCGCTCGAGGTCGGTCCCTACAACGTGAACGTCAACGCCGTCCATCCCGGCATCGTCGCCGGCGACCGGATGGATCGCCTCTGCCGCGAGAAGGCGCGCGCCCGCGGCTCCTCGCCCGAGCGGGTCCACGACGAGTACGTCCAGGAGATGGCGCTCCGCCGCGTCACCACGGCCCGGGACATCGCCAACGCCGTCCTCTTCCTCGCGTCCGACGCCTCGAAGAACATGACCGGACAGTCGGTGACCGTGGACGGCGGCTGGGATGTGTGAACCCCAGGCTCCATCCCGCTTTCGTCTTGCGCGTCCCCGGGAGCGTGCTTACAGTGTAAGCACACCAGCGGAGTCCCCTCCAAGGGACGGTCCTGGCGTGGAGGTTGGCGGCCGATGAAGACTCGCATCGTTCGGGTTGGCAACTCGCGCGGCGTGCGCCTGCCTAAGCTCCTGCTCCAGCAAGCTCGGCTCGCCGACGAAGTGGAGCTCCAAGTGAAGCCAGGTCGGATCGTCATTCGGGCGCTCCGACGGCCACGAGCCGGCTGGGCAGAAGCAGCCCGCCAGGCGCACGAGCGCGGCGATGACAAACTTCTCGATCCACCCACGCCCACACGTTTCGATCGTCGGGAGTGGGCGTGGCGGTAGGGCGAGCGGCGCCCTTACGCGGGGATGTGTACCTTGTTGGGCTCGATCCAACGCGCGGGAGTGAGATTCGCAAGGCGCGCCCGTGCGTCGTCGTGTCTCCCGACGAGCTGAATCGCCACCTGCACACGGTCATGATCGCGCCTATGACGACGGGCGGACAGGCCTACCCGTGGCGCGTCACGTGCCGCTTTCAAGGCCGTGCAGGGTTCGTCGCTCTTGACCAAGTTCGGACGGTCGACACGGCGCGACTGCGGCGGCCACTTGGCCGGCTCGCGCCAGCCACTTTCACGTCCGTACTGGACGTCCTCCAAGAGATGTTTGCCCCGTGAAAAACCGCCGAGAGCTCCACGCAGAGCGGGTAGTAGTGGTCAACGGGATTCGATCCGATGGGTGCGACGAGAGAAGGCCGAGGCGTGCATCCGTTCGAGTACGCGGCACCTGAGACGCTGGCCGAAGCCCTCGCGCTGCTCCGCGAGCACGGCGCGGAGGCCAAGGTCCTGGCCGGGGGGCAGAGCCTCGTGCCGCTCCTCAACTATCGGCTCGCCCGGCCCCGCCTGGTCGTGGACATCAACGGGTTGCCGCTCGCCGGCGTTCGCGTCGACAACGGGTCGCTGCAGTTGGGAGCCCTAACCCGCCACCACGAACTGGAGGAGCTTCCGGAGATCGCTCGGAGCGCTCCGCTCTTGCCCGAGGTGGCGCGGCTCATCGGCAACGTCCGCGTGCGGTCCCTCGGCACCGTGGGCGGGAGCCTCGCTCATGCCGATCCTGCCGCCGAGCTGCCGATGGCGGTGGTGGCGCTCGACGCGCGTCTCACCCTCGCTTCTGCCTCGGGAAGCCGGACGGTGCCGGCGCGCGATTTCTTCACGGGCTACCTTTCTACGGCTCTGGCACCAGACGAGCTCCTCACGGCGATCGAGGTGCCCGTGACGCTGGGAATGGGGTGGGCGGTGGAGGAGTTCGCGCGCCGGGCGGGTGACTTCGCCGTGGTGGCGGTGGCCGCGGGCGTGAGTCTTGACCGTCGCGGGCGCGTCGACGACGCTCGCCTGGCCCTGGGTGGCGTCGCCGACCGGCCGGTGAGAGCCACGGCGGCCGAGGACGTCTTGCGCGGCCAGGAGCCGAGCGCCGAGCGCCTGGCGCGTGCCGCCGAGGTCGTGCGCGAGCGCCTTGATCCTCAGTCGGACGCCTTCGCGTCGGGCGCGTACCGCCGGCTTCTCGCGGGCGTGCTGACCCGCCGCGCCCTGACCCGCGCAGTGACCTCGGCGGGGGGCTCCGCCCCCCTTCCGAAACCTCCCCCCGGGAGGGCGCCGGCTGACTCAGGCTCGCCTCGGGCGTCGGACGCCCTGCGGCTTCGCACTCCCACGCCGGTGCTCGAAGCGCGGTCTCTTCAGGGCGCGGGGAGGAAAGGGCTGATGATCAACGGGCGAG
>Ga0209689_1003531_pt1 | contig 11533 bp, 8 predicted proteins | sample GraSoiAngelo_149_FD_187119 | JGI IMG/M metagenome (GOLD analysis project Ga0209689, IMG submission 187119) | Grasslands soil microbial communities from the Angelo Coastal Reserve, California, USA - 14_1009_09_30cm (SPAdes) (version 2) | ecosystem: Environmental > Terrestrial > Soil > Grasslands ...
GCACCCTGAGTGCAGCGCTAGACATAGATGCATGACTGAACGGACGCCTCTTCGACAGAGGAGAGGCTCCGCAATCGAGCAAAAGAAATAATAGGCTCAAATCAATCCCCCGTGGGCGATTGCTAAGGAAGCTGCGCGTCGTTTGCCTTGGCGATGCGCAAGTTTTCCTCGGCCTCCGGAAAGTCGGGATGAAGACGTAACGCTTCTTTAAATTGCCCGATTGCCTGGGAAACGTTGCCTTCGCGCATAAAAATTTCCCCCAAATAGTTATGCGGTTGGGCCAGTTTTGGGTCGAGCCGGGATGCCTCCAGGTAATGCGCCTTCGCTTCCTGCAAGTCGTCCTTGACCAAAAGCGCACTCGCGAGATCAATATGCGCATCGACAAAATGAGGGTCGACTTGCAGTGCCTGTCGATACTGCGTCATTGCCTCGTCGAGCTTGCCATGCTTTTCCAGCAAGGCGCCATAACTATACCAGACTAGGGCGGACTTTGGAGCTACCCGGACGGCGGCTTCGCATTCCGCCGCCGCTTCTTCAAGATGATCGAGTCGCTCCAGAACATAAGCATAGCCGGAGTGGAACTCGGCGTTGTTAGGGTTGAGTCGCAACGCTTCTTCAAAATGAGTCTGCGCCTCTTCCAGGTTTCCTTTGCCAATCAGGACGGCGGCCAGATTGGCGTGGGTCTTTGCCAAATTGGGATTAATATGTAGCGCAGTGGAAAATTCATCGGCCGCTTCATCGAGCTTGCCTGCCTCTTGCAAAGCCATCCCGTAATTGGAATGCGCCCGCGAACTAGCGGGAACATCGGTGACGATAAGGGAGAGACGTTCAAGCTCACTGCGAACGGTGCGCACCTGGCCAACCCAGAATACCCCCAGTGGAATGATAAAGGCAGCCACCCATTTTGCGCCGTGCAGGATCCAACTCGGGAGAAAATTATTCGTCGCAACATCGGCCGTGCCTCCGCCGATGCCAAGAGATTGTCGCGTAGATTTCTCGCGCACTTTCCAAATGAATCCGTCGTAATAAAAATGGAGCAGGGCCGAAGCTGTCACCACTCCGGTGAGCATGCGCTTGACCGTTTCGATGCCTATACTGGACTTGAAATAACCGAGCGCGCCGTAGGCGAAAATCAATCCGACGTAGAGACCAACGAGCGAGCCACTGCGCCGGAAGAGGAAGCGCATAAAGCCTCCGATCGAACTGTCTTTCTCGACCCGGTTGCGATTATAGATCCAAACCAGCGAAAGGTATTGGACATCGTGAAATACTTCGAACAAGGCAATGCCGACGAGAATGCTCGCCACGATGTTGTTGCAGTACCACCAAAAAGAAATACTCGTGATGAGAAGCACGAGTTTTATCGGATGGGGTCGTTTCCCACGGATCCACATCCAGATAAAATTTCCCAGAAACAGGACTGAAACTGCGAGCGCCAGCGCAAGGAACACTTGCTGCACCGTTCGGAAGAGTGCCGGCGGAATGAAAGGCCCTCCCGCGGAATAATAACTTTCCAGTACATCGGTCATGCGCTGAGAGGAGAGAAGGACTGCCGTTGCAAACCAGATCCCACACAATGCAAAATCGAGCCGGCGCGTCAGCGCAGCGAACGAGCCCACTTTCGCATCGTAGATCCGGCAGAACCCATACGTTTGCATCATGCCGTGCCACACTCCCCAGATAAAGACGATGACGACAATGCCTTTGAGGTCCCACAAGAAAAAGATCGTGCAGACGACCACCAAAAAAATCGGTGCAAAAATGAAGCGCCACTTGAAGCGCTGGAATAAGGCGCGATCGCCGTAGGCGCGAATCATTCCTGGCAAGTGGTGACCCATCGCGCCGAAAGCAGCGACAAAAAGATAAATGTCTTCTGCGCTCCAACGCGCCTGCGCCAGAAGAAACATCGGCACGATCAATAGCGGCGTGCAGACGTAGAGAATCAGGTCGCGCCAACTGCTCAGAATCCACAAGTTAGGATTCCGCGCGACAGCAGGCACAGCCGGGACAGTTTGCGGACGTGAGAAGGCGGTAACGTGCTGCATGCTTTTACGGGAACCAACTTTTCCTCAACCCGTCGGGAAAATCAATCCTGCTCTCACAGAACAAATCGGCTGCGTCATTGTCGATCTTACGCTTGGGTTTTCCCAAATCGCCACCGCTTGGTATCGGGTAGCCCTAGGAGACGATCGCACTCCATAGGGTCAAAGGGAAACCCTCCCCCGCAAGGTGAGATCGCCGCGCTGGCGGTCCCCTGTCACTGGGTCCAAAAGCTGTCGCGCCGTGGCAGCCGTCCTGAAATTCCCGAAGCGTCACCGGCGCGGTTGCGCTCAGACATTTGCCGGCGCCGCGCGACCGGAATTCATGCAGCCCACCAATCGCAACCCTTCCAGGGTGAGATTTTCGTGCACGGTGTCCACCTCCGGTAGTTTGCGCGCAATCAATTCCGCGTAGCCGCCCGTCGCCACTACTCGCACCCGGTCCTTCCACGATTTCTCCGCCGTGATCCGTTGCAAAATCTCGCGGACAAGTCCGCGGTAACCGAAAATCGCGCCGGCCAGCATTGCCTGATTGGTCGATTTGCCGATCGCACTTCGTGGTTCCCGCAGAGAAATCCGTGGCAACAACGCGGTTCTATCGTAGAGAAAATTCGTCATCGCCTCCAATCCCGGCGCAATAACACCGCCGATGTAGGCGTTGTCCGCCGCCACGATGTCGAATGTCACCGCGGTACCGAAATCGATCACGATCGCGGGTGTGCCATAAAGCGTCGCCACCGCCACTGCATTAGCCAAACGATCGGCGCCGATCGCTTTTGGATTCGGGTAATCGATGCGCACATTTAATCGACTCTGCGACGTCAGCCAAATCACCTTGTGATTGCCAGCGGCACGTTTGATCTCGCGGTTCTTTTTCGGCACGACCGATGAGACGACCACGGTAACGGCGTCGTGTCCTTGCAAAATTCTTGCGATCCGCTCCGCAGTTAAGATAGGCGTGGCAATCTTTGAGGGGCGTCCAATTCGAGACCACGAAGCAAAAGCCAGTTTGGCGAATGAATTGCTGACATCGATAAGCAAAAAATCGGTGGCCGGCTTTTTCATCTTGTCCCCCGCTTGCGAGCGCGAAATGCCGCGCGTAGCCTCGCGCTGTGCTTGTTCATCGTCCCCGCCGTTTACGTCGCACGGCCGCAATTCGCAATCTCATTCGCGAAACAAATCTTAGCCGGCACGATTTCGTGTTGCCACTTTTCGTCAGTGAGAAAATCGAGGGCGCGAAAGCGATCCCGAGTATGCCCGGCGTTCACCAATACGGCGGCAAGGAAATCGCCGCGATCGCGCAGCGCGCCCACGAATCTGGAGTGCAAGCGGTGCTTCTTTTTGGAATTCCGAAGTCGAAGGACGAACAGGCCAGTGGCGCGTATGCCGAGAATGGCGTCGTCCAAAACGCGGTCCGGGAAATCAAAAAACGCACATCGGATTTGACGGTCATTACTGATGTTTGTTTGTGCGAATATACCAGCCACGGTCATTGCGGCGTGACTCGCCTCGATGGCGAGCATTTTCATGTCTTGAATGACGAAAGCGTGGAGTTGATCGCGAAGACGGCGGTTTCACACGCCGCGGCCGGGGCCGATATGGTAGCGCCAAGCGACATGATGGATGGCCGGATCGGCGCGGTCCGGGCAGCACTCGACCAGGCCGGTTTCGATCAGACCGGGATCATGAGTTATGCCGCCAAGTTCGCATCCGTTTTTTACGGACCTTTCCGCGACGCGGCGGAAAGTCCTCCGCAGTTTGGTGATCGGCGTTCCTATCAAATGGATCCGGCTAATGCGGACGAAGCGCTGCGGGAAGTGCAACTCGACCTGGCCGAAGGCGCCGACATTGTGTTGGTCAAACCAGCTTTGCCCTACCTCGATATTTTGTGGCGGGTGCGCGAGCGCTTCGGCCGGCCAACCGCCGTTTATCATGTCAGCGGAGAGTTTGCGATGGTGAAAGCGGCCGCGGAAAAGGGCCTGATTGACGAACGCGCAGCCGTGCTCGAAATCATGACTTCGCTTAAACGCGCAGGCGCAGATTTCATCGTTAGCTATTGGGCGTTGGATTTGATGGAATGGCTGAAGAGCTGAAATCGCGACGCGGGGAAACCGCAGCTCATGCCGGTTTGAAACGTTTGGCTCTGATCTGGGCCCAAGCGCATGGATACTCCATCTGTGCGATCGAAGTCAGGCTCCCGCAATGTCGTTACCGAGCCGACATAGTTGCGTATCGACCCGAGCCGAAAGCGGCCGGATCGACCGCTATTTTCGAATGCAAACAAGCATTACCTGATTTGCGAAGAGACAATGGCTGCAGCGCAGAATTACGTGCACGCCTGCAGACCGTTCATCGCCGTCGCCTCCTTTTGGAAAAACATTTGCGGGTGCACTATCCACATTTGCGGGTGACAAATTCACTCTTTCCGGAATTCGATTCGCATAATTTCGCCGCGATCGAGCATCATAATTATGGCCAGGTGTTGCGCGAGTTGAACGCGTTACAGAGTCGGCTCTCCGGCTGTACGAAGTTCGAAAAACTGCTTCGCTATGGCTGCGCTAATTTGTGTTTCCTCGTTCTGCCTAACGAGCTCTTTCGTGCCTCGGAAATTCCAGTTGGATGGGGCGCGCTGGTAGAGTCGAATGGCACGCTTGCGCTGATGGGCAAGCCGACTTGGCATAACACAACTCCAGAGAATCGAATTCACTTTTTGGAACGAATCGCCGCCGCAGGAACGCGGAGCTTGAATCGAGAGTTCAGAATCTCATTCGAAGAGGTGCTTTCCAGCCGTTCTCGAGCGGGTTTATAACAGCCACGGACGATGGGATTCCGCTTTCACCAGTGCTGTTATTTCGCCCGAGGCCTATCGACAGCCAAGCCGCCTGATGAAATGGCCTGACCACACGTGAAGATGTTATCGTCGAAGGCGTGCGGAAAATAGACCCCTGATTCCTGCCCCATGCCGGAAAACGCAAATCCACTAGGCAAGCCGCCGGATCAAACGCTCTTGCTTGATTACTTCGACTCGGTAGCGCCAATGCGCGATAGCTGGATCAAAACGAATTGGTATTACCACGATCAGCTGGCGCGGACGCTTTCATTCTTTATTCCGGCAGGCTCCTCTGTGATCGAGATAGGTTCGGGGACCGGCGTCCTCCTCGATTTGCTGAAGCCGACGCGAGGCCTCGGTATTGATATTAGTCCTGCGATGGTCGACATCGCCCGGCGGAACTATTCGTATCTTGAATTTCGCACTGACGACGTGGAGAACTTGGAAACAAACGAGAAATTCGATTATGTTGTTCTCTCGGACCTTATTGGGTTCCTAAGTGATGTGCAGCGCAGCTTTGAGAATTTGCATCGCGTCTGCCACCGCTCGACGCGGATTTTGATAACGCACCAGCATTTTTTGTGGGAGCCTGTGCTGCATCTCGCTGAAAGGCTCGGGCGGAAAGCGAAACAGCCACTTTTAAACTGGCTTACACCTCACGATGTCGCAAACCTGCTTGAACTTGCCGACTTCGAAACAATCCGGAGCACTTCCCGTTTGCTGTTGCCGGTTTATCTGCCGGTGCTTTCAGCTCTTTGTAATCGTATTCTCGTAAATCTGCCAGTGTTTAGACATTTGGCACTGTTGCGCGTCATTGTTGCACGCCCGCGGCCCGTCGTGATGGAGAAACCGCTCTCCTGCACAATCGTCATTCCCTGCCGTAACGAGCGCGGAAACATAGAGCCGGCGGTGGAGCGTATTCCCGAACTTGGCAAGCACACGGAAATCATTTTTGTGGAGGGCAACTCGACCGACGGCACGCGAGAACAAATTGAACGCACGATCGCGCAACGTCGCGATCGCGACATTAAGCTCGTTGCGCAGGAAGGTCGCGGAAAAGGCGACGCGATTCGCCGCGGATTCGACAAAGCCACCGGTGAAATACTTATGATCTTGGATGCGGATTTAACCGTCGCACCGGAGGAGTTACCGAAGTTTTACGCAGCGCTGGCCAAAGGAAGGGCAGATTTTGTGCACGGTTCCCGACTGATTTATCCGATCCAAAATGAAGCGATGCGTTTCCTGAATCTTCTAGGCAACCGGTTCTTTAGCATCGTATTCACCTATCTGCTCGATCAGAAATTTAAAGATACGCTTTGCGGGACGAAGGTTCTGCTGCGTTCCGATTATGAGAAAATCGCTCGCAGTCGAGAATATTTTGGCGACTTCGATCCGTTTGGCGACTTTGATTTGATTTTCGGAGCAGCGAAATTGAACTTAAAAATCGTCGAGATTCCAATTCATTATCTCGCGCGTACCTATGGAATTACAAACATTAGCCGTTTCCGCCACGGTTTGCTGCTTTTGCAGATGGCGTGGTACGCGATGTGGAAAATAAAGTTCGCCTAGCGCGGTTACGGAAAAACCGCTCAGACAGGAAAGCGGGCGCCTTGGCATTGATCTGCGCAGCGCTGGCACTAGTCACGTTCGCGCTCTACTGGCGCGTGCAATGGAACGACTTCATCAATTACGACGACAATGTCTACATTGCAGAAAATCTGCACGTCCTCCGAGGTATAAACGGCCCGGACGTAAAATGGGCGTTTACGACCGGGTACACGGGTTATCCGCATCCGGTTACCTGGCTCTCGCACCAGTTCGATTACCAACTTTACGGACCGTGGGCTGGCGGCCATCACCTGACGAGTGTTGCCGTCCATACAGTCAACGTACTGTTGCTGTTCTTGTTTTTGTGGCGGACGACGCGGGGGATCTGGCAGAGCGCCTTCGTCGCGGCCATCTTCGCTGTTCATCCACTGCACGTCGAATCAGTCGCGTGGATTGCGGAACGCAAAGATGTGCTGTGCAGCCTGTTCTTTTTGTTGACGCTGCACGCCTATGCATCCTACGCGGAAAAGAGATCCAGGGGGCAGTACGTGCTCGCTCTACTCTTTTTTGCCCTGGGACTTCTCTCGAAGCCGATGATCGTCACGCTGCCGTTGATCTTGTTGCTTCTCGATTATTGGCCCCTGGGACGGATGCCATTAGGAGCAACCAAACACAACTGGGGAGTGTCCGGCGCTGTCCGGGGCCTGATCTGGGAGAAAATACCATTTGTTTTACTGGCGGTCGTCTGGAGTCTAATCACCTTCTTTATCCAGAAAGAAAGCGGCGGCGTTGCTGGAATAGCGAAGATCGGCGTCATCACGCGGGTCGCCAATGCGGTGGTAAGTTATGCGACTTACCTTTGGGAAACATTCTGGCCCCACAACCTGGCTGTTTTTTATCCATATCCGCAACAATTGCCGTGGCTGGTGGTGGTGGGCGCGGCAGCGTTGCTCGCCTTCATTTCGGTCGTAGCTGTCGCTGGAAGACGCTCGTTTCCCTATTTTATTGTCGGGTGGTTGTGGTTTTTAGGAATGCTCATGCCTGTCATTGGCGTGATTCAAGCCGGTGCGCAAGCGCGGGCGGATCGTTATACCTACCTGCCACAAATCGGACTCATTGTTGCCTTCAGCTGGGCGATTTCCGATTTGTCGAAGTCGTGGCTGTATCGTCGCTCTCTTTTCGTGGCCGCCGCGGCAATTGCACTGACGCTGCTCGCGGCGCGGGCATGGCGTCAGGCTGCAGTGTGGCATGATAGCGAATCGCTATGGAGGCATGCTCTGGCTGTCACGAACAATAACGACACCGCTCATACGCAGCTTTGCGATGCGCTCGTTCGAAAAGGCCGCATCGATGAAGCGATTTCACAGGCTGAAATGGCACTACAAATTCGACCAAATAGCCCGGAGGCTCATAGCAATCTTGCCATTGCTCTTTCCCAGAAGGGCGAAATCGACTTGGCGCTTCTTCATTTCCAAAGGGTCTTAGAAATAAAGCCGGACCGCCCAAAGCTGCACTACAACATGGCCACCGTCTTGGCTGAGAAAGGACAATTGGACGCGGCGATTCTGCATTATGAAAGAGAATTGCAAATCCAGCCCGCGTTCGCGGAAGCTTACAATAACCTCGGCATTGCGCTTATGGGCAAAGGCGAGCTTGATGACGCTCTCGTTCATTTCCAGAAGGCGCTCCGGGTGAATCCGCGGTTACCCAAAGTTCATTACAACGCAGCTGTCGTCCTCCTGCGAAAGGGCGAGCGCGACGAAGCCATTGAGCATTTGCAAAAAGAACTGCAAATCAACCCCGCCAGCACAGAGGCACATAACAAACTCGGCCTCGCGTGGTCGCAGGAGGGGCGAATCGATCTAGCAATCGGTGAATGGCAAAAAACTCTGGAGCTGCAGCCGAACGATCTAAACGCGCACTTTTATCTGGCCTGGATTTTCGCGACATTCCCAGACGACACAATTCGTAATGGGACGAAAGCCATAAGTCTGGCTGAACGCGCGCTGCACCTTTCCGGTGAAAGAGATCCACGGATCTACCGGTTGCTGGCTGCGGCCTATGCGGAGAATGGTCAATTTGATGAGGCGATTCAAACCGCGCAGCGCGGTTCGCACCTGGCCATCGAGCAGGAAAACTACGCGTTGGCCGATCGGCTTGAGTCAAACATCGATCTTTACCGGAAGAGCGTTCCGCTGCGTGACACGGGCGAGTAAAGGCGCGGAGATTTCGTTCTCACATCCTCAGCGACAGTTAGCGATTCGAAACAGCAACGAGCAAATTGCGCCCGGTCATCTCCGAGGGCTGCGGCATTCCGAGAAGAAACAAAAGGGTCGGGGCAACGTCAGCGAGAATACCATCGCGACATGTAAACTCGGCGGCGTCCGCGGCAACGTAAATAAGATGCACGAGGTTGGTCGTGTGCGCGGTGTTTGGTGAGCCATCAGGGTTTCGCATCAGTTCGCAATTGCCGTGATCTGCCGTAATCAGACATTTCCCGTCGAAAGCAAGCAGCTCGGGAACAATCCGGGCAACGCAGGCATCTACTGTTTCAACGGCCTTTATCCCGGCCTCAATCACGCCGGTGTGCCCGACCATGTCCGGATTAGCGAAGTTTAAAATGATGAGATCGTAGTTCGCCATTCGCGCGCAAACTTCGTCGGTTACTTGCAGCGCGCTCATTTCCGGTTGCAAATCGTAGGTCGCGACTTTGGGCGAGGGCACTATTTTGCGCTCTTCGCCCGGAAATGCGCGCTCAACTCCCCCATTAAAAAAATAGGTGACATGCGGATACTTTTCTGTCTCCGCGATGCGTAACTGCGTCTTGCCGGCAGCACTGGCGACTTCGCCGAGAATGTGCACCAAATTTTCCGGCGCAAAAATATAGGGCGACGGATAGGTCACATCGTACTGCGTCAACGTTACGAAATGGACGCACGGCCAAACTCCACGCTCGAAGCCATCAAATTTTTCGAGGAGAAAGGCCTGCGAAAGTTGACGGGCGCGATCAGCGCGGAAATTGAAAAATAAAACGACATCATCATCGCGCACCCGTTGCTCGCCGGCGTGCGAAAAGATCAGCGGGGGCATGAATTCGTCGGTTCTGCCTTCCTTGTATTTTGCCGCCACCGCCTCGGCCGGTGATGTCTTCACCTCCTCGCCCTGGCCATGGACGATTGCGTCCCACGCCTTTTTGGTGCGATCCCAGCGGCGATCGCGGTCCATGGCGAAATAACGACCGACAACAGTTACAATTCGCGCCCCGCTTTTAGACAAAGCCTTTTCGCATTCGCGCAAAATCTCGGCGCCACCGGTAGGCGACGCATCTCTCCCATCGGTAAACGCGTGCACAAAAATTTCCTCCACTCCTGACTCATGTGCTGCCTGCGCCAGTTGGAGAAGATGGAGATAATGACTGTGCACGCCTCCGTCAGAAACCAGACCGAGCAAATGCAAACGATGATTGCGCGCTTTTTGGAAGCTCTCCTGGAGCACGGCATTGTGTGTCAGTTCGCCGGCAGCGAGCGCTTTGTTAATCCGCGTCAAATCCTGGTAAACAATCCGGCCCGCGCCAAGATTCAGGTGTCCAACTTCGGAGTTTCCCATCTGCCCTTCCGGCAATCCGACATCTTCTCCGCTCGCGCTTAATTTCCCCATCGGATATTTAGCGTAGAGCTGATCGTGAAAGGGCGTGCGCGCCAGCAAGGTAGCATCGCCATTTTCCTTCGCCCGATCGCGGCCGCCGGGATTGATTCCCCAACCATCACGAATGATTAGCATCACTGGCCCGCTCACCGCGCGCAATCTGCCGACGGTGCAAGGTCAGACAAGCGATTTCCCGTGGCGGCGGGATTGATAACGCGCTATCGGCTTATTCACATCGCGCCATGAAGTGGAGGAACCAGATACTCGCTCTGATCTGCCTTCTCGCCTTTGCCGCCCTTGGCGTTCTCTATTTCCAAAATTGGGTCGTCCAAAAACCCTTCGGAATTATTTTGTTTATTGGGGAAGGATTGACCACGCAACGAACGGCGGCGACCCGAGTCTATATCGGGGGTGCAGACAATCATCTGGCGATGGACGGCTTGGAGTTTTCGGCGCGATTGCGCAATCACTCGGCGGATTTCGCAGTACCGGATTCAGGCGCAGCCGCCTCTGCTCTGGCAACGGGAACGAAAGTAAAGAACGGAACGATTTCCGTGGCAGAATCGGGCGCGGCGCTGAAAACGATTCTCGAGATCGCCCAGGATAAAGGTCGCGCTACTGGAATTGTGACTGACGGGGCGCTGACCAACCCGACCACAGCGGCGTTCTATGCCCACGCCAGCAACGCGAAGCAGCCCCAGGAATTTGCCAGCGCGCTGATCGAGCGGGGCGCGGTCGACATTGCGCTCGGTGGCGGAGCGGCAGAGTTTAACAAAGAAAAGCTGGATCAGGCACGGATTCGCATCGTTCACAATTTGCCCGAGCTCGAACAAATCACAGGATGGCAACAGCCACGCCTCCTCGGACTTTTTGCAGCCAATGATCTGCCGTTTACCGACGAAGTTGCAGCACGGACTGAACAACCGTCCCTGGCGGACATGGTGCGACGGGCCATCGAGCTTCTCCAGGTTAACCGTCACGGATATGTTTTGATTGTGGACGCTCATTTGATGGCTTCGGCGGCCTGGCAAAATTTGGGCGAACGGACGCTGCGCGAAACGGCCGAACTCGACCGCGCTGTTCAGGTGGGACGGGAGTATGCGGGTAGAAATGCCGCAATCATCGTGTGTGGTGATGCGGCAATTGGCGGAATGAGCATTAACGGGTATCCGTTTCGATACGACAGCGGCGTTGCCATACTTGGTTTAAACTCAGCTGGGCAACCATGGGTTAGCTGGGCGACCGGACCAAATGGTGGGAAGAGTGGCGGAAACATGGAGTCGCCCGGCGCTCGCGACCTTTCTGCGCTTGAACCAGCGGCCATTCAATCTCCATCTGCGCTCAGTTCAATCGAAGATCCAATTGCCAACGCCACCGGCCTGCGAATGGAAAAACTTCATGGCACGATCGATAATACCGACGTGTTCGCGATCATTCGCGATGCGCTTTAAGTAGAGCCGGTAACCAGGCG
>Ga0209689_1003532_pt1 | contig 11530 bp, 8 predicted proteins | sample GraSoiAngelo_149_FD_187119 | JGI IMG/M metagenome (GOLD analysis project Ga0209689, IMG submission 187119) | Grasslands soil microbial communities from the Angelo Coastal Reserve, California, USA - 14_1009_09_30cm (SPAdes) (version 2) | ecosystem: Environmental > Terrestrial > Soil > Grasslands ...
GGGAGCGGAAACACCCGCTCAAGCGCTTAGCAGGCGCTCGCATTCGACCACTCTGCCACCTCCCCGCGAAGGCGGTAGCCAGTTTACCCTGTTTCCATGGAAACTTCGGTCGACGAGCGATGGGCACGCTACGGACGGGCGCTGATCGGATCGATGAGTGAAGTGCTGACCGAAACGGCTGACGACACCCACGCCAACCTGCTCGAAACCGCCGACTACTGGCTGTCGCTGGGCCTGGTGCTGGGGTTGCGCCAGCCGGGGCAGGCTCGGGAGCTGCTGCACCTGATCGAAGCGCACGAGGCGGAGCGGGGCGAGCTCGAGCGGGACGCCGCCGGACTGATCAGTAACGTCTTTGCATGAGACGCCGCGGCCTCGTCTCCCAGATGTACGCCGCGGCGCGTCTGGCGAACGACGTCTCGACGCTGGCCTCGGGTGATCCCCGGCGGATCGCCCGGCGGGCCCGGAACAAGATCGTCGGCCGGGCGCTGGGTCGCGCCGGGCTCTGGCGCCTACTCTGGCGGTGAGACGATCTTCGGCCGGCGGCAAGCCCTTGAGCCGCTGGGTCAGCCCTTGAGCCGCTGGGCCAACCGCTTGAGGTCCGCGACGAAGGCTTGCATCTCGAGCTCACGACTCTCGTCATCCGGGGCCCGCAGGATCGATGACGGGTGCACCGTCGCCATCATCAAAGGTAGGCCCGGTCGCTCGATGAACTGACCCCGCTGTAGCGTCACCCGGAAGTCGCGGCCCAGCAGGGCCTGGGCGGCCGTCGCGCCCAGGCACACCACGATGTGCGGCTTCACCAGGGCGATCTCGGCATCCAGCCACGGCCGGCACGCCGTGATCTCGGCCGCGTTCGGCTTCTGGTGAAGCCGTCGCTTGCCCTGCGGCTTCCACTTGAAATGCTTGACGGCGTTCGTGATGTAGACCTGGTTCCGATCGATTCCCGCGGCGCGCAGGCCGTCATCGAGCAACCGTCCGGCGGGGCCGACGAAGGGCTTGCCCTCGATGTCTTCGCGATCGCCCGGTTGCTCGCCCACGAACATCACCTTGGCGTGTGGAGTGCCATCGCCGAAGACCGTCTGGGTGCCTGTCTTGTACAGATCACACGCCTGGCAGCGGGCGGCGGCGGCCTGCAGGCCGGGCAGGGTGGGTTGCTCCGGAATCAGCGCCTGGGCCGAACCCGGTTCCGCTCCCGCGAGGCCGGGCAGGCTCGGCCTAATCCGCGCCGGGCTCAAGGGGCAGGCTCAAGGTGAATTCGCTTCCCTCTCCTGGCTTCGAAACCGCCACGATGTCGCCGCCGTGCAGCCGCGCCAGCTCGCGCGCGAGATAGAGGCCCAACCCGGTTCCTGGAACGTCCGATTCGTTCACGAGCCGATTGAACCGGACGAATAGGCGATCCATGTCCGCGGCCGCGATCCCGATCCCGAGGTCTCTGACGCTGAGCAGCGCCAAACCTCCCGCAATGGAGAGTTGCACGGTGACGTCGCCCCCACCGGGCGAGTACTTGATGGCGTTGTCGATCAGGTTACCGATGATGATGTCCAGCCGCATCGGGTCAGCCATCATCGGCACCTTGTGATGAACCCGGTCCTCAAACCGAAGTCGATGCTTTGGCGTGGCGGAGGCGCGGGCCGCCTGCAGGCATCGGCGCACGACCTCACGGAGCTCGAGGCGCCGGCGCTGCAGTTGCAAGCGCTGGTCTTCCAGCCGGGCGGCCTCCACCATTTCGTTGGCGAGCAGGTTGATCTGGGCGGCTTTCGCTCTCAAGAGCGGCAGCACCGGGCGCATCCGCTTCGGGATCGGCCCGAGCGACTCGTCTTCCATCAGTGACAGATAGCCTCCCAGCATGGTGGCTGGTCCGCGCAACTCGTGAGACGCCAGCCGCAAGAACTCCGACTTGGCCTTCTCGAGCTCAGCAAGCTGATCGGCCTTTTGACGCAGCCGATCCGCCTCAACCTGTCGGTGCTTGGCCTGGAATTTCGCCTCGGTTTGTTCGGCCAGGACCATGATGTGGGTGAGCCGCCCGCCGCTGAACACCGGGTAGGCGTCGATATTCCAGCTGCGGCTCGCGGCGCGTTTGGCGCCGTGCTGGGACGAGAAATAACTTTGCGGGTCGCGGCCGCGCCTGACTCGTGCGAACAGCTCACGGATGGCGCCATCCTCGGCGCCGGCAAACACCTCACCGACCGAGCCGCCCGGCCGGGGGGTCCGTTCCAGCTGCAGCACGCGGGCAAACTCCCGGTTTCCGCAGGAAAACCTGGCGTCGTCGTCGCCCAGCTCGAAGAGTGCGATGCCGACCGGCAGCGCCTCCAGCACGGCAGGCAGTAGCTCCCCCGACGGCCCGGATCGCTGGCGGTCAGGATCAGGGCGCCCTGCCGGAGAAACCGGTCCTGGGTGGATCATGATTCCAGCCTTATATCACTATAGTAAGGTTCCATTATAGTCCTTGGCCCCAAAGCCGTTCGGGGTCGCGCGGCATCAGCCCGCCTGCGCGCTGCGCGGTCTCACGACGGCGCGTGCCGCGTCGCTCCCAAGGTCCCGGACACCTCCTCCCCATCCGAGCGGGCCCGACTCGATCGATCTCCGAAAGATGTGACACTGATGATATAAGAATCCGTCAACGCCCGACGCGGCGGTCGAATTCGAACGCCGCTAAACTGACCTGACATGAGCGACGCCTCTGCACCGCAGCGTCTCGCCCCGACCACCGATGGCGGCCCGGTAGGACCGGTGATGGTGATCGGGGGTGCGGAGGACAAGCTGGGCGAGCGCGTCATCCTGTCGCGCTTTGTCGAGCTCGCTGGTGGCGACCAGGCGCAGATCGTGGTGATCAGCACCGCGTCTTCGCTGGGGGACGCGGCGACCGACCTCTACCGCCACCTCCTTGGTCGCATCGGCGCCCGCACGATCACCGGGTTGTGCCCGGAGACCCGCGAGGAGGCGAACGATCCGCAGGCGGTCGCGGCCCTCACCAGCGCGACCGGGATCTTCATGACCGGTGGCAACCAGTTGCGGCTGTCCTCCATCATCGGCGGCACCGCGCTCGGTGCCGCGATCCTCGACGCGCACGGGCGCGGCGTGGTGGTGGCCGGCACCTCGGCCGGCGCCAGCGCTGTCGCCACCCACATGATGGCCTTCGGTAGCTCCGGGGCGACGCCCAAGCACCGGATGGCCCACGTTTCGGTCGGCCTGGGGTTGCTGGTGAACGTCGTCGTCGACCAGCATTTCGAGCAGCGCACGCGGCTTGGGCGCCTGCTCGCGGTGGTGGCCCAATCTCCCTCGCTGATCGGCCTGGGCCTCGATGAAGACACGGCAGCCGTCATCGATGCCAACGACATCCTCGAGGTCATCGGCCGTGGTTCGGTGACCATCGTCGACGGTTCGGATGTCATCACCGACGCCTTCCGGACGACCGGCCACAAACCCATGATGGTCTCCAATGCGCGGCTCCATTCGCTCCCCGCGGGCTATCGCTTCGATCTCCGCGCCCGGCGGGTCTTGCCGTTGGACGTGAGCCCGAACGCGCGCATCGCCCAACTCGCCCAGGGCCGGATCGCCAAGATGGTTCGGCAAGCCGCCGCCGAGGGACGGAACGACCGGGCCATCGAGCGCAGCCGCCTGCGGCACGAGGATCGCAAGGCGTCCGAGTGAGCGATTCGCGCATGGACACGCGAGTCGAGCGCGACGAAGACGCCAAGCACGAGCCGGTCGAGAAAAAGCCGCCCCTGAGCGCCGACCTCAAGATTCTCGAGAGCCAGGTGCTGCGCGGCCCGAACTACTGGTCGTACGACCCCGCCATCCGGCTGCTCGTCGACCTCGGCTCCCTCGAGCACTGGCCCTCGAACACCATCCCGGCGTTCAACGATGCCCTGATCGGCCTGCTGCCCGGACTCAAGGACCATGGCTGTTCTCTGCACCGGCCCGGCGGGTTCATCGAGCGGCTGCGTGACGGAACCTGGCTGGGACATGTCGCCGAGCACGTGGCGCTCGAGCTGCAGCGGGAGACCGGCGGGACCACCACTCGGGGGAAAACGCGCCGCGCCGGAACCCCCGGCCATTACAACGTCGTCTACGGCTACCTCGAGGAGCAGGTCGGCCTGGCGGCCGGCAAGCTGGCCGTCCGCCTGCTCAACCACCTGGTGCAGGCGAATCCGACGTTCGACTTCGTCGCCGAGCTGGAGAACCTCGTCCTGCTCGCCGACCGGGCCGCCTTCGGGCCATCGACCCAGGCGATCCTCGACGAGGCGGCCCGTCGAGACATTCCGTACATCCGTCTGAACGACCAGTCCTTCGTCCAGCTCGGCCAGGGCAAGTACCAACAGCGCATCCGGGCCACCATGACGTCGCGCACCTCGGCCTTGGGCGTCGACATCGCCGGCGACAAGAAGCTGACCACCTCGCTGCTCGCCTCCGCCGGCCTGCCGGTTCCCCGCAGCGAGATCGTGCGCACCGAAGATGAGGCGGTGTCGATGGCAACCCGAATCGGCTACCCGGTGGTGGTGAAGCCCCTCGACGGCAACCACGGCCGCGGCGTCAGCCTCGACCTCAAGAATGAGGTTGACGTCCGGCGGGGCTTCGAGCGCGCCATCCGGCAGACGCGCAGCGGCATCGTGGTGGTCGAGAGCTTCATCAAGGGCAATGACTACCGGGTGCTGGTGATCGACGGGCACATGGTGGCGGTCGCCGAGCGGGTGCCCGCCCACGTGATCGGCGACGGTGAGCACACGGTGCGCCAGCTGGTCGACATCACCAATCACGACCCCCGGCGCGGTATCGGCCACGAGAAAGTCCTGACCCGGATCAAAATCGATGAGGCTGCCGACGAGCTGGTGAAGCGGCAGGGCCTCGGGCTCGACGCCGTCCCGCCCCGCGGGGCGTTCGTCAAATTGGCCGCCACGGGGAACATGTCGACCGGCGGGATCTCGATCGACCGCACCTTCGAGGCCGACCACGACAACGTCGAGATCGCCGAGGAGGCGGCCCGCGTCGTCGGCCTCGACGTCGCCGGGATCGACTTCCTGACCCCCGACATTTGCCAGCCGGTGCGGGAGAGCGGTGGCGCCATCGTCGAGGTCAACGCCGCCCCAGGATTCCGGATGCACACCCATCCCACCGAGGGCGAGCCCCAGTACGTCGCCAAGGCCGTCATCGACATGCTGTTTCCCCAGGGGACGCCGGCGCGGATTCCAGTGGTCGCCGTGACCGGGTCCAACGGCAAGACCACCACCGCCCGGATGATCGCCCACATCGTCCGGGGCCTCGGTTACCGGGTCGGGATGACGACCACCGACGGCATCTACATCGACGGCCGGCTGGTCAAGCAGGCCGACGCCAGCGGCCCGCGGTCGGCGCGCATGGTGCTACAGAACCCGCGGGTCGATTTCGCCGTCTTCGAAGTCGCCCGCGGCGGCATCCTTCGCGAAGGCCTCGGCTACAGCCTCAACGACGTGGCGGTAGTGCTCAACGTCACGGGTGACCATCTCGGCTTGAAAGAAGTCAACTCGTTGCGCCAGCTGGCCGCCATCAAACGGGTGATCGTGGAGGCGGTTCCGCGCAGCGGCACGGCCGTCCTCAACGCCGACGACGAGCTGGTCGCCGAGATGCGCACCCACTGCAGCGGGGCCGTGATCCTGTTCTCGATGCGTGAAAACAACGAGCTGGTGGATCGCTGGGTACGACGCGGGCGCAAGGCGTTCGTGATCCAGGCGCAGCCCGGCGGCGGCGAGATGGTGGTGCTGCGCGAGGGTCGGCGCAGCACCCAGATCGGCTGGGTCCACCTGCTGCCGGCAACCTTCGAGGGCCGGGCGCGCGCCAACGTTCAGAACGCGCTGGCGGCCGCCGCCGCCGCGCACGCGGCGGGCGCACACCTGCACGACATCCGGCAGGGACTGCGCAGCTTCCATTCTTCCTTCCATGAGGCGCCCGGGCGAATGAACCTGTTCGAGCTCCACGGCGTCAAGGTCATCGTGGATTACGCGCACAACCCGCACGGGCTGGCGATGGCGGGAGATTTCGTCGAGCGTCTCACTGGTCCGGGCGTGAACGGACCCGAGCCCGGCCGGCGGATCGCGGTGATCGCCACCCCGGGCGATCGCCGGGACGAGGACATGCGCGAGCTGGGCCGGGTGGCGGCGAGCCTCTTCGACGCCGTGATCGTTCGCGAGGACGCAAACCCTCGCGGCCGCCGGCGTGGCGAGATTGCCGAACATGTCATGGAAGGCATCAAGCAGGCCCCCGGCAGCCGGGTGCAGAGCGCCGAGATCATCATCGACGAGGGTCCGGCGATCGATGTGGCCCTCGACCGCGCGGCGCCAGGCGACGTCGTGCTGCTGTGCGTCGACAAACCAGCCGAAGCCTGGCGCCACCTCGAGGCGCGACGCGCCTTGCCGGTCTCGCCGGCGACCTGAACCGGCGCGGCTTCAGTCGCGCGCCCGTTTGACGAGGGCGCGGATCCGCTCGGCCCCCGCGGTCGAAGCCCCGCGATCGCGCAGGTAGGCGAAGATCTCCGGCCGTTGCCCGAGCGCGGTGATGGCGAGCACGTCATTGGCGGCCGACTCGCGAACCATCCACTCGAGCGCCTCCACCTCATTGGGAAAGACCGGCGACTCCGGCTTGCCGCCGTCGACGATGCCGGCCTGCAGGCGCTGGATCAACTCCTGCGGGTCTCGCCCACGAAGGTAGCGGTGGAGCTCGGCGATCGCCACCCTGTCGGCACCCCGGGCGGCGGTGTAGCCGAGCCGGTGCAGGATGGCGTTGGTGCGGTCGCCAGCGCAACCGAAGCTCAGAAACACCCGGCCGCCGGCGGGTCGAAGGCCGTGACAGATTTCGACCAGGCCGCGCAGGCCGTCCTCGTTGTGGGCATAATCGATGACCACCACCCGGCCGTCCAGCTCGAAGACGTTCGCGCGTCCGGGGTTCCGCTCGGGATCGAGCACAAACGTCCGGAGTCCTTCGATCACGGCGTCCTCGGGAATCCCGACCGCCAGTGCGGCAGCGGCGGCCGCCATCGCGTTGCTGAGATTGTGGCTGGAGATTCCCGCCAGCGTCACCGGCACCTCCTCCACCGGCAGCAGCTGGTGAACCTGGCGCCGCGAGGTCATGACGATCAAGCCTCTGTCGAGGATCGACATCGCCCGGCCACCTTCCGCCAGCGCCTGGCGCAGCGCGGGATGGTCCGGGTCGAGTGAGAACAACCATGGCCGGCCGGCCGCCTGCCGCCGCATGCCGAGCACGCGCGCATCATCGGCGTTCAACACGTCCCAACCATCCGGCCGGGTGATACGGGTGATGGTGGCTTTCACTTCGGCCAGCTGGTCGAGGGTCCGGATGCCGTGCTGGTCGAGGTGGTCGGCCGTCACGTTGGTGACCACCGCCACATCGTTGGATTCGGTGCCGATGCCTCGCAGCAGGATCCCGCCCCGAGCGGTTTCGAGCACCGCCAGCTCGATGCCCGGCTGGGCCAGCGCCCGGGCGGCCCCCCCGAATCCCGAATAATCGCCGGCCTCCACCAGCTGCGCATCGCGGTAGACGCCATCGGTCGTGGTGTAGGCCACCGATCGCCCGGCGGCGCGCGCCAGGTGCGCGATCAGCCGGACCGTGGTCGTCTTCCCATTGGTCCCGGTGACGGAAATGACCGGAACGGTGGGACGGAGCACGGTCGGAGCCGGTCCGGCATCGACGCGATCGAGCCGGCGCGCAACGTCAGCCGTGGCTCGCGCGACGGAGCGACGGGCGTCGAGCGACCGCTCGAGCATCGGGGCCAGCTCGCGGGCAAACGCCTCGGCCGCCGCCTGCCGACGCCACGGAAAGGCGACCACCACCTGGTCCGGCTCCGGACCCGGCCGTCCCCGGATCGCCAGGTGGGTGCCGGTGGCATCGGCCAGGGCACGGGTCAGGTGGACCGTGAAACGCGCAACATAACGACGCCGCTGCTCGCTCTGCGCCACCCCCGGATGGTTCACGGCGTGAAAGCCGGCCCGTCGAGTCAGCCGCTGCGCCCGATCTTCGGTCAGGCCGAGCCAGGGCGTCACCGCCAGCGTCAGCTTGATCGCCGGGCGGGTGAAGTAGAGGTTGGGTCCGTCGAGCACTCGGAGCTCGACCAGCTTGACGCCATCAGCCTCATCCATCAACGTGCCAGCATCCAGTCTCGCAGGCACCATACCTAAGGTAGGTCCATGACGAGCGGGTAACCATTCCAACAAGGACCGCACCAAAGCCCGAGGTCTGCGCAAACTCCCGCGGTGCGGTTGGTCTCACGCTGGTAGAGGCATGGCTCCCAGCTCGCTCCGCCTGCTGATCCTCGAGGACCTCCCCGACGACGCCGAGCTGGTCGTCCGCCAGCTCCGGGCGGCAGGCTTCGAGCCGAGCTGGCGGCGGGTGGACACCGAAGCCGATTTCGTCGCCGCCCTCGGTAACGATCTCGACCTGATCCTGGCCGACTATCACCTTCCCGGATTCGATGCCCGGCGGGCGCTGCAGCACCTGGTCGACCGCCAATTCGACGTCCCCTTCATCATCGTGTCCGGTGCCGTTGGGGAGACGGCCGCCGTCGCGGCAATGAAAGCGGGGGCCAGTGACTACGTGAAGAAGGATGACCTGGGCCGGCTGGGCGCGCTGGTGGAGCGGGAGTTGCGCGCCGCGACCGAGCGGAAAACGGCTCGACTCGAACGCGAGGCCGCCCAGGCGACGCTCCAGCGACTGGCAGCGATTGTTGAGACCTCGAGCGATGCGATCTTTGGCCTCGATCTCGACTGGAAGATCACGAGCTGGAATCACGGAGCCGAGCTGCTCTATGGCTACTCCGCCGTCGAGGCGATCGGGCAACACGTCCGGATACTCGTTCCACCGGATCTCGCTGAGCCGCGGTCCGACTACTCCGTACAGCTTCAAACGGGCGTTCCGATCCCGCCGTTTGAAACCGTGCGGCTTCACCGGAGCGGCCGGCGGATCGATGTCTCGGTCGCCGTGTCGCCCTTGCGCGACCGGGAGGGCGGGTTGATCGGACGGTCGGCAATCGTCCGCGATATCTCCGATCGGAAGCGGGCCGACCACGCGATCCGGGAGAGCGAGGAGCGCTATCGACGCATTGTGGAGACGGCGTTCGAGGGCGTCTGGGTGATCGATACGGAAAACAAGACCACCCTGGTTAACCTGCAGATGGCTGAGATGCTCGGTTACCGGATCGACGAGATGCTCGGCCGACCCGCGACCGAGTTCATGGATGCGCAGTCGCAAGCGGAATTCCAGTCCAACGCGGACCAGCGCAAGCAAGTCGGGCGCCTGCCGCGGCATGAATTCCGCTTTCGGCGCAAAGACGGTTCGGAGCTCTGGACCGTGATCGATAGCATCACGATGCTCGACGCGACCGCACAGTATGCCGGCTCACTCGCTATGGTGAGCGACCTGACCGAACGTCGGAAGGCGGCGGCAGAGCTCCTCGAGCGGACGAGCCTGTACGAGGCGCTGGTCACGGCCCAATCGGAGCTGGGCCAGATCCTCATCCTGACGGAAGGGAGCCAGCCGATCTATATCAATGATGCGTTCGTTCGGCTGACTGGATTCAGCGCCGAGGAACTAAAACGGCTCGACAGCCTGTTCGACCTGGTTCCCGCGGATCAGCAGCTATCCTTGCCCTCGGATCTGGAACAGCGATTGCAAGGCGAGCGCACCCGAAGCTTCGAGACAACCATCCTGGCTAAGGACGGCCGGCGGATCGAGCTGGAGGGGACCGACCTGCGCTTTCAAGCTGGTGGCCGAACGCTGGTGTTCACGCTGGCGCAGGACGTGACGGACCGTAAGGCGGCGCGGCGCGCGCTGGAGCACCAGGCGACCCACGATTCGTTGACCGGGCTCCCGAACCGGCGACTGATCCGCGAGCGGATTGAGAGCCTGTCTGGAAGGCCAGCGCCCGCACCGTTCACCGTGATCAGCCTCGGTCTCGATCATTTCCGGGAGGTGAACGACACCTTCGGCCACCGCGCCGGGGATTTGCTCCTGCAGCAGGTTGCCCTGCGCTTGAAAGCTCAAACGTCCAACGGTCAGGTCATGGCCCGTCTCACCGGCGATACGTTTGCCGCCTTGCTTCCCGGGGTGGGTGACAGCGACGCCGACCGCGAAAGCACCGCGCTCCTGCAAGCGATGGAGGAACCGTTTGAGGTCGAGGGTCAGGCGCTGGACATCGGGGCCAGCGTGGGCGTGGCCACCTTTCCCGATGGCGGCAAGGACGCGGACGAGCTGCTGCGCCATGCGGACATCGCGATGTCCGCCGCCAAGACCTCGCGCGGCACGGTGGTGCAATACCATCCCGAGCTCGAGCGCGGCGGCGCCAGCCGGCTGGCGCTGATGGCAGAGCTGCGCCGCGCCATCCACGACAATCGGCTGCTGCTCCACTATCAGCCGCTGGTCGACTTGCGCACCGGCCGGCTCAAGCGATTCGAGACCCTGGTCCGCTGGGAGGACCCCCGCCACGGCGTGATCCCGCCGATGGAGTTCATCCCCTTCGCCGAGAAGACACGGCTGATCCGGCCGCTGACCCGCTGGGTGTTGAGATCGGCGCTCCGCCAATGGCGCAGCTGGCACGACGCCGGCCGGTCGTTCCCGATGGCGGTCAACATCTCGATGCGCGACTTGATCGATCCGGCGTTTCCAGAGGAGATCGACGAGCTGATCCGGGAGGCCGGCGCGGATCCGCATCAGCTCGTCCTCGAAATCACGGAAGGCGTGATCATGACCGAGCCGGAGCGCGTCCTGCAGATCCTGGCGCGCCTCAAACGCACGGGTGTACGGCTGGCGGTCGACGATTTCGGCACCGGGTACTCGTCGCTGGCTTACCTCCACCGCCTGCCGGTCGACGAGATCAAGATCGACAAGTCGTTCATTTCCGCAATGGCGGGCGACGTGAGTAAGTCGAACATCGTCCGCGCCGCCGTCGACCTCGGTCACAGCCTCCGCCTCGAAGTCGTGGCGGAGGGGATCGAAGACATGCAGACCTGGGATCTACTGACGGCGCTCGGGTGCGATGTCGCCCAGGGCTACTACATCAGCCGGCCAATGTCGGCGGCGGCTGCCGAGGAGTGGATGAAAGGCTGGAGCGGCCAGGCGCAGCTCGCGGCCTGACGTGGCCCGCGGCGGTTGGCTAGATTGACACCATGCCTGCCTGGGTCTGCCGCACCTGCGGGGTCCAACAGGCGCCCACCGACGAGCCGCCGCCGGCCTGCGCGATCTGCGCTGATGAGCGACAGTATGTTCCGCCGCAGGGCCAGCGCTGGGCGACCGTCGAGGAGCTGCAGGCCGAGGGACGTCGCATCGAGGTTCGTGATCTCGAGCCCGGACTGACCGGTGTCGGGGCGGAACCGACGATCGGCATCGGTCAGCGCGCCCTGCTGGTGCAGACGCCGGCCGGTAATTTCCTGTGGGACTGCCTGGGCTTCATCGATGCGGCCGGCGTGGCCGCGCTGCGCGACCGCGGCGGTCTGCACGGGATTGCCATGTCGCATCCGCATTTCTATGGCGTCTGCGTGGAATGGAGCCA
>Ga0209689_1003535_pt1 | contig 11518 bp, 13 predicted proteins | sample GraSoiAngelo_149_FD_187119 | JGI IMG/M metagenome (GOLD analysis project Ga0209689, IMG submission 187119) | Grasslands soil microbial communities from the Angelo Coastal Reserve, California, USA - 14_1009_09_30cm (SPAdes) (version 2) | ecosystem: Environmental > Terrestrial > Soil > Grasslands ...
TACCCTGCGGTAATGGGGTCCGATGAAGCGGCAACGCGGTACCGTAAGGCCGCGCTCTCGGGCTCAAGCACGGGCTCCTTTCGCCTAGAAAGCCCCGGATTTTAGTCCGGGCGATGTTTACCGGCCGTAGCATAGCACGGCGGCGGCGGCGTCCTCCGGCGCCGCCCGCGCGCCCGCGCCCTCAGCGACGCTCGTCCGGCGGCGCGCCCGTGAGCCAGCCCGAACACGGCGAGCCGTGCCGTGCCACATCGAAGGGTTCGTCGCTGCTGACGTTCATGGACGCCGGGTCGCCGGCCGGCGATATACCGAACCAGATGTGGTCGGGGTTGCCCATCTCGTCGCTCGGATACCGGACGACGATCCACCGTTCGCCCATTAGGCTGAAGTAGCCGTAGGTGGCGCCGCCGGCGCCGGCGCCACGGAGCTTCATCTTCAGGCCGTGGGCCCCGTTCGGGCACTGAAACGGCTGTGTGTCGCTGACCCCCGATCCCGTGGGAAAGGTCAGCCACGGCAGCGGTGTTCCGCGCTCGTCCGGGGCGGCCGTCGCCGCGAGGCGGGCCGCCCCCAGAACGACCGCGGCGACGGCGATCGACGCGAGTGTGCGACTCATGCTCGACGTCCCTCCTTCGGCCCGGCGCGCGGTATACTCACGGCATGCTCCAGTGGCTCTGGCTGCCCGCGGCCGTGCTCGGCTACCTCGCGGTGATGCGATGGCTCTTGCCGCGACTCGGCGTCAAGACCTGAATGGCGGCCGCGTGTGACGCCGAGGATCGGCGCCCGGTGACGGAGCGAGGCCAGAGGGAGCGTCCCCGGAGCCGCTGAAGCGATCCGATGCCGCGGAACTCTCCCGCGATGCGCGTCCTCCTCGCGGCGGTCCCCCTGATCACGACAGCCTGGTTCTTCAACCTCCAGCTCGACGGCGGCGCCGCCGTGCGATACGGCCCGTACCTCACCGAGGCCACCTGCGAGGCCGTCCGGGCCCGACTCGCCGACCGGGTCTCGTCCAAGACCGCGCCCTCACCGTGCTTCAAGGTGATCGTTCAGGAGAACGACCAGATCGCGGAGTAGCCCCCGGTGGTCAGCCGAACGTCACCACGCTCCGGGCGACCTCTCCCCGTTCGAGCGCCTCGTAGGCGACGTTGATCTGCTCAATGGGATAGGTGCGTGTCAGGAGCTCGTCGAGCCGCAGCTTGCCCCCGCGGTAGAGCTCGATGAGCTTCGGGATGTCGATCCTGGGGACGGCGGACCCGTACATCGACCCGGTCAGCACCCGCTCTTCGAAGACCATCGAGAGGAGTGGCACCGGAACCTCCGCTTTCGTCGGCGAAACCCCGACGACGACCGCCATCCCGCGCTTGGCGAGCGAGTCGTAGGCCTGCCGAACCGTCGCGGGGAGCCCGACGACCTCGAAGGCGTAGTCCACGCCGCGGCCGCCCGTGAGGGCGCGGACCTGCTCCGCGGGCTCGCCCCCCGAGGCCAGGATCGTATGCGTGGCGCCGAACTGCCGCGCCAAGTCGAGCTTGTTGTCGAGCCGGTCGACGGCGATAATCGTCGACGCGCCCGCGAGGGCGGCGCCCTGGACGACGTTCAGCCCGACGCCGCCAGCGCCGAAGACCGCCACGCTACTCCCGGGCTTGACCCGGGCGCAGTTGATTACCGCGCCGACGCCCGTGATCACTCCGCACCCGAGCAGCGCGGCCCTGTCGAGGGGAATATCGGCCGGGATCTTCAGGACCGCCCGTTCTGGGATCACCGAGTATTCCGCGAACGTGGACACGCCGGCGAAGTGCTTGAGCTCCCTTCCGTCGAGCGAGAAGCGGCTCGTGCCGTCGGCCAGGCGGCCGGTCATCCGGATCTGCGTGCCCGCGGCGCAGAGCGCCGGCCGGCCGTTGGCGCAGTACTCGCAATCGCCGCAGGACAGACGCCAGAGCGGCAACACGTGGTCCTCCGGCTTGACCGACGTCACGCCGGGCCCCACGGCCGCGATCACCCCCGCGCCCTCGTGGCCGAGGATCGCCGGCAGCGACGCCATGAGGTGCCCCTTCATCACGTGGAGGTCGCTGTGACAGACGCCGCCGGCGGCCATGCGGACCAGCACCTCGCCGGTCTTGGGCTCGTCGACCTCGACCTCCCGGACGTCGAGCTTCTCACCCACCCCGTGCAGTACCGCCGCTCTCGCCTTCATTGGTCTCCCTCCGGCCCGAGCCCACACGTCGTCGCCGTCGAAGCATCTTAGCAAAGGCTCCCGCGGCGCGCGCGGCGCCGGGAGTCCCGTCCCTGTGGGGTGATCGGCCCGGCTATACGACGCCACGCGCGCGGAGCCCCGCCAGCTCCTCCCGGCTCAGGCCGAGCCGGCCGCCGTAGACCTCTTCGTTGTGCTGACCCGCCTCCCGGGGGCCCGCCGAATCGATCGCGCCCGGCGTGAGCGAGAGCTTGGGGACGATCCCCGCCATGTGGAGGAGTCCGCCGAGCGGGCTCGGCACCGCGACGATGTTCTCGCGCGCCTTCACCTGTGGATCCTCGAACAGGTCCTTCACGCTGTACACGAGCGAGCACGGCACCGCCGCCGCGTCGAGCCGCCGGAGTGCCTCCCGTGCGGCCAGGCCCCCGACCCAGCCCCCCACCAGCGTGTCGAGCTCGTCGCGGAGGCGAACCCGGTCGGCCATCGTCCGGTAACGTCCGAGGAGCTCGGGCCGCGCGAGGGCGTCGAGGAGCCGCGCGAACATCCGATCGTTGGTGCAGGCGATCGCGACCCAGCCGCCGTCGCCCGCGCGGTAGTGGTTGTGCGGCACGACATACTCGGTGCCGGAGCCGATGCGCTCGCGCACGTGTCCCGTGGCGGCGTAGACCGGGATCATCTCGTCGAGCATCCGCAGGATCGGCTCGTAGAGGCCGACGTCGACCACCTGGCCCGCGCCCGTCCGGCGTCGGTGCTCGAGCGCCACGAGCGCCCCGAAGGCCCCCATGAGGCCGGCCAGGTAGTCGGGAATCGTCGGCGTGCCCGGGGGGACTGGAGGCCGGTCGGGGAACCCGCCCAGATAGCTGACGCCGCTCATCGCCGCCGCGATCCGGCCGAACCCGGGTCGGGCGGCGTAGGGACCGGTCTGGCCGAAGGCCGAGATCCTGACCAGGATCAGCCCCGGGTTGACGGCCCGAAGGCTCTCCCAGCCGAGGTCCCACCGCTCGAGGGTGCCGGGCCGGAAGTTTTCGGCGAGGATGTCGGCGCCGGCCGCCAGGCGCTTCAGCAGGGCCTGCCCTTCCGCCGTGCGGAGGTTGCACGTCACCGACTTCTTGTTCCGCGACTCCGCGAGCCACCAGTACGAGAGCCCTGGCTGCGCCGGGCGCCCGAGCCGCCGGAGGTCGTCGCCGATACCCGGCTGCTCGACCTTGATGACTTCGGCGCCGAATTCGCCGAGCAGCGTGCCGCAGAACGGCGCGGCCACGAACGTCGCGAGGTCCAGCACGGTGAGCCCCTCGAGCGCGCGAGCCATACCGGGAGCGGGCTACGGGGCGCCGGCGACGCGCTTCGGCGTGCTCGGGGCGCCGAGGGCGACCACCCTCCGCTTGCCGAGGGCGCGCGCCACCCGGTGCCAGCCACGGACACCGAGGAGCGCGGCCAGGATCGTCGCGTAGAGGTACGGATCGTTCCGACCCTTCTTCGCGAGCCAGCTGAAGTGCAGGATCGCCGCGACGCCGGCCACGTAGACGAGGCGGTGGAGCCGCCGCCAGTTGAGCCCGCCGAGCCGCTTCACCATCCGGGTCGTCGAGGTCGCGGCCAGCGGGACGAGGAGCGTCAGCGCGAGCATGCCGACCGTGATGTACGGGCGCTTGCGGATGTCGGCGAGCATCCCCGGCCAGTTGAAGAACTGGTCGACGACCACCCAGACCGTGAAGTGGAGGACCGCGTAGGAGAACGCGAACAGCCCGAGCAGACGGCGGAGGCTCATCTGCCAGGAGATGCCGAAGAGGAGGCGGAGGGGCGTGAGCGTGAGGCTCGCGAGCAGGATCCGGAGCGTGGTATCGCCGAGCACGTTGGTGGCGTACGAGATCGGGTTGGCGCCGAGATCGTCGGCCCAGAACTTGAGGAGGAGCATCAGGAGCGGAAGCAGGCAGGCGGTCCACACCACGCTCTTCAACGCCACCCGCGCCGATCGCGACACGATCGACTCTCAGAAGTCCTTCCGCAGGTCCATGCCCGCGTAGAGGGACGCGACCTGGTCCGCATAGCCATTGAACATCAACGTTGGCCGCCGGCGGAAGTCGCCGATGCGCCGCTCGGTCGCCTGGCTCCAGCGGGGGTGGTCGACGGTCGGGTTCACGTTCGAGTAGAAGCCGTATTCGTTGGGTGCCGCCTTCTCCCAGGTCGTTTGCGGGCGCTCGGTGACGAAGCGGATCCGCACGATCGACTTGGCGCTCTTGAAGCCGTACTTCCACGGGACGACGACCCGCACCGGCGCCCCGTTCTGGTGGGGCAGCACGTGACCGTACATGCCGAACGTCAGGAGCGTCAGCGGGTGCAGCGCCTCGTCGAGGCGGAGACCCTCCGCGTAGGGCCACTCGAGCGAGGAGAAGCTGATGAGGTTCTTCTTCTGCCCCGGGAACTGCGCGGGATCGTAGAGCGTCGTGAATTCCACGAACCGGGCCTTGCCGGTGGGCTCGACCCGCTTGATCAGCGACGCGAGGGGGAACCCGATCCACGGGATGACCATCGACCAGCCCTCCACGCAGCGCAGCCGGTAGACCCGCTCCTCGAGCGGAACGAGCCGGAGCAGCTCGTCGAGGTCGTACGTCTTGGGCCGCGCGCACAGCCCCTCGACCCGGACCGTCCACGGCCGCGGCCGGAGGCGCGCCCCGTAGATCGACGGGTCGGCCTTATCGACGCCGAACTCGTAGAAGTTGTTGTAGGTCGTCGCGCTCTCGAACTTAGTCGGCGGGTCGTCGACCCGAAAGGTCGGGCTCGGCTTCGCCGCCAGGGGCTCGGCCGGCGGCGTCTCGGCGGCGGCCGTCGCCCGCGAGGGTCCGAGCGTGAGGGCGGCGCCGCCCGCGATGAAGGCGCGACGACTCAGGTACAGGCCGCGTGCCGTGATCTCCGAGGACGCGATGTCCGGACGCCGCTTGATCAGCATCGTTGCCTCCCGACGGTTGATCGTCCCCGACGGCACGGCGCCCCGCGGGCCCCGCGGGCGCGCGGCGCGCCTCCGGACCGTGGAGGGCGGCGGGCGCGCCGACCGGTTCGATCTGTCCCCAGTGTACAATGCCGGTCGTGCACGCAGTGGCGTTCGCGGGGAGCCTCCGCAAGGAATCCTGGAACAAAAAGCTCCTCCGGCTGGCGATCGACGCCGCGCGCGAGGCCGGGCTCGAGGCTCGCGAGCTCGACCTCGCCGAGGTCCCGCTCTACAGTGCCGACGTCGAGACGGTCGGGTTCCCGGACGCCGTCGAGGGGCTTCGGCGGGCGGTGCGCGAGGCGGCCGCACTGATCATCGCGACGCCCGAGTACAACAACTCGGTCCCCGGCGTCCTGAAGAACGCGATCGACTGGGTGTCGCGCCCGCCGAACGCCTTTGACGGCAAGATCGCGGCCATCCTCGGCGCCTCGGCCGGGAGCTTCGGCACCGTCTCCGCCCAGCACGCGCTGCGGCAGGTGCTCGTCACCCTCAACGTGCTGACGCTCCCCGGACCACGCGTGTTCGTCGCCGGGGCGGCGCACGCCTTCGAGCCCGACGGGAGCCTGAAGGACCCCCGTGCCGCCGAGCAGATCCGCACGCTGATGCAGCGGCTCGCCCACACGACACGCGCGCTCGCGCCTCAGCCGAGACCGGCACCCCTTGGCTGACGGCGGGAGCCCCGGGATCGGCCGAGGAGCAGGAATGGAGCCGAACGCGCGAGGGTTCCGGCGCTACCGCGAGCTCGTCCTCGTCATCGTCTTTCTGGTCATCGCCTCCCAGGAGCTCCTCGAGATGTGGCTCCTCGAGCCGCGCCACGGGCTCAGCGGCGGGCGCTGGCCCTTCTCGATCGACGTCCTCGTCCACGTCGCCCAGGTGGTGGCGGTCCTCGCCGCCACCTACATCTTCATCCGAGCGTGGCAGCAGCGGACCGCGCTCATGGACCGTGAGGTCGCTCGCGCGCGCCAGCTCGCCGACCTCGTGGGCGCGCTCAAGGAGAAGGAGGACGCGCTCGCGCGCACGGTGGAAAAGCTCGTGTTCGCGCAGGAGCAGGAGCGGCGCGTCGTCGCCTACGACGTCCACGATGGCCTCGCCCAGCTCATCGTGAGCGCCAAGCAGCACCTGGACACCTGCAGCGATCTCTGGAAGAGCAATCCGGCGCGCGCCGAGCGCGAGCTCGACCTCGCCCTGGACCGGATGGGCCGGGCGATCGTCGAGGTGCGACGACTCCTGACCGCGCTTCGGCCGTCGCTGGTGGACCCGATCGGGCTCGTGCCTGCCGTCCGGGCGAGCCTCGACGAGGTCGCGCGAGAGGCGGGCTGGGCCGTCACGTTCACCGAGAACCTCGAGGACACCCGCCTGCCCGCCGCCGTCGAGACCTCCGCGTTCCGCATCGTCCAGGAAGCGCTCGCCAACGCCCTCAAGCACGCGCGCACGACGCGGGTCGACGTCGACGTCCGGAAGGAAGGCACGGCGCTCCTCCTCACGATCACCGACTGGGGCGTCGGCTTCCAGGGCACCCCGGGCGAGACGCCAGGCCGCGGGCTCGGCCTGCTCTCGATGCGGGAGCGCGCCCGGCTGCTGGGCGGCGAGTGCGTCATCGAGAGGGGGCCCGAGCACGGCACCCGAGTCCGCGCGCGCCTGCCGCTCGGTCCGGGGGCCGCCAATGGCGCCTAGCCGTCCGATCCGGGTCCTGATCGTCGACGACCACCCGATGGTGCGCGAAGGCCTGCGGAGCATGCTGAGCGTCCCCGAGATCGCGGTCGTCGGCGACGCCGCCACCGCGGACGAGGCGCTCCAGCGCGCGGCCGAGTTCCGGCCCGATGTCGTCATGCTCGACGTCCAGCTCGCCGCCGACGACGGCCTCGCGGTGCTCAAGCGCCTCAAGGCGGCGCGGCCCCAGACGAGCGTGCTGATCGTGACCATGCATGCGAACGCCGAGTTCGTCCGGGAGGCGGTAAGGAGCGGGGCCGCCGGCTACGTGCTCAAGGGCATCACGCGGCGCGAGCTCATCGCCGCCGTGCAGGCCGTCCGCGAGGGCGAGTCCGTGCTGGACCCCGCGGTGCTTAAGGACGCGCTCACCGACGCCGCCGAACGCCGGCCCCCCGGCGCCGCCGCCGACCCGCTGACGCGGATCGAGACCGAAGTCCTACAGCTCCTGGCCGCTGGCCTCACCAACCGCGAGATCGGCGAGCGCATGCGGTGGAGCCTCGGCACGGCCAAGAAGTACGTCCAGCGGGTGCTGGAAAAGCTCCAGGTCTCCGACCGCACGCAGGCGGCCGTCGAGGCAGTGCGGCGCGGCCTCGTCGGCTAAGCCGGCCCCGCCGATCCCTTCGCCCCGCCGGTGGGCTCCCCTCGAGGCCCGCTCGAGGGGTTGCGGCCGGTGCCCGCGGGCCTCCTGCGGGCGAGCCCGCCCCGCGCCGCCGGGCCGGGTGTGTCACGAGGGCGCTACTTCATCCTTTGGACGAACGCCAGGATCTTCCAGACCTGCGCGGGTGTGTAGGCGGTTGAAAGCCGGCGTCCGGCGGATAGCCGTACAATTCCTCGCCTTCCTTAACGATCGCCGGGTCGTTGAGGTCGAGGGGAGGCTTGTCCAGGATCGCCGGGCCGAGTACGGGACGGGCCCCCGGCAGCGCGGCGCCGCCGAGCAGCGGGGCGGCGACCGCCAGGATCCGCAGCATGGATGCGCCGTGGGACTGGCGGCGCCGCGCCGGGCCCGGGCCCGGCGCGGCCCTGCCACCGGTCGGCTGCGCTACTTGAGCGTGAAGACCATCAACGCCGCGCCACCGGGCCAGTCCGCGGACTCCGGCCAGATGTGCGGGTAGAGACCGAGGACGAGCGAGCCGAGCCCGCTCGGCACCGCGACGTACTGCCGGCCGTTCGCCGAGTAGCTGATGGGGCCGCCCCGGATGCCGGAGCCGGTCCGGAAGCTCCACAGCTCGGCGCCCGTCATGTCGTCGTAGGCGTGGATGATGCCTTCGACGTCGCCGAAGAAGACGACGCCGCCGGCCGTCGACAGCACGCTGCTGAGCGGCGGGTACTTGAAGTTGACCGTCCACTTCGTCGCACCCGTGGCCGGGTCGCGGGCGTCGAGGTGACCGTACGCCGTGCCGCCCGGCGGGTTCTTCGCGATCTGGTCGCCGCCGAAGAAGAGCTGCGCCGAGGGCTCGGTGACCGGCGTCTGCTTCTCGACCGTCACTTCTTCACACGCCTCGATGCCCACGTTGTACCAGAGCCCGCTCTTCTCGCTGTAGGAGCCCGAGTTCCAGCTCCGGCCGCCCGCGATCCACGGGCAGATGAAGGTGGGCTGGCCGAGCCGCGGGGACTTCCGATCGATCAGCTCGCCGCTCCGCGGATCGATGGTCTTGACGAAGTTCCACGTGTGGATCATCGGCCACACGTTCTGGATCTTGCCGGTCGCGCGGTCGTACACGAACACGAACCCGCTCTTGTTCTGGTGTACGGCGAGCCTCTTGCCCTGCGCGTCGACGAGGATCGTCTCGCCGAGCGTGGCGTCGTAGTCCCAGTCGTCGTGCGGGATCTCCTGGTGGTACCACACCAGCTTGCCGGTGTCGGCGTCGAGCGCGAGCAGGGTCGAGGTGTAGAGGTTGTCGCCCGGACGCGCCCCGCCCCAGTCGTAGTCCGGCGCCGGGTTGCCGGTGCCCCAGAAGACGAGGTTCGTCTCGGGGTCGTAGGAGCCGGTCATCCACCCGCCCCCGCCGCCGAACTTAGCGGAGTCGCCGCCCCAGCTCCTCGGGTCCTCCTTGATCGTGTTGAACGCCCAGAGCAGCTTGCCGTTGGCGGCGTCGAACGCGAACACCTTCCCCTGGATCGGCAGCTCGCCCGAGGTCTGACCAATAATGACCTTGTCTTTCACGACGAGCGGCGCGCCAGTGAAGTTACAGCTGCACTTCTTGGTGTCGAGTGGCTGGGCGGTCCAGGCTTCCTTGCCGGTCCGCGCGTCGAGGGCAATGACCCGCCCGTCGAGCGTGCCCATGAAGATCTTGCCGTGACCGAACGCCACGCCGCGGTTGTAGGGTTGGAAGAAGAGGGTGCTGACGACGGGATCGAGCTTCGGATAGTAATGCCAGAGCTCCTTGCCCGAGGCGCCGTCGAGCGCGAACACCCGGTTGTAGGCGGCGCTGTAGTAGACGACCCCGTCGACGGCGATCGGGGTGCCGAGGAACCCCTGCTCGATCCGGCCGGGCTGATGGACCCACGCGACCTGAAGCCGTCGGACGTTGTCGCGGGTGATCTGGGCCAGGGGGCTGTAGCGGTGCCCGCTGTAGCTCCGGTGGTACATGGGCCAGTCGTTGGGATCGGGCGTCATCAGCGGCCCCGCCCCGGGGGCCTGCGCGGACGCGACGGCTGGACCGAGCGTCACCAGCACACCGAATATCAAAATGACCGCCAGCCAGGATGTCGATCTCTCAGACAATCGCCAAGTCATCGTTGACCTCACCTCTCGTGAATGGGACTTCGGGGACCCGATGCCCAGTGGCACGGGTGTGGTGGAGAGTCAGACGCCCGCGAACTCGTCCTGGTACGAGTCGATCTCAGCGTCCATCTTGATCTCGCTGAATTCGGGGGCTTTCCAGTTCATCGGTCTTACCTCCTCGCTCGGGTCGTCGGGCAAAAAAGATGCTAGGCCTCGGCTCCTATCCTGTCATCGGACAGGCGGTTGCCGAAGGAATATCTTGAAGCGTCCGAGCGCGGTCCGGGGACCGCCCCGCTGCGTGGAGAGGATCAGGAGGCGGACGAATCGCCCCTCGGCCGCCGGCGCCGTGACCGCCTGGTCGCCCGGGGCCGTCGCGAGGGCCGCCCGCGCCACGAGACGCCAGCCGCCCATGGTCGGGAACGGATCGGCCGTGTAGACCTCGACATCACGCGGCCAGTCGTCGACGGGGGCGTCCGTGGCCGCCGTGAACACGAGGGTGTTGAACTGGGTGGCGGCGGGCAATTGGAAGACGATCTCCTGGGGGAGCGTGCCGTCCCCGGACCGCCATCCATGGGCCGCGTCTGGCTCGATCAGGTTGGCGGCGGGCGCCTGGGGGTCCTCGGACGTGCGCTTGATCATCCGGGCGCCGCGGGCCGACGAGAGGAGATTGTCGTCCGCGAAGACGGGCGGCGAGGTCAGCAACAGCGTGAGTGCCGCGGCCACCCCGACCCTCACGGACCCGCTCTCTTACTTCGCCCCCTCGTCCGTCTTGGCCGCGCCCGGCTTCGTCCCGCCCTCCGTCTTGAACGGCGGGTAGTACGGGACGCCGTAGCGATCGAAGATGGCCTTGATGCTCCCGTCGGCCATCCGGCGCCGGAGGATATCGTTCACGGCATCGATGAGCGGCTGGTCGGCGTTCCGGAGGCCGAGGGCCACGTTCCAGCGAAGGTCCGACTCCGGGGTGTAGCCGCTGGCGAGCTTGACGCCGTCGTTGGGCTGGAGGTGCACGTACCACCCGGCGTAGGTGTTCACGACGGCGGCGGCCGAGATCTCGCCGCGGCTCAGCGCGTCCATGATCTCGAGATCGTTCGCGTACTGCCGGGTCTTGAGCTTCCGGGTGTCGAGGATATAGTGCGCCCACGAGCTGTACTGGACGCCGATCCCCTTGTCGCCCCGGACGTCCTCGAAGCGGGCAACGGCCGGCGCGTCCTTCGGCAGCACCAGGACCCAGCCGCTGCCCGCGTACGGAATGCTGAGCTGGGTGCCCCGGGGGCCCTTGCCGTTGTCCTGGACGATGGCGCCGAGCAGCGCGTCGCAGTTCGTCCGCTGGGAGAACCGCGTGTACACGATCCAGTCGACGCGGAGCCCGACCGCGAGGTCATCGGCGAGGAGACGGGCCAGGTCGAGCTGGAATCCCTGCGGGTTGCTGTTCTGGCTCGAGTAGGGGAGCGCGTCGGGATGGGCGCAGGCCTCGAAGAAGCTGCGTCGCTTGATCTCGGCCAGGGTCTCCGCCCCGGCGAGGGCGGGGGTGACGAGCGCGACGACGAGCGCCGCCAGCACCGCGGCTCGAACAGACAATATCCTCATCAGGTGAGTCTCCGTCGCCTCTGGGGGTGATGACACCGGGTCGCTCGAGAGCGTACCCCGGGCAGATGGAACAATCAATTTCGCGTCACCCAGTCCCACTGGCGCGCGGCGTTCGCGAGGACCCGCGCCACATCCTCGTCGAGCAGGAGACCGCGGCCGGCCAGCGCGTCCGCCGCCGCACGGGCCGCCGCCAGGTAGCGCGGTTTCTCCCCGTAGAGGGCCTCGAGGCTCGGGCGCGGGTCGCCGACCGCCCGTCGCTCCGCCTCCCGCGTCGGAAACGGGATGTAGGTTCCGAGGAAATCGACCAGCTCGTCGGTCGCGGCGCGCAGCA
>Ga0209689_1003538_pt1 | contig 11513 bp, 11 predicted proteins | sample GraSoiAngelo_149_FD_187119 | JGI IMG/M metagenome (GOLD analysis project Ga0209689, IMG submission 187119) | Grasslands soil microbial communities from the Angelo Coastal Reserve, California, USA - 14_1009_09_30cm (SPAdes) (version 2) | ecosystem: Environmental > Terrestrial > Soil > Grasslands ...
GGCGCCGAGGTCAAGCGCGAAAAGGAAGTGAAGGACGGGCAGCGCGTGCTGCGCAGCGAGCGCTTTTACGGCAACGCGTTTCGCAGCATCGCCCTGCCGACCGAGCTTGACGAAGCGCAGAGCGAAGCCCGCTACGACAAGGGTGTGCTCGAGCTCAAGCTCGCCAAGAAAGCGGCGTCCGCAGGCAAGCGGCTCAACGTGCAGTAATCGTGGTTCATATCCCGCGCTACGGCCTCCTTGGACGCGCTGCGCACGCTGTAACGGTATCGTGTCGGCCGCCTGCGTCGACTCGCCTCGCGCGATCCCCGCGCACTCCGTGCGCGGGGCTCCTCGCCGCGGGCTCGCGCCGCTACCGGACGCGCTTCGCGGGGTAATCTTCCTCGATGTTGTCGCGGAAAAAGCTCCATGGCGAGGACGCGCCGGCGAAGCGGCGCCAGGTGTCGAGCGCGACGCCGGAATACTCGAAGGTCCCGCTGGTAAGCTCGACCCGCAGCAGGCGATTGCGCTCGTCGTAACCCGCCGCGCGCAGGTTGCCCCCGGAAAGCCTCTTCATCTCCACCGCCGCACCTTCGTCAGCGCGCAATCAGAACGCGCGTACCCGTGCGATGGGTTCAGCGCTTTTTCCGCTGTTTGGGCTTATGTGGCCGTTTTTTGCCGTAGCTGCCGTTGAAGATCTTGCCACGGCGCGTTCGAACGTCGCCTTTGCCCATGTCTCGTCTCCGTCGAAGAGTTTTCGAATGTTACGATTATAGCGTGGTCGTCCGATCGGGACGCCGGGACCTTCTGCCCGCAGGAGCTGCCGTGAGATTCGCGCGCACGTTTGCCGTCGTGCTGTTCGCCTCGAGCTTTGCCGCCGGCGCTGCCGACCCGGGCAAGGTGCTGCGGACCGCATTTTCCATCGCCGAGTCGAGCTTCGATCCCGTTCTCGCCTATGACGCGGCGTCGAACTCGGTGGTGGAGGAAATCTCCGAATCGATGCTCGAATACGAATATCTGGCGCGGCCGGTGAAGCTCGCGCCGCTCACGCTCGAGCGCTTGCCCGAAGTCTCCGATCGCGGTGCGACGTACCTCTGCCGCGTACGCAAAGGCATCTTCTTTGCGGCCGATCCCGCGTTCAAAGGCAAGCCGCGCGAGCTCGTCGCAGCCGATTACGCGTATTCGCTCAAGCGGCTGCTCGATCCGGCCTTGCGCTCGCCGTGGACGTGGGTCGTCGAAGGCAAGCTCGTCGGCGGCGACGAGTTGCAGGCGGCGGCAAAAAAGACCGGCAAGCTCGACTACGACGCGCCCATCGCCGGGCTCGAGATAATCGATCGTTACACGCTGCGCATACGTCTGAAGCAGCCCGACTACACGTTTTTGTATGTGCTGGCGATGCCGGCCAGCGCGGCGGTCGCGCGGGAAGTCATTGATGCTTACGGCAACGACGCCGGCGCACATCCGGTCGGCACCGGGCCTTATCTGCTCAAGGAGTACAAGCGCAGCAGCCGCATCGTTCTCGAAGCGAACCCGCAGTTTCGCAAGTTCGTATTCGACGAGCCGGCGCCCGCGAATAAGTCTGACGCGCCGATCGCGCGCGCGCTCAAGGGCAGGGTGCTTCCGGCAATCGGCCGCATCGAGATCTCGGTGATCGAGGAGCAGCAGCCGCGCTGGCTCGCATTCCTCAAGCGCGAAGTGGATTATCTGCAGCCCTTCCCGCTGGGTTTCGTCGGCGAGCTCCTCGACAACGGCAAGCTCAAACCCGCGCTGGCGGCGAAAGGCATCTACCACGAGCTGTTGCTGCGGCCGAATACCTGGTGGGCATACTTCAACATGGAAGACCCGGTCGTCGGTGGGTATACGCCGGAAAAGATCGCATTGCGACGCGCGATCGGGATGGCGTTCAACACCGGCGAATTCATCCGTGTACTGTTCATGGGCCGCGCGGTTCCCGCGCAAGGTCCCATACCACCCGACATCGCGGGCTACGACCCCGACCACAAGACGCAGGCACAGGCCTACGATCCTGCGGCGGCGCGGGCGCTGCTCGAGCGCTTCGGCTACAAGGATCGCGACGGTGACGGTTATCGCGAGCTGCCCGACGGCAAGCCGCTGGTCATCGAGCAGTGGTCGTCGCCGACCTCGAGGGCGCGCGAGTACGACGAGCTGTGGAAGAAGTCCATGGACGCGATCGGTATTCGCATGGTGTTCAAGAAGGACAAGGTACCGGAGCTGCGCAAGATGGCGCGCGCCGGCAAGCTGCAGATGCGGCAGGATGGCTGGCAAGCCGATTATCCCGACGCCGAGAACTTCATGCAGAACCTTTACGGTCCGAACATCGGGCAGACCAACGACTCGCGCTTCAAGCTGCCCGAGTTCGACCGGCTCTACGAGGAATCCAGGAAGCTTCCCGATTCACCCGAGCGCACGAAGCTCTACGACCGCATGACGGACCTGGTCGTCGCGTATGCGCCGTGGAGGCTCACGCATCACCTGCTGGAAGACCACGTCATACAACCCTGGGTCATCGGCTACAAACCGCACCCGATTCGCTCCGACATCTGGATGTACCTCGACATCGACGAGAGCAAGCGGCAGCGCTAGTCGCGCGAGCCCGACACAATGCGATCCATTTCTTGTTGGGCAAACAAGGAGGCCGAGGCGCCCTGGCCGACGCGAGGTGATTCAAGGCAGGAGTGAGGAGGACGCGCCGTTTTATTGCTTCGGCACGTTATAGGGGGCGCACTGCGCGAGCGGGACCTGGGTGGCGGTATTGTTGTCGACGACGGTCAAATCGGTGCCCTTGCCGCGCAATTCCAGATTTCCGTTGGAGAAGCGCACGCCCGACGCGGCCGGTATCTGATAGAGGTCGACCCGGTCACCATTCGGCATCAGCATGCGCGCCATGCCCATGTCGAAGCGGATCACCAGGCGCTCGCCGTCGAGCAGGCACACGAAGGTGTTCTTCGCCGCTTCCTGCTCATCCTTGCTCGGCTTGTCCGCGCAGCCCGCGAGCGCAGCCGCGATCATGAGCAGGTGTACCAAGCGCACGAACGACCTCCTGTAGCGACCGATACCTGACCGAAGAGGATAGCATCGCCCGCGCGGCGCTGCGCGCCTAGCCGTCGTCGTACCGTCCCGGACCCGAGTCAACGAATTTCGTCGCAGAGGCGTGCCGCCTGCGCGCGACCGCCCGTCTGCGGCGTAAACACGAAGGCGCAGGGGTCGAAACCCTCGGCCACGAGCGCCCCCACGATGCCTTTGAGCGTTGCATCGGGTAACGACGGCTCGCGGGAGAGGATGCGTCCGTAACGAAGCGACGGATGTCCGGCGGCGAGCCAGCGATATTCGGGGCCGAGAGCGATGATGATCGACTCGCGCCCGAACGGATACCACCAGATGCCGAGGAAGTTGACCGACGTCACCTTGAGCACCGACGGCAGCGCGGGATCGAGGGGACGCGCCCGTGCTTCGTTGATCTCGGCAGTGCCGTCCGCGCGCAGGCAATGGCTCCGCGTCGCGATGGCGCCGTACTCGGCAGCCGTGTACTCCGCTCGCGTATCGCGTGCGCAGCGGCTTTGCAGGAAACCGCGAATCGCGGCGATTTCGTACCAGGTGCCGTAATACCGGTTCAGATCGAAGTCGACGACCGGCGTAAGTGCCGCCGCGGGCATGATCGAACCCAGGGCCAGCATCGCAGCGGAAACCCAGCGCATTGCTCTCTTCCTTTACGACTTGTTTACGCGGCCCGGCCGCTATCTTGACTCTATTTTGACAGCGATCGGCGCAAATTGCAGCCATTGCAAACGTAACAGCTCATTGCCAAGGACTGGATTGACAGCGATCGATGCAATTGCAGCTATCGCGCTTTCCGGAGTGTATGCGTTGTTCCGGAGCATCAGCGGCCGGGTTCGTCCCTGAAGAAGGCGTAAAGCTCCGCATATGTCTCGTCGGGCGCCTGTTCCGCGGGATAGTGGCCGCACGGCAGCATCCTGCCGCGGACATCGCTCGCCCGTTCCAGCCATGCCTCGATCGGCTTGTAGCTGCGGTTGACGTGGCTGCGCTCGCCCCAAAGCACGAGCACGGGAAAATCGAGCTTGCGCTGCAGGTCCGCCTCGTCGTGGGTGAGATCGATCGAGACGGCGGCGCGATAGTCCTCGCACACCGCGTGAATGTTCTCGGGCGTGCAGCAACGGATGTACTCGGCGAGCGCTTCCTCGGTGAATCCGCTCATGCCGACGCCTTTCTTGTCGAGCTTCCTGCGAATGTAGCGCTCCAGCCCGTAGGCGATCAGCATCTGTTCCGGATAATCGTACGGCTGCGCCATGAAAAACCAGTGGTAGGAATCGACCGCCCAGGCTTTCTTGATGTTGTTGAGCAGGTGATGGGTCGGAACGATGTCCAGGAATGCGACTTTGCTCACTCGTTGCGGATAGTCGAGCGCCATGCGGTGCGCCACCCGCGCACCCCGATCGTGGCCACATACCCGATAGTCACGGAATCCGAGCGCTTCCATGACTTCGGCCTGATCGCGACCCATGGCACGAAACGAATACCCGCCATGGTCGGCGCCGCCCTCGGGCTTGGAGCTGTCGCCGTAACCGCGCAGGTCGGTTACCACGACCGTGAAATCCTCGGCAAGCCGCGGCGCGATCTTGTGCCACATCACGTGCGTCAGAGGGTTGCCATGCAAAAGCAGCAGCGGCGGCCCCGATCCGCCGTGGCGCAGGTTGATGCGGGCGCCCGGGGTGTCGATCTGCGCGCGGTTGAATCCTTCGAACATGCGCTATGCGTCCAGTCTCTGTAGGGCCGGATTCATCCGGCCGCGGTGGCGGGTGATGGGGCGGGTGCGAATGAATTCGCACCTACAGAACGCGTGTTCAGGCAGGACGCGCGCCCGCCAGCAGCCGCATAAGCTGGTCGATGTTTTCGAGCTCGTCGATTCGCCACGCGAGGTCGATGATGCGTTGCGCGCGGGAACGGTCGAGCCCGCCCCACGTCGCGCATTCCATGAACTTCTGCGTGAGCTCGCCGTCGCTCATCGGATTGACGGGGCTGCCTTTGCCGAAATCGGCCGATCCCTTGACCGTGCTGCCGTCATCGAGCTCGACCTCGACGATGGTGGTCATCTTGTCGAAGCCCGCGGCCTCGGCGTCAGGGTGAACGCCGAACTCGACCCGCTGGAGCAACGCCTGCACATCGGGCCGATTCACGACCGCATCGGTGAATTGCTCGAGGCCGGCCTTGCGCTCGATGAGGAGAATCGCCATGCAGAACTCCATGCTGAACTTCGCCTGCAATTCGTTCCGGGGGCGATGATGGATGAGCGCATTGGGCATGTTGTGATTCGTTCCCACGGCGACGCGCTTCACGCGCTCCGGACGCAGATCGTGACGCTCGATAAGGTCGAGCATGACGCTCATGCCGGGATGGGTCAGCGAGCCGCTGGGATGCGGCTTGATCGACACACCGGGAAACGCGAACGTCCACGGCTTGCCGAGCTTGCCATCGATCATGTCCGCGCTGTAGCCGCCTCCTGCTGCGCGGAAAAAGCCGCGGTCGGCTTCGAGCCCCACGGGCGATGCGGTAAATCCGAGTGCCGCCAGTTCCGCCGCGACGACGCCGCTCTCCGCGGCGCGGCCGGCGTGGAACGGCTTGGTCATGGTGCCGAAGTTCTCGCGCAAGCCGCCCGCCTGGCTGGCCGCCAGGCTCAACGCACGGCGCGTGGCCTCGCGATCGAGCTCGAGCAGGCGCGATGCGCCTGCGGCTGCTCCGATGGCGCCGCAGGTCGCCGTGGTGTGAAACCCCTGCTGATAATGACGAGGCAATATCGCTTCCGCGATCTTGCATTCCACCTCGACGGCGATTTGATATGCAGTGGTCACCGCCCGCCCGTCGAGTCGTGCACGCTCGGCAAGCGCGAGCACCGCCGGAAGCGCCGGCGCCGTCGGATGCGTGAGCAGTCCGTAAACGCGGTCCTTGGCGATCGCGAGCTGCGTGTCGTCGTAATCGTCGGCGTGGATCGACACGCCGTTCGCAAATGCCGCGAAACGCGCAGGCAGACGCGAATCGCCGCCGATGACGGTGCTGCCCGAATCCGCGGCGATGCCCAGCGAATCGAGGTAGCGGCGGATGATCCGGCCGGTCTCCGAAGCGGCCCCCGCCAGCGCCAGGCCAAGCCCGTCGAGGATCGAGCGCTTGCCGAGATGCGCAACGTCGGGGGAAATGTCGCTCGCGCGGGTCGAGACGATGAAGTCGGCGACATAGGACGTAAGTGAGGCGGTCAGCGACGCGTCTCCAGGACCTGCGGCAGCATGAGCGGTATGCATGAGGTTTCCGATTTCAAACCGCGGCAGGCGCCGCGGTGGCTCGCTGGCGCGCCGCCGCAAGCCGCGCGGCGAGGCGCACCGCCTGCTCCAACGCGCCGGTATTGGCGCAGCCCTTCGCTACGATGTCGAACGCAGTACCGTGCGCAGGCGTGGTGAACACGGTGCTCAAGCCCGCCGTGACCGTGACGCCGCGGTTGAAGCCTTTGAGCTTGGTCGCGATCTGTCCTTGATCGTGATACATGGTGAGCACGCCGTCGTAGTCGCCTGCAAAGGCTTTCAGGAACACGGTGTCGGCAGGGAAGGGGCCGCGGCACGCGATGCCGCGTTCGGCGGCGCGCGCCACCGCCGGCGCGATCATGTCGAGCTCTTCACGTCCGAACAGCCCATTTTCGCCGGCGTGCGGGTTGAGCGCCGCGACCGCGATGCGCGGCTTGTCGAAGCCCGCGCTGCGCATGGTTGCATCGGCCAGCGTCAGAGCCTGGTCGATGCGCTCGGCGCTGATCTGCTCGAGCGCGGTCCGCAGCGCGACATGCGATGTCACGCGCGACATCCACACGCCGTCGAGCACATTCATCTCGCCGAAAAAGCCGGTATGCCCGGTGAGATGGGCAAACAGCTGATGCTCGTCGTTGAAGCGCCAGCCGCCCGCGTGGAGCGCCGCCTTGTTGAGCGGGGCGAAGACAATGCCATCGATCCGCCCGCCCCGGGCCAATTCGATCATGTACGCCAGCGTTTCGCCGCTGATCCGGCCGGATTCCGGCGATACCCTGCCGCGCGCGATCCGCGCCGGATCGAGGTTCCCAAGATCGATCACGGGAATTCCGGATCGCGACCCGTCGATCGCTTCGGGCGCAGCGTAGCTTCGCGTGCAGAGCTCGACGCCGGCGTCACGCGCGCCTTGCTGCAGGACGCGGGTATCGCCGACCACGACCAGGCGCGCGGCGTCGTTGAGCCGGCCATCGGAGAGGATGCGCGCGCACTGCTCGGGCCCGATGCCGGCGCAGTCGCCGAGCATCAATCCCAGCACGGGCGGCGGCCGGGCAATGGAGTCCATCACGCAATTCTCCGGTGGGTAAAACGATCGATGAGCGAGACCAGTGCGAAGGTGATGGCCAGCATGGTGATCGACAGCACCGCGATCGGTCCCCAGTCATTGCTCTCACGCAGATCGAACATCGTAACCGAAACGGTCTTGGTGCGCGCGGTGAACAGCAGGATGGTCGCCGACAGCTCCCGGATCGAACCGATGAAGATCAGTATCCATGTCGTGACCAAGCCACTGCGGATCAGCGGCCCGGTGATGTCGACGAGGGCGCGCAGCCGCGTCGCGCCGAAAATGCGGCTTGCGTCCTCGAGCTCGGGATGCACCGCCTTGAGCGCGGCGCCTATCTGCTGGTAGCCGACGGGTAGCTCCTTGGTCACATAGGCGAGAAAAATGATGGCCAGCGTTCCGTACAGCACCAGAGGCGGGTGCGTGTAGCTCAGAAAGAGACCTACGGCGAGGACGATGCCTGGAATCGCGACGGGTGCGGTCGCGAGGAACGACAGCAAGCGATGTCCCCAGACCGCCCGGCGCACGCTGAGATAGGCGACCACGGTAACAAGTACCGTGCCGACGGTGGCAGCAGCGAGGCCGAGCTCGAAGGTGTTCTGCAGCGCGAGCCGCGTCTGGCTGAACTCGAGAAAGACGAAGCGCCAGTTTTCCAGGGTCAGATTCTCGAACCCCATGGGACCGGACCAGTTCTTCACGAATGCCGTCCGCAACAGCACGCCGTAAGGCAGCACGATCGAGCAGCCGAGAACGAACGCGAAGAGCGCCAGCGCCGGAACCTTCCACGCGCCGAGGCGCAACAGACGCGTCGCCGTTGCCTTGCCGCCGATGACCGCGTAACCCCGCCGCCCCATGATCGTCGATTGTGCCTTCAAAAGCACGACGGTGATCGCGAGCAGCGGCAAAGAGACTGCCGCGGCGAGTCCCAGCCGTGGCGGAAACTGGAACAGGCTCCAGATCTTGGTCGTCATCGTATCGATGCCCGCCGGAAGCGCCAGGATCGCCGGCGTACCGAAAAGCGTCATCGACTGCAGAAAGGCGACCAGATAACCGGCGAGCAACGCCGGCGTCACCAGCGGAAGCGTCACATCGAGCGCGGTTCGCCACGCAGGCATGCCCAGTATCGCGGACGCTTCCTCGAGCTCCCCGGGAACGAGGTCGAGACCATTGGCGACGAAGGTAAAGACGTAGGGAAAGGTGTAGAGCATCATCACGAACACCATTCCGCCCGCGGAAAAGATGTTGAGCAGAGGCGCGGCCTCGAAGGCTTTAAGCCCGAACAACGCGTAGTACCATTGATTGATCAAGCCCGCGTTGGGCCCTCCGAGCAGGACCCACGCGAATGCCCCGAGGAAAGGCGGCGTAACGAACGACGCGAGGATCAGGATTCGCAGAAGCCGCTTGCCGGGCAGATCCGTGCGCGCGACCAGCCAGCCCATCGGAGCGGCGACCGCCACGCAGAGAACGCCCACCGTGGCCGACGTCCATAAGGTCGTTACGAGCGGCTTCAGAAACGACGCATCGGTGAAGAACTGCCGATACTGGTCGAGCGTGAAGCGCCCGGCATCGTTGCGGAAGCTCGTCACGACGAGCCAGAACATCGGCAGCAATACCAGCGTCGCGAGCAAGAGGACGAACGCGAGGGACAGCGGCGTCGTCGGATCAAACGACCGGGCGCGCGAGACCAGCGGCCGGCGCGGGGCGCCAGTCGCCTTGAGCCAGGCGGGCTTGTCGCGCTCCACCGCGATGATTCCTAATTACCGAACAGTGCCGTGTAGCGCTTCTTGATATCCGCGATTTGCGGAAGCATCGCTGCCGGATCGTCGGGCAGCAGCTTGATTGTGCTGAGCGGCGTGCGTCCGGGCGGGTCTTTGACGTCCGGATGGAGCGATCGCGTGCCACCTTCGCTCGCGGTCAACTGCTGGATCTTCGCGGTAAAAAGAAAATTCTCGAACACGCGCGCCGCGTTGGGATGCGGCGCTTCCGCGAATATCGCGCTCGGGGAGGTGACGAACGGCGTTCCCTCCTTCGGGTAGACGATCTTCACGGGGCTTTTCGCGTCGATTTCGATGAACATGTTGTATTCGTTGCCGTCGACCATGACGACGCGCTCCCCGCTGGCGATGCTCTTGGGCGTCGCCGTCGTCGACTGCAGCTGCAAGACGCCCTGCTTGGAGAGCTTCTCCAGGTAATCCCAGCCGAGAAGCTTGATGATCGCGAAGGTGCCGGTGAGGCTCGTGCCGCTGTAGCCCGGATGTGACTTGACGAGCTTTCCCTTCCATTTCGGATCCAGCAGATCCACGTAGCCCGTCGGCGCGTCCTTGGCGTCGACGAGCTTCGTGTTGTAGCCCATCACGGAGAGCGTCGCGCGCCAAGTCGCGAAGTAGCCTTCGGGATCCTTGAACTGCGCCGGAAAGCGCATCACGTCAGGCGGCGTGTGTGGCGCGAGCCATTTCTGCTGCTTCCAATAGAGGAAGTGGGAAGCATCCGAAGAGTTGACGACATCGACGTTATGGATCGCGGAAGAGTATTCCTGGCTGATGCGCTGAAACACGCGCTCCGAGCCGGCCCGCTCGACGTCGACTTCGAGCGCCGGATATTGCGCGCGAAACGCTTTGGCGACGACTTCCGCGACCTTGACGTCCACCGAGGTATACCAGACGACCTTGCCTTCTTTGGAAGCCGCCGCGAGCATCTCCGACGTTGTCTCCTGGGCGTACGCTGTCCCGGCGACGGCCAGCATCGCGGCCATGGCGAACAGGAATGCTGCAATGAGTCGCTTCACCACGGTCCTCCTTTTGTTGATGCGCAGCGCTTGTATGCCCGGATTCCGGTTCACGTTTCAGCGGGACAGCCCGCGGCAGCGCTGCGCGTCGAAGCGCACCGCAGCCTGCGAGCCCGTCGCCACTTCCAGGTCGGCACGGGTCGAAATCAGGACGTCCTGGCCCACGTCCACGATGTAGTCGCGGTGGCTGCCGAGATACGCCTGACTGCGAACGATGCCAGGAAGGACATTGTTGCCGCGCGTGCCCGCGGATGCAACCGGCACCAGCTCGAGATCGTGTGTCTTCACGCAAACGCTCATCGGCTGTCCCGGCCCGGAAAATTCGCCCTGTCCGATCTCGAGCGTGTGACCGCCGATCTCGACCGTGTTTCCGCCCACGTGCGTGACGCGCAGGACGTTGCTGCCGCCGATGAAGCGCGCCACAAAAGCCGAGTTGGGGCGCTCGTAAACTTCCTCGGGCGTGCCGATCTGCTCGATTCGACCCGCGTTCATGATGACGATGCGGTCGGCCATGGTCATCGCTTCGACCTGGTCGTGCGTGACGTATACCGAGGTATATTGAAATTCATCGTGCAGCCGACGAATCTCGAAACGCATGTCGCCGCGCAGGTTGGCGTCGAGGTTGGAAAGAGGTTCGTCGAGGAGCAGGATATCCGGCTTGGGCACCAGCGCGCGTGCCAGCGCGACGCGCTGCTGCTGCCCGCCCGAAAGCTCGGACGGATAGCGTTCCGCCTCGGCGCTGAGCTTGGTTGCACCGAGGAGCGCATCGACGCGCGACTGCTTGGCGGACGCCGCCAGCGCCTTCATCTTCAGCCCGTAGGCGACGTTCTGCCGGACCGTCATATGCGGCCATATTGCGTAGCTCTGAAAAATCATGCTCATGTTGCGCCGCTCGGGAGGAACGACCGAGTGCGGCGATGATAGGACCTTGCCGTCGACGCGAACCTCGCCGCCGTCGGGCTCGAGCAAGCCGGCGATCACACGCAAGGTCGTCGTCTTGCCGCAACCCGACGGCCCGAGCAGGCACACGAACTCGCCGTGTCTGACCGTCAACTCAATCGCATCGACAGAGACAACGCCAGCGTACCGCTTGGTCAGCTTGTCGAGGTCGAGCCGGGCCATCGGTTGGGGAACCTCTGAATAAGTCCCGCGTGGCCGCGACGGCGGCTTTCCGGGATGAGATGCGCGAAGCGAAGCGACGCCCGTGGCAGGCCCCACGGGCGAGCGGCGCGACAAAGCAGATCGCCCGGAAAGCCCCGTCCCTCCGGGTTTCGGCGCAATGGCCTCATCTGTGTTGTTGCGCGGCTTGCGAATAGGATGAACTATTCGCTGCGCCGCGACGCCTAGCATCTAAGGCCATTGCGCCAGAAAC
>Ga0209689_1003542_pt1 | contig 11501 bp, 8 predicted proteins | sample GraSoiAngelo_149_FD_187119 | JGI IMG/M metagenome (GOLD analysis project Ga0209689, IMG submission 187119) | Grasslands soil microbial communities from the Angelo Coastal Reserve, California, USA - 14_1009_09_30cm (SPAdes) (version 2) | ecosystem: Environmental > Terrestrial > Soil > Grasslands ...
GGTGAACGGCGACACGATGCTCAAGACGGGCCAGCTGCCGAAGTTCGAGGAGCAGCTCTTCAAGACCGTCGAGGCCGACGAGGGCCGCGCGCTCTATCTTATTCCGACCTCGGAAGTGGCGCTGACCGCCCTGCACGCCGGTGAGGTGCTCACCGAAGCCTCGCTCCCTCGTCGCTACACCGCGTTCACGCCGTGCTACCGGCGCGAGGCCGGTACCTACGGCAAGGACATGAAGGGGATCTACCGGCAGCATCAGTTCGACAAGGTCGAGCTCGTGAAGCTGGCGACGCCCACCCAGGCCTCCGAAGAGCTGGAGTCGATGGTGACTAACTCCGAGATGGTGCTGCGGCGTCTCGAGATCCCCTACCGCGTCGTCGAGCGGTGCACCGGCGATCTCGGATTCAGCGCGGCGAAGGGCTACGACATCGAGGTGTGGCTGCCGGGGCAGGGGCGCTACCGCGAGATCTCGTCGTGCTCGAGCTACGACGCGTTCGGAGGTCGGCGCGCCGATATCCGCTATCGCCCGGATGGCGGCGGCAGGCCGGAATACTGCGCGACCTTGAACGGCTCCGGCCTCGCGGTCGGCCGCACGGTGATGGCCGTGATCGAGAACTACCAGGAAGGCGACGGGTCCGTCACTATCCCCCCCGCGCTTCTACCCTACATGGACGGGCTCACGCGGCTCACCCCGCGCTGACCCGGATTCCGGCCCCAGGGCATGAGGCGCCGTCTAGCCGGGCTCGTCCTCCTCGCGTCGCTGACCGCTTGCGCGACCGCGGAGCGTGACCGCGAGACCGTGCTGCTCAGGGATGCGCGCGAGTGTGAAGCGGACGCCGACTCGCAGCTCCAGAACGCCGGACAGGTCGATCCCGGAATCCGGCTTCTATTCTTCCAGGCGTGTATGAGTCTCCGCGGCTGGCAGGGCGAGTGAGGCCCTGAGACCTACCGGCCCTTGATGGGATCGTCGCCGCGGCTGCTGACGACCTTGTAGTCGAGCAACCGGATCTCGTACGTGCCGCGGTCGTAATCGACCCCGCTCCCCCACGTCCTGAATCCCCGGGTCGCGATCGGGATCGAGACCTGCTTGGCGAGACCGGGCGGAATCACGGTCCCCCGGAAGTCGCGCAGATGGAAATCCAGGACCTCGCCGCGGGGGCTCTTCACCACGACCAGCACCCGGACATCCGAGATCGTGTCGCTCGTCCGGTTCTGCAGCGACGCGGTGAGCGCCGCGAGCGTGCTGCCCTCGGCGAAGACGCCGAACTCCTCGATGATGTTGTTGAAGTACACGAGGTCCTTGAGCCGGTCGCCGTCGCGCATGTCGAACGGAGCCGGCTTGGCCGCGGTGAAGGCGATCGTCGTGGGCGGCACGTCCCGCAGGAGGTTCGCGGGGAGCGCGAAGTTCAGGTTCTGCCCCTTGGCCGACGTGGCCGTCGAGATCCCGATCACGCGCCCCTGGGAATTGAAAACGGGTCCACCGCTGCTCCCCGGGCTGATCGGTGCGGTGATCTGCAAGAATTTGACGCCGCTGAGGATGCGGAGCCCCCCGATGATCCCGGTCGAGACGGTGCCCTCGAGCCCCTGCGGGCTCCCGAGCACGATGACGTCTTGCCCGACCGCCGCCGTGTCCGAGTCGGCGAGCAGGACCGCGGGCGTGGCCGTGAACGAGGTCTGAATCGTGACGAGATCGTACTTCCGCGCGAAGTTCAGGATCTTGAGCGCGACGCCACTCTGGCCGCGCCAGCGCACGAGGACCTTGACGGCGCCCCCGACGACATGCGCATTCGTCACGAGCACTCCGTCGCGCGTGATGAAGAAGCCGCTGCCCAGCGCGAGCGGCTGGTCACGCTCGTCGAGCGCGATCAGCGTCACGACCGAGGGAAGATTCTCGCGTGCGATCCGGGCGGCCAGGGGCTCTTGCTCCTGCGCCGCGACCGGAAGCGCCACGGGCAGCAGCGTGGCCAACGCGAGACTCGCGGCGATGGCGATGCGAGCGGACGACGTCGACGGAGTCGATCGGCGCGGCCTCGAGGAAGAGCTCACGTCGTGGAGAAGCGTCGCTCCGTTCAGCATGGCCCGTTCCCTTCTGCGTTCCGCGCTCGATGAATGTCGGGGATCTATTCTTAGACGAGAGTCTCAATTCTGACAAGGGGTGGTGTCGAAGAAAACATTTCCGGAATCTATTGTTCTCAGCCAACGCCCGGGCCGGCGAGGGCGATTGGGCGTTCCGATTATTCTTCGAGCTCTGCTAGACTTCGCGGAGTTGTTGTGAAGCGAGGTGCACATGCTCGAAGAGGCCGATCGCCAGATCGAAACGCGCGAACGCGCGTGACGCGTCACAGTCTGGCGCCGGGTGCGCACACCGGCTGGCATCGCCATGAGTACGACTACGTGGTCGTCCCGATATCCGGAGGCCGCATGCGGATCGTGGAGGGCGGCAAGGAGGCCTTTGGCGGATCTGGCGAGCGGGCTCGCTTACTTTCGGCCGGCCGGCGTGGAGCACGACGTGTTCAACGACCTCGACCGGGAGCTGGTGTTCGTCGAAGTCGAGCTCATCGGCTGAGCGATTCGCGCCAGACGCGCCGGGGTACCCGTGGCGCTAGCCGGCGGTTGATGTCCCGAAAGACGGCCCATCCCACCGCTCGCGGCGGGCGAACTCGGCGACGGGTCTTCGTTTGAGCCGGGAGAGCAGGCGCACCGGCCGGCCGAGCGGCATGACCGCGCAGACGGCGATGTGCGACGGGATCCCCAGCAACGCCTGGATGTCCGCCTCCCGCGCGGTGGCGAGCGTGGTGATGGTGCCGGCAAAGCCCTCGTGCCGCGACGCCAGGAGGATGTTCCACGCGAAGGGGTAGATCGACGCCCCGCTGATGATCCCGACGCGGTCGAGGTCCTGGTCTATCGAGGCGACGACCTTCAGGTCCACGCAGACGACCAGCACCACGGGCGCGGCGGCGATGGACTCCGTGAGGCGCGGGGGAACGGGTGTCCGCGCGATGGTGGCGGCATCGACGCGGGGTGGGTCGATGGTGTTCCAGGGATTCTCCCCGTTCGCCGACTGGGCGGCGTAGCGCCTCGCCGCCAAGGCGCTCAGATCGGCGAGCGCCCGCTTCGTGGCGGGATCCCGGACGACGATCACGCGCCAGCCCTGACGGTTGCCACCGCTCGGCGCGAAGCGCGCCTGATCCAGAATCCGCGCCAGCGCTTCGTCCGGCAGGGGATCGGTCGTGAACTCTCTGGCGGCGAAGGTCGACCGCAGCACGTCGTACAGTTCCATCAGTCGAGCTCCATGCGCGTACTCTACGCGTTCCGCCGAGCCACTCAAGCCAGGAGTTGCGGACTTGCGCGACCCGCCAGCTGGGCTATCCTCCCTCTGCGCCGCCTGAAGCGAGCGGCGACAAGGAGAGGCCCCGATGCTCCAACGCAATGCCGCTCTCCTGAACGGCAACCGTCTGCGACTCGGACTCTTCGGCGCCAATTGCTCGAGTGGGCGAACCTACGCTGCGCTCCCCGAGCGCTGGGAGGCCAGTTGGGAGAACAATCTCCGGCTGGCGCAGATGGGAGACGAGATCGGGATCGAGTGCATGGTGCCCATTGCGCGCTGGAGAGGCTATGGCGGCGTGTCCAACCCGAACGGGTCCAGCTTCGAGTCGATTGCCTGGGCGTGCGGTCTGCTGGCGGCCACTCGTCGCTTGCACGTGTTCTGCACGGTCCACGTGCCCCTGCATCACCCCCTCGTGGCGGCCAAGCAGATGGCCACCGGTGATCACATCGGCCGGGGACGTCTCGGCGTGAACATCGTCTGCGGCTGGAACGAGGACGAGTTTCAGATGTTCGGCGTGACCCGGAAGGAGCACGACGCGCGTTACGCGCAGGGCGAAGAGTGGTGGAGCATCGTCAAACGGATCTGGGGCGGCGCAGGGCGGTTCGACTACGAGGGCGCGTACTACCAGCTCCACGGGGTCGAGGGGGCGCCCCGGCCCTTCGGGAACGCGGACCCGTTGATGATGAACGCCGGCAGCTCAGAGACCGGACGCTGGTTCGCGATCCGCCACTCCGATCTGCACTTCGACGCGGTGGAGACGCCGGAAGCCAGCACCGCGCGCATCGCGGAAACCAAGCGACTGGCGCGCGAGCGCGGCCGCGAGATCCAGGTATGGACACCGGTCGGCATCGTCTGCCGCCCCACCCAGAAGGAAGCCGACGATTATCTCCAGTACGTCGTCGATCACGCCGACTGGGGCGCGATCGGATATCTGGCCGACCTGCATGCGAAGGAAGGTCGCCGACCGACGGATCCTCAGCGTCTGGTGCACAGCGGCCACAATTCGCTGGCGCGCCGCGCCCTCGCCCGCGGGTCGTACTGCGTCGTGGGTGATCCCGACGCGATCACGCGGGAGTTCGCGCGGCTCGAGACCGCGGGTCTCGACGGTCTCGCCATCAACTTTGCGGACTATCTGAAGGAGCTGCCGTATTTCGCCGCGGAAGTGCTCCCTCGGCTCGAGCGGCTAGGTCTGCGGCGAGCCGCGCGGCCCCCGCAGGAGGAAGAGTCGTGAAGCGCGGCCAGGGCCCCGGCGGCCGCGCGGCCTCGCCGTAGACGTCAGGCGACGGCGGCGAGCTGGCCGATGATGGCCACGCACGCCTCCGCGAGCTCCTTTCCCTTCGTGCGCATGTGCTGCTTGAAGAACTCTTCGTGGACCGCGTGCTCGTGGAAGTGATGCGGCGTGAGCACGGCGGACAGCACCGGGATCCCCGTCTCCAACGAGGTCTGCACGATCCCGTGCAGCACGGCCTGGGCCACGAAGTCGTGCCGGTAGATCCCACCGTCGACGACGAGGCCACTGGCGCAGACTGCGGCGTAGCGGCCGGTCTGGGCGAGCTTCTGGGCCATCAGCGGGATCTCGAGGCTGCCCGGCACCGTGAAGAGCCGAACGTCGGCCGTCCCGTATCCGTGCTTCGCGATTTCAGCCATGAACGCCGTCCGGCAGTGATCGGTGATCTCGGTGTGCCATGCGGCCTGGACGTAGGCGATCGGCTTCAGCGCCATGAGTGCCCCTCCCTGTATGCCCAGCAGTGTAGCTCAGCGAAGGAGGCCGGCGCGTCGAGGCCGCGGTGGCCCGCCCGCTCCCGGCGCGCAGATATGGGCGCCCGCTCACTCGCCAGTAGCCTGGGCATGCTGCTCGTGGCGACCCTCGCGACCGGTTGTGCCAACCTTACGATCGGAGGTCGCTCCAGCCGTCGATCGGCAACTGACTTAATACGATGAGCGAGGATGACGAGCGACCTTCTACACGACCGGGATAGAGCACTCGCCGACGAGGCGCGACGGGCACCGGGTGGCAGCGCACGCCGTGGCACGCGGTGCAGCGGGCGGCGTGGGAGGTGCTGAACAAGGCGGAGATGAGCTAGAACACCGCCCTATTGCTTCTCCTGTTCGATCGCGGCGCGAATCTTGGGCACGACCTCGGGGCAGAAGCGGTTCGCCACGCTCAGCAATCGGGTCGCGATCGCGAGGGTGCACTTGACGGCGATGGGCTCTGGGCTGAAGACCTCGCCCCCAAAACGCTTGCCCGCTTCGAGCGCCGCCGACTCCGCCGAGCCGGTCGCGACGGCCGCCTTCAGACGAACCAGTTGGGGCTCGGTCAGGATGAGCTGAACCATGGGTGCGGCAGCCTACGGACTGCATGAAGTCCCGTCAACGCGAAATCTTTGCGGTGCAAGGTTTGCGCGGGAAGTGGAGGCGCTACCCAGAGCACCCGCGACACGCCAGCGGTGTCAACACGAGCACAGCGAAACAGGCCAGATTCACCCCGGTCCAATCGGTGTGCTCGCGCGGCTTCGCTAGACTCCGCCCGTGACTACGGATGGCTAAGCCCCGACCCGGGAAGAAGCCGAAGTCCAACCCGGTACAACCTCCGTTACCTGGAATGCCGCCGCCTGAGCCTCCAGGCACCGCTCGTGTCCTCCTCATGCAGCTTCAGATTGGCGATCGGATGACAGACTCAACTGGCGAGTTGGAGGTGGTCGGGCGACCGTACACCACCAAAGGCGGGAAGAATGCTCATGTGCGCGTCCAACGGGCGAGCCAGCCGGGCGTGACCGAGACGAAGATGTGGGGAGCGTATGAGATCGTCAGCGTGAGGCGAGCGTGACTACCAGGCATGACAAGCGGATGGTTCACAACACGGCAAAGCGGAGGCCGAGAAGATGTGGACGACCCCATAAAGGCGGCACGCGTACTGCGCACGACTCCGACGCGGCCTCAGCGTATTGTTCGACGGGACCAGACTGTCGAACAAGGACGGCGATCGCCTTCATCAGTTCGTGCGAGCGGTCGAGGCGCTCATAAAGCCCGAGATCGCGAAGACACGGGCACAATTCGCGCACCGAATTTCGCAAACGTTCACGCTCGCGAACGACGAGACGCGAGATAGGCTGCTCCAGCTCTTCGATCTGCGGAGTTACGTCGAGCATATGAACTTGGTTCACGACGCTCTGCAAGGGGACGAGCCAACGCGGATCGCGGTTGTCAATCGCCGCGCACGTCAGATCGATCTACTAGCTCGCACCGCGTTCCTGCAACATTTTGGAGTCGGACGCGCTCCTCACAGCCTTCCGAACTGACGCAGATATCGACGCCTTCTGACAGATGACCGACGCGCAGCGGGTTGCAATGTGGGGGCCTCGACTCGACATCCGATAGCAGAAGTGTGAGTTGCTTGATTCAGAAGCTCAGCACGGCGCCGGATCACCCCGACGCCCTCACTGCGGCTTCGACGGTCTCCCCGTCCTTGGTCAGGCCGACGCTGCGGCACCATGCCGAGAGCGCGTTGAAGTCACTCATTTCGAGCGGTCCAACGAGATTTGCTTTGTCCTTCTTGGCCTTGTTCAGTGCGCCGATGATGTTCTGAGACAGGGTTCCCGCTTTACTCGGGTGCGGGCTCGGGGCGCGGCGGCTGCCTTTGGACGTGGCGCCCGGCGCGGTAGGTGCGTGGTCAAGGATTCGTAAGATCGTATCGTGCGGTAGAACTACGATCACGACGCCCTAGCCTTTCCTTAGGCTTTGACCACCGCGCCCGCGTAGCCTCGCGCGTTAGGAAAGAAAATGGACTGGACGATGGACCACGCCCCTGCGGGCATCGCCCTCATGCAGGAGAGACCCGATGTCGGCCTGCTTGATGCGTGGGCGTCCAGCCCGCAAACAGTCTACTCCGCTGTTGAGAAAGCCGCGAGCGATCCAACGAACGCGCGACGCGCGGGACTCCGGGTGTCACGATCACCGTGATTCTCCCCTATTGCTCTGTTAGACCCCCAGGGAGGATGCGCCTTCGTGTGCTCGCCTCCTCATCACCGGCTGCGGTGTGCTCCCAATCCTCAATGCCGGACCACCGATCTACATGGAACACCCAGAGACAGGCCGTCGGGTCGCCTGTGAGGCTCCACGGATGCCCACTGGCCCCTTCGGAGTGCATGGCACCGAGCCGAGTGCTCGGGTCCAACGCGAGTGCGTGCAGGATTATCAGCGGCAGGGCTATGAACGAGTGCCGGAGTAGCGGGTTTTCCAGTCGTCCTCGTCCGTTCGCGCTACACCGCGGTACACAAGTAGAAATCGGCTCCGAGCGATCGTCGCAAGCCGGGCGGTGTGCGCTACCCATTCGGATTTGTTGAAGCTCGCGTAGCCGTCGCGTGTCTTGCCGCGAACTCGCTCGAACGGTAGCCGCGCGGGGCGCTCTTGTAGTTCCGGCCTTCTGGCCGTGCGTCTGTCGAAGAACGGCCGCACCCGGCGCATCCCGGTGAACAGCCTCGCCCGGGGTGCGGTACTCGACGTGGCGCCCCGCCGACAGCGCCCGGGCGACCCGGGCGAGTGCGTGTCCAACGCGGCCTACCGGACCACGGCACGGGCCTTCGAGCGAGCCGTAGAAGCCGCTCACGCCACGTTAGCCGCTGCCGGGAAGGACACAAACAGGCTCGACGGGTACACGTGGCACTGCAACCGCCATACGTGGGCGTCGCGGCTCGTGATGGCCGGACTGGGTCTGCGGACGCTCCAAGAGCTAGGCGGCTGGCGGACTCTGGGGATGGTCGAGCGATACTCGCACCTGAACCCGGAACATTTGCACGCGGCCGTCGAGCGGCTGGTGCCCACGTCCTCAGCAGACGCCCTGCGCTACGGAACTATCCCGCAACTTCACCGAGACTGCGTCACCGCATCGTGGTCCGTCGCAGGATGCGTCGGAAGTATGCGACTCTATGAGCACGGAGGGCTAGCCTCAACTGGTAAGGCAGTGGACTTGAAATCCACCGGGCCGCGAGGCCCTTGGGGGTTCGAATCCCTCGCCCTCCGCCACTCAAATCAAGAAGTTGTGGATCATAGGTCGGAGATGTTCCGACGCGGGGGACCCAAAATTGTGCCTGTATTGTGCGGGATCGAGTTCGCAAGCTGATAGTCGCTTCGCGGGGGGTCCCGTCGACGAAATTGCCGTGTCGGAGGCCGTTGTCGTAAATCTCAAACAGACATGTGGGTGTTGGGTCAAGACTCAGGTAGCTCGGAGTGCCGGCTGGCCCCCGCTAGCGCACTGGATGGAAAATCCACTGCGCTGATTCTAAGTACGGTGGGTGCCTGCTGGATGAAGGGTTCCGGGGCTGGTTAGCTTCCGAACTATCACTATCTTACGAATCGGTACACGGGCCTCCTCCTGCACGGTGCTCTTGAAATTGTGCGGGAACGTTGCCGAGTTGTGTGGGTCAGTCGTTAATCTTGATTCAGTCCGAGCGAGGGCTGCGCGCACGTCATCGGTCGAGACAATCCGATAGCGTCTGAATGCAGACGGCGTGCGGTGTCCGCTGATCCGCATAGCGACCTGCTCCCCGACGCCAGACTGCACGAAGTTAGTGAGAGCCGCGCGTCGCAGGTCGTGGAACAAAAGCCCAGGCTTGCCGATAGCCTCCACCGCTTTCCACCACGCACTCCGAAAGTCTCGGACGGGCTCGCCGTCTCGATGAAACACCAGCTCACAGACACGGGGACCAGACGGGCCGCCGACAAGGCGGGCCTGCCAACGCTTCTCTATCAGACCAGAAAGGGTGGGAGATAGAGGGAGCTCGCGAGACTCCGCATTCTGTGGCCGCGCGGGCGGCAGGGTGATAAGGGCGCGCGCTCTGTCTACCTCGCGCCATGTCAGCCCCAAAACTTCGGCCCGGCGCCACCCGGTCAGATAGGCGAAGGCTACAGCATCAGCTATCGGCGCCGGGAGATGCGCCAGCAGGGCTACATAGTCCCTATAGTCCAACGGCGCTTGGCGTACGTTGTCCTCGCTGTAGGGCTCGATAGAAGGGATGCTGTTGGCGCTGATGAGCGGCGGGCGGCTCCGCTCGGCCAGTCTGTACGCCCTTCTCAGACAGGCCAGCTCTCGATTGATGGTCGCCCTCGCCTTACCCTCGGACAGCCGCTTGGCCTTATAGGCTTCGACGGTGCTCGGCGAGATCTTGGTCGCGCTGAGGTGGCCCAACTCGGACGTCAGGGCGGCGACCCGGTACTTGAGCGTTCGGCCCGAGCGGTTCCCGGCGATCGCATAGTCGGCGGTCACGAGCTTCAGAAGGTCAGCGACCGTCACGCGCTCGGTGCGCGCGCTGACGTACTTACCTTGAGCGAGCTCCTCCACCCGCTTCCGGAGATGGGCAATGGCTTCCTGCTCGCTTTTGGTGCGGGCACTCTCGCGATGCTGGACGCCACCCTTCCAAAACTCGACGGCCCACCGCATGCCTCGGCGGTAGATGCTGCCAAAGCCAGGGATGCGGATGCGGGTGGGCTCGACAGACGGCAAAGGGGCGAGCTCGTTCACAGGGACCTTCGAGTCGGCTGTGTCGCTAATGTGCGGGTCCATTCGTTCGCGATTCTCACACGTTGCAGCGGCTCACCGGCAGAAGAAAGTCCAGTGCGTCTCCGGAATGTTCGTGGGGGTCGTGGGGGCTTATCTATCAAATGTATGGAGCCCTGACCGTCCCGCCCACGACCCGCACAATCCAGCATTCCACCCCGACGGCATCATGAATGACGGATAGTTGAGAGCGCACGCACTGGACTGCGTGAACAGAATGAGTAGAGCAGCAGCGATAAGATTCCTGAGGGCCGGAAGCCCGCGGATCTTCTCGTTGAGCGAACTCCACCGGAGTCGATTCGAAGTACTGGAAGTGTCTGCCCAATGAAGCGGTCCGCGACGGGATAGGGAGAGATTAGGCCGGTCGCTCGTGTCCCGGAGGACCTAAACGACCGTGATGTACACGCCGAACGGGAACGTGAAGTCGGGCGAGGTCAGCGGGGGTACGGACATGGTGGCCCAGCTTTGGATTCCCGTTAGCTCTCTGGCAACCCAGCCTTACGTGCTCCCTCGACAATCCGCTGGAATTCCTTGCGGAAGGCTGGATTGTCGGAAGTTCCTGATCCTTCCTGCACCAGTGTCTGCACCGTGAACCCCGGCCTCAGCTTGAGGAGCTCCGCAACGGCGGCCGCCGCCTCTGCCTGCTGCCCGCGCCAAGCGTAGGCAGAGGCGAGATCAACGTACGCGAAATAGTAAGTTTTACCGGTCGCAATCGACTTGAGGCACCAGTCGATGGCCTGAGCGTCGCGCGCCAAGTGCGTGTTCGCGTGGCAGAGGACGAAATACCAGACATACAACTCTGGATCGCGCGGACTTAGCCGTATCGCCCTCTCGACAGGCGCCAATGCCTCCGCTGCCCGACCAATGACATTCAAGTTCCGTGCCCGTCCAACGTATGCCGCCGCATGGTTACGATCGAGGGCGATGGCCCTGTCGTACGTCGCAAGCGCCGCATCAAACCGGTTGGACAATCCGAGAACCGCGGCCTTCACGTAATGCGCATGGGCATAGTTCGGCGCGGCGGCGATGGCCCGCGTGGCGGCTTCGTCGGCACGGGCCAGCACCTTGGCAGGTTCGGGGTCCCAACGGTTGCGGTAGATCATGGTGAGGGCTTGAGCGAGCCCGACTCTGGCCTGACTATTATCGGGATCGATTCGAAGAGCATCCTCGAACAATGCGACGGACTTCTGCACATCTTCCTTATTCGGCCCTCCATTCAAGGCCGACCAGCCACGCATGGTGAGGTCCACCGCATCCGGGTCAGTGCGCTGCGCCCGGCGACCCTCAACATTGACGAGTTCGACACTGAGCGTCCTTGCAAGTCGGTTCGCGATGCCGAAGTTGTCCTGGAGGGTCGCGAGCGTGCCTTGATCGACGTCCATCTGCTCGGCCCACAGATGCGCGCCGGTGCCCGCGTCGATGAGCTGCGCATTGACGCGGACAGTGCCTCCCATCCGGCGTACGCTCCCCTCGAGCACATACCGGACACCCAACTCGCGGCCAATTTGCCGGGCATCCATGGCTTTGCCCTTGAATGTGAACGCAGTGTTCCTGGAAATGACAAAGCTTCCAGCGATTCGCGACAGATCACTTGTCAGGTCCTCGGTTATGCCATCGGCAAAG
>Ga0209689_1003545_pt1 | contig 11494 bp, 9 predicted proteins | sample GraSoiAngelo_149_FD_187119 | JGI IMG/M metagenome (GOLD analysis project Ga0209689, IMG submission 187119) | Grasslands soil microbial communities from the Angelo Coastal Reserve, California, USA - 14_1009_09_30cm (SPAdes) (version 2) | ecosystem: Environmental > Terrestrial > Soil > Grasslands ...
GCCCACTCTCGGTGGAACCGATGCCGTATGGCTGGTGCGCTGGGAAGTCCCTGATCCGAACGGCGCAGGCCATATCTATTTCGCGGCGATGGAGTCAGACGCAGGTCAGGCCTCAAGCTTCTTCGATGGCGAGACGTCGTCCATCAACACCACACACGGAAAATTCCTGACCTACCCGCCCGCGCACAGCATCCAGGGCAGCTTCACGTTGTCCAGTCCTGGCACCATCACGCTCACCGTTCCGATTGCCGACGTGGGCGGCAACTCCAAAGCGACGCTGTTCTCGATTACCGGCGCCCCACCCGGTCTCGTGCTCGTGTCGCGTCAAGACCTCGCGGTCCGAACGACCGCGGTCCCACCGAGTGCACCGCAACCCGGGACGAAGAACAAGCTCGACACGGGAGACGCGCGGGTCCAGGACGCGATGTGGGCGGACGGCCGCCTCTGGCTCTCCCTGGACGACGGCTGCACGCCGCCGGGCGACAATCTCGTGCGGTCCTGCGCGCGACTGATTGAGGTCGACACCACGAACGCCACGATTGCGCAAGACTTCGACCTCAGCGTCGTCGGGAAATACGTCTTCTACCCGGCCCTTCGGACGGACGGCGAAGGCCACCTCATCGTCGTCTTCGGCGAATCGTCGTCGAGCGAGTTCCCGGGGGTCATGGTCGCGGATCGGTCGGGGACCGACCCGCCGAATACGATCGGGACGCCGCAGGTCGTCCGGGCGGGCGAGGCCCCGGAAACCCTGGCGTGTTCCGGCTCCGTGTGCCGGTACGGGGACTACTTCGGCGCGGCCCGAGATCCGTCGGACCCGGGAATCGTGTGGGTCGCGGGCGAGTACGGGACGTCGTCCGGTTGGGCGACCTTCATCGCGGCGATGGCCGAGACCGTTCGCTTCACCCTGAGCTACTCTGTCCAAGGCGGCGGCTCCGGATACACCTCGCCCATTCTGACATATGTGAGCGGCGGCCAGACGACAAACGCGACACTGACGACCACGCCGAGCGTGTATGTTCTCGATGCGGGAACGCACTGGTCCGTGCCCAGCGTCCTCGTCGGGTCGACAGGGACCGAACGATGGGCGACAAACCAAGCCGTGTCCGGAGCGGCGACGGGATCGGGGACGGTTGCGTTCGGCTACGCGCACCAGTTCTCCGAATCGTTCGCGTTCCGGGTGACGGGCGGCGGATCCGGCTATGCCGCACCGTCGGTACGCTACAACCAATTCGCCGCCTCGGTTTCGAATCGCGCGAACCTGACAGATTGGGTCGACGCGGACAGCGACTACGGATTCCCGCTGTCCCTTGAGGGCTCGAATGCGTCGGAGCGCTGGCAGGCGGATTCGCAGAGCGTGAACGGGACCGTCACGTCGAGCGGGACCGTCGAGGTCCGCTATCGGCATGAGGCGTTCCTCACGTTCGCGGTCCAAGGGCCAACCGGCTCCACAATCTCGCCGGGTTCCGGGTGGTACGACTTTGGTGGGTCCGTGCAACTGACGGTGGGAGCACCCACGGGATGGGCTGTGGGCGAATGGCAAGGTGCGGGACCCGGCGCCTACTCCGGAACCCAGGCGTCTCCGACGGTCATCGTGACCGGTTCTTTCTCGGAGACCGCGATCCTCTATGCCGGTCTCACGATCGTTGCGGGTGGCGGCGGTTCCGTCTCGTACACCTACACAGGCGGGGCCGGGACGATTCCAGCGGGGTCGTCCCACACGGTCTACGTGCGGCCCGGGACGAACGTCTCCCTCGTCGAGAGTCCGTCGATCGCTTACGAGTTCACGGGGTGGAGCGGCGTGGCCACGGGGAATCAGTCGAGCATCCGAGTTACGGTGACGGAGCCCGTCCAGGTGACCGCGAGCTTCTCCCTGACAACAACCGCGGTGTTCGCGCTCTATTCCGCGGTTGGCGCGGTGATCCTAATCGCTCTCCTACTGGCGGTCGCGGTCGTACGCCGGAGGCGACGCGCGCTGCCTCCTCCTCCACCGCCCGAGCCACCGCTGCCGCCCCCACCGCCGCCATAAGAGATCGCGTGCCGACGTCGGTCGCGCTCACATGAAACCAAGGGGGCCGAGCTTCTCCGGCAGGTACGTGTCTGTGACGTAATCGAGACCGTACTTTGCGAGGGCCTGCTGCTCCGCTTTCTTGTTCATCTGGAGCATCGTCTGAATCTCGTTCCGCCAGAACTCATCGTTGAAGCGAGGATCCGACATCTCCGCATTCAGCGCGCCAACGTCCCGCGGCGTCAACACATCGGTCGGGAGTTCATAGTTCAGGATGTCGCTGGCGGTGATCCCGAGGAACTCCGCGGTCGGAGTCGCAAGGTATTCGGAGATGTGTGCCGTCTTGATTGCCCCGTAGGCCACGGACGCGTGAATCCGGAACGACCACGGATCGCCGTCAGTAAATGTCGCGCATGGGAGCTTCAGCTCTTCGTTCAATCGCTTCAGCAACCGGCGAGTGCTGCGACTCGGCTGCCCTTTCAGATGGACCAAGATGCATTTCCCGTCCTCGTCAAATCCGTTCTCCACGAGGCGGTCGAACATGCCGCCGGTCTCAATGGCCAAGATGAACTTCGCGTCCGCCTCGACGAGCTTGACTTTCTCCTTCTCAACGTTGTACGGGATTGTGTAGCCCGCGTCGCCAACGTCGTCGCGGCAGTTGATCCGCTTTCGGTCCCCGGTCCGCGTGATCTCCTCGATCGTCAAGTTCCCGACGACGCTCGCTCCGCTCTCTTCCGGACGCAGTTTGAAGTCCTCCCGGAGGAGTTGTGTGATCACCTCGAGGTCCTCCGCGAGGAGGTTCGATTCCTCCTGCGCGTGGAACTTCGCGATGTCCCATCCTTCGGAGATGTAGTACATCTCCCTCAGGGTCGAGGACTTGCTCTCCCGAATCATGTCGCGAATGAATTCAAGGACGTACATCGTCCGCAGCAGCATGAGGGCCCCTTTGAGCTTCTTCGCGCTCCGAACGCCCATCAGGTGGCCGTACTTCCAGACCGCGTGCTTCGGGTCGAAGCGGATGTTCGCCTTCGTGCGGAGCGGGATCTTCATCTTCGGGATTTGGCCGCCGTCCAACTCGTTGTAGATTTCCTCCGCGATTCCATAGAGGGCGTCGACCGCCTTGTTCGACGCGGCCGGATCGGCCTTCTTCTTATTCGTCATTGAGGGTCTCCTCCGTCTCGTCGTAGTCGATCTCGCCTTCTTCCTCCGCATCGGCCGGGGGAGCTTCCTCCCCTTCGAACTCCCCGTAGTTCAGTTCCCAATCTCCCGGCAGGGGTTCTGCCCCGATGACGAGCCCAGGGTTGATTCCGCTCACGTAGATCTCCGACTCGTCGTACTCTGCCTCGTCGAGCCCTTCCAAGGCGAAACTCACAGAGGATTTCGCAACGCTGTCGATCCGCTTGAGTTCCCACGTAACCTTACCGTCCTCGCGGACCTCTGCCGGCTTCGGTTCGAGCGACTTCGGCTCAAAGCCGCGAGGGAGGAGCACGTGGAGGTTCAGCTTTTTTCCCGCGGCGGTGAAGTTGTGCGCAGTAATCGTGACGGTGTGCCGCTTGTTCTTTTCGTCGTAGGCGATCCCCTCGTCCACCCAGACGACGCCCATAATCTTTGTGATCGTCGCATCCAGAACCGGGACTTTCTTGTCCACGATCTTCGCCGACTTCTCCGCGATCCTCGGCAAGATCAGCTGGACGATCTCGAACTTCTCCTTCGTCTTCGCTCGGTGAGTTTTCTTCGTGAGGTGGGTCTTGAGGCGCCGGCCGCACTCCTTCAAGGCGAGGTCGAGTTCCGTGGTAATTTCCTCGATTGGCGCCACGGCCTCCTTCGCTTCGGAAGCGAACGGGATCTTCGTCGAGCAGAGGTGGACCAGGATGATGGCGGGCCCGAAGGGGATTCCTTGGCCGCTGCGCTGCTCGAGACCATAGCGGCGCCAGTCGACGCTCGAGACGGCGTGGCTCAAGGCGCAACCGCCGGCTTGGTAAAGGAGGGGCACGCGGTTTGCGAAGCGAAGGACTTCGACCGGCTGGTCGGGCGGCAAGTCCCCGCCGTACACAATCCCGACTTCGACTTGGAACGGGTTGCCCGCGTAGACCGCCGGGTCCCGCGTCAAGGGAGGGGCGTAGAACTCGGGTCGGAGGTTTCCCAGGACGTTTTTCAAGCCTCTCTTGATGAGTCGTTCCCCGATGGGACTGAGGCAGTCCGTCGGGGGGGCCATGAGCTTCGTGGACTGCATTGTCTCCTGGAGGGCCTTCGACTGCTCGAGGGTCAGGGAGCGCGGTTTCACCTCCGGATCGAGCCCCGCGGCCGCGCACATTTCCTTCGCGACCCGCGAGGAGACGCGAGTGAACTCTTCCCCGAGGAACGCGGAGAGCTTGTGAGACTTCGTCTCCTTCATCATCTGCATGAGGCTTCCGAGCTCAATTCCGTGCGGGTGCGGCGGGATTTCGTTGGTCTTCGGCGGAAGGTCCTCGGTTGCCCGCTCGTAGACGGCGACTTCGCCATCCGGCGCCTTGTAGGTGATTCGGGCGTGCGGATTGACGATTGCCGTCGCCTTCAGGTACTCCGGAATCGACTGTTTTCCGCCGACGTATCGTCCATTCAGCGGGATCTCCACGCGGGTGCCGTGCGCCTTCTCCCAGATGACGAAATCCTCGGAGATGATATTCGGTCGGTTCTTCTTCGTGTCTAGGATGAGCTCGATCTGGTAGGCGACGTCGTCCTCGGCGGTTTTCGACCGGATTCGGGCCGGCTTCCCGGTGGTCAGCTGGCCGTACATCACCGCTCCGGAAATCCCGAGCCCCATTTGACCGCGGGATTCGCGGCGGGCGTGGAATCGCGATCCATACAGAAGGCGTCCGAACACGTTGGGAACCTGTTTCTTCACGATTCCCGGGCCGTTGTCTTCGACCACGACAAGGAACTCGTCCTTGTCGATCTTGTTGACCTCAACGAGCGTATCTGGGAGGATCTCGGCCTCCTCGCAGGCGTCCAAACTATTCTCGACTCCCTCCTTGACGGCGGTCAGAAGTGCTTTCGTCGGCGAATCGTAGCCGAGGATCTGCTTGTTTCGTTCGAAGAACTCGGAGACGCTGATCTCCCGCTGCTTCTTCGCCAGCTCTTCGGCGATGGAGGTCGAGGGCATGCAATCACGGGGAAGGAATCAGGAGGAGGCCCGGGGTCCCATCCCGTGGCCCCGCATGTTTAGGAGTTCCATTTAAGGTTTCCTGACGGAGCGTTCGCGGGTGATTCTATGGAGAGAGAACGGATGAAGCGGCGGCCCGGGGGTGGGCGAAAGTGCTCGATGGCGGATGCGTCACGCCTCGAAAACCGCGCCGCACTTCGGGCACTTCTCGTCGTCTTCGCCGACATCGGCACCGCAGTTCGTGCACGTGTAGGCGGCGGCCTTCGCGGCCTTCTCCGAAGGTTCCGACTTCGGCTTCCCGGCTGGCTCCTCCTTGGTACCCGGTTTCTCTTTCGGAATCTCGAGCGTCTTGCCGAGTTCCCGGGTCCGGAGCTGCCGCGTGCGGGCCGTATACCACCACAGGAAGAGGATGAGGTAGTAGAACGTGAGCGGGAGGAGCATGGACGTCCCGGTGAAGTACAGGATGAGGCCGTAGAACGCCCCCCACGGCGCCGTGAGCGGCCCGAAGTCGACGTTCGAGACCGTCCAGTTCAGCGGGGTCGTGATGTTGTCCGTCACGGCGAAGCCGTACACGTAGATTGCGTCGGTCAGGCTTTGCTGTGTTTGGTACCAGGTGCCGTTCCTCGGGTTTCTCGTGGCATTCCCCGGGCTCGGCGTCATCTGGACCGGCGGTTGATCGACGAACGAGATTCCCGAGATGATCGTGAGGTTCAGCCAGACCGTGTAGTTGTCAGGAGTGGCGTTGACGGTCGTCGTCAGTTTCACTTGGAACGTGAACGTCGCCGAAGGATCCGCGCGGTACGGTTTCACGGTCCCATTGGACAAAGCCATCGTCGGGCTCGAGCCGCCATCGGGGAAGCTCTGGCGGGGGATCGCTTGGTTCTCGGAGACGAGGGTCTGCGTCGAGATGGCCGTCGCCACGAGGATTGCGATGAGGAAGACGGGCAGCGCGTTCACCGCGAGGCGCCGGACCTTCCGCTCCCCGAACCAGTACGGGAAGAGGAACACGATGAGCGGCATCAGGATGACGACGAGGCAGGTGAGCGCGCTCGTTGCGAGGAAATACATCAGCGAAACGACGAGGCCCAGGAGGACGATGTACGTGACCCGGAACCAGCGGGTCTTGCGGAACGCGCGGAACAGGTTCACCAGCCGGAGGGCGAAGGTCTCCTCGGGTGCCACGAAACCGTCCGATGCGGCCTTTTTGATAAATAGTTATGCCGCGCCATCCGGAGGCCGCGGTTCCCGCCTCCGAGTTCCACGGCCGAGGGTTCTTATACGTTCGTTAAAATAGCGCGGGACTTCCTCGGGTAGGCGGCGGATGAAGAAGCTCGTTGTGGCGATCGGCGGGAATGCGCTCGCGCCCGCAAGTGAGTCCGCGGATGCAACGGCCCAGCGCCGACGGATCGACGCAACGTGCGCGCGACTCGCGGACCTCATTCAGGCGGGCCACGATGTCGTCCTGACGCACGGGAACGGCCCGCAGGTCGGAAACATCCTCCTGCAGAACGAGGAAACCCGCCACTTGGTCCCCGCGATGCCCCTGGACGTCTGCGGCGCGGAGAGCCAAGCGCAGATCGGCTACGTCCTGGCGCAATCGTTGCGCAACGAGTTCGCGTCCCGCAAGATCGAGCGCGACGTCGTCTGCGTCGTGACCCAAGTGCTCGTCGACGCGAAGGATCCCGCTTTCGCGAACCCGACGAAACCGATCGGCCCCTACTATACGCGGGAAGACGAGATCATCGTCAAGAAGGCGAAAGGCTGGAAGATGGTGAACGACGAACGGGGCGGCTGGCGCCGCGTCGTGCCCTCCCCGCGGCCCATTGACATCGTCGAGAAAGACGTCCTCCGGAGGCTCGTGGGCAACGGCGACGGACGGGTCGTTATCGCGGCGGGCGGCGGAGGCATCCCAGTCGTCCGGAGGGACGGCAAGTTGGTCGGCGTAGAGGCCGTAATTGACAAGGATCTCGCCGCCGCGGTGCTCGCGCGGTCGATAGGGTGGAAGCACCTCGTGATCGCGACGGACGTCCCGCGGGTGGCCCTCGACTTCGGCAAGCCGAGCCAGCGGTTCCTCGATCGGCTCACGGCCTCCGAGGCGAGGAAGTACCTCGCGCAAGGGGAGTTCCCGCCGGGCAGCATGGGGCCGAAGATCGAGGCCGTCGTCGAGTTCTTGGAGGCCGGCGGCGAACACGCGGTGATCACGGACCTCGAACATCTCGGGCCCGCGGTCGATGGAAAAGCCGGGACGCGGATCGAGAAGAAGTGAGCGCGGAAGGATTTTTCCCGCGAAGGCCGTTCGCCGGATGAGGATGGCGAAGGTCCCGAAGCGATGGTACGAGGACTTCTTCGGGTCCGATTACTTGATCCGGTACGTCCATCCGGAGACGCCGGCCCAAGTCGAGGCGATCGACAAGATCCTGCACCTCCGGAAAGGCGGGCGCATCCTGGACGTCGGGTGTGGTGCCGGCCGGCATTCGGTCGGCCTCGCGCAGCGCGGGTACCGCGTCACGGGACTCGACCTCTCGGCGCCCCTCCTGGCCGAGGCTCGGAAAGCCGCGCGCGGCGCCGGTGTCAAGGCCACCTTCGTCCAAGGGGACATGCGTCGCCTGCGATTCCGGGGCGCCTTCGATGCGGCGATCTCGATGTTCACCTCGTTCGGGTTTTTTGATCGGCAAGAGGAGGATCGCGAAGTCCTGCGGGGGATCGCTCGGGCCCTCCGGCCGCGTGGCAAGTTTCTGATGGAACTGTTCAATCGCGACAGCCTCGTGGGGCGGATGCCGTCGCAGAGCTGGCAGGCGCGCGACGACGGCACGGTCGTCCTCGAGGACGCATCGTTCGACCTGCTCCGGGGGCGTTTTGAGACCCGCCAGGTGATCATCGACCGGAAGGGAACGCGGGAGTTCACCGCGTCCGTCCGTGCGTACACCCTGGCGGAGCTCCGAGAGATGCTCGACGCGGCCGGCCTGTTCGTCCATCGGGTGCTGGGTGGCTTGGACTTGTCACCGTACACGGCTCGGTCGTGGCGGATGGTCTTGTACGCGGTCAAGGGCCTCGAGGCCGAAGGCATCCGCACCGTGTGGTAGCAGAGACGCTTTTGACGCTGCTCTCCCATGTCCCCGTGGTGACGCGATGGCGAAAGCGGTGTCCGGTCCATTGACCGATGCGAAGCTCGAGACGGTCTTCGTGTGGGTCCGCGATTTCAAGCGGATGCGAGCTTTCTATCACGAAACGCTCGGCTTGCCGATTGCGTACGAGAACCCCCATTTCGTCGACCTCCGCTCGGGGGATTGTTCGATCGCCCTCCACTCGGAACGCGAGACGCACGTCCGGAGCGATGGCTGGCACATGGAGTTCCTCGTGAGGGACATCGACGCCGCGGTGAGCGAACTCTCGCGTCGAGGCGTGGACGTGGCCCCGATCCGCACCGAGAGTTTCGGTCGGATTACCACCTTCCGGGATCCGGAGGGGAACGAGATCGGGCTCGAGGAACCCGCGAAGCGCGGGCGTTGAAAAGTTTTTAGCGGTCCGACCCGCTCGGTTTCACATCGCATGGCGATCGAGGAACAGATCAAGGCCGTCGAGGACGAGATCCAGAAGACGCCGTACAACAAGGCGACCCAGCACCACATCGGGAAGCTGAAGGCGAAACTCGCCCGGCTCAAGGACGAGCAGGAGACCCGGCGGCTCAAGTCCGGTGGCGGAGGACCGAGCTACGCGGTCAAGAAGAGTGGGAATGCGACGATCGGGTTGGTCGGCTTCCCGTCCGTCGGCAAATCGACGTTGCTGAATCAGATCACGGACGCGACGAGCGCGGTCGCCGCGTACGACTTCACGACCTTGGACGTGATCCCCGGGCTGCTCGAGCACCGGGGCGCGAAGATCCAGGTCCTCGACATGCCCGGGCTGATCCGAGGGGCGTCGAAAGGCCGCGGCCGCGGACGGGAGGTCCTCTCCGTCGCCCGCGCGTGCGATCTGATCCTCTTGATGATCGACGTCTTCGAGACCCATGTGGACGTCCTCGTGGACGAGCTTCGGCTCGCGGGGATCCGGTTGAACGAGCGTCCTGCGGACGTCACCCTCACGAGGGGCCGGCGCGGGGGCCTCACGGTCAGCCCGACCGTCCGGCTGACCAAGCTCGACGAGGAGATGATTGCGGACATCTGCCGCGAGTGGGGGTACCTGAACGGCACCGTCGTCGTGCGCCAGGACATCACGGAGGACCAGCTGATCGACGTCCTCGCGGCAAACCGCATGTACGTGCGGGCGTTCGTCGTCGTGAACAAGATCGACCTCGTCTCCGCGGACTACGTGAAGCAGCTCCAAGCGAAGCTGCCGGAGTGGAGGCTCGTGCCGATCTCCGCGGAGAAAGGCGTCGGGCTCACGCGCCTGAAAGACGAGGTCTACGAGACCCTCCGGTTCATGCGGGTGTTCCTGAAGCCGCAAGGGAAAGAGGCCGACATGGCGGATCCGCTGATCGTGAAGGCGGGTTCCGACGTCGGCATGGTGTGCGACGCGATCCATCGGGACTGGCGCGGCCGGTTCCGCTACGCGAACGTCTGGGGCGCATCCGCGCAGTTCCCGGGGCAGAAGGTGGGACTCGACCACGGCCTCCAGGATTCGGACGTCCTCACGATCGTGCTGAAGAAAGGGTGAGGGATGCGCGCCTTCGTGACGGGCGGCACGGGACTCCTCGGCCGCCCCCTCGTCGAGACGCTCCAGGAGGACGGCTGGGAGGTCACCGTCCTCACGCGAGACCCGGTTCGGGCGAAGGACCTCGAGGCCCGCGGCGTGCAGATCGTCGAAGGCGACGTCACGCGGCCCCGGTTCAACGCGTCGTTGGCCCGGGCGGACGTTGTGTTCCACGTGGCCGGGCTCTACGAGGTCGGCCTCCGCGAGTTCCGCCGGATGATCGACGTGAACGTCACCGGGACCGCGAACGTCCTCGCCGCGGCGCGGAGGGAGAACGTCGGACGGGTCGTGTTCACGAGCACCGCGGGCGTCTTCGCGCCGACGCCCCGAGACCGGCCGGTGACGGAATCGGCGCCCGTCCAGACGGCGCTCCCGGATCCGTACGTCACCTCGAAGGTCCAGGCTCACCAGCTCGCGGTGGCGGAGATGCACGCCGGCCTTCCGCTGACGATCGTCCTCCCCGCGGCGGTCTTCGGTCCGGGGGACACGGGCCAGCTGGGCCGGACGCTCGCCCTCCTCGCTCGGGGTCGTCTCCCGCGGCTGCCGCGCGGATTCGGGGTGAACACCTGGACCCATGCCGCGGACATCGCCCGAGGTCATGTCCTCGCGGCCACCCGAGGGAAACCCGGCGAGCTGTACATCCTGGGGGATCGGGTCCTCCCGGTCGTCGAGTTTTATCGGAAAGCCGCGGAAGCGGCGGGCGTCAAGCCCCCGAACCCGAGTGTGCCGTTGGGCCTCGCGCGGCTCGCCGCTCGATTCTCCGAGGCGAAGGCGCGGCTCGGAGGCCGCACCCCGGTCCTTTCCCGAGCGGCCCTCGACTTCGCCCGAGTCGACATCGTCGTGGACGCCTCGAAAGCCCGCCGGGACTTGGAATGGACGCCGGCGCCCCTCGAGGACCGGATTCGCGAGACGATGGCGTGGTACGTCGACACGTACCGGATTCGCGGGGCGCCGTTGCCCGTCAAGCCAAACACTCCATCCGGCTAAGGGCCTTCATGCGCTGACGCGGAGGATCCGAATCGCCGCGCCGGCTGTGGCCAAGAGCGTTCCGACAACCCCGACCGAGCCGAACCAGATCGCTGCGTTCCAGGAAATCATCAGGCCAAGGATCATGAGCGCGACGCTGGCGGCACCTCCGAGGAGCGCGAACCACATCGCTGCCAGGGCGAGGACCCGTCCTTCTTGGCGCTTTCGGAACGAGAAGGCTCCGAGCAAGAGGACGAGGCCGAACGAGCCCCAGCCCAGCGTTGCGTAGAAGAGGGTGAAACCGGTCGGCGTCGCCCCAACGAGGCCGAGAACCGCACCGAGGCACAGGAGGATCGCCGAAAGGCGGTTGGAGTCCAGAGCCGAGACCCCCCGCATCACGCGAGCCGGTGCATCCGACGGAGGTCCCCCTCGAACGGTTTCAAATTCGCGGGGACCTCGACGCCCGCGAACTCGACGTTGAGCGAGAGACCCTGGTCCCGCTTCCGTTTCCAGATGTCCGCGTTGAACGCGACGAGGCCTTCCGTGAAATCCGCGCGCGAGGCCGGGATCCCGTCCCGAGGCAGGGGGAAGCGCTCCGCATGCACGCTCCCGCCGTACACGGACCGCCAAATCTTCTCCGTCGAGAACGGCGCGACCGGGGCGAGGAGCCGCACGAGGTCGCGGAGGCATGC
>Ga0209689_1003549_pt1 | contig 11485 bp, 9 predicted proteins | sample GraSoiAngelo_149_FD_187119 | JGI IMG/M metagenome (GOLD analysis project Ga0209689, IMG submission 187119) | Grasslands soil microbial communities from the Angelo Coastal Reserve, California, USA - 14_1009_09_30cm (SPAdes) (version 2) | ecosystem: Environmental > Terrestrial > Soil > Grasslands ...
AGACGCTCTTCCGGAACATAGCCACAGAACGGCCTCGGCCACTTCCTCGGCCCGACCGATTCGCCCGATTGGATGCAAGGTAGAAAGATCGTCCTTTTTCATATTCAAGCCTACGGCGAACCGGTCGACCATCTCCGTATCGATCACGGCGGGGTTGACGGCGTTGATGCGGATCCCTTGCGCGGAATACTCGAGAGCAGCAGTTTTCGTCAGTCCGATGACGGCGTGTTTCGAGGCAATGTAAATCGCTACGTTCGGGAACCCGACCACCCCCGCGACCGACGAGCAATTCACGATGGCGCCATCGCCACGCTCCAGCATCCGCGGGATCTCGTACTTCATGGAGAGCCACACGCCTTTGACATTGACGTCCATGATCGCGTCATAGTTGGCTTCGGTCTGCTCGACCAGCGGCGCGACGTCGCCTTCGACACCGGCATTGTTGAAGGCCAAATCGAGCCGGCCATATGTCTTCACCGCATGATCGACCAGCGTCTCAATCTCGGCTGCGACCAACACATCTGTCTGTTGGAAGCTGGCTGTTCCACCGGCATCACGAATCATCGAGACTGTCTCCTCGCCACGCTGAACATTGCGATTGCCGATGACGACCTGCGCACCTTCGCGAGCAAACGCGAGCGCCGTCGCGCGGCCGATTCCTGAACCTCCACCAGTTACCAGTGCGACCTTTCCTTCAAATTCTTTCATGATGTCGATCCTTTAGATCGCCGGCCCCGGCTTACAATCGAAATCTGGCGAATTTTTCTTCCCTCCAAACTTCTACGAAGTCGCTTCTACCTTCCGCCTGCCGCGCCGCCTGCTCGCCAACCTACCGCGGCTACAGCTTCCGCTGAACGCCTTTGTGCAGGAACGCGGATTTGTTATTCTGTGTTTTCGCTTCTCCCGGCAGACCCCAACAATTTTACTGGTTGGCAAGCTCGGTCTTAAAGAAGTCGAGGATCGCTTGGTAATTATCGGGGCAATTCTCCGAAGCGGTGTTGAAGCCAACCCATTGCTTCTTTAGTTCTTCAATCTCGCTCGGCCGCAGATGCCAGGAGAGCGGTTCTTTCCCGGGATCTAGTCCAATATAGAATCGACCAGCCGACTTTTTACCAACCAGAGCCTGCGTTTTCTGACTAGCCTGGACGTGCTCTTCCCGATTAGCTGGATCTTCCACTTCGAAAAAAATTTTAACGTCGCGAATATTGACCCCTTGCCACGCCCAACGCGCTTGGAACATTCGCAGCAAGCGTCGGGCAAACGATTTTTGCCCGGTGCCCCGCACGTTCATCACTGCGTGAAGCGGAGATGCAAGATTGTAGATCACGCCGTGAGCTACTTCAGCGGACTTATCTGCCGGCGGGGTCTGTGTCGGCTGACACGGATCCTCCGGATCGGTTGGCCGTTCGAAGGCATCAATTGCTAACAACAAAATATCCCTTGGTAACGGATACTGTTTGGGATTCTTTGCCGGATTGGTGAGATCGGTTAGAGCGTCGTCGATCCACTCAATCGCTCCGACGAGGCCGCTGTTCTCATAGTATCCGCCATCGACCAGGTGTTGATCGCCTCCGCCGCATGGTGGTGGTGACTCGGTCGAGCAAGCCGAGGGATTCGTGCTTAGCATTGTGGGCCGGCCGGTCGGGGTGACGAAAGGAAAAGTGGCCGAAAGCCGGGCCGCAGTACTTATCGAAATCTCGGCGCAGTAACGTTGGGCGAACTCAGTTTCGCCAATCAGTCCGTGCGTGATCGGCACAGTGGAGATGGCCAATCGCTGCCCCGTCTCTACAATGGTTGAATTAAATATTAGCGCCGGTCGTTTCAACAAAAGCGCGTCCGCACCCCACGCCGATAGAGTCGCCTCGGCCAGTTTTGCGGTCGGTTTAAATTTGTTGTCGAAACTTTTGCACCATTGTCGTTCCAAGACGCGTCCGCGATCGTTGCAAATATCAGTAACGAGAAATGGCATGAGGGCTCGCCAAAGGTCCTGTCGTAAAAGACCGCGAATGGTGGGCCCGAGATCACTGGAACACGCAGCCTGGAAACTGTGATTGAAATCAGGTTGGGCCTCGTTGAAGTTTTCGGCGTAAAACATTCCGCCGACACTGCCGCCGGAAACGCCGCTGATCAGCCGTATGCTGCGCGGCAAATCATATGCGCCGCCGGAATCGGCCTTCAGACGTCTGCCTAATTGATCGAGGACCGAAGTAGTCCAGGCGGCCGATTGAATACCTCCGCCAGCCGCTGCTACCACCACGACGAGTCGATGTTCCTTCGCTGCTCGACCGACGATTTCGCCCGGCGTCAGTTCGGGATCGAACCTGAGTCTGGTCCAGACGCGATAATAATGGTCGGCCTTTAGAGAAAACCCGGCGAGCCAGAAATAAACGACCAGGATAAGAAGCACCGGTAACCGGTAACGGTCCCAAAAGAAAGTAACACCGACCAGAACAAGGACCCACAGGGACACCAACAGCATCAACGCCACCAGCGGCGCGACCTGTTTTCCGGTGATGACGCAGTAGGCGACGATAACAATAAAGGTGTAGCAGACCGCACGGATCTGACCGTCTTCATACTCCCACTTTGCCGGATTATCGGTCTCTACATCTGCGGAAACCGGGCGCAAATATCCTTTCTGCTTTCGGAGCCCGATCTTGATCCCAAGCCAAACTAAACCTCGGTAGGTGGGATTCTTTGCCAGGCGGAAAGAGATTTCTCTGGCGACCAACGCGCCGGCGAACGCGATGAGCATTCCTAGGACCATCGCCCCCGCGATTTGGCCGCTATAAGAATAGATCGGTTTTGAAGCGGCAGCAGCTACCAGAATGTTTACGAAAAAAGCAACGATGATCGCGCCCGCCCACACTTTGTCGATTCGGCTTTGAACTATTGGATCGATGACGAGCCGAAACCGCTTGGAGCAGAGATTGGTAATAACGTGAGCGGTGAAATAGATGCTGCCACCGGCTAATCCATAGGCGATTCCAACGAAAAAAGCCTCGCCACCGGACGCCAAATCGTACGCTCCAAGAACGAGAGGCCGCCCGACCCATCTCGCAAATAACGGAAGGACGAATAAGGTGAGCCAACCAAGAAAAGGAATCCGCGCCAAGTATAAATAATGGATGGTGGAGGCAGCGGCTCGAGGACCTTCCGCAAGAGCGTTCTTGATCCGTTCCATCATTCCTGCGGCCGGCCTTGTCTTGCCGGCTGGTAAACTTTATCTCGAATGCGCGAAGTGGGCGACAAAATTTCAGTGCTTCATTTAGTGCTGAGCTTGACCAAATACGCTGTCGCCCGACAAATTTGTCGCAGTAGTCACATGAGCTATTGCGCTCGGGTTTCGCAGTGATGGGAAGTTTTGCCGTCCTTCGGCCGAAGAGCAGACCTCTTTACTACCTCGCCTTCGAATTGAAGATCAAACTGCAGCAGGTCACGCCCGCTTCAGCTTTCTGCAATTCCGACACGTCGATTGCCCGGACGCGAAACCTGCGCTTTTCGAGACGGGCGCATGTTTTGGGAAAAGAAGCAGGCAAAATCACGACATTGTTGAGCAGAAGCGCGTTCGCGGCAGGAGCAAGAGCAGGAGTGCGCTATTGGTCCTTCGCCGCGTATAAAGCCACCTTAAACCGGATGGAAACTTCCATCTTTACGCGGCTTCGTCATTCATTCGTCACTCAACGCCAGTCCGGCTCGGACCGTCCGACAATCCCCAAACCGAAGGCGGATTCCCTTCCGCCGTTGCGTGCAGAATCATTTGCGTCGTCGGATCAATCGCTGCCGATCGTGCATAGGCCAGGATCATTTGCGCGAAGACTGGCAAGCCCATCAGCATTACAGAAACGCGAACCACCGTGCCCGACTGCGTTTCCAGCCGGAACCATTTCATACTCGAACTGAATCGGACGCTGCTAAGTTCGTCCCAGCAAAGAAATCCGCCGTCACCGAGTAACCGGCCGTAGAGCAGACCCTCCCGCGAGACTTCATGCCGGGCAGCGAAGTAATCGCCCACCACGGGCAGCGCGAGCAGCGCGAATCCTAAGAAAATTGCCGTCGTCCACCACGAAGTTGTCTTGTTAGAAAAGACATTTGAGATCACGGCGATAGCGGCAAACAACAGAAAACCCGCGAGCCCGATGATGAGCGTACTGACCGGATGTCGCAGTTGCTGATCGCAACAGGCCGGTCGTGGCCGCATCCGGCTCCGCGCCACCCAGCCCATGACAAGGCTCATAATTATTGCCCAGAGCGTCCATTGCAGCCAGGAATCGCTTCGGGAAGTCATCGCCACCAAGAAAGGAACATGCATGCAGGTGAACGTAGCAATTTCTCGACCACTGGACCTCTGACCTCTGGCTACGCTTCGGTTCGCCGCGTTGAAACGTTGAATCGTTACATCCTTAAATCGTGGCAGTTCGGCGTTCGATGTTCGGCGTTGGGCGTTCGGTGTTCGGTATTCAGTTCTTTTCAATACCTTATTCCGCAGGACGACAGCCGATTCTATTTAGGAATCATGAACGAAGAAAAACATTGGGAGACCGCTGCGTTGGGTGAAACAATGGTCGCTCGGATTGAGATTGAGGAAATCGGTATCGCCGCCAATGAAAAGGAAATGACCGACGCCGTGACCGCCTTGCCCGGAGTCCGCGAGGTCAAGATTGAGAACGGTGCGATGCATGTGACTTACGATCCGCTAGCCACGACTGAGAAGAAGATCGAGGAAGCGGTGCGATCGAGTGGAAACACAGTGAAAGCTGCAACCTCCGAAACCGAAAACCCACATCCCTGAGAGCGATCGGGAAGAAAACGACGTTCGCGGAAGGCCCGGACTCAACTGCTGGGAAGGCGAGCGTAGCCTTCCCAGTTCTTGCTTCTTAACTCTATTACCGCGTTCCCGCGAAACGGTGTTAGTGCACCTGTGTGATGAGCGTGTGAATGGAGAACACGATCTGCAGCATGTGCACGGTAACAAAGGCAAAGAGCGTGCCCGATGCGACGAGCGTCGTTCGTTTTAGGATTTTATTTTTTTCCAAGAGCATCACGCCCAGTGCAATGAAGATCATAAATGCGGGCATTGCGTTAAGGAGATAAGAAGGCTTGATGGAGTTATACACCGGCAGCCGCACAGTGAGCGCGATGATTCCCGCTATGTTGAAGCCAAGCAACACAGGAAAGAGACTCAGGCTGGCCCGATGCACCGGACTTGCCTTGAATAAGGTCTTCCATCTGCCGCTCACGCAGAGAAAGCCGCCAACCAAGACGAGAGCCAGAGGAACAAGCCCCAGCAAAATGAGTCCGGCCGCAGAGAACATAGTCACACGGGAAAGCGAAGGGTTCCTGCCGGGAAAAGGTTCTTCTCCGCGATACCACGAATAGTAGTGTTGCCACCAGTCTCCGTTAGCATCGAGGAAGGAAAGGAAATAGGGCTCCGTATCAAACCACATCCCGCTGTAAAGCATCGTCCAAAAAGAATGCAGTTTACCGGGGGCGAGCACCGGCATGACGACATCTTCCCACGGCTTGAAAGAAACAAAGCTGATCGGCTCCGGATCACGCGGCCGATGCACGCTCGGGTCATAGAGCGAGACGTTCCACGGCAGCGGAGTATGGTAATGCTTTACGTTAGCCGCCATGTTGCCTCCCAGAACCGACAAAGGCAGGGCGAGCACAGCGAGGATTGATAACCAGAGTTGTTTTCGCGAGACAACAAGCCGGACGTGATAGGCCCACAACAATCCTGCCAGCACCGACGGTAGAACCGCGAACGCGGTGTACTTCGTGAACACCGTCACCGTCAAAACAATGCTCAGGAGCGCAAGACGCAATGGAGCGAGTTTGCGTTCCAAGGCGACGACGGTCAGGTAGATCGAAATCGCTACACAAAGATAGGAGATCGTGTCGTTGGAATTCATTGCCGACATGTAAATGTGTCGCGGCAAAAAGCAGATCGCTCCAAAGGCGATCGCGCTGGAGAAGGCCGAGAGAGGGAATTTCTTGAGAATAAGGTAACAGACCCCAAGAGTGGCGATGCCGTAAAAGCAGCAGACGAACTGCAGCAACTTGATCGTGTGCGGCGGGGTCATCCCACCAGCTAACGTCATCTTACCGATCATGGCCGAGATCCAATAAAAGACTGGCGGATGATAACATTGGAAGCAGGCGTCCTTCGCGGGGATGGCACCCGTTTCCATGATCAGGAAGATCGGTTCGTAATGATTGTCGAACGCGTTCTGCGGCGGATTAAACCAGCAAAGGAGGAGTCGCAGGAGGGCGCCCGCGCAAAAGAGGAAGAGGAAAACGACGGCAGCCAACCGCGCAGCCGGGGCAGGAGGCTTGTTTTCTTGATCCACTCCGCGGCGAGATTGCCGAGCCATTTTCACAGGTCTTTAGGATCTTCTACCAGCTCTCTTTATTTCCATATTTTTTCTCTCAACTTTTCAACGTATCTCAGCTCACCTGTCGAGCCGTAGCCTTGTGCGTAGGCGGATCTTCCATCTTCTGAACGTGGCTGTTTCGATTAGAACGTCTTAATTCTTAACTCTTCCTTCTTACTTTGCTTCCCACCGGCTGCCACGCCGCGGTTCGACGAGAGTAAGCGTTCCTATGCGTGATGCGAGTTATCGCAGAAACTTCTCCGAGCTACTGCTGGAAACTAGTTGCCGACCGGCTTGGACAACGGCGCGTCTCAGTGGTGGTGCTGGGTGTCAACCCGCCAGCGCGCAAGGTCCAACATTCGCCGAGCGTCGAGCAGTAGCAGATCTCGACCGTCACGCGTAAACGGTCCTTGTTCAGCTTCACCCAGAGCGGGTTCGATTTTTCGAAATTGAGGGGCTGATTTTCAGGATCGTGCGGGGTGAAGACGGTCATCGATTCGCCCGCGGCGAACACACGACCACTCATGTCGCTCTCCGAACCCAAATGCTCCCCCAGGCCCCAGTATTCTCCCGAGTGCCTCTTTCCAATTCCTCACCGGCTGGCCATCCACTTTTACAATGACATGCCGGATAATCGCCGGTCCGACCCCCTTGTTGGCGAGGGTAAAGTGAATGGGCGCATTGCTGCTATCGAATTCGAGGATGGGCCACACCGCGGCACGCACTTGCTGGCGCTGCACGTAGGCGGTATAAGCGGAAACACACAAAGCACAGAGCCCGACGAGGGTCGCGATGACTGCGTCATATCGGCTGGCGCGACGCGTCTCCTGGTTATTCGCCGCGAGACCGGACGCTAGTTCTTTCGAGATAATTTCCAAGCTGTTGTCATTTCGGCACGGTAGATTTTCATTAGCCACGACTTAGCAACCGGAGTTATTCGTGAATGTTTGTTGGACATTATAGTGTCGCCTTCGCAGTCAGAACGGATAAAATTCCGCTGTGGGTTTTGTTCGTTGCTGTTCAGTTTCTCGATTATATCTGGGCAACCCTCGTGCTGCTCGGGATTGAGAAGCTGCGTGTTATCAAAGGCTTCACCGCTGGCAGCATGCTCGACTCCTATTTTCACCCGTATTCACATAGCCTCATCGCAGCGGTTCTTTGGAGCGGCGTAGCTGCTCTCTGTTACAAACTATTTTGCCGTTGGCTCGGCTATGGCTACACAAAATCAGCGGCCCTGGTCGTCGGCGCCGCAGTGTTCTCACATTGGATTCTCGATCTCATCGCGCATCCCCACGATCTCCCGATTTACGATAACGCTGCAAAAGTTGGTTTTGGTTTGTGGAACTATCGCGACCCGGAGTTTGCCTTGGAGATCGGGCTGCTTGCGCTGGGGATCGCCATCTATCTGGGACGGAATGTCATCCCGGCAATTCGCAAGGGCACCGTGATCGCTTTCGGAATCGCTCTCGTCGTTGTTCAGATAGGCGACACTTACGTGCCTCGCACAGCTCTGAGCGATAAAGCAACCGCTCTAGGTGTTTGGATCTTCTACACCCTTTTCGTTCTCATCGCATGGTTGGTGGAAAAGATCCGTGCTGGGCCCGCAAACTAGCGCGTCGGGCTCGCGATACTCCCGACCTTGAAATGATAGCCCTCGCGATCGCGAAGGCTGGTCACTCGTCACTGCCGTATTCGCAAGCGCGCAAAAACTAGCAGATGACTTCCGATGATCAGGGGGACAAGAAACGTGACCAGCAGGCTCAGCGGCAGGCGAAGAAGCGCAGCTATTGAAGCTGGATCAGCCAATGCTTGCTTCGCAGCATCAGCGACAACGAAAAGAATATCGAGCAGACCAAGCGCGTTCCAAAGCAGCAATGCGCTGCGTTGGCGTCCGACCTGCGACCAGGCAACAAGTAACACGAGCGCGGAAGTCGCAATAACAATGTCACCCCAGCCGGCGGGGATCGCGAAGGCACCGGGCAACTGCCCCTTGCGATAAAGGTAAAGGAAATAGAAGCCAACAAATCGCGTCAGATGCAATGCGATCACTGCGCGAAGATCCAATTCCCAAAGCCACTCCCGAAACCGCGCATTAATCGCGTAAGCGGCCAACAGCGCGATGACCAGCCCGATGATGATCAACTGCGGCGCCGGAGGTCTGATGTGCCGCAAGGTTCCGGTCGCTCCAAGCGCAATCGCGATGAGCAACCAGACAAGCCCCGCAAGGACAAACCTCATTATTTAAGTTGAAGTTTGATCGTCGATTTGTCGATCAAACCCTAAAGCATAACAGCTCTCTCATCGGGACATGCTTCGCCAGAGTCACGGGAGGGAATGCGACTCCACCTCGATGTCGGTTATTTCATACTAATTCCTGAAAATTTTTGCGTTCGGCAGACAAATTTTCCTTTGACCGACGTCTGTTGATGAAATATGTGTCAATGCAATATATGCGGTCATCCGTCCCCGATCGTGAGCTCAAGAAAGGAAGCGCGGAATTGCTGATCCTTTCCTTAGTCGAAGATCGGCCGCGTCACGGTTACGACATCGGCCAGCTGATCGAGCTGCGTTCACGCGGCGCGCTTCGCTTCAATGTCGCCTCGCTTTATCCACTCCTTTATCGACTTGAGAAACGTGGTTGGATTCGCGGCCGCTGGGTGGAGAAACCGGGACAACGCCGCCGCCGTTATTATCGACTCACACCGGCCGGCAAAAAAATTCTCGCCGCGCAGCGTGATGGCTGGCGCGAATTCGTCGAAGCTATCGGCCGGATCACTGGGATCCAATATGCCTGATTTTCGCAGCGAAATCAGAGCGCGCTTAACGAGCCTCGGCCTTTCGCCAGCGCGCGAAGCAGAAATCGCGGACGAGTTGGCGCAGCATCTCGAGGATGAATACGAGCAGGCGCTGAGTCGTGGCTTGTCGGAGGACGAAGCGGAGCGCGCCGTACTCGCGGATTTGAACGTGGCTGACTCGTTAGGCCGCGAACTTAAACGCGTGGAGCGCCGCGTTCCACAAAACCCGGTGCCGATGGGCACACAGGGAAGGAGCAACATGATCGGAGACCTTGGACAAGATGTGCGTTACGGCCTGCGGATGCTGGCGAAAAATCCTGCCTTCACCACGATTGCGGTTCTCGCTCTCGCACTCGGCATTGGCGCGAACAGCGCGATCTTCAGCGTCGTTAACGCCATTCTGCTGCGCCCGCTGCCTTACAAAAATCCCGAGCAGCTCATGATGGTCTGGGAGAACGCAACCCATCTCGGCTTTCCGAAAAACACGCCGTCGCCAGCGAACTTCCTCGATTGGCGCCGGCAGACCACGGTCTTCGAAAGCATGGCTGCCTTCGCGGAACGCAGCTTCAATCTCACCGGCGTGGGCGAGCCCGAGCGACTCGACGGCCGCCGCGTTTCCGCGAACCTCTTCGGCTTGTTAGGCGTCCGGCCGATCATCGGACGCACGTTTGTGCCGCAGGAAGATGCGCCCGGGACGAAGGTCGTTCTTCTGAACGAGAGCTTGTGGAAACGGCGCTTCGGTGGCGATCCGAGCGTGATCGGTCGCGCTCTTACGTTGAACAACGAAAGCTACACCGTCGTCGGCGTGCTGCCGCGCAGCGTGCGCTTGCCTGCGTTCGGCAACTGGCGCGACCAGGTCTGGGTGCCGCTCGCCTTTCCAGCGGAGGAGGCCGCCGCGCGCGGCAATCACTTCCTCGAAGTGATCGCGCGTCTGAAGCCGGGCGCGACGTTGCAGCAGGCGCGGGCCGAAATGGAAACCATCGCCGCGCGTCTGGCGCAGCAATATCCGGAACACAACACGCGTATTGGCGCGGTCGTTAACCCTTTGCACGAAGAGATCGTTGGAAACATGAAGCCGGCGTTGTTGATCTTGTTAGGTGCGGTCGCGTTCGTGCTCCTCATCGCGTGCGCGAATGTCGCGAACCTGCTGCTCGCGCGCGCCGCGGTGCGGCAAAAGGAAATCGCGCTGCGACTCGCCCTCGGGGCCGATCGCGCGCGCCTGACCAAACAACTACTCGTCGAAAGCGTGATGCTTTCGCTGCTCGGCGGTGTGGTCGGCCTCGGCTTCGCCTATGCCGGGCTGCATGTGCTGACCCGCTTCATTCCGCACGACATCGCACATGCCGACACCATCGCGATCGACGGCAAAGTCCTCGTCTTCACCTTCATAATCGCGATTGTGACGGGACTCATTTTCGGTCTTGCGCCTGCCAGTCAGGCGTCGCATTTCAACTTAAACGAGGCACTGAAGGAAGGCGGGCGCGATTCCGGCGCAGGCGTGCGTGGGAAACGCCTGCGGAGCTCGCTCGTGATCGCGGAAGTTGCGGTGTCGGTCATTCTCCTCGTCGGCGCAGGCCTGTTGATCAACAGCTTCATGCATCTGCGCAATCTCGATCCTGGTTTCCGCGCCGACCACCTGCTCGCACTCAATGTCGACTTGTCGGAAGTGAAATATCCCGACACTGCACGGCGCACTGCGTTCTTCGATGAAGTCGTCAGGCGTGTGCAGCCGCTGCCCGGCGTGCAATCGGTCGCCGTCGCGGGCAACTTGCCCTTTACCTACAACGGCGACTCGATGGGCATCGCGGTCGAAGGCATCCCTGATCCGCCGCCGGATCAATGGCCGGACGTAATCTGGCGCACCGTGGGGCCGGGCTATTTCAACACCATGCGGATTCCGCTCGTGCGCGGACGCGAGTTCAAGGATGGGGACACGCTCGATACTACGCTTGCCGTCGTCGTCAGCGAAAAGACAGCGAAGCATTACTGGCCTAACCAGGATCCGATCGGCAAACGCTTGAAGCCCGGCGCGACTACAGGAAAGAGCCCGTGGCGCACGGTTATCGGCGTAGTGAAGGACGTGCGGCAAAACGACTTCATCGCCGAGCCGAAGATGCAGATGTATTTCAGCTACAAACAACTGAAGAGCCTCGTCGCGAATGCTCTCGTCGTGCGCACCTCGGTCGATCCGCTGAGCCTCGCCATGCCGGTGCGCAATGCGATCTGGTCGGTCGATAAGGATCAGCCGGTCGCGAACATCGACTCGATGGAAAACATCGTAGCCGGAGCGGTCGCGCAGCAGCGTTTTAGCAT
>Ga0209689_1003551_pt1 | contig 11482 bp, 10 predicted proteins | sample GraSoiAngelo_149_FD_187119 | JGI IMG/M metagenome (GOLD analysis project Ga0209689, IMG submission 187119) | Grasslands soil microbial communities from the Angelo Coastal Reserve, California, USA - 14_1009_09_30cm (SPAdes) (version 2) | ecosystem: Environmental > Terrestrial > Soil > Grasslands ...
CACTCGCGGATCCACGGCCACGAGCAAAGCGTCCGCCAAAAGATTTCCCATGATCATGAATACAGTCGAGGACATGACGACTCCGATGACCACGTAGAGGTCTCTCGAGATCGAGGCCTCAAGCAACAGCGGACCCAACCCGGGCCAGCCGGTGATTACTTCCACCAGCAACGAACCGCTGAGTAACCCCGCCAGCGATAATCCGAATAGCGAAATCAGAGGGTTGGCGCCTGCCGGCAGCGCGTAGCGAAAAAGAACTCGTACCCTGCTAATGCCGTGTCCTCGGGCCGCCGCAATAAAAGGAGCGTTGAGAACTTCAATCATGCTGGCGCGAACATGTCGTACCAGGACTGGCAAGCTGGCCAGCACCAAAGTGAGGACGGGAACAATCAAGTGCTTCGCCAGATCAATGACCTTCTCCGCCAATCCGAACTGCTCGAATCCTCGCGACATCATGCCCCCAGCTGGTAATGCATGGGTACAGATCACGAAATAGAGAAGGCCGAACACCACCACCATCTCCGGGACGGCGAGAAAGAACGATGTCCCCGACATGCAAACACGGTCAGGCCACCTTCCCGCCCGGTTGGCCGTCCAAACGCCAAGCGGCACTGCGATCAGCCACGCGATCAACGTCGCGCATCCGGTCAGAAGCAGAGTGTTGCGCGCTCGCAGCATAATCAGTCCGCGGACCGGCGTGTTGTAAGCGAACGAGTACCCCCACTCACCTTTCATCACAGATCGCACCCAACGCCCGTATCTCACAGGCAGCGGGCGGTCGAAACCGTACTGGGAACGCAGTGCCGCCACCGTGTCCGGCGAGATCTGCGGATTCAGCTTCATCTCGTCAAAGAAATTACCGGGCGCGAGATCAGTAAAAAGAAAACACAGCACGGAGACGCTCACCAGGAGTAGCATTCCGTGAACCACACGCCTCTCCAGGTACTTCATGAGCCTTCTCCCAGCTGAACGTCCCGGAAAGCGGATTCAAGATGGCGAACCGAAGACAACAAGTGCCGCGTATGCGCGTGTTGCGGAGAAGCGAGCACTTCCTGGCGCGTTCCTCGCTCAACTATCTCCCCCTGGTGCATGACTAGCACAAAATCGGCGACTCGCCTCACCAAAGTCAGATCGTGGCAAATCAGCAGATAAGTAAAAGCGTGAGTGGCTTGCAGATCTGAAAGCAATTGCAGTATTTGAGCTTGTGTAATCAGATCCAGCTTGGAGAGCGACTCATCCAGTATAAGAAAAGACGGCTGTAACGCAATCGCACGAGCAAGGGCCAGCCTTTGCCGCTGACCACCACTGAACTGGAGCGCGCGGCGATCAGCCCAGTCAGGCGACAGCCCAACTTCTTCCATTAGCTCGCACGCACGCCTCCGCAATTCGTGGCCGCTAGCCCGCCGCTGGATTTCAAGTGGCTCCGCTATGATTTCTGCCGCAGACAAACGCGGATTCAGCGCACCCGCGGAGTCCTGGAAAACCATTTGAATTTTCGGTCGTATTGAGGCCAGCTCTTTTCTTCGGCGTCGCGAGATTTCCTCTCCCTCGAACCAGATTTCCCCCTTATCCGGTCGTTCCAACATCGCCAAGCATCTTGCTAGGGTTGATTTGCCAGAACCAGATTCCCCGACCAATGCCGTTAGGCACTGGGGTTGAATTTCCAGATCGACACCTCGCACCGCGTCAATCACGAACTTGCGCCGCGAGAAAGCCCCACGCTGCACATACTGTTTGCTCAGCCCGCCTACTCGGACCAGAGCCGGCTTTGTCGCGCGCTTGACTGCTTGTTCAGTTCTCATCATGGAAAGTCAGGCGGCCGTCTTCTGGAGTTACTAATTGCAATAATTCGTTGGTGTAGGCATGAAGCGGCTGGCGAAAAACTTGCGCAACGCGCCCTTGCTCGACGATTTTGCCTTCATACATCACCAGCACGCGATCGGCGAATCCGGCCAGCAGCGCGGGGTTGTGGGTAATGAAGATCATTGCCATCCCGAACTTTCGCTTCAGCTCTCGAAGCAGGTTTAGAATCTCCGCCTGGATGGTGACGTCGAGGGAACTGGTAGGCTCGTCGCAGATCACCAGCTCCGGCCGGCAAATCAACGCCTGCGCGATCGCGACTCGATGAAGTTCCCCACCGCTGAGCTGATGAGGATAGGCGCTATAAATACGATCAACGTCGCAAAGTTGCACTTCATGCAGCATAGCTTTGCATTCCTGTTCGCGTACGGTTCGTTTGATTGATCGGTGCGCGCGAAGCACTTCCGAAATCTGCTCTCCCACCCGCATAACCGGGCTCAATGAAAGTCCTGGCTCCTGATGAATCAATGCAATTTGTGAGCCTCGGATACTCCGCAACCGCGACTCGCTGAGGCGGAGCAGATCTTGATCGTGAAAAAGAATCGACCCCTCGACGCGGATAGCCGCTGTAAGCAAACCAAGAATAGATAGCGCCAGCGTAGTCTTGCCGCATCCGGATTCGCCCAATATTCCCACGACTTCCCCCGGCCTCATTTCAAAATCAATTCCGCATAAGGCAGGCTTGGCCACCGACGCGTAATTCACAGTCAGCCGCTGGCAGTGAAGCAATGGGCGAACCTCGTTTAAAGGAACTCTCAGCGATTCTGACGGATACTCCACGCGATGGCTAAATTACGGAAGTAATGCATCGCGATCCGATACAACCGATCGGAATGCCAAAGCGTCTCCGGTTTCGAATGAGGACACGCTCAGTTACATTCGTAATCTTTGTCCTCGTTACGCGCCGCTATATGGTGCTTAGTTGAAGCAAAACTCCGTTTGGAGAACCCCGGTCTGAAGCAGAAGACCTGACGAACAGGATGGCAGCATGAAGAAATCCCTCAGCCTGATGTGCATGATGTTGGTAGCTTCCTTTGCGGTAGCGCAGCAGAACACGACTGCTGTCGAGCCAATGGACCAGACGCCGGTGTTCCGCGTGAAAGTAGTTTCGCGCTCCACCAAAGCCGTGAACTATCGTCACCGTGGAGGCTCCACCAAGCTCGACTTCAAGGGAACCAGCCTGATGCCACAGGCCAGCGGACAGGTAAAAGTAGACAGCAAAGCCGGACGCCTCGAGATCAATGCGAATTTTGATCACTTGCAAGCCGCCAATAAATTCGGCGTCGAATACCTCACCTATGTGCTTTGGGCGATTACGCCCGAAGGCCGCCCCGTGAATCTTGGCGAAGTCCTGCTCACCGACGGACGCTCAGAGTTGCAGGTCACCACCGACTTGCAGGCATTCGGCATGATCGTAACTGCCGAGCCTTACTTCGCGGTCGTCCGTCCCAGCAGCCTGGTGGTGATGGAAAACGTAATTCGCCAGCAGACTAAGGGATGGGAACAGGCCATTGACGCCAGGTTCGACATGCTCGAAGGCAGTCAATACACCATCGATGTACACGCCACCCAACTTCCCTCGGCGACCGCCGATCCGAAAACACCACTGGATCTATGGGAAGCGCGCAACGCGGTCGCAATCGCCAAAGCGGCTGGCGCGAGCCAGTACGCCGGTGACAGCCTGCGTAAAGCAGAAGATTTCTTGGCGAGGGCGGAAGATTATCTGCGCCGCAAACAAGGCAGAACTCCGATTGGTACGGTCTCACGTGGGGCGACTCAGATGGCGGAAGACGCGCGAGTTCTAACCTTGCAACGCAAGGAACAAGAAAGAATCGCGGCAGAGAAACTGAGAATGCAGTTGGCCCAGGAAAAAGCTGAAGCGGATGCGAAAGCGTCGGCGGAGGCAGAAGCTAGAGCCAAGGCTCAAGCTGAAGAAGACGCCCGCCGACGCGCCCAGGCCGAGCTTGATCAAGCAGCCGCGGAAAGAGCCAGGGCCGCAGCCCAGCGCGACCAGGCCCAGGCAGAAGCCGCTCGCGCAGCAGCTTTCGCAGAACAACAAAAGGCACAGGCCGAAACTGAACGCGCCCGCCGCGCCGAAGAAGAGGCGATCCGCCAGAAAGAAGAAATGCGAGCCCGGCTGCTGCGGCAGCTCAATCAAGTATTAGAGACCAAAGACACAGACCGCGGTTTGCTGGTCAGCATGCCCGACGTCCTCTTCGACAGCGGAGAATACACCTTGAAGCCCGCGGCCCGCGAGCGTCTCGCCCGCATCGCCGGAATCGTGCTTGCGTATCCTGAGCTGAAATTAGAAATCGAAGGCCATACAGACAGCATTGGCGGCGATAATTTCAATCAGTCACTTTCCGAGAAACGTGCAGCGACCGTGCGCGACTACCTGCTGGATTCCGGCGTACCCATGAGCAATGTGGTTGCCCGTGGCTTTGGCAAGTTGCGTCCGATTGCTGCCAACAACACCGCAACCGGTCGAAAACTGAATCGCCGTGTGGAGATGATCGTTTCCGGCGACGTAATTGGAAATGTAGTAGGAACGAAAGCGGGCCCGTCTCAGGCGACACCGCTTCCTGTGAGCGCCCCGCAGTAACTCTCGACAAGCATGCCGTAGAACTTGGCGGAAGCGAGTGGGAGTCGAACCCACCGGTGACGGGGTAACCCGCCACCCGCCGGTTTTGAAGAACACCAGGAGTGTTCTGATCGGTTATGAAAATTTTCTACTGTACTTGATTCTTCAGCTCCTTACCAGCCGGGCTTTATGACGCGTTCTGACTGATATAGACGCGTTCTGAACGGAGAAGTATCACGTTTTTATCACAGCAACATGGGTGGAACGTCAGCCTTCTCAATCGGGATACTCAGATATCGAAAAAACTTTGGGCCGGGGCGATAACTATCGGTGTTCTGACCGTGGAATTCCTGGTATGGTTCATTCCCGTCTTGATAAGCATGGCGGATTAATTGTATTTAGATCGCCAGAAGTAAAAGCAACCCCGATTGACTCCAAAGAAAACAAGTGTTTTTAATGTGGTATTTTCTGGGTTTGGCGACAGTGCAATTAAGCGACTTAGTGGGCTGAGTTGGATTGGGTTTGTTTCGTGGAGTCGGCTGCCTTCCAGCGTCTGTCACGATGAGGAGCATCGCGAACCTCACCGGTGTTCAGTTCGCACTTTTGTGCCGGGGGCTGCTCCGCAGGCTTGCCCAAACCGGCAAGTTTCGGTCGCCGGAGGAATCGTTTAGTGCGTCCCGCCCGCGACACGCACCTTCGTAACATTATTGACCGCTGCGTTTCGCGAGATAATGTATTTAGGCACATTGGGCCTCAATCGTTAAATCAGGAGATTTGGAGAACAAAAGTATGAAGCGTTTCATTACTCTCACATTCTCACTTGCAGTAGCATTATGGATTTCAGGGCTGACCTTCGCGGTTGCTCAAGGTCACCGAAACGGTGGGTCACACGGGCAAAAACCAGCCCAAACTGGTCTGGAACACGGTGAAGCAAAGGCCAATCCTAAGGGAGTTCAGCACGGAATTGAGAACGCCGAAGCGAAACAGACCGCACATAAGCATAAGAAATTCGCAAAGGCTAAAGGGAAACACAAGACTAAGCACTCCTCAGTGGCAGCGCACTGAGAGTTTGGCTTTATCTTCCGTGACCTTTGCAGCTATCGAACTTAAAAGCGGCAATTCGTGTTCTCCAGTTGAAGCTACTGGTGGTGGCGTAGTATTCGTTGGTGTACCAGAACGTACAGTCATCCGTGGGATCAACCGACATGCTGCTGTAGTCTCCCCAACGTTTGAATGAACTGAACTGCGCGCCGCTTCCGTTGAACAACACCAGCGGGCCCGACATGACGCCGAGGGGATCAGTCGAAGCGTGCCCCACCGCGTATAGGCTCGGAAAGAGGCTGTGACTCGAAGCGCTGAACCCGAGAAAGATGTTTCCCGCGTTGTCCATGGCAATACTGCCCAGCCAGAAATTGGTGCTGGGATCGACCAGGGTGGCCTGCTGGTACACGTTTGGCGAGCCGTTCGGATCACGAATCTCATACCAACGGACGCCCGCCAGTGCGCCGCCTTTGACCGTGTGGTTCGCGACGAGCGATTCATGGTCGCCAAAATTACGATACGCCAAGCGGAACATTAGCCGATCGGAAAGACCATCCACCTTTTCACCCAGATTCGGCTCCGGAATGCAGGCCACCGTAATCGCACGCGCACAGGTCTCGCTGTACGCGGCAACCGAAATCAGCGTTGGCCCGGTGAAGGTTGAGTTGGCCGGATTCTTGAAGTCGGCGTGAAACTTGAACAAATTCAGATGGGTTGAGTCTGCAAGATTTACGAAGAAGTTGGGTTCGCCCGCGGGCGGCAATGTGCTGCCGTCCAAGTCCGACGGCAGCAGGCTGGCGATACTTGGCGCCTGCTGGAAGCAGATCATGCCGGCCTGAGCTCCCACCAGCATGGCATTGCGATCGAATGCACATGCCTCCGCGCCCGCAAAGCTGTTTCCAGGGAATACGTTGATGGAGTTGTAGTACCCATCTGGCCACACGCCAAATTTCGGATAATCGGGAAAGTTGGCGCCGAAATCAAACTCATATCGGTTATAGCTGCCGGTGGCGTCAGAGGTAGTGGAGATCGCCACGCACTGCTCGTTCTGCGTAAAGTTGCTGTTGAATTGCAACTGGCTGACTAACCAGCGTCCGGCAAGATGATCGTACAGCACTACCGGATCACCGCCATCGCTCTCGAACTCGCACGGCCCTCCGAAACCAGTCCAGATGGTGTGGATCAGCGCCGGTCCAAGGAGCAGGGCCGTAGTGCGTTTGTCGTAGACCGCAATTCTTCCGCGACCGGGCAGCCTTATGCAGGAACGGTTTTCAATCCCTACGACACCTCCCAGGGTCTGGCTGATGTTTGCATCACCAACCCCGACACGGCTGGAAACGTTGCGCCGGATGGCATACCCGATGGTTTTGTCACCCCGGTTCGCACTTACAAGGCAGTGGAAGTGGAAATCAGCAAGAGCTTCAACAACGGCTGGCAGATGCGCACCAATTACCGTTGGTCAACTCTTGCCGGAAACTATGAAGGCGCATTCCGCAACGACAACGGCCAGAGCGACCCCAGTATCAGCTCGCTCTTCGATTTCACCCCGGGGTCGTTGAACATGCTCGGCAATCAGTTTGCGGTCGGCTTTCTAAACACCGACCGTCGCCACATCTTCAACAACTTCATCAGCTACACTTTCTCGAGATCATTCCTGAGAAATCTGACGTTGGGAACGGGAGTCCGCATTGAAAGCGGGATACCCGTCAATGATCTCCGGGCACATCCGGTTTATCAAAATGGCGGCGAAATCCCGGTCGGCGGGCGGGGAGCGCTGGGCCGTACCTCAACCCTGGGCGAAGGCGACATTCATACCGAATACATGGTCAGGCTGGGCGAGAGGCACAGTCTGCAGTTCGGCGCGGATCTGTTTAATGTCGCCAACCAGAAGACCCAGCTTCGGGTCGATCAATTTCATGACGCGTCACTGGGAACGCCGAATTTTGACTTCAAGCTTCCGCGCGGCAGCGGCAACATCGGCGTTGCGCCGGCGTTCCAGCGGCCCTTTAACGCTCGCCTGAATGTGAAATGGGTGTTCTGAGTCTGTCGTTGTGAGTTAGGGAGGGCGAATTCGCCCTCCCATTTTAGTTTGGAAATTGGTTCTCTAATGAAAGGTAAGCGAACCATTTCTGACCTGCATTACAATGCCTGCGTGGGAGTGCTGCTGCTGTCGGAGGATTTATGAGACCTCCCGCCCCAATCAATCTGCTCGCAATAATTTTCCTGTGCCTGTCTTGCTTTCCGGTGTGGGCGCAAAAAAATGCTCCCGCTTTTCGCAGCTCGATTAGCGGCTCTGTTCGTGACGCGGCGACACACCGACCCTTGGAACGCGTTGTGGTTATGGTGGAGTCTGAGGATTCGGGCTACTCTGGCCAGGCCCAGACGGCCAGCTCGGGGAAATTCGGCCTTCAGGGGATTCCTGCTTCCGTATATGTGGTCCGGGTCAGATTGCCTGGGTATGAGGAAAGTTCCCAGCGAGTCGATCTGACAGTTCCGTCCAGCAACTATCTTAGCTTCGAGCTGCGGCCCAAGCCGGATCACACGCCGCCTGCTATAGCTCCGGAAGGCCCTGGCGCTCGCATTAATGCCCGCCTTGCGGCGGTTCCAGAAAAGGCCCGGAAGGAATTCACGAAGGCGCACAAAATCTGGGAAGAGGGCAAAGACCCACAAAGCAGCATTGCTCATCTCAAAAAAGCCATCACGATTTATCCCCGGTTTGCCGATGCTTACGTGTTGCTGGCGACGGTGTATATCCAGCAGAGCAAACCAGCGGATGCGAGATCTGCGTTGGATCAAGCCATAGAGTTCGACCCGCGGTTACCCGAAGCGAGATTCACTCTCGGCAGCTTGCAAAACTCCGAAAAGGACTACGCGGACGCGGAGAAGAGTCTGACCGAGGGGCTGAAACTGGACGAAGAGTCTCCCCAGGGACACTATGAACTGGCAAAAACCTATTGGGCGATGGGGCGGTGGCAAGTCGCAGAACCGCACGCCATGAAAGCCGCAGCCCTGCAACCAGCCATGGCACCGGTACACGTCATTCTGGGCAACATCGCATTGAGGAAGCGGGATCCCCAAACAGCTCTGAAAGAATTTCAACAGTATCTAAAGCTCGACCCGAAGGGACCGATGGCGGGAGGAGCACAGTCAATGGTGGACAAAATTCAACCGGCTCTGAACATCCCACAATAAGTACGTCTACGATAAAGAGCGTGCTTCGGCATCGAGCGCGGCCACTTATACGGAAAACAGCCAAGTAAGCCGTACGCACTTACAAAGATGACCCAGTGAAGCCGCTGGCGCGATTACACCAACTTGCCCTACGGCCTATGTTCCCGGATACACTGAGCGCTCAGCACGGTCCCACTATAGACGAGGCCAGGTTGCGACGCTCCGAGCGATTTCCGCCGCGACCCCTCCAGAAACAGATTTGTGTGAAAGCACGAATTCTGAGCGGATGGTCGCCAAACCGGAAACTGAGTCGAAAAGATTTTCTTTTCGGCGCGAATCTTGCATTAACGCAGGAATAGCATTTAAGGCGTGCCAGAACTGCTCTGAGGAATTTTGGGTCAGTGGTTTTTCGGTTTGTTTCGTCTTAGTAACATGGTTTGCCTGCGTCTGATGGTCACTCATGTTCACATATAGGGGGCCGCCCTGAGCATACGCAAAGTCCTTGGTATTTTTGTGCATCTCCCCGTTTGGCTGTCCGAAAGTCTGATTCAACAAATTGATGGTTGAGTTTTCCCATGCCTCAACGCTTGGGTCATCGAAGCGTAAGGTTTCAATTTGCTGTGCGCGTTCCGCCTGTCTTTTCAGCAGAGCGATTGCCTGATGATGTGACAACGTCGGTGGCACGGATTCTCGTTGAGAACTTCTTCTCGCGCTCACACCCTGTCCCTTTCCGCCTGTATAGCGTGGAGTGTAGCACGGCAGGATTTTGGTAACCGTCAGTCCTGCGGTCAGAATCCGACCACTCAATGAGTTCGCAGCTTATAATCTCCTTGGTGGTTGCGGCCCACGCCACTTAAAAGGGGATAGCATGGCTACGCAGAGTCAAGAGCAAAAGAGTTGGCTGAATTGCGGTCGCGGGTGAGCAAGCTAGCCGACATGCGTTTACTGCATGCTTGCTTGCGTGTGGGCCGTCCTCGGACCTGGTAACCACTATCGCGATCGTGGAGGGGGTGTACAGTGGGCGCCCGTGGTTGGAAGGTAGAGAAAGATTCCAATGAAAACCTCAAAATTCTCAATTGCTGCTTTCGTCATCGCGGGAGTGCTTTTCCTTGCCAACCTGCCCGTATCCGCCCAGCAGTTGGCTAGCGGTCCCGCAGTATTTCATGATATCTACCACGATGTGTCAGCCCCGGTTTCCACCTATCCTGATGCGGCGCCCGCGGCCTCGACGCGAAGGATTATTCGTCCGCTGCCCCAACGCCAAGTGCCGGGCGTGGTTTCGGGGGCACGCGACCAAGCGCTACAGCCTTTTTCACTGGCTCGCGTTAGCGCCACCATCGGTAAGAACTTCGACGGCCTAAGTGACTCCTCGAATGGCGCTGTAGGCACATTTGTCCCTTCCGACGACAACATTGCCGTCGGAGCTACTCAGGTGGTTGAGACCATCAACAGCGCTTACCGGGTCTATAACAAATCGACGGGCGCTTCGGTGCTCGGTCCCAAGCAGGTGAGCAGCATCTTCACCGGTATAACCGGCTTGTGTGGTCAGGGCGCTACCAGCCCAAACTTTACTGATCCTATCGTGTTGTACGACAAAATCTCGGGACGATGGGTAATCACTATCCTGGCCGTAAACAGTACGTTCACGACGGGTAATGAATGTATTGCCGTCTCCTCCACTTCGAATGCGACCGGCACTTATCATCGCTACGCCTTTAGCTTCGGCCCGAACTTGTTGAACGATTATCCGAAGTTCGGCGTCTGGCCGGATGCATATTACGCCTCCTATAACATGTTCACTCCCACCAGCTACGCTGGCGCTAAGGCATGTGCATACAACCGTGCTGCCATGTTGCTGGGTACTTCTGCGGTGGCGGTTTGCTTTACGAAGACTACGGAATTTTCATTGTTACCCTCGGACCTGGACGGGGCCACTAAACCGCCTGCAGGCGAACCGAATTTCTTTGTGGACCTGTTCAACAGCACATCGTTGCATCTATTCAAATTCCACGTGGACTTCGTCACGACCTCCAAATCCACGTTCACAGGACCACTTTCAATTGGCGTTGCCTCGTTCACACCGGCATGTTCTTCGACGAGTTTTACTTGCATTCCGCAGGGTGGCACAACCCAGAAGCTCGCCTCTTTAGGCGATCGATTGATGTTCCGGATGCCTTACCGCAACTACGCTACTCATGAATCACTGGTTATCACGCATTCAGTCAAGACCAGCACGGCAGCCTCTGCGTTGCGCTGGTACGAGATTCGCACGCCTAACAGCGGACCATCGGTGTTCCAGCAGGGTACATTTGGCGCTGGCAGCACTTCGCTGTGGATGGGCAGCATCGCGATGGACAAGGTGGGTGAGACTGCAATTGGCTTCAGCATGTCAAGCAGCACGATGCATCCTGGACTCGCTTACACTGGCCGCATTCCCACAGATCCCTTAGGAACTATGGAGGCTGCAGCTACAATCTTTACAGGAGCTGGCTCGCAGACTGGCGGCAACGCGAACGGGGGTAACCGCTGGGGCGACTATAGCTCCCTCGTGCTCGATCCGTCCGACGATTGCACTTTCTGGTATGTAAACCAGTACATCCCCGCTAACGGCGAATTCAATTTCCATACACGATTAGCGTCCTTCAAGTTTCCCGCCTGCATGTAGCAACCAGTATTGGCATTCAAAACGAGAAAAGTCTCGTCCAAGAAGTCACCTTTGGTTGTTGGCGTGACATCGCCTCTCTCCGAGTAGAGGAGTCCCGATAGGCTGTAGGTTTTCCTTGGCTGTGTCCGCCGTTTCCAGCTTCGTGCCCGTTTAGGTCCACCCTG
>Ga0209689_1003557_pt1 | contig 11471 bp, 7 predicted proteins | sample GraSoiAngelo_149_FD_187119 | JGI IMG/M metagenome (GOLD analysis project Ga0209689, IMG submission 187119) | Grasslands soil microbial communities from the Angelo Coastal Reserve, California, USA - 14_1009_09_30cm (SPAdes) (version 2) | ecosystem: Environmental > Terrestrial > Soil > Grasslands ...
CCTCGGAGGAGATCGCAGCGGTACGAGAGTGGTTGGGACGGGAAGGAACGTGCCTGTTGCTTGGGCCTCACCACGACGTCGGATTTACACAAGATCTGAAGCAGCGCCAGATGGAATATGCGCACCATGGGGACGCGCTCGTTCCTCGCCAACAGCGCTTTGGACAATACACCCGCTCGATGATGAAGGGGCTTGGGGTGCCGGTGATGAATCAGTTTGGACTTCGCCCAGCCCTCGTCAGAGGCACAAGACAAATCGCCCCGCTCACCATCAACAGAGACCTGGATAAGCTTGGGCTGCTCAACGGAGTCACGACCTTCAACTTTCATCCTCACTTGCCGCACTATGCGCTGACCACTCAGGATACTAAATCGGTCAACGTTCTTACACGGCAACCGATTGATCTCGACCGGCCGCATCCTTTCACGGAGGCGGGCAACACCGAGTTCAACTCGTGTATCTGGATGCCCCCCAATGCACGACACGCGGGACACATCCTGCTGGCGGACTCCACGAGCTTCACTACCTTGTTTGGTGGCGTAGAGTCGTTGGAGACCTTTTGGAAGAACCTTGCAACGATCCCATTGGCAAGCACGGTGCAAGCTATGAAAACTCATGCCCTCGCGTGATCCGAAGCCTCGGAGCGCACCGGCACGGGAGGGGTCTCAAATGGAACTCCTGAGTAAAGCAGTCCCGATCACGATGCTAGCCTTTGTGGTCTCAAGCATGCTAGCAGTTGGTTTGAGTCTCACCATTGGGCAGATTATGGCTCCTCTGCGCAATGGCAAACTTGTTTGTTTTGCACTGCTGGCAAACTTTGTGCTGATGCCAGTGGCGGCGTTAGCCATCGCTAGACTGCTCAGGCTTGACCAGCCGCTCGGCATAGCTCTGCTTCTGCTAGGCGCCGCTGCTGGCGCACCATTCCTTCCTAAGTTAGCAGGTATCGCCAAGGGAGACCTTGCCTTCGCAGTGGGATTAATGGTGCTACTAATGGTGTTGACAGTGGCATACATGCCGCTCGTCCTGCCTCTGCTTCTGCAAGGTGTTTCGGTCGATCCTTTGAAAATCGCGCGCGCGCTGGTTCTTCTCATGTTGCTGCCTCTATTTGCCGGCCTTGCAGTGAACGCTCGGTTCGGAGGCATTGCTGAAAGAACTCGCGCGCCGTTTAATCGAATCTCCAGCCTCAGTTTGGCTTTACTGATCGCTCTGCTCTTATTGACGAACATCCGAAATGTCATAGCTTTGTTCGGTACACGTGGCATATTGGCGAGCATCCTCTTTCTTCTCGGCGGTGCTGGAATCGGGTGGCTGCTGGGTGGTTCGGGCCTCGGGACAAAGGGCGTCCTTGCGTTAGGTACTGCACAGCGCAATATTGCCGCCGCACTTGTGGTTGGCGGCAAAAACTTCGACAACCCAACGGTACTTGTGATGATTGTCGTCGTTGCCGTTGTTGGGCTTCTCATTTTAATGCCGCTGGCGCGGGTCTTAGCAACTCGCGGCGCGGAAACGACAGCTTAGAACATCACAGGTTGAGAACCGCATTGTGGTCCAGTCTTGGAATGGACGAACTACGAACTTTCATGAGAGCAGAGCTGTCGTTTCATGTCTTTACAGTGGTCGTCGTTGCACTTGCTAGCTTTACTTTCATAACTCCTGCCCAAGCTCAAGTCAGAGGCGTCTATCCCGTAGGCATGAATGCCACGAACTCTGGAGTCACACCCGAAGCAGGAATTACCTATTCAAATCTTTTTGTTTTTTTCTCGCGTGATGAAGAGAAGGGTCTTCACGGCGAGACCTTAGCTACTGGCCAGAATTCGATCATGATGGACATGAACAGTTTTGTCTGGGTGAGTAAAAAGCAGATAGATCTGCTTCGTGGCGCCGTATTCTCGGCATCCGCTACCCTTCCAATTGCTAACAATTCGCTTACTTCCGATGTTCACGGTCCCCTTAGCGGCGGTGGCGGATTTGCGGACTCGTATTATCAACCGTTAATTCTTGGCTGGCGAAAGCAGCGCGTTGCCGTGCGGGCGATCTATGGGTTCCTGGCACCGACCGGAAGATTTAGCGCGAGTGCCAACACGAATGTCGGTTCTGGCTACTGGACCTCTGTGGTTGCGAGTGGACAGACGATGTATCTGAATGTGAATAAGAGCACTGCGTTATCAGCATTTCAGATGTATGAATTCCACGGTACCCAACAGGGCACAATGATCCACTCCGGCCAGACCGTCAACCTCGACTATTCGCTGACCCAGACCTTTGCGCTGCAACGTAACTTGCGCTTTCAACTTGGGTTGGTGGGCTACGGTCAGTGGCAGACTACTGATAAACATGGGCCGAATATTACGGCCGAACAGGCAGCGGCACACTACAAAGTCAACGCTCTAGGGCTCGCGGCCAATGCAATGTTGCCTGAGCGGAAAGTGAGCGTCGGCATCAAGTATTTTCACGAATTTGAGTGCAGATCTACGTTCCAAGGGCACACACTGCAGATTTCCGGCGCGATTACGTTCTAAACCAGATGCATTGGCCAGTGGCCTTATGGATTCTGAAATCGGCACCCATTTCTCCTACGCGCTTTTCTGATCGAGCATCACGCCACAACAGAACGTCCTTCGCAGTTCAGGACCGTGTCCGGGATGATGAAGAATGTCCCTCGAGGCAGCAACTTCACTCAAGTCCTCTGATAGAATACCTCCCGCTCTTTCGCATCCTTCCGCTCCGATCCGAAACCCTCACGGTGACGGTCCTTTGCGAAACCACAACATTTGTTGAGAACTGCTCGCGGAGAGGCGGGTTCTAAGACGAAAGGGGACACCCGTGGAAGGACAATCGTTTCGGATACTTGGGGTAGATGATTACGAGCCGTGGCGTCGTTTTGTAGCTTCGACACTTCACAAACAGCCCGGGTTGCTGATTGTGGGCGAAGCCTCGGGCATGTTTCCCCGGAAGCCTTGGCGGGCGGCCCGGTCGGAAAAGTACGCGACGGAGACGAGATCGAAATTATCATCGACCGCGTCCGGCTTCAGGCGTCCATCGATTTTGTCGGCGAGAATGGCGAACGATTCGACGCCGAAGAGGGCTCGCGGCGGCTGCAGCGAAGGGGGCCACGGCACGATCTGGCGCCTGACCCGGACATGCCGCAGGACACACGCCTTTGGGCGGCGATGGTACAAGCTTCCGGCGGCATTTGGGGCGGTTGCGTCTACGACGCGGATGCAATTGCCGACGCCCTAAAGCACCATCATGGATTCACGGTTGTGTCCGGGGGAGATTTGGTCGAGTAGGCGGGGATTGCAGCCGTTGTAATCGCCGCGATGGTGAGCCAAGCCGCGAGTACCAGAAGACCGCCGCGAAAGGCTCCGCTCGAGTTCTTGAGCAGGCCGATCATGTAGGGTCCGAAGGCTCCTCCCGTATTGCCTAACGAATTGATGAGCGCAATGCCGGTGGCTGCAAGTGCCGGCGGCAGCATGCCGGTCGGCATTGCCCAAAACGGCCCGCACATGGAATTCGCTGCCAAGGCCGCCAATCCGACTCCGATAAACATCGGCACGAAAGAGCTAGCGTGTGCGGCAGTAACGAGCGACGCAACTCCCGCAAGCGCGCAGATGGCGACATGCAGGCGGCGCTCACCCGTCCGGTCGGAGTTCAGACCTACGACAACCATGGCGATCGCGGTGAAAACATAGGGGATCGCCGTGAGCAGACCGATCTGAAACGTGCTCATTCCAGATTGGCTGCGGATGAGTTTCGGCAGCCAAAAGCTGACGCCATAAACCGTGGTGTTCATCCCAAAATAGATCACCGCCAGCAGCCAGACCGTCCCAATCTTGAATACTGCCCATGGATTCATGCTGATCGGCAGTGCAGCGCTTCGTTCCTCCTCAAGCGTTGTCACAAGCCACTTCTTTTGCTCGGCGGTGAGCCATTTAGCCTCGGAAGGCGATTCGGCAAGAAACATCAGGACCGCCCCACTTAATAGGACGGCTGGAACCGCTTCCAGCAGGAACATCCACTGCCATCCTGCAAGCCCTTTGACGTTGTTCATGTTCAGGAGCGCGCCGGAAATCGGTCCAGCGATCACGCCCGCCAACGGCGATGCCGTCATGAAGGTTGCGACTGCACGAGCGCGCGTGGAAGCAGGGAACCAGTTCTTTAAGTAGTAGATCATTCCAGGGAAAAATCCCGCTTCTGCGACGCCGAGCAGGAACCGCAGCATGTAAAAACTCCGTGGCCTCGAATGAAAAGCATGGAAGCGGAGACGATGCCCCACGCCAGCAGGAGAAATGCAATCCATCGTCGTGCCCCCAGTCCCTCAAGTACACGGCTGCTTGGTATCTGAAACAGGAGATAGCCCAGGAAAAAAATGCCTGCGCCCAAGCCATACACCTCATCGTTAAACCCGAGTAGGCCCTGCATCTGCAGCGCTGCGAAACCGACGTTAATCCGGTCGATGTAAGCGACGATGGACAGCACAAACAGAAACGGCAACAGCCGGACTCTCAGACACTCTTGTGTTGTTAACGCCGTGGACATCCTGTTCATCCACCTAGGTGCTGTCCTTCAATCCGCCGAACGTCTTCGACCAATTCTGGGAAAGGCCCCCACTTGACGAGTTTCCCGCCAACAATTCCGGACCCTGAACCGACAACAACCAATAGCGAACTTAGCATCATCCAATGAGCCTTCCTCGTCGTGCACTTGACGCCAAATCGCCAAATTTCTACGAAACTCCACTGCCATGGATTTTTTCACGGTCCGTCACGCTCCAGCTGCTGTACTGCTTCTTTATTATTAGGCATGACCGGCGACAGATTGTTCACTTCAACGTCACTCCTCATCTCACCAGCAGTTGGATCGTCCAACAGCGTCGAAAAACCAGACTAACCCATTGAAAAGACGTGATCGCCAGGTGTGGTTTTTCATGCACTTTCGCGGGCCGAAGGCCCTGGATGACAGCTAAGAAAAGCGTTTCCCTACTAATCGGCCTCGACATACCTGCTCTTCGATCACGACCAGAAATACGGCCTGGAAGTACTTGCCGCCCTTCGCTCCCTGCAGATCACCTGGCGTGCAGAGCCAACAGTTGCTGCCGCAGAGCGAGATTTTCGAGGATGAGATCCTCTGGCGACTGAAAACACTGACAAACCAACCGAGGAGATAGCGAAGCCCGACGATCATTGCCAAGAATCATACCGGATTCTAGCAAGTCGAATTTTTCGCGAATGATTGATTCTGCGAGTGCATGTAGTTTTGATGAGAGACACGTCTAGGCCTTATTACTTGCCGTCTGGGGCAAATGCCTCGGTGTGGTCGGTCTGCGCGCGGGCCTTGTTGATCTTCCGGAAAACTGAATCGTCGGCGGCTTTGATGAGGGTCTTTGTCTTTTCGAACTCGGCACTGGCTTCCGAACTCCTTCCCATCGCTTGGTAGGCTTTGGCCAAATGCCAGTGAACATTGACATTGTCGGGGGATAGCTTTGCCGCGAGCTTCAGTTCGCGTAATGCGTCGCTCCACTCGCGGTTCTTGCTATCGACGATCCCCAGATCAAGGTGCGCCATGGCTGTATTCTGGTCTAGTCGGATGGCCTTTTTGAGCAAAGGGGCGGCCACGTCGGGGTGATCCATCCTTACGTAGGCGTCCGCCAAGTACACAAGTGCCTGAACGTGATCGGGCACATTGGCCAGTTCCGCTTGAAACTCGTTCGCTGCCTCTTGGTATTGCCCTTGGGTCCACAACAGGTATCCCAAACCGAAGTGCACATTTGGCTCTTTGGGATTCGCCTTAACGGCCGCACGAAACTGCTGGATAGCGCCGGCGTGGTCTTGCATCTCATCCAACGCTTCGCCAGCCAGCATATCGGCCTCGGCCGATTCCGCATTTAGCATCAGAACCTCGTGATACACGTCGAGCACGCATTGATACTGCTTGGCCGCAAGGCAACTGTGAGCCAACATCAGACGAAAGGGGAGGTTCTCGGGATCGGCAGTAGTTGCTTGTTTGAGGTCAGGAACGGCTGCGCCGTACTCTTGCAGGCCGTAGTGGGCCATGCCGATCAAAGTTCTCAGGCGCTGCGCCTCCGGAGAAGACAGAGGCTCGCTGCTGAGCAAACGCTCGAAGGTGGAAATCGCTTCCTTCAAGTCCCCGGTCTTGAAGAGTGCGAGGCCGAGGTTCATCCGCAGCCCCGGCATGGCAGGATCGAGCGACATTGCTTTGCAGTAAAGAGGCACAGCCTGTTTGTAGCGCTCCTGGCGAGCTTCCAGGAAACCCAGATGGGCATAGGCCTCCGCACTCCTGGGCTGCGCTTTCAGAACGGCCTGCCATGTAGTCTGGGCTTCAGCGTTCTTGCCTTCTTCCTCGAGGCGAATAGCTGTCTGACGCGGATCGGTTGCTGTCGCGTCCGACTGCGCCAGCACACCTGGGTGTTCGCTGGTCAACACCGCAACCAGGAGGGCGAAGAACCCCAGTGAACAAAATTTCCCCCTCATCCGTGCCTCCCGTCGGCATTCTCGCTCCCCTACAATACAAGCGCAACGGGGAGCATGTGTCCAGAAGAAAAATTGGGCGTGGCGGGTGAGTGCTCGACACGCCCGGAATCGGAGGAGGCTTCGCGTCAGAAGCTCAACTTCGCCCCAAGCTGCAGGACGCGTGGGTCGTACGTCGTGGTCACGTGTCCGAAGTTCCCATCATTCGTGCCCGTATCGACACCAAGGAATTCGGTGTGGTTGAAAGCATTGAAGGACTCGAATCGCAGTTCAAATTTCACCCTTTCCGTGATAGGAACGGTTTTGAACAGCGACAGGTTGAAGTTGAAGAGGCCGGGCCCAACGACCGCGTCTTTCCTTGCGTTGCCAAAGCCCTGGTTGGTACCGCCATTCCAAGGGGCGACCGGGGCCGCAAAGGAGCTGGTGCTAAACCAGGCATCGACGGTGTGCGGGTAGCGAATAGGGGCGACCTGATCGGGCCGATTTCTCGGAACGCCACCCAACCCGAGCGTGTCCTTGCCGTTGTAGCTGATCCCATTGCCGCCATTCACTGGGACTCCGGTTTGTGCCACGGTTACGCCGGAGAATTCCCATCCCCCAAGTATGGCCCGCAGCGTGCGGTTAGATCCGTGCGACGTGAAGAATGGGAGGCGGTAAACGTAATTGGCGTTGAAGATATGCCGCCGGTCGAGCGCTCCCGACCCGCGGTCATAGGCCAGGTTGAACGGATTGGAAGTCGAATTGAGATCATTGCTCACCACATCGATCTCGTGAGACCAGGTGTAGGCCAGCTGGAACGTAAGCCCATGGCGATTCTCCATTCGGATACCCCCCTGGAGTGAGTTGTAGTTGAGATTGGTCTGGTTGGTCTCTTGCGTGATCGAGCTGAAGCCGGGGAAGATTCGATAGAGGTTAGCGTTAAACGCGGGAAGATTCTTGCTAGGGTTAGTGGGATCTGGGAGCTGGCCCGCAACACCCTGCCGATCGTAGTACGGATTCCCCGGCCCCCGGGGATCATTTGCGGTCAATGGAAGTGTATTAATGGATTTGTCGACGCTCTGGTCCCAGCCTCTGGAACCGACGTATTGCACGACGGCGACCACCGACTGCGCGACCTGCCGTTGAACTCCCAGGCTGAACATCAACGTCCCCGGGGGTTTGTACCTGTACTGCAGGTTGGTCAGTGTTGAAGGAAACGTCTGCGCAGTGGTAGCACCCGTAATCGCACTGGTGTTGGGATTGGAAAAGTAAACATTGGTGGCCGATGGCTGGTACGCAAAGGGCGGATTCAAAGCAGCGTTGTAAACATCGTTACCCTGAACGCGCTCGTAGAATACGCCCGCGCCGCCCCGCAACACGGTCTTGCCATCTCCCAGAACATTGTAGGCAAACCCGACCCTCGGTTCCCACGTGTTGTAGTAGTTCTGCACGTTTCCGCGGGGGAATCCACCCACAGCCGCTTCCCGGATTCCGTTGAGATAGAAATTCTGGCCGTTGAAGGACGTCAGTACGGCGGGGTTCAGGGTCCCGTCAGGATTCAGAGGATAAGGCTGAGACCGGTCATAATCGGCGGGAACGAAATTGGCGAACTGGTTATATCGTTCGAAAGCATGTGGCATGGCGTCGTAGCGGAGTCCCAGATTGAGGGTTAGAGCCTGTGTGACGTGCCAGTTGTCATTTCCGTAGAAGCCGTAGTTGTCGTTAACCCAGTGTTTGCCGGCGAGGAACTGCAGTTGTGTAAAGCTGTCGGCATCGCCCAGCAGGAAGTTGATGTAGGAATCCTGCGAAAACGAGCTGTTGCCGAAGATGGCCGTACCTTGCGTATTGGCCTGTAGTTCCTGGTTCTTGGCATCGTGCAGCCAGCTGAAACCAAACTTGAACTGGTGCCGGCCATGCGTCCAGGAAAGATCATCCCGCGTCTCATACCCGAAGTAGGAGTTTTTCCAGGGGTAATAGCTTGAACTCCAAATTGTGTTGTAAGGCGCACCCAGCCGAACCTCGGGCAGGCGGGCCTCCCGGTTATTCGCCACCGGGAAGAACGAGGTAGCTATCCAGCCGCTGGGCTGCGAAAACGACGTGAGGCCGGCCCCCTTCACTGGGCTGAGGTGAATAGTGTTGCCGCTGAACAAGAAACTGGTTTCGTTGAGCAACGACGGCGAGTAGGTCTGGGTCAATTTAAGCGTCGATGACCAGGAAGGATTGAGCATGGCCGTGCCCACTGTGGGGTACGTGCTATTACCCCACAATGGCGGGTAGTAGGTCTGAGTCATCGCGTCATGCAGGTAATGGCCCATCAACTGGAACTTACTGTTGATATTGTGGTCAAGTCGAACCGCGTCTTCCCGCACGTTGGTCGGCTGGGCAATGGACGCGATGTATTGACTGGTGCCGAAGTTCGGTAGTGGGAAAGTACCCGCGTTTAACTCCAGGACCGCGTTTTGATCGATCAGGTTCGCCGGGATGACCACCGTACGCGGTGTTGGCCCGCTGGGGAACGGCGTTCCAGCAACCAAGCCTTCAGACGCATAGAGCGCCAGTTTGGCCGGATCTTGAGTTATGGGAACAATCGGAGTCTTGCCGTTGGAAGGAACGGTATAGGTTAGAGGCTGCCCGAGCGTCGGGAAGTTGATCGCCATAATGGTGTTCGAGACTGTCGGCGTGCTGCCTTGAATCAATCTCCGCCACTCCTCGTTCACGAAGAAGAACGTCTTCTTCCCCAGCGGGCCGCCGAAATTGAATCCGGGGATGTTCAGCCGAAATTCCGGCCGCTTCTTGCCGGCGCGGTTCAGGAAGTAGTTATTTGCTGCGTACAGTTCGTTGCGGTTGAACTCCCAGATCGAGCCGCGGAACTGCTGGGTCCCGGACTTGATCACCATGGCGATGGTGCCACCCGACCCGATGCCATAATCCGGCCCGTAGTTGCTGTCGAGCGTCTGGAATTCGGAGAGAGCGTCGATCGACGGTAAGGAACTGAAACAGCCCCCGCAACCACGATCGTTCAGTTCGCCTCCGTCCAGCAAGTAGATGTTGTGAGTATTCCGGGTTCCATTAAAGCTGATGCCGTTAGCAGTTGTAAGGGCGTTCACTCCCCCAAATGCGGGTAGGGTATTGGACTTGCCCATCCCCAAGGCGGCCAGCGAGGTGACGTTGCGACCATTGGTCGCGAGCTGGGTCACCTGCTGGCCAGTAATCAGACTGCTGATTTCATTACTGGCCGACTGCACCTGCAAGGCATCGGCTTCTACGTTGACGGTCTGTTCGGTGCCCCCAACTTTTAGGGCGATGTCCTCGACTAGGGTCTGGGCCACGTGGACGACGATGTCCGTCTTCGTGTACTTCGCGAATCCAGCTGCCGATGCTTCGAGTTTGTAGCGTCCAACTCCCACGTTTGGGAACAGATAGGCGCCAACCGAGTTCGTAGCGACCTGTCTGACCTGTCCCGTCGCCATGCTGGTGAGCGAGATGTGGGCATTCGGAAGCGCCGCTCCTGTGCCATCCAACACGGTCCCAGTGATCGAAGCGTTTTCCTGTGCCGCAGCTAAGGTCGTTAACAACAACAGCGCGCCAAGTGCAAATTGCACCAACGTATAGCGCCACGCTGGCCCTTCTCTCGCGGAAACGTTTCCAACACCGCGCACTTGGACTGTCGGGTAATGCATAGTCGCCTCCGCATTCTCGCGTAGCGGATCTTCCGCTACGTCCTGGTGTGTTGGACCCCATTCGTGGATCTGTGTGCAGATCCTGCGCGTCGAACCGTGGGCGGGTTTCGGGAACAGTAAACGCCTAGTAGTCGTTTGCGTAATCGTTTACTAGAGTCGAGTTTCTTATGCCATTCATAGAAGATTGTCAACAAATATTTTTTTTTGGAATCGGAAACCGGCTCGCAGGCATTGGCAGAATGGCTGGTATCGTTTCCATCGATCTCCACTTGCCGTGTGTTTGATAGAAGGCGGACCTGAGTATTCGTTTGCTCCGCACGCGACTGAACGAGTTGGGATGGAGCGAAGACCCGCCTGCAGGACGTGGATGGACGCACGGTGAGTCGGAAAAAGGATGTGCAGGGGACGACCCATTCCGTCGCTCAGCTAAGCTCGACTACAATTTTCTCGCCGCCAGGTGCGCTCATGCCCGCACCTAAGGTCGCTTTGGATCGCCTGCTCGCGGCAGTTTAGATGAAACGATGCCCGCCCCTTCCCGAAGGAAATAGAAATGGTCTGCAACCAGATTGGTCAGGTTCTCGACTCTACCGTCAGGCCAGAAAATTATTGCCTTGTCGACCCTTTTATGCCGGCCCAGCCCAAAGTGAATGCGAACATCGTTCTGCGACAGGTAGCTGCCACCGCTGATCACCTCACCAAGCAGCAGCAGGTCGCCCGCGGCGGCGCGCACGCGTGCGTTCAACGCCAAACGATTACTCTTGAGGCCCTCGAGTTGAAAACTAATCCAATGATTCGGTGGCCCACCCTCTGGCCGCAAGATCATCGGCTTGCCCACCAGGTTTTCAACTATCGCCTCGAGCTTGCCGTCGTTAAAGAGGTCGGCAACTGCCAAGCCTCGGCCGACCTGCGGAATCTGAATCGCGAGTCCCGCTTTCGCACTAATGTTCTTGAAGGCTCCATTTCTCTCATTGAGGAAGAGCAGCTTTGGCTCACGGTACCGGAGCTGCGAGTGAACGCTGTCGACCTGTGGATAGACGTGTCCGTTGACCAGGAAAATGTCTTGCCATCCGTCATTGCCGAAATCGACAAACACGTCGCCCCATCCTACGTAGCCTCTTGTAGCCTGTGCGATTCCCGAGGAATCGGACTCGTCCGTGAATCTCATTTGTCCATCATTGCGATAAAGCGTGGCGTACTCGTTATCGAAATGCGAAAGCAAAACCGACATGCGACCCTTATGTAGGTAGTCTCCTATCGCAATTCCCATATTGGCCTGCGCGGCACCGTTTTCGTCCAAAGCGATTCCGGAGGAAAACCCGGTGTC
>Ga0209689_1003560_pt1 | contig 11467 bp, 11 predicted proteins | sample GraSoiAngelo_149_FD_187119 | JGI IMG/M metagenome (GOLD analysis project Ga0209689, IMG submission 187119) | Grasslands soil microbial communities from the Angelo Coastal Reserve, California, USA - 14_1009_09_30cm (SPAdes) (version 2) | ecosystem: Environmental > Terrestrial > Soil > Grasslands ...
CCCCGCTGGATCATTTTTCGTTGCTGGCCACGGTGACAGACCGGCTCGGCGTGGCGCGGTTGGGGCAGTCCGCGCAGGCGACGTCGCTCCAGGATCAGCTGCAGGCCGCCGCCGCGAACACCGGCGGCTAGCTCAACGTCGGGGAGAGACGCGGGCGACCGCCACCTGGTCCCAGCTGGAACCACTCCACTTGAAGACCGCCACCGATCGTGCTGTCCGGGCGTCCAGCGGGACCTCTTGAAACGCCCATAGATCGCGTCCGGCGCTAACGGCGTAGGAGATCACGTTGTTCTGAGCCAGAGGCGCGCGCTCGATCCAGTCGTGGCCGTTCCACAGCCAGGTCTCCGTAACCGTGGCGTTGCCAAATGGAGCGTAGGCTTCCGTCAGCAGCAGCAACCGCCCAGAGCCCGGTTCGTTGACGAGCGTCATGTGCCCACTGCTCGGCGGGAGGTGCGCGGGGGTCAGCGGATGCCAGCCGGTCCCGTCCCAACGCGACGTCTGCGTATTCAGGCCGGCGTCGATACTCGAAAGCGCCAGCAGCGAATGGGACGGCGCGTCGAATCCCACCGCGGTGCTGACGGAAAATGCCGACGAATCCAGGTTGGAGCGGCGCCGCCATCGTCGCTCTTGATAGATCCAGGTCTCAATCTCGATCGTGCCGGACGGAGTGCCCAGGGCGACGAGCAGAACCATCTGGTGATGAGCCGGGTCGTACGCCATCGAAAACGCGCCCGGGGGTGGTTGGTATTCGGCCATCGTCTCGAGCTGCGTCCAGCTCGCGCCGTCCCAGGCGTAGGTGAACGTGAATGGCGGTGCGTCGCCCGGTGGTTCGGCATCAAACAAGAGCACGCGACCGAGATCGGGATCCCAGGCGGCGACCCCGCAGCAGCCCTTGGGCGATGACGCCGCGGCCGGTTGCGCCCAGGTCCAGGCCTGGTTCGCCCAGAGCCAGGTCTGGCCGGGATTGTTCACCAGGACGACCTGCCGGTGATTTGGGTCATAGGCAAGGGCCGGGTCGAAGCCCAGAAACGGCGCAACCGCCCCGGAAGCCGTGGGGGCGCCGCTCGGGTTCTTCGATGTCCGGCCCAGGGCGACCACCACCAGCGCCAGCGCGATCAGCGCGACCGCGAGCAGGCTAACCCAAACGGGGCGATGCCCCCGAAGTTGTTGCAGAAGTCCAGGCGCGGCCTCATCGAAGGGCAGCCACTCGTCCTGTTCGGCCATCCCGGCCAGCGTAGCGCGGACTCAGGCGGCCCGTGGCTGCCGCGCCATCGTGTCGTCCCAACGCTCGCCGAGGCTGTGGAGCAGCGCCCGCACCGCCGGCTCCCACAGGTGGGTGCCGCACTCTTCGTGAAGGATCCGAAGCGCGCGTATCCGGTCGAACGCCTGCCGATACGGGCGGTCAGAGACCAGCACGTCGTAGGTGTCGGCCACCGCCAGGATGCGGGCTTCGAGTGGAATCTGGTCGCCACGAAGGCCCCGTGGGTAGCCGCTGCCGTCGAGGCGCTCGTGGTGCGCGACCACGATCTCCGCCTCCTTGTGCAGGCTTGGCACGCGCAGGAGAATGTCGTGCCCGACGGCGGGGTGGCGCTTGATGACGGTCCACTCGTCGGGATCGAGCGCGCCGGGTTTGCTAAGGATCGCATCCGGAATCCCGATCTTGCCCACGTCATGGAGCAGGCCGGCGCGAGCCAGGGTCCGAAGCGTGTTGGTGGGCAGCTCCATCGCGCGACCGATCCGGACCGCCAGGTTGGCCACCCGCAGGTTGTGACCCTTCGTGTTTTCGTCCCGCGCCTCGACCGCTGCCGCCAGGGCGGCTATGGTTTCGGCGTGTTCGAGCTCGGCGCCAACGTTGACTTCGAGCTCGAGCGTGGCCTCCATGATGGAGCGGAGCGACTGGCCCCGCGACCGCTGGGCGGTGAGGGACCAGAACGCCAGACCGACACTCACCAGCATGGCCCCGTGGTAGAGCCACCATGAGAGCCGCCACACCTGGCCCATCATCATGATGACCTGGGCCTCCGCAAGGAGGATGAAGCAGAGCACGAGGATGCCCTGAAGGGCCAGCCGCGCCGCCGCGTACGAGGTCGCCTGGCGCCAGGCGGAAAAGAGCAATAGCACGATGGTTGTCGCTCCCATCACCGTCGAGTAGGGGCGCACACCAAAGGGCAGGTTCGCGATCAGCTCCGTGCTGGCGACCGCGAGCCCACCGTAGATGAGCAAGGCGGTGGCGAGGAGCACGATCAGCCAGCCCGCCGGCGAGAAGGGGAGACGCCGCTCGAAGGCGGCCGTCAGCGGCGTGTACGAGGCGGCAAAAAAGAGGGCGGGGACGAATAGGCTGAGATAGGCGGAGACGCCGACCACCGCGCCGGCGTAACTGGCGGTCTCACCGACGACGAGAATGCCCGGCGTGTCGATGCCGTGGACGGCGAAAATTCCGCCCATGGCCATGAACCCGAGGCAAAGAAACAGGACGCGATACTGCGCGATCTGGACAGAAGCAATCGCCAGCAGTGCGGCGAGGCCGAAGGCCAGCAACGACACCGCGGAAACGATGAAGAAATGCTGACGGGGGACCACCAGGCTGGGATCCACCTGCGGGTGGGTCAGCAGCCAGGCGAAGATCCCTGCCGGAAATAGCAAGGAGCCGAGCGCGGCCGCCGGAATGGCCGGTGAAGAGCGCGGGCGTACCGCGACCGTCGAGGCCATGGGGGTGCAACGTCGGGCCGGTCGAAACCCCACACCTGGAACGAACTCAAGGCCGAGTATCATTTGGCTATGGTTGAGACGACGGCCCAGGCCGCCCTCCAGCAGACCGGGGTGCGGCTCACGCCCCAGCGGCTGGCGATCGCCGCGGTGCTGGCCCAAACCGGCAAGGAAACCTCGGCCCAGGAACTCTACGACCGGGTGCGCAAGAAGCACGCCTACATCGGGCGGGCCACCGTCTTCCGGTCACTCGACCGGCTGGTCAGCGCCGGCCTGGCCCAGCGCCTGGAGCGACCGGGGCACGTCTCGGCCTACGTCTGGTGCGAGCCCGGCCATCATCACCACCTGATCTGTACCACCTGCCGGACCGTCGAGGACCTGGGGGAGGAGTCGGTCGCGCCATTGGTCGAGACCATCTCGCGCCAGCGGGGCTTCCGCGTCGACCACGCCACGCTCGACTTCTACGGCGAATGCCGCAGCTGTTCCTCGCGCTCGCGGAGTTCCCTTCCCCGCGCGCGGGGTAGGGTCAGGGTGGGGGCCGCCGCCCGCGCCAGGATGTAGCTCGCAAAGGCAATCGTCGTGATGAAGAACCCGACCGGGTAGGGGACGTAGTAAGCGACGGTCAGGCCGGCCCAGGTAAAGAGCACCGCGAGCACCGCGGAAAGCAGCAGGCCACGGCTGGGCCGGGTGGTGAAGCGCTCGGCGATGGCGGCGGGCGCGACGATCAAGGCAAAGATCAACAGCACGCCGACCACCTGGACCGCCTCTGAGACCGCGACTGCCAGGATCACCATGAACGCGATCGACAGGCCGCGCACCGGCACCCCCTTGGCCTCGGCGACCTCCTCGTCGAGGGTGGCAAACAGCAGCGGGCGGTAGACCGCGACCACCAGGAGAATGGTCACGGATCCCGCCACGAAGGTCACCGCGATGTCCCGAGTGGTGATGCCGAAAATCTGACCGAAGAGGATGCCGATGGCCAGGTTGGCGGACCCCTGGTAGAGATAGGTGAACAGCAGCCCCAGGCCCAGCGACCAGGCCATCACCAGGCCGATCGTCACGTCGCGGCCGCGCAGCCGCTGGCCGAGGGCGCCCATAACGGCACCGGCTGACATGGTGAACACCAAAAGCCCCGGCAGCACCAGCGCCGTTCCAGCGAGCAGCACGCCGCCGGTGGCGCCGGCGAAGCCGATGTGGGAAAGCGCGTGAGCCGCGAAGGAGAGGCCGCGCAAGACCACGAAATACCCGATCACGCCGGCGGAAATGGCGACGATCGTGCCGGCTTCGAAGGCATGCTGCATGAAGGTGTAGTGAAAGAGCTCCTCGACCACGCGCAGGAGGTCCCAGCCGAAGTACGGCCCCGCCGCCAGTGACAAATCAGGCATCATGGTGCGCGCTCTCCGCTTCCAGCCCCACCACGAACATGTGGCCGTGGCTGTCATGCAGCACCTCGACCGGCGAATCGTAGAGCCGGCTCAGCTGTTCGGTCGTGATCACGTCGGCGGGCTTGCCGATGGCGACGCCGCCGTGGGCGACGTAGAGCACCCGGTCGACGATGGGCAGCAGCGGGTTGATGTCGTGCGCGATCAGCAGCACCGTCAGCCGGTTCGCTCGCGCCAGGTCCGCCACCAATTCGGCGATGACGATCTGGTTGCGCAGGTCGAGGCTGGCCAGTGGCTCGTCGAGCAGCAGCATCTTTGGCCGGCCGGCGAGCGCCTGGGCGAGCAGCAGGCGCTGTTGCTCGCCACCGGAGAGCCGCCCGATCTGGCGATCCGCATAGCTGAGCGCCTCCACCGAGCCGATCGCCTCGTCGACCCGCCGGCGATCACCCGTGGCATTGCCGAGCGCAACCCCCCATCGATTGCCGTCGATGCCCAGGTGCACGAAGTCCCGGCCTCGGACCGGTAGGTCGCGGTCGATGTTGCGACGCTGGGGCACGTAGCCGATATCGGGGTTGCCTCGATGCGGACGCTTGCCGAGCACCAGCAGGCTGCCTGCCGCGGGAGGCAGAAGCCCGAGCAGCAGCCGCAGCAGGGTCGATTTCCCGCTCCCATTCGGGCCCAGCACGGCGACGAATTCGCCGGCGTCGATCCTAAAGGTGGCGTCTTTCCAGATCAGACCGGTGCCATACGCGGCGGCCAACTGGTCCGCAATGATCACGGGCTCGGTCGCGGCAGAGGGCGCCATGGCCAGCGTCTAGTGTGTCAGGGCTTGCGCGTTCAGCGCATTCTGCAGCGTCAGCAGCTGGGCGTCCTGCCACTCCTGGAAGGTCGCGTCGACCGGCTGCAGTGTTTCCGAGATGCCGACCACGGGGATGGCGTTGTTGGCGGCCAGCCGTTTCAGGTCCTCGGTGATGTTGGTCGAAGCCTGGACGTTATAGACGAGCAGCTTGATCTTCTTGCCGGCGACCAGGTCATGGAACTGGGCGACGGTTTGGGCCGGCGGATCATTGCCTTCGGCCACCGCCTGCATGAATTCGGGTGGGGAGACCAGGTTCAGTCCGAGCGCCTGGGCCATATAGACGAAGATGCTTTCGGTGGCGCCCACCGGGGCGCCGGAAAATGACGAGCGAATCTTCGCGACCAGGTCGTGGTAAGGCTGAAGCGCGGTGCGGAGGGCAGCGCGCCGCTGGTTGAAATAACTGGAGTCGGTCGAGTCCAGCGCCTGGTAGTCGGCGGTGATCCGGTCGGCGACCTGCTCGACGTAATCGGGGCTGTACCAGAAGTGGGGATTGTCTCCCGCCGTCTTGTGCAGCAAGTCCGCGACGGTGACCACCTTGCGACCCTGGTTCGGATTCGCCGAAAGGAGCTTGGCGCCCCAGTCGTCGTAGCCCGCTCCGTTCAGGACCACGTAGTCGGCGGTGGCGAAGGCCCGGGCGTCCATGGTGCTGCTCTCATACTCGTGCGGGTCGGCGTTGGGGTTGGTGACGATGTTGGCCACCGAGACGTGCGTGCCACCCAGCTGGGCGGCGATGCTGCCCCAGAAGTTCTCCCCCGCCACCACTTGCAAGGTGGTTCCCGAGGTGGAGGACGCTGGAGTCCCGCAGCCGGCGAGCCCGATGGCCAGCAGCATCGACCCTGCCAGGAACCTGCCGATGATAGTGGGGGTCATGTGATACTGAGTATCATACCGCAGTGTGGGCGGACGACAGCCCGGCGACCTGATGGTCTGGAATTTCTAATTCAGGGTCTTCACAAACGGGGTCGACCTGCCCTATGGTCGAGGGAGCGACAGTCCTCTACCCGGACTCTTCTGGAAAGGAGGTGCAGCTTGTACTACGGCGGAGGCGGATTGCTCATCGTCCTCGGGATTATTGCGCTCGTCATCGGCTGGACGTTGGTCGGGATCATTTTGATCATCCTTGGCCTGCTGTCGGGCGGCTGGGGTTTCTACGGCAGTCGTCGGGCTCCATAGCGCGATCCCTTCACGACCCGGCGGCTCACCTGAGGGTCGCCGGGTTTTTCTTTTGCGCTAGCCGCTGGTGCCGGCCCGCACGCCGCGCGGCATGTATCCGAGGATGCAGGGGAGCCCGTTCACATAGAGCTGCGCATCGGTGATGGTGTTCGGGTTATAGGAGCGGAAGCGGCAGGTTGGCCAGGGCCCTGCCAGCGTCGGCGGAAGCGACTCGGTTCCCGGAAGGAAGAAGTTCCCGCCGACCTGGTCGAGGCCCGCCGGTACGCCGTACCACTGGTCGGGCTGCTGGGCCAGGGCCTGGGTCATGAACTGGTGCCAGATCGGGGCGGCGCCCACGATCCCCGTCGAGTTGTGAGCCAACGGATGCCAGTCGGAATTTCCGACCCAGACCGCGGTGGCCAGGGTGGGGGTGAAGCCTACCGTCCAGTTGTCACGGAAATCCTGCGTCGTGCCGGTCTTGGCGGCCACGTGCCGGCCGGGCAGCGTGAGGTCGCCACCGCAGCCGAATTCCATGCACCGGTTGCGGTCATCCGACATGATCGAGTCGATGATGAAAGAGACTTGCTGACTGACGGCCCGGAACTCATTATGGGCCGGGTCGTAATTGAATTTCGTATTGCCAAGGCCGTCCTGAATATGAAGGATCGGGGCGGGTCGGTGGCGCAGGCCGAGCGTCGCCAGCGTTGATGCGCCGGTTGCCATGTCGAGCGGCGACACGCCGTAGCCGCCGAGCGTCAGGCTTGGTCCGTAATTGCTGTCGGTGTTGTTGAGGCTGGTAACGCCCATCCGGCGTGCCATGTCGAGCACCGCCGGGATACCGATCGAAAGCTCGACCTTGAGAGCCGGGATATTGAGCGAGTTGCCCATGGCGATCTTCAGTGGGACCGTGCCATGGTACCGCTTGTCGTAGTTGAGCGGGGCATATGGCTTGTCGCCGAGGTTGCCGCCCCAGACGGGAAAGACCATCGGCTGGTCACGGATCGGGCTGATCATGTTGAGCCGTCCACTCTCGATCGCGGCGGTGTAGGTGAACATCTTGAACGAGGACCCCGGTTGCCGCGTCGTCGTTGTGGCCATGTTGATCTGGCCGCCGGGACGGTAGTAGTCGGCGCCGCCGACCATCGCCAGGACCTGGCCCGTTCTTGGATCCATTGCCACCAGGGCGCCATCGTGGAAGTCGTAGTAGTTTCCGTGACTATTGATCTGGTTGCGAACCACCGTCTCCGCCAGGTTCTGGAGGTTGAGGTCGAGCGTGGTGTAGACGCGGTAGCCCTTGCGGTCGCTGGGGCTGATGTGGAATTGCTGTTTGAGCACCTGCAGGACGTAATCGACGAAGTGCGGCGCCTGCAGCGGATTGCTCGGGTAGAACGCCTGCAGCTTCTCGTTCTCCGCCGTCAGCGCTTGGGCGGGCGTGATCATCTTTTGCGCCACCATGGCGTTCAGCACGTCGAGCTGCCGAACCTTCGCCTGAGTGGGGTTGATCAGCGGGCTGTTCTGCGTCGGCGCCTGAGGCAGTCCGGCCAGCATCGCTGCCTGCCCGAGCGTCAGGTCGTGCGAGGTGGTGTGGTAGAAGGCTCGCGCCGCCGCCTCGATGCCGTAGCTCTGGCTGCCGTAGTAGATCGTATTCAGATACATCTCCAGAATCTGGTCTTTCGAGTAACGGCCGTTGAGGTCGACGGCGAGCGCCGCCTCGCGGATCTTGCGCTGGATGGTCGGCGGCGGATTCGGCCCGATAAAGACCTGCTTGACCAGTTGCTGGCTGATGGTGCTGCCGCCCTGGGCGATGTGGTGGTGCGTGTAGTCGGCGATGGCGGCTCGGGCGATCCCACCGAAATCGATGCCGTTGTTCTTGTAGAAGGTCTTATCCTCGATCGCGATCGTCGCCTGGCGGATGTAGGGCGACATCGATTTCAACGGGACCACAATCCGATGGTCGCCGTGATCGCCGATGTCGTCGATCAGCGTGCCATGCCGGTCGAAGATCAGCATGTCCTGTTTGAAGCCGCTGGAGGAGAGGCCGTCGACCGCGGGCAGGCTGCCGACCGACTCGGCGGCGATGGCCGGAACCGCCATCAGTGGGAGCGCGAAGATCAGCAACGCGCTGAGGATCATGACGCGGCGAACTCTCGAACGGCGCTGGCCCTCGCGGAGCAGCCGAAGCCGCCGGTGGAAAACGTAGCGGGAGCGTCGCCGGCGAGGCATCAGACGTCCGGTAGCGAGCTGAAGCGCGGCTTGCCGGACATCACGAAAGATGATAGCGCAAATGTGGGAAAGTGTGTAGAGGTGGAGATCAGAGCCGAATACGTATAGTGGATCAGTGAGGCTCGTCCGCGCGCTTGCCCGCCCCATGCTTGCAGGCATCTTCATTGCCGGCGGGATGGACGTACTGGCCAGTCCCGAGCCGCGGGCGCAGATGGCCAAGCCGGTCGTCGACAAGATCGCGGCGACCGTGCCGGGGGCGCCGGCGGATGCCGTCACGGCGGTCAGTCTCAACGCGCTGGTTCATGTCGGCGCCGGCGGCCTGCTGGCGGCGGGGATTTTCCCCCGGGTTGCCGCCCTTGCCCTCGCCGGATCAATCGTGCCGACCACGTTCGGCGGCCACCGCTTCTGGGAAATCGAAGACCCGGTGAAGCGGGCCCAGCAGCGGACCCAGTTCTTGAAGAACACCGCCATCCTGGGCGGCTTGCTGATCACCGCACTCGACTGATCCAGAATTTTTCATTCCATGAACGTTCTTGGTTCGTCGCCTGGAGGCAATCGGCTCGACCGGTACGGACGATGGATCGCACTCGCCGGAGTCGGTCTCGTGGTCTCGGGTCGCTTGAGCCGCTCGGGTGGGGTGGTGGTGTTCGGCCTCGCCGTCGCGGTCGTGGGCATCGTCCTTGGCCTTCGGGCTGCCAGGTCGAACCTGCAGGTCTACGTCAGGCAGCTGATCCCGGGCGGGACAACGACCCAGCGGGACCCGTTCGCGCGCCAGGTGACCGAGGTCGAGGCTGAGGGCCCGGGGCGATCGGGGCCAGCATATGTTGGCACCCTGGTCTGGGCGGGAGGAATCGGCAAGGGGGTCCGCATGGAGTTGTCGCCTTCGGGCCTACGCATCAATCCGACCTGGATGTCCCGGCTGCTCATGGGGAAGCGCCCCTCCTGGACGCTCTCCTGGTCGACGGTCCGAGCGGCCGAGGTTGCGAAGCTTCCCGGAACGGGATCGGCTCCGGCACCCGTCAAGTTCACGATAACCGAGCCGTCAACGGTCTTCCTTTTCTTCTGCCGAACGCCCGCGGCCCTGCTCGAGGATGTCCGCGGCCGTCTGGATCACATCACGGCAACGCCATGAGGTTCGTGCCGGGGAGGCTGCCGAGCCTCCCCGGCGCGTGAACTAGTTGGCTGGAGCTGGCACGGCTGCCGTGAACACGTCGAGCTGGTGCAGGGTTCCATCGGGATTGGTTCCCGTGCTATTGGAGTTATCCGCCCAGGCCGGGTGCGCGATTCCGCCGTAGAACGCGAGCCCAGAGTAATCGCCGAAATCAATTCCGTTGTTGGCGTCGTGGGAGTTCGAGGTGCCGGCGCTGATCTGCTGGTTCCCGGTGAAGCTCACCCCGCCGTTTGTGCTGAACGCACCCCAGAACTGTGCGTCGTCGTTCGGGATCCCGTTCGTGTCGCCCGGCCCTCCCAGACCGAGATCGTTGCGCGCGTCGTACCAGACCATCGCCAGATTGCCGGTCGTCTGATCCAGCGCGATCTTCGGCAGGAACTGGCTGTTGGTTCCGGTATCGTCGTTCACCCGCGCCGGCGTACTCCAGTTCGCGCCACCGTCGTCGGAGTAGCTGACCATCACGTCGAGGTTGTTACTCCCGTTCTTCACTTCGAAGGAATAGGCGAGATAGACCCGCCCGCGATGCGGACCATTGCTCCGATCCCAGGCCAAGCCCGGCTCGGCGTCCACTGAACGATCCTGCTGGGCCGGAATGTAGTTGAAGCCGCCAACGTGCGTGTCGGTGACGAAGGTGCTGTTCTGGAACGCGCCGCCGATCCCGGTGGGATTGAGGCTGGTGAAGATCTTTCCGCCACCCTGCCCACTCTCCGTTAGGGTGCAGACGTTCATCACCCGCCCGTCGGGTCCCACGGCGACGTCGCCGTAGGTGCAATTGTTCGTCCCGGGGACGACCTGCACCGGCGGGAACGCCCCATGGTGAACCAGCGACCTCGCCGTCGCGCCAGTCGCGACGATGGGACCGCCGGCATTGAAGACCACCCAGACGTCGCCATGGCCGGTCGCGATGGTCGGCTGGTCCGTGTAGCGGAAGAGACCCCGCTCCTTGGCGGTGTTCGAATTCGACCCGGCCGGTTTCGCGATGTCCGGAATCCGCGTGAACGTCAATCCGCCATCTTTGCTGTAGGCCACCGGGACGGTTGCCCCGGCGTTGAGCAGGTAGGCCATGAAGAGCACGCCGGAATCGTCGAACGCCAGCGTTGGATCGCAGCATGTCAGGCCGAGGTTGTCGCGGCCGCTGCCGATCAGCGAGGTCTTCCAGGTCGAACCACCGTCGAAGCTGACGCCCTCGAACATCCCGGCCAGCGGGAAGTCAACGTTGCTGACCATCACGATGTTCTTGGGGTTGGTCGGGTTGACGGCGATCGCCTCTTCCGACTCGTTCTGAGGACGCTGGCTGATGTCCACGTTGGTCGGCGTGGCGCCGGCCCTGGACGTGCTGCCCGCGGCCGCGGCCCCAGCCGAGCTGCCGAGTACTGCCAGCGCCAGCGCCGAACCGAGCGCGAGCGTACGCACGGGTGAACCTCGTTGCATACCTTCCCTCCATCCTGGATATGCGGCCCAGGTAGCCGCTCACAATCTTAGCGAGGCTCAGGCGAGGGCCGTCACGTAGCGGCCATTCGCCACGTACACCGGGGCGAGCGGCGCCGCCAGCATCCCCGCGCCGGTGCTGTCGGCGCGGAGCGGGCCAAGCACCGTCAGGTGAATCCCGCCATACGGATTGGCACAGCTCCCGGCGTGGATGTGGACCGTGTGCACGGTCAACATTCGTGCGGGGAGTCCGCGCACGCTGAGGTCTGCGACGAATGAGCCGCCGCGGTCGGTGACCTGCACCAGGCCGCTGATGTGGCTGCCCCCGATGGCGATCAGCGGAAACGATCCAGTCAGCACCATCGTTATCGACACCTCCGCCAAAAGCCGTCGCACGCGAGTAGCTACCGGGTGGCGTTACGCGGAAATGGAATGTCCTGAGGCCGTCGGCGATTGGATTAAGCGTGGCGAGTACCGCCCTGTTTGCGGCCGGCTGCTTCTGGGGTGTCGAGGCGGCATTTCGGGAAATCCCTGGTGTAACCGCAA
>Ga0209689_1003561_pt1 | contig 11466 bp, 8 predicted proteins | sample GraSoiAngelo_149_FD_187119 | JGI IMG/M metagenome (GOLD analysis project Ga0209689, IMG submission 187119) | Grasslands soil microbial communities from the Angelo Coastal Reserve, California, USA - 14_1009_09_30cm (SPAdes) (version 2) | ecosystem: Environmental > Terrestrial > Soil > Grasslands ...
TTCTCGGTGTTTCAACTTCATTTACCCTTCAGCCAGGAACCGGTTAATCCCGGAGCCAGCGCATCGCGCATCTGCAAGCGCGCCCGCGAGAGTCTGGTTTTTACGTTTGCTTCCGAGATGCCAAGTGCCTCCGAAGTTTCCGCGATGCTCAGTTGTTGCACATCTCGTAATACCAGCACGCTGCGATATTTCTCCGGCAGCGATTTCAGCGCTTTGGTCAGCGCCACTCGCAGCTCTTTTTGCTCCAGCGCCTCGGAGGGGATTTCCCGCCAGTCGGCATAGTCTTTCGGCATGTAATCGCCGTCATCGCCGCGCGGTCCTTCTTCCAGTGATTCATAGAGGTGCCGGCGGTCTCTTCGCAATTTCATTTTTGCTTCATTGATGGCGATCTGAATCAGCCACGTGCTGAACTTGGCTTCTCCGCGAAAACGCGCCAGTCCCTTGAACCCCTTCAGCATGGCTTCCTGTGCCACTTCCTCGGCATCGGCTTCATTCTTAACCAATGAAAGGGCAGCCAGAAAAACGCCGCGCTCATAGGGGCGAACCAGCTCATAAAAAGCTTCGATCTCACCGTTCTGTACGCGCTGAATCAAAACCTCTTCAGCGATATTGGGCTGGAAAGAAGTTGGAAAGTTCGGCCGCTGCGCGGCGCGTTCTAAATCGTTTGAAGACCGCATGGTTGTCGCGTTCGAGGACGTCATAGGGCCGCCTCCTTGAGTTGTTGACTGACGAAAGGTGAGCAGTTGATTTGCGTAACCTGCTTCTTGGCGAGATACCGCAGCAGGTCGACTCCTTGCAGGTCCACGAACCAGACCTTTTGGAGATCGAGGCTTACCGTTTTCTGTTGGGAAAGGGCCTGATCACTCAACCGGCGTAACTCCTCTACCCAAGGCCCGATGAGTCTGCCTTCCAATTGGAACTGGATTCCTTCATCTGCACGGTGAATGATCGAGATCCTTAGCACAGCGCGTATTCCTCCAAGACACTCTTACTAAGGCACGAGCCATGCCATGCTGGAGGTCTGCCAGGAAAAAGCTATATTGCTGAAGATGAATGGGTTAGTAGCGTCGTGGGCTGATCAGATTTGCAGCTAACCACGAAATTTCGTGGCGGCGTCCTTAGCTGGCTTCGTGGCTACGATATTTCGTGGCAGGAGAAGCGTCGATGGAGATACGTTCGATTCCAAGCTTTTTCATGCGGCTTCGGAGAGTGTTGGGATGGAGAGCAAGAATCTTAGCGGCCCCACGTGGACCTTCAATGATCCATTCTGTTTGCCTGAGAACATCCATGATGTGACGTTTTTCAACTTCTTCCAGGGAAGAATATCCCGCGGTATTTTCGGCGTGGTCGCCGTTGATACCGATCGCTGTCACAGCCTCATCACCGAATGCGGCGTCCCCAGGTGAAACGGGAAGCAGATCGCGCCCCAGTTTGAGGACAGGACCGCGCGACAATACTACGGCGCGTTCGATCACGTTCTGCAATTCGCGAATGTTCCCCGGCCAGTCATACCGCGATAAAAGATCCATAGTGTCTTGCGCGATGCCTGTGATCTGCTTGCCGAATTGTCGGCTGAACCGCTCCACGAAAAATGCAGTCAGAAGCGGAATATCAGACCGACGATGGCGCAACGCCGGCAATGTCATGGGCAAGACATTGAGGCGGTAATAAAGATCGGCGCGAAAACGGCCTTCTTGAATCGCTTTTTCAAGATCGCGATTGCTGGCCGCGATAATGCGAACATTCACCTTAATGGTTCGGCTGCTGCCGACGGGCTCGAACTCATGCTCCTGCAAAACCCGTAATAACTTGACCTGGGTATCGAGAGGAAGTTCGCTGATTTCGTCCAGAAATAAAGTACCGCCATCGGCCAGCTCAAAACGGCCAGTGCGGCGTTCCAGCGCTCCAGTAAACGCCCCTTTCATATGTCCAAAGAGTTCACTTTCAACCAGCCCGGTGGGGATTGCGCCGCAGTTCACTTTCACCAGTGGCCGGTGCTTGCGATTGCTATGGCTGTGGATGGCGCGCGCAATCAACTCTTTACCAGATCCGGTCTCACCTAATATAAGGACCGTCGAATCGGTGGGCGCTACCGTCTCGATCCTACGCAAAACTTCCAGAAGGATGGAACTGTTTCCCACGATCTCTTCAAAGTTGTGCTCCCTGCGAATTTCTTCCTGTAAATAAACGTTCTCGGCTTCGAGTTTCTTCTGAAGAACCTGAACCTGCTCGAGTGCAGCTTGAAGTTCTGCCTCGGCGCGTTGCCGTTTCAACTCCGCGACTGCCCGCGCAGCGAATATTTTCACTAGGTCAATGGCGCGCGCGTCCCGCTCCATTGGTTTGTCATCCAGGAGCGCGATGTGTCCAATGACACGACCCGCGCGATCTAGCATCGGCACCCCAAGGTAACTCTGCGCTCCCCAGTCAGCTAAGCCTTTGTCGAGCGGAAATAGCTGTTGCAATCCTTCCTGATAATGGCAAACCTCGCCTTCCAGTACTTTCATGCAGGGAGTATCGGCGATGTCGAACTCAAAATTTTCTCCGAAGCCATCTCCCTTCCAAAAAGCCAGTGCCTGGGCATGCTTGCGATCGTCGCAGCTAGTAATGAAGGCATAGCGCACCCGCAGTGCGGTGGCCATATGACGCGCCAGAGAAGGGAAGAAATCAATGCCTGTGGTGGAAGCGGTCCCGATCACAATCGACCGGAATGTTTCTTCTGCAAGATGCCTTTCGGTGACGTCACGCACCAGGCCAATCACACCTACAATCTTGCCTTGAGAGTCGAAGTGCGGGGCAAAAGTGCAGGATTCCCAAACATCGCGACCTCCCGCCGAATGCATGCGAATCAGAACATCAGGGACATAGACTACTTCGCCCTGCAATGCTCTCTTAAGCATTCCTTCGATGCCGCTTTCGCGGAGCGCGGGGAACACTTCCGGCGCAGGTTTACCGAGAAGTTCCACTGCCGGTTTGCCTGTCAACCGCTCCATGAATGGATTGAAGAGCTGATAGCGCAGTTCGGAGTCGTAAACAATGATGCCTTCAGCGGCGCCTTGAATGATTTCCTTGTTAAACTGGTGAGCTTCCCGCAACGCCTTTTCGTCTTGCTTATGTTCGGTTACATCCCGGGAAAGCGCTAGTATTCGCTCCGGCTGTCCTCGCGCATCAAGAATAGGACTGACAACGATGTCCCACCATCGAGGTTGTCCGGTAATGCGGGTCGCAAAGTATCCGACAAAGCGGCCCGTCTTGCCAGCCCGTGCGGCTTCCACTGCGGCTCGGGCTGCCTCACGATCTTCGCCCTGCCAGAAGTCGATCCATGAACTGTTCAGGAAGGGTGCAACGTCACAAATCTCGAGCACTTCCTTGCCGCCCTCATTCATGAATACGAGGCGGCCTTCGAGGTCGAGAACCTTGATGCAATCCCGGCTGCAGGCAATCAACCGGCTCTTAAATTCCTCGCTAGCGCGAAGCGACTCGGCTGCCTCTTCACTTTCGGCCGTCACACGTTCCAAGTCTGACTTGGTTCGTCGCGCCTCCAGTTGAGAAACCAATTGTGAACTCAGCACCCGGAGGGCTTGCTGCTGCTGATCACTCAAATTTCGGGGCACGTGATCGATGACACACAGTGTCCCCAACGCGTAGCCGTCAGGCGCGATCAACGGTGCAGCCGCATAGAACCTGATGTTAGGAGCTGCGGTCACTAGGGGATTTGCCGAAAATCGCTCATCCTTCGTGGCATCGGGAACGATGAAGAGATCGCGCTGAAGGATGGCGTGGGCGCAAAACGCGACATCACGAGACATCTCGCTGGCCGTCAGGCCTGTCTTGGCTTTGAACCACTGCCGGTCGGCATCGACCAGGCTGACCATCGCAATGGGCGCGCCGCAGATATTCGCAGCCAGGGCAGCTACGTCGTCGAACTGGGACTCGGGCGGACTGTCAAGAATGCGGTAGCTGCGGAGTGCCTGGAGCCGCAAATCTTCATTTTCTGGTAGAGGAGCTTTCATGGACCTACACCCAGCGCGATGCTTTGGGCACATCCTACCAGAACACGTGATCTGTCGGTATCCAAACCCCTGAGTTTCCCTGCAATTAGGGCCGAATACCGGGAATCTTCAGACGAATCCTGTACAGCCCTGTACGTGCACAAAGATACAAGCTTCGGCCGTCGTCATCCCCCCAGCCGAAGTTGTGTGGATGTTCAGGGCCGGAGATCGTGCCCAGAAGTTTGCCTTCGGGGGAGATGACCCAAAGGCCACCGGGACCGGATACATATAAGTTGCCTTTTTTGTCCACCTTCAGTCCGTCAAGGGCATCTTCTCCTAGCGCGTTGGTCATATCGAAAAACACTTTTCCGTTGCATAGAGTGCCATCCGCGTTGACTTCGTAGCGCATGACGACCTTTTTCCTCTCGTCCCAGTTGTCCACGTAGAAATACTTTTCGTCCGGGGAGAAGGCGAGCCCATTGGGGCCGCTGAGGTCGGTGGTTAGCAATTGTGGCGACTTGCCGTCTGGCGAGACTCGAAAAACCCCGCTATAGGGAAGCTCCTTTCGTCGGTCGTTAAACGCTTTGGGCAATCCGAAAGGCGGATCGGTGAAGTAAAGCGAACCATCGGATCTGTATACCAGATCGTTGGGACTGTTGAGCCGTTTGCCTTCGTAACGATCGGCCAGCACCGTCACCTGGCCGTTCTTCTCCAGGCGAATGACGCGGCGATTGCCGTGCTGATTGATGGTCAGCCGTTTGTCTTTATCGAGAGTTAAACCATTCGAACCGGGCTGTCCATACTCTCCAATATCTATGCCCGAGTAACCACTCTTTGTTCTATATATCGAAAGTTGGCCGTCCGGCGTCCAACGGTAGATCACGTTGTTATTAGGATCGCTGAAAAGCAGGTACGCATCAGATTCTGCCGTGCTGGGAACCCAGACCGGACCCTCGGTGAACAGGAATCCTCCTGCCAGTTTTTCAATCTTGGTGTCCGGTGCGACGATCTCGTCCAACCCGGCATCAGCTTGCACGATTTTGGTTTCTTGCTCGATTCCCACTTTAGGCGCCTTGTAGAAATCGAGGGTCGCAGATTTTATCCAGATGAAATTCTCGGGTGAATACGAGATAGGGCCATTGGCGCCGAACACGGCAAGCTGTATCTGCTGCCCAGGTCTGACGTTTCGTTCAATAATTACCCGATTCGGCGCATTGAAGCCTTTCACAACTGTTCCGCCGGTTTGTCCCGGGACGCGCGGCATTTTGCCGTCGACCCACACCTCGGCGTAGTCATCGATAACGATCTCGAATGACACAGTGGAACCTGTGGGATCGAAGTCGCCGATTTTCTCCGGAATCGTCAGCTTGATGCGATACCAGTTGAAACATAATTTCCCCGTCGAGCGCCGTGTATCGAGTGTTGACGCATCAATCATCTGCCATCGTGAGTCATCGAAGTCGGCAGCACCGGCGTGAGGCGTGTAGTCGTAAGTCTTGATAGGCGCGCCCGAGGGCTTGAGATCCGCTCCAGGGCCACGAGATTCGACTTCCACAATTTTTGTATCGCTGTAGCGCCATTGACCCTTCACCAACGCCGCCCCTTGCTGAGTGGCCAGATCGATCACCGCGTCTGGGCGACCGAACGGCGGGTCCTGTACGGATTGCGCCGATAAGGACGTTGCCGTGAGTCCCAGCGTCAGAAAGATCAGCAAATTGTCGAGTCGTCTGTTCATGGCGCTCTCTTCCTTATCGGACTTTTACAACGTAGTAAGTAAACGGTCCCGGAACGTCTTTGAACCAGTGAGGAACACCATTGGGAACGACGATGACGTCGCCCTTAGCGATCGTGCGGGTCTCTCCGCCTTCGATCGATGAACCGCGGATCTCGTCAGCGGCGATGTTCTTTCCTTCTATGACTTTTCCGCCGGTGACGAACGTCGTCCTGCCGTCCAGCACATAAATGATGTCGGTGTCCTTTACGTGAACCTCTGCCATTCCAGGTCCATCACGGCGGCTGGCATGCACCATGTAATTGCGGTTATCGTTACCGTCGAGCAGGACAGAACCTTTTGCAAACGCCGCTGTCACTTGGTTCTTGTCAAAGTAAGTGACTGAGGGCGCGGACATCGACGCCGTGGCCTTCATGCCGAATTCTTTCGCAGCAGCAGCGCCGGCGATTGCCAGCTCTTCATCCTGCTGAGCTGAAGCCGCGCCACTTACTCCTACTCCGCCGACGATCTGGTCGTCTGCCATGATCGGAATGCCTCCGATCAGTGGTGTGAAATCTTTTACGGCGGTCATCACCGTGCGACCTTTGCCGCTTGCATTGATCAGTTCCTCGAAAAAGCGGGTCGGCTTCTTGAACATCACGGCAGTCCGAGCTTTGCCGATGGATATATTTGCACCTGCCGAAAAGGTGGCATCCAGGCGTTCCAAAGCCATCAGATTGCCGCCATCATCGACCACGGCGATTACGCCACCGGGGGCGTTGAGTTTCTTTGCTTCCGCCTCTGCCGCGGAAATTACTCTTCTGGCGCCGGCGAGTGTGAGTACTTTTTTCTCGGCGATCTGAGCCCCGGCTATAGTCGCGCTGAGGGCGAAGAGTAGTAGATTGCTGAAGACCTTAGCTTCAAAGTTTTTCATATTGTTTTGTCCTTTCCGGCTGATCTGTCTGGTGGAGTTGTTCCTGGTTTGAAATCAACTCCAGAGTTGATCAGCCGGCTGTGAGGTTTTCCTTTCACATCACCGGGGAACTGAACGATGCTTCCCCCAGTAGTGTCTCCGCGAATGCGCACCAGATCTGAACCTTTACGACGTCCGCGACGTAGGCCGGCAAAGTAATTGACTTGTTGTATTGCCCGTTCTTGGCCTGTAGCCGATCGAGTTGATAGACGTTGCCTTTTGAATCGATCACCTGCCAGTGCGGGTCCGGCGTTTCAGGAACCTTGAAGTCATCCGAAAGCGTCAGGACGCTCTTATCGCCTTGCCTCGAATGCGTTACCGTTCCTCCATTCACTTTCACGCCACTAAAAGCGTTTGTGGTATGGGCGTCAGCGGCGAAACTGGCGCCGGAGAATATGAGCATCACAGCGCTCAGAGCTATCGCCGCCGCGTTTCCAGTTGTCTTGCCATGAAAAGTCATGTGCATCCTCCTATTGAATTTGTCTTGCCGTCGTGGGATTCGACGGCGCAAAAAAGGTTTCAGTAGGAGCTCGGCTTTTCAGGCACGAAGATGAGTTTCCAGACTCTGAAGTGTGGCGAAAGTCACTGCGAAAGGGACTCCATGTATGGCTAGAGGGCCTACCGAAGCAGACTTAGTTGTGTATCAAACTTGATGGTGCCAATGGCTGGGTTCTGCTTGCGGCGTGGTGGATTGATCGTAAAACACGGATTAGAAAGCTACACTTTTCTAACGCGGATAATTTGAGGTAGAAGGCACCAATGTTTCCACGGCTTAAAGAGGGCAGTGCACGGAGAGTTTTCTAAACATCTCCTTACTTCCTTGGGTTTCTTTGCCTTTACGGCTTGGGCGGCGGGGGTAGAGTAAATTGCGCCAAGTCACTGAAGCCCAGCGCAATCTCGACATTGGCTATCTTCTTTTCCGCGTCTTCGAATCCATCCTTCCCGAACATTTTGTGCTCAATGTCTTCGAACTGGTCTGAAATTTCATCGAGCTGCTTGTTCGAGAAGTTCTTCTTCCAGGCCGGGAACACGACGGTGTCCTCGCGGGCGGCATGGTTCGCGTACATCAGGACGAAGCTGTCCAATACCTTTGCCAGTGGCTCCGCGTGGGCGGCGGAGATCTTCGGGCCATTCGTGACCGCGAGCACGTAGTCAGTAATCTCGCGTCCCCGGTTGTGCTGGGCGACCAGGATGTCTGCATATTTCTGGAGCTCTCCTCCCTGTTTGCGAACTACAGGAAAGATATGCTGCTCTTCGAGCATACGCTCGTGATAATCCTCCCCGAAGGTGCGAAAGAGTTCTGCGGTGCGGTGCAGCGCGGCTGGATCGAGGCTGGAAGGACTTTGCCGCAACTTGGGAATAGACTCAAAATAGACAAGCAGCGCACGGCGAATCACGCCATGCTCTCGCATCAAGTCTTCGGTCGCCGCGACTTCCGGCTCTTTGTCGATACCCTTTGCGGATGTTAACTGCGTCTGAAGCGCTTCTGCAACCAACGGGACGCCGGCTACGGCAACGCCAATACCAAAGAAATCCCGCAATAACTTTCGACGGCTCCAATCACTTTGCACACAGACCTCCCACACTGCAATTGTAAACTCTACGAAACCGACGTAATCGATCGTGTTGAGATCAATGTAGACGTATCCCGTTAGCTGGCCATCGTTCATCGCGGATCATCGCCGGACCACGGGAGAAGGAAACTTTGGCCACTTCGGAAATTGGGATCTGCGCCCCAGAAGGTCTCGATCAAAACTCTACGTGGCAGTCGCGTCTGGTGCGATCACGCTCACCTACTGGTGGTCGCGCTGGTAACGGACGTTGATCGAATACCGCCGCCGTCCCTCGATGTTCTCGGCAACGTTCATGCCTCCAAATACCGGATTCCATCGTCTCTTGTACGTCGGTAATGATCAACGTTCCCGTTGAGTTCAGCCTTTTGTACACCACGCGCTCCTCACTAGACTTAGTATTCAAACAATACGTCCAGAATCCACGGATCGGCTGCACGTGCTGCGCAGACTATAATTGCGCGCACGGATGGCTCTAGCTCCTGGCACGAAACTCGGACCCTACGAAGTCCTCGCACCGCTCGGTGCGGGCGGAATGGGCGAGGTCTATCGCGCCCACGACACGCGCCTGGGGCGCGAGGTAGCCGTCAAGGTTCTGCCCAGGGAGTTCGTATATGATCCCGACCGCTTGGCCCGTTTTCGGCGAGAAGCGCAGATGCTGGCTTCACTGAACCACCCCAACATCGCGACGATTCATGGGCTGGAAGACTTCGGCGAATCCTATTGTCTGGTCATGGAACTTGTCCCCGGCCAGACCCTTGCGGAGCGGCTCGCCACCGGGGCGCTCCCGGTGGAGGAGGTTCTACGAATTTGCGGCCAGATCGCTGAGGCGCTTGGAGCGGCGCATCAGAAGGGAATCACGCACCGGGACATCAAGCCCGCCAACATCAAGGTCACGCCCGAAGGACGGGTAAAGGTCTTAGACTTTGGATTAGCCAAAGCGGCGCCCGAATCGCAGGCCGAAGCCCGCGCCGACGCACCGACCCTGATGGCGATGACGCAAGCCGGAGTGATACTTGGCACGCCCGCGTACATGAGCCCGGAGCAGGTACGGGGTGAACTGGTGGACCAGCGTGCCGACATCTGGGCGTTCGGTTGCGTGCTGTATGAACTGCTCGTCGGACAGCAGCCTTTTCGCGGTGCGAGCTTTGCGGAGATCATCGCCTGCGTGCTGAAGACGGAGCCCGGCTGGCAGGCGTTACCTGCCAGGACTCCGGCGAAGGCACGGGATCTGCTGCGACACTGCCTCCAAAAAGACCCCTGGAAGCGTTTGTCGGACATTGCTGATGCGCGGAAGGCTATTGAGGAGGCGCTGCGGGTTCCCGCGGCCGGGAGACCGGCAGAGGCGGATCGCGCCATTGGTTCGCTGGCAGTTCTGCCGTTTGCGAACGCCAGCGGCGATCCACAAATGGAATACCTCAGCGACGGCCTTACCGAGAGCATCATTCTCAGTCTTTCACAATTGCCGCAGCTCCGCGTGATGTCTCGCAGCGCGGTATTCAAGTACAAGGGGCGCAGCGACGAGGCGCAGGATGCCGGCCAGACGCTTGGCGTGGGGGCGGTGCTTACCGGAAGGGTCCTGCAGCGAGGCGAGACCTTATTAGTCAGCGTCGAGCTGGTGGATGTCGAGAATGGCTGGCAACGGTGGGGTGCGCAATACAGAAGGAAGGTAGAGGATATTTTCGCGATGGAGCAGGACATCGCGAGCGAGGTCTGCGAGAAGTTGCGACTGAAGCTCGCAACCGGAAAGCAGAATGTCTTGGCCAGGCGCTACCCAGAAAATGTGGAGGCCTATCATCTCTATCTCAAGGGCCGGTTCTACTGGGGAAAGAGAACCGAGGAAGCCCTTTACAAGGGGATCCGGTATTTTCACCAGGCCATCGAATTGGACCCCACCTACGCTTTGGCGTATGCGGGTCTGGCTGAGAGCTATGTTCCACTGGCTGTCTACTGCCACCTTGCTCCCAAGGATGCGTGCCCGAAAGCCAAGGCCGCGGCACACATGGCGCTTGAGATCGATCCGGAGCTATCGGAAGCGCGAACAGTGCTGGGAGAGATCATGAGTTACTACGACTGGGACCTAGAGAAGGCGGAAAAAGAACTCCGCGAGGCCGCCGCCCTGGATCCAAAATATCCGAGGGCCAGGCAGGCGCTCGCCGAAAATCTCACCATCAGCGGCCATTTTGAGGAGGCCGTGCTTGAGGCCAAGCGCGCGCTGGAATTAGATCCCCTCGCCTTGAGCCTGAATGCATTCATGGCGATGACGTACTACTTCGGGCGCGAGTACGATAAAGCGATCGAGCACGGGATGAGGACGGTTGACATGGATCCGAATTTCTTTCCGGGGTATTTTTATCTGGGTATGGCTTATCAAATAAACGGGCAGTTCGCCCAAGCTGCTGCAGCACTGCAACAAGCAAGAGTGCTTTCCAACAACAGCACACTTATGGTGGCATCTCTTGGTGGGGCCTTCGCCGCATGGGGGAAACAGGAGGAAGCGCGGAAGATCCTACATGAACTGGAACAGATGGGCCGCCGGAAGTATCTATCCCAGGTATTCGTCGCCGCCATTATGACCGGCCTTGGCGAGATCGATCAAGCGCTCACGTGCCTCGAAACTGCATGCGACGACCGGTGCACTTGGCTGCCCCGTTGTCTCGCGGCTGATGCAAGACTCGACAGGTTGCATAGCGAGCCGCGCCTACAAAGGCTCATTCGCCGCGTAGGTATTTCGCAATGACAGGAGGAATATGTATGAAGACCGAGACCTTTCGCTTCCAACTGGGAAGCTTTTCGTGCCTCGCCATCATGGATGACGCTCCGCGTTACCCCGTTGGAATGTTTCTGACGAACCTGGCCAAGGAGCAATACGAACCCCTGTTGCGCCAGCGCGGTCAGGACCCGCAGGAAATCGATCTTCCATATATTTGCCTCTTCATCAACACCGGACGAGAGCGAGTACTGGTAGATACGGGGATAGGAGTGGATGGCATGGGGACGGTTCCGGGAAAACTGCTTCCCCTTCTTCGAGCCGAAGGGATTCAGCCTCACGAGATCGACACGGTCATTCTTTCCCACGGCCATCCGGACCACATCGGCGGAAGCCTGAATGATGACGGCAAGCCTGCCTTTCCCAACGCCCGTTACGTGACGTTTCAGGAGGAATGGGATTTTTGGATGTCGGGTCCAAGCCTCGCGGAATTGCCAGTCGACGAGAGTCTC
>Ga0209689_1003563_pt1 | contig 11463 bp, 18 predicted proteins | sample GraSoiAngelo_149_FD_187119 | JGI IMG/M metagenome (GOLD analysis project Ga0209689, IMG submission 187119) | Grasslands soil microbial communities from the Angelo Coastal Reserve, California, USA - 14_1009_09_30cm (SPAdes) (version 2) | ecosystem: Environmental > Terrestrial > Soil > Grasslands ...
CGCGATCGGAAGAGATACGTCGAGCCATGTACTGAAGGATCGCGCAATGCAAGCTCTGATGCTGGTCAGAATTGCTCAGGTTTGGCGATTGCGGCGGAACCGCGATCCACAGGGTGAGCATGGGCCAGGCGGCGTACGCGGTTGGGGTCGGCTACACTGCACGCCTAAGACGTAGCATCGTTCGTCCGGCGAGGATGCGGTGGAGGCACTCCAAGAGTTCGTCGACAGCTTCACGTACATCGGCGTGTTCGCCGTGCTCTTGCTCGGCAGCCTGGGAGTGCCAATCCCTGAGGAAATGCCGATCATCGCGGCGGCCGTGCTGAGCCACGAGGGTATCGTCCGGTGGTGGATTGCGCTGCCCGTCTGCCTGCTGGGGGTCCTGTCCGGCGACGTAGTGCTCTATTGGGTTGGCCTGCACTGGGGTGAGCAGGTCCTCAACTGGCGAATCGTCCGGCTCGTACTGACGCCCACGCGCGAGCAGTGGCTCAAGGCAGCGTATCGACGACACGCACTGAAGACGGTCGTCACGGCGAGGCACGTCATGGGACTCCGCGCCGCCGCGTTCCTGATGGCGGGCATTGCGCGCGTGCCATTCTGGAAGTTCGTCGTGGCGGACGTGGGTGCCGCCGTACTCGGCGTCCCGTTGGTGTTCGGTTTGGCCTATTTCTTCACCGATCAGATCGAAGCCATCATGGCCGATGTGCACCAGGCAGAGCGCTGGCTTGGTCTCGCCGTCCTGCTGGCTCTTGCGGCGATCCTGGCCGTCGGGGTGTGGCGATGGAATCGTCGCGTCGGGAAGGAGCGTCTGGACGACGAGGAACCCGCCGCGGGACATTCCCCGCCTCCCTGTTAGAGCTTTTTCAGCGCGTCGATCCGCTCTTGCGTTCCCGGATGGGTGGCCAGGAACCCTCCCCCACTGGCGCCCTCCGTCTGGATGAGCCAGGTTAACGTGTTGATCATCACTTCCTTGGAATACCCGGCACCGCGGAGGAGATCGACACCGTGGCGGTCCGCGTCGTATTCCTCCTGGCGGCTATAGCCATTGGTAATCAGGGCGCCGGCGATAGGCGTGAGACTGCCGCTGCCAGGGAAGAGCTGGTCGAGAATAATCACGCCGATGCCCACTCCGGCGCCGAGCGTTTGCGCCTTGGCAACATGGCCGAGATCGTCGTGGGCGAGCTCATGGGCCAGGACCCCCCTGAGCTGGTCATCGCTGGCCTTCAGAAGCAGCCCGGTGGTGACATAGAACTCTCCCCCGCCGGCGCTGGCCGCGTTGACGTGCGGATCGTCCATGATCGCCACCCGGACCTGATTCAAGGGTCGCGGATGATTCATGGCTTTGGCGAGCGGGACCATGATGAGCCGAAGGCGCTCGGCCTGTTGCGCGTCGAGCGGGCGAGACGCCGGCTGGGTCCCGCCGGTCTGGCTCGGCTTGCCGGACGGCGCGCCCCCGAGTCCGGCGCACCCTCCGGTCAGGACGAAGAGGACGAGGGCGGCGATGAGCTGTGTTCGCATGGTTATGCTGTTCCGGTTGCTGGTGCTGGCCGAATCGCAACCTCCGCGGCTCGAAGAGCGTCACTGACGTGCTCCTTGGTGTCCTGCAAGAACTCTTCGGCTCGACGCAGGGAGCTCCCGCCGCGGTCCAGCACCTTTCCAGTCTGCGTCTCCACGGCTCGGATACCCTCCGCTGCCTTCGCGCGCACCGTCCGCGTCCTTCCTTGCACGGAGCCCTGGATCTTTCTCCCCCAGAGCAAGGTGACGACTGCGCCCGTGAACATTCCCAGAATGAAGACTTCACTGGTTCGCATTCTCATTTCTCCCCTACAGTAAGCTCGGTCTTTTCTCGCTCGCTCAACCCCAGCTTGAAGAACGCGTCGTAGTGCTCGAGCACGTCCCCGCAGCGTGGCGAAGCGGCCGTCATGGTAGAAGCCCGCTCTAGCTTGCTATCGAGGTCACGGCGGCGGCGGCCACAGGGCTGTGCTCCGCCGGAGATCGGCGGCGCTCGCCGCCGAGGCGCACCAGCGTGGGCAGCACGACGAGCGAGGCGATCAGCGTGACCGCGGAGCCGATCACGAGCAGCAAGCCCAGGCTCCACACGCCCCGATGGTGCGCGACGAGCAAGCTGCCGAAGCCCGCCAAGGTCGTGAGACCGTTGAACACCACTCCCATGACGGTGCTGCGGGCGAGCCACCGTCCGTCACCGTGCGCCTCCGATTCGAGAGACCGAAGAACGATATTCACGCCGTACTCGGCGGCGGAGCCGATGATGAGGGGCAGCGCCCAGACGTTCACCAGATTGAACTTCAGCCCGGCCAGCTGCATGATCCCGACCGTCCACAGCGTGCCCAGGATCAGCGGCACCATCGCGAGCACGGTCTCCCGCACACGGCGGATCATGAGCGCCGCGATCCCGGCGACGAGCGCGAAGGCGTATGCCAGTCCTAGCCGGAACGTCCGCTCGATGAGCCGCGTCGACTCGTAGGCAACGACAGGCTGTCCCGTGACGTCCGGGTCGACGGTCCGCAACTCCTCCACGAAGCGCGCCTGGCTGGGCCCGTCCCAGAGGTCAAGCCGGGAGTACACCTGGAGGAGCAGATGCCCGCTCTTGCCGATGAACTTTCGTCGAAGCTCTTCCGGCAGATCGCCCAAGGTGAGAGGCGCCGGCCTCGCCGCCAGCTGGAGCCGGCGCCACTGCTGGGCGAAGTCGGCCGCCAGCCGCGCCTGGTAGTCGGCGAGCGCGACCTCGACGGCGCCGCCCTGGCGCGCCTTGAGCCTCTCGAGAAGCGCCGAGGTCGTTTGGGCAACGGCAAGGATTTCCTCAGGCGGCCCCCCGGCGCCGCTGTGCGCACTCACGACGTCGAGGCGGCGCTTCAAGGTTTCGAGCGCCATGGTGAGCGCACGGAGATCGAGGGGACGCGGAGCGCCCACGCGGATGCTGTCGGCCACGTCCCCGAGGCGCTGGAGTACGGCCAGCTTCTCGGCCTGTCGATCGGGCAACACCGACAGGACGCTCTGGACGTCCGAGACGGAGGACAGGCGCTGGAATGCGGCCTGCCTGTCCTCGAGCTCCGGGAGCGACGTCGCCGTCGAGAGCGCGGCGAACACCGAGCGTCCCGCGGCGGCGGCGGCCTTCCTCTCCCAGACGACCGACTCGGTGCCGTCGGCCTGGAGGTTCAACATGTTGTAATCAAAGCCCACCCGTGGCGCAGCCCACAGCGATGCTGCGGTCAGGAGGACCGTGGCGGTGACGATGGTTTTCGGAAAGCGCACGAGCCACTCGAGCGCTGGGACCTGAAAGTGTCCGCGCTCTCCCGGCTTCGGGTCAGCCGACCGCTGAGCGTCTGGACGGGCGGCGATCGGCGCGAGTCGCGGGGCCTTCCGCCACCGGTCGATGAGCAACACGGCCGCCGGAAAAACGGTGAGCATCGACAGGAACGCGAGAAGGATCGCAGTGCCGGAGATGAAGCCGAAGTCGCGGATGCCTTGGAACTCCGCGATGGTCAGGATGTAGAAGGTCACCGCGGCGGTGAGGGCACCGAGCAGAATCCCGGGGCCGCTGCGCGCCGCGGTGCGCTCGAGCGCACCGACGAGCGTGAGACCGAGTACCCGCTCTTCCCGATACCGGAACAGGAAGAAGATGCCGTAGTCACTCCCGAGGCCGATGACGACCGAGACGAACATCATGGAAAAGATCGTGAGCTGTCCGACGAGCAGCGTGATGACGCCCAGCGACCATCCCAGGCTCAACGCGAGCACGACGAGCATCGCGCACGAGGTCGCGAGCCGTCGAAACGCGAGCATCAACAGGCCGAGCGTGAGGAGCAACGCCAGGACACTGGCGATCTCGCCGTCCCGGGTGGCGGCGCTCAGCTCGTCACTGAAGAGCGCGGGCGCTCCCGTGACGCCGGCTTGGACCGATGGAAACTCCTGGCGAAGGTTCGCGATCGCGCCCCGGACGGCGAGGATCGCCGCATGCTCCGTGGCGAAGGTGCGCGGTACCTCGACGAGGTCGATCACGACGTAGAGGAGGCGCCGGTCGTGGGACAGGAAGTAGCCGCCGTCCGGTGCGAGGGTGGGGGCTGCGATCAAGTTCGCCCAGGGCGAGCGGTACGGCCCGCCGTCGATCCGCTCCGACATCTGGGTCAGGAGATCGCGAAGCAGGCGCGCGGGAGCCGTGTTCGGGTTGTCCCTGTCGCCGGGGCCGAACACCCCCGGCAGAAACGTCCCGCCGATGGACTGGTTGATGCCGGCGACCAGACGATCGAGCGTCGGCGTGGCGGCGAAGTCGCCCAGCAGCTCTTCCTGGGTGGCGACTGTGTCGAGCGTTTTTCGTAGGGTGTCGAGCGGCAGGTACAGTAGCCCGTGCGCTTCGAGACGGCTTGCATCGATTCGATAGCTGATTCGCGCCGTCCCGAGAGCGCCCTGGCGGAGGACACCTGCCAGGCGGGCCGCGTAGGCCGTAGAGGTCTCGATCTCTGGGCCTTCTACGACCACGACGAGGTCCTCGAGCTGGCCGAAGTCCTCGGCGTAGTCCTTGTAGAGCGTGGCGTACCGCTGGTGGAGCGGCAGCAGGTGGAACTTGGACGTCTCGAGAGTAAGGGAATGCGCCGCGTAGCCGGCGCCGAGCGCGGCAAAGGCGAACGCCATAGAGACCGTCAACGCTGGGTGGGCGCAGCAGAGCCGGACGAGGGTCTGTAAGATCCTGCCGGTCAGCGAGAGCGGAACCATGGACGGTCACCTGGCGGGCCGACGATCATCGCGCAGGCTTTCCTCCGGAGATGGTCGATTGCGCCGCCAATTCGGCTTGGTGCGACTTGAACTTCGCGACCAGAGCCTCGTACGAGGAGGTCCGGATGATTTTGTTGAATTGCGCCCGGTAGTTCGCCACGAGGCTGATCCCATCGATGCTGAGGTCATAGACCTGCCAGCGGTCGTCGGTGCTGTGCATCTTGTAGTCGATCGGCATCTCTTGCCCTGAGCTGAGCGGGAGCGTCGTCCGCACGACGGCGTACTCGCCGTCAACCTGCTCGCTCTGCACGGTCATCTTGTGAGCCCCGTGCTGGTCCACCTTGGAAAGGTATGAGCGCTGGACCAGTTCGGTGAAGAGGCGAACGAACTCCCCGCGTTCGGTGGGCGTCCGCTGCGCCCAGTACTGCCCGAGGGATCGCTTCGCCATCTCGCCGAAGTCGAACATCTCGTTGGCGGCAATGACGATGGCGGTTCTGCGCTGGTTGAGCTTTTTGTCGCCTTCCAGCTCGGGGTCGCCGAGGATTTTGAACACCCGGTCGATCCCAGCGCGCAGCTGATCGCTCGGCGAGCCTGCCCACGCGCCGCGAGCGGAAACGAGTGCGAACAGAAGAATCAAGATCCCGACAACGCGCGCGTGATATCTGACCATGAGAGAAACCTCCTCCCGCGCAGTCCAGGCGATGGCTCGCGCGGCAGACTCGACGTTGCGATTGGATGAGACGTCGCGCCGTACATTGCAGGATCGCCGACGCAGGGTCCGGCGTCTGGTCAGAATTGCTCACGACGGATAACGGGTGCTGACGCTCGGGCTCATCCTCGCCGGAAGACTCACCCGGTCGACGCGCGGCGCTGACTCAGGGGATCGCGGCGCGGCGCGACGCGTCAGCGACGAATAGGCGGCGTCAGGCTGTACTGGGAGATCTTCGTAAGCAGCGTCTTGTAGCTGACCTTGAGAATCCGCGCGGCCTCGGTACGGTTCCAGCTAACGTAATCGAGCACTTCCAGGAGCGCTTTGCGCTCGGCCTCTTGCGCTCCGCGGCGTCCAACCTCCCTGAGGCCGCTCTCGACGGCGGTAGGCTGCTGCGCCGAACCGTGCCCGTTGTGCCCGTTTTGCCCGTTGCGACCGCGAGTCACCAGAGCCTCGATCGCCTGCTCGCCGTCGCCGAGCACCACCAGCCGGCGGATCACGTTTTCGAGCTCGCGCACGTTGCCGAGCCACGGGTACTCCATGAGCTGCGCCAACGTCTTGGGCAGGAGCTGCTTCTGCCGCCCGTACTGCGAGTTGAACCGGGCCAGGAACCGCGATGCCAATGCCGGGATCTCTTCGCGGCGCTCCCGTAGCGGGGGCACCTTGATCTCGACCACGTTGAGGCGATAGTAAAGGTCCTCCCGGAACTCGCCGCGCGCCATCGCCGCCTCGAGGTCGCGATTCGTGACGGCGATCACCCGCGTGTCGACCTCGATGAGCTGGTGGCCTCCCACGCGTGAGAACTGGAAGTCTTGCAGCACGTGGAGGAGCTTGGCCTGGAGGGCCAGCGGCAGATCCCCGAGCTCGTCCAAGTAGATCGTGCCCCGGTTCGCACACTCGAACTGTCCGGGTTTGCGCCGGTGCGCGCCAGTGAAAGCGCCCTTCTCGTGCCCGAAGAGCTCGGACTCGAGCAGACCCTGCGGGATCGCGGCGCAGTTGACCTTGACGAACGGACCGCGACGGCGCGACGAGGCGGCATGGATGGCTCTGGCCACCAGGTCTTTGCCGACGCCGCTTTCACCCCGGATCAAGACCGTCGCATCCGTATCGGCGATACTCTCGATGACGGTCCCGATGGCGCGCATCTGGGGGCTTCCGTCGAGGAACGGATGGGAGCTCGAGGGCTCCACGATCGAAGCGGCGAAGGCCAGCGCAGGAGCGGCTCGTCGAGGGTCTCCCGCACTAAGGGCCCAGATCCCCGCACCGTTCCCCGGGTCGCGATCGGACGAGGCACGTCGCGTCATGCGCCGCAGGATCGTCTCATGCGACGCAATGCGCGGCGCCGGACGGGCTGAGATAGGGCGGAGGCGAAAAACCTATTGTGGAAGGCACGATTGCGGCACGCGCCTCTCGGCATCCCAGACGTAGAAACACTGGACGTGAAATTGAATGGGCTTCTTGTTGCTGAACACGGAGGCGATGCCCTCCATCAGTAACTGCTCCTTCGTGATGCGCGTCTCGCAGGCATCGCACTGTTCCCCGTCGCCTGCACCACCCCAGAACCTCGGCATGCTGTTATACGGCAGACGGCCATCATTGAGCTTGCTTCGGATTAGGAGACGAAGAGCTTCGGCTTCCATTGGCGGCCTCCCAGGTGTCGGTAGGCAAGGCCGGCTTCACTGGGCTCAATGCCCGGTCTCCCACGCCGATCGTCCCGGGCCCGTGCACCATTTCCAGGGGTTGCGAGGCGTCGCGCCATGCACCACAGCATCGTTCGCTCGGGTGCTGATGTCTGGTCAAAATTGCTCAGGCTTGGCTATTGGAGCGGGAGGCCGGTTTTGTTCTACAGGGGCGACAGATACTGGCTGAGAGCCTTCGTTGAGCGTCCGTGTGGGGTGGTCTTTAGGCGTTCCGTCGTAGCCGGATGGAGTTGGCGGACACCCTCCCGAGCGATGTCGATGCGCCCCCGCCGAAATAGTCGATGGCGTTGTCGATTCGTTTCTTGCGGTCGGCATCGACATCGAACAGCTGTGCGCGCGCGATTTCGATGGCCGTGATCCGTCCGGACGATTCGGCGCCGGCGCGGGGTCGCTGTGGCATGGAAAGCCTCCCCAGAGGATTCGGGTTAGCTGCGCCCGGGACCGTCACGTGCAGCCTTCTCGGTGCCGGTCTCGACATGGCCGGTGGCCCGTTTCATCTTCGAATCGTCCGTGGCGGCAGCGTGACCCACGACCAGCGCGATCATCAACGCCAACATGATGCCGATCAGCAGCCACCGCATTCGGTCTCCTTCAGCTCCTCATCCCATCGTGACGAGGCCCAGGATGATCCACGTCGTCGAATCTGCCTAGTGGACCTTGGTCCATGTCGACACGATTGCCGACGACACGATCCCGATGGCCCATTGGACCAAGGTCTACTAGCTAGGTCTGGGCGACGATCGGAAGCACCAATCTGGACAGCCGCTCGTTCGCGCTCAACGAGGAGCTCAACGGTCGTCTACCACACGACCGTCGTCGCCCAGCTCGAGCAGGTCTTCGCGGACGATCTGAAATACTCGCGCAAGATCGAGTATCAGCAGTGGCGCGGCCGGGGATTCTTCAACCAGCTGCTGGAGGTTCTATCCCTTCCGGTTCGCGAGCAGCTCTAGCGCGCGTAGTGGCGCAGGACCCTCCGGGCTCGAGGTTGTCGTCGGGCCTGATTGCACGATGGATCGCGTGAAGTAACGCCTGCTTGTCCACGGGCTTCCAGAGGTGCGCGGCAGCGCCGAACTGTTCGACCCGACGCCGGGTCGAGTCGTCGTCGTGGGCCGTGATGAAGATGATCGGGATCTTCATCCCGCCGGCGGCCAGGCGTTCCTGGAGCTCGAACCCGCTCCCGTTGAGATGGACGTCGAGCACGAGGCAGGCCGGTCGACTGCGGGTCGACGCGTCGAGAAAATCGCGGGCTGAGGCGAAGCTCTCGACGGTGTAGCCGTTCGCCTCGAGTAGGCGATGGATCGCTCGACGGATCGAGGGGTCGTCGTCGACGATGGCGATGACGTGTGCTCTGGTCACAGGAAATGCGTCTCTCCGATGACCGTAGGGCTCGGCACGCCGCCGCGATATTGGACCTTGGCCAGGGGGGACGGATTTACATCACGAGGAACTGGAGCGGACCAGCGTGGCTCTCTGGTGGACCAAGATCCAATGGGCAGGCTAGTCGACGTCGACTAGAATTCAGGAGGTGACGAAAGTGAACGGGCGAATCCAACCCTGGCAGAAAGAGGAACCTCGATGAAACGACTCGGGCTGGTCATCCTATTTGTATTCTCTCTTTCGCTGCTGCTCGCATCCGGACTCGCCGTCGCTGCCGACGACTCGAAGGTAAAGAACGCGACGAATCAGGTCGAAAGCGGCGCGAAGAAGATCCCGGACGGCAAGGTCGGGGAAGGCGTCGAAGAGACGGCTAAAGGCATCGGCAAGACCGTTTCCGAAGGCGCGAAGTACAGCGGCGAAAAGCTGAGGGAGGCGGGTAAGGCCGCGGAGCCGCCGGCGAAGACCGCGTGGGGCAACGCGCGCGACAGCGCCGTCGGGTTCGGACATACCGTCACGGGTTTCTTTGCGAATCTCTTCTCCAGGTGACGAACACGTCGATGCAATGAGGAGCAGCGTCATGAGGAAGCAGCTGATCACGTCGGTCATTGGCTTGTCGATGCTCACGCTCACGGCTTGCGGGACGTTGACCGGCGCCGCGGTGGGCGCTGGGGGAGGCGCGGCGATCGGTTACGGTACGGGATATGGCGCCGGCAAGGGCGCGCTCATCGGTACGGGGGTTGGCGCGGCGGCAGGTGCGATCTATGACATCTACAATATGAAGAAGTGACGGAGCCGCCAATGCACAGGTGGATCCGGCTGTCGGCGGGACTGGCAGTGGGGTGTCTGCTGTGGACGGGCACGGCGCTGGGGGAGGCGCGACCCGTGTGCGACCCACAGGGAAAGGTGAAGACCCCTGAGCGGGTCGGAGGGGACGTCACCAAGGTCGACATGGCCCAAGGCAGAGTGACGGTGCGGGAGTCCGACGGCACGCTTCACGAGTTTCTGGCTTCGAAGGAGACGCTTCAAAACGTCAAAGTGGGTGGCCGCGTCGAAGCGCAGCTCAGAGAGGCGCCCAAGTGCCCGTAGCGAAGAGGAAGCCTCGCAGAGCCGACCTCTCACCCCTGTAGCAGCACTCGTCACAGGACACCGTCAGTTACCGGGGCCGGCTCACCGCCGCAGCGGCATCGTCGCTGCGGCGGTCAGTTCTCGCCGCTCCGCGCCTGCCCGCGGCCGTATCGGACGCCCTCTGGATCACACGAGCCGGCTTCGATAACATCAGTACGTTCGAGGTCGCGGGGCCAATTCAGAAACAGATCGGGACGCGATGTCATCCGCGCTCGGCCACTCGCTCAGCACGTCGGTTTCGCCGCTGGCGAACACCATTGCCGTAGATGATCGGGCGCGGCGGGCCGAGGTGCTCGAGCCGGGCCTGGCACCGCACGCAGGTCTGCACCTCCGGCATGGCGCTCAGTCGTGCGAGCGAAATCGGCTCATCACAGTCCACGCAGGCGCCATACTCGCCCTCGTTCATCCGCTCGAGCGCCGCCGATAGGCGGTTCACGCGCTCCAGCACCAGCTCGCGCGTGGCGAAGCCGATCTCCCGGCTCTCGCTGGCCTTGATCCAGTCGACCTCGTCGGCGAAGGGACAGATGCCCCCACTTGTCCCAAGCCGCTCCTCAACCGCCGCTGCGCCACCCAGCTCGCGAAGCCGTGAGACAGCAGCCTTCAGATCCTGATCGAGCCGCGTTCTGACGTCATACATGGCAGACCTCCCGGTATCACACCCTGAATTTAATCGACGTCATCCGGCGTTTCTATTGGACTTTGGCCCTCTCCTACTTGCCGGAACACTTTCTGGTTGGACCTTGATCCAATAGAAACGAGAGCGTGCAGCGGCTAGTGTCAAAGTGCAATGAAACCCCGGGCTGTCGCCGTGATCGGGTCCGTCATTATCGTCCTCGCGTTGGCTGGCTGCGTGCGGATCAGCATCGCGCCTCCTCCGGCGGCGGTGACGCTGCCTCCGGTCGATGCCACACCGCCTGCCGTCGAGTCCGCGCCGGCTGCCGTCGCGCCTGCGCCGCCGCCGGCAGCGGCTCTCGAACCGCCCCAGGTCGCAGCGCATCCCGTCGCTCTCGCGCCTCCTGTCGCGGCGTCTCCACCACCGGTCGTCGCGCCCACGCCCTCCCCCGCTCCCGCGGCGTCGCCGGCGCCGACAACCGTTTCAAAAACTCCGGCCCTTCCAAAGCCTGTATCGGCTTCGACGCCGGTGAAGGCGGCGGCACCGTCAACCCTGGACTTGGCGGCCCTCGAGACGCGACTCCGAACGACCAGGGCAATCGGCGTCTTCACCAAGCTCTCGCTCAAGAATCAAGTCAGTGACCTGCTCGATCAGTTCAAGACGTTCCATCACGGCGGCGCACCCCCCCTCACCACGCTCCGGCAAGAGTATGATCTGTTGCTCCTCAAGGTGCTGTCCTTGCTCCAGGACAATGACGCATCGCTGGCGAACGCTGTCTCGGCGTCTCGCGAGTCGATCTGGGGCATCCTCGTCGATCCGGCCAAGTTTGCGAAGCTTGGCTGATGGAAGGACAAGCACCGTGAGCACACACCTGACCGCGTGGGCCTTGATCGTCGCGATAGCTCCGCTCTTCGCCGCCTCGTCACGCGCTGCGGAGGACACAATGCTCCTCAAGGATCTGACGGCCGTGATCGCACTCAACGGGCAGTCGTGTCAGGTCGTCAGCGCCGTTCGGCAAAGCGAGAGCGATTATTTTGCCTCATGCGAGGACGGGAAGCGCTACCGCGTGTTCACGAACGCCAAGGGCCGAGTCGTCGTGGAGAAGCAGTAGTCCGAGCTCGGCGAAGCCCTGCGCGCACGGCGGCGAGCTGGCAGAGCGACTCCTCGGCGCGCCTACCGGGGCACCCGCACCCAGCCAGATTTCCAGAGGT
>Ga0209689_1003573_pt1 | contig 11447 bp, 14 predicted proteins | sample GraSoiAngelo_149_FD_187119 | JGI IMG/M metagenome (GOLD analysis project Ga0209689, IMG submission 187119) | Grasslands soil microbial communities from the Angelo Coastal Reserve, California, USA - 14_1009_09_30cm (SPAdes) (version 2) | ecosystem: Environmental > Terrestrial > Soil > Grasslands ...
AGACCGCTCGCCGATCAATTCTTCGGCGCCGATGGGGCTCACCGGGTCCACATGGAGGGCGCGATGCGTCGGGTCTGGCACCGCCACGCCTGGCTACGACCCTTGTTCTCGCTGCTGGCTCGATTCGACATCCTCTTTCCAGAATCGGGCTGCGATGTTCCGGCCTCGATGACGGTCGCCAAGGTTGACGAAGGCGCGACATGGCGACGCACCTTCGCCTTTGTTAAGTCGCGGCGATTCGACGCGACGATGAGATATCTGCCTCAGTCGGGTCTTGTGGAGCGAATTGGCCCACGTGGCCTCATCGAGGTTCCCTGGCGCATTCGTGTGCTGGCCGGCGACGCCATAGAGATCACAACGGGCCGCTTGCGGATGCGCGCCGGCCGGTTGCGGCTACCGATACCAGGCGTCTTCCAGGTCGCCGTCAGGGCAACCGAACGAGCCGTGTCGGATACGATCTCGGTCGATCTCGTCGTCAGCCATCGGTTCTTGGGCGCGATCTTCGGCTACGACGGAACCTTCGCTGTCCGGCGCGAAGCGCTCAATGCCAAAGGACCCAACAGGTCTGAAGGCGTCTCGCTTCAAAGGTACCGACCCTGGTTTTATGCGGCGGCGGCCTACAACCTCGCCTGGGGCCTGGTGGTCATCGTCTGGCCGGTATCGTTCTTCCGGCTGATCGGGATGCCTCTGGCAAACGAGATTGCCAGCTGGCAGGCGCTCGGCATGATGGTCCTTGTCTACGCTCCGGCGTATTTGTGGGTGGCTCGTGATCCCATGCGGCATCGTCACTTGGTGGTGATCGCGCTCCTGGGCAAGCTGCTGGGGCCGCTAGGGTTCCTCTGGGCCCTTCACGGACACACGCTGCCGCTGCTGTTCGGTCTCACCATTCTGACGAACGACTGTCTCTGGTGGCCGGCGTTTACGACGTTCCTGATCAGGGCTGCACGGGGCTCCGGCGGGTGGAGGGCGCTGCTGGCCGGCCGATAGTTACTCGTCTTGACAAATACACAGATCTGTGTAAGGATGGCAGGGTTGCCGGCTGCCAATCCGCTCGAGGAGTCGCCCATGCGCCCATCGTGGAAGCTCGCCTTGATCGGTGGCGAGGTCACCGTGCTCGCCGCCTTCACCGGAATCGGGATTCACATGGCGATGCAGCCACACCGGATCGCCTTTCGCCCGCCGCCTCTCGTGCTGCCGAGCAGGCAAGCGGACGTCCTTCCCAGCGTTGTCACGCCCGTAGTCTCGCCCCGGCGCCCCTCAGCGCCGGCCGCCACCGCCCCCGCGCTTGGGCCGGAACTCTTTCGCAAATTTGGGCGGCAGGACCATGACCTCGTTATCGAGCAGTGGGACGTCCTGCGGCGCCTGATGACGGCGATCGAGCGATACGTCGAAGCCCAGGTCAGCGAGCGCTTTCGGCAAAGCCGCTGATGGATCAGCTCAAACACCTGATCGAGGTGTGGACCAGCTACGCCCAGGGATTGACCGGCAGCATTGGCGCGCTGGCCTTCGTCTGCGCCTTCATCTGGAAGATGATCGCGATCGAGCCTCGTAGCGTGATGGAGGCCAAGCGATGGATCGGCCGGATTGTTTTCGGGACCATCGGCGTTGAGATGGCCGGCCTGCTGGTCCGCGTCCTCGTTGATTCGGTCACTCACTAGCCGGCTTGAAACCTGCTAGAGATCTTCTCCGCCCTCATCACCGGCTTCTTCAACAACCTGATCAACGACGTACGCGACTCCATTGCCGGAAACGTCGAGACTTACCTGCTCAGCACCCACGATCTTTCGACGCTGACGCCGCGTCCGCTCACGGAGGAGCCTTCACTGCAGGCGATGTTCCACCTGACGCTGGCCATCGCCGACGTGCTTCTGGTGCTGGTCTTCACCTGGGCATTCCTGCGCAGCCAGTGGGAACGCAGCTTTCGCGCCCACTACACCTTGAAGGTCACGCTGCCGAGGGCGATGGCCGCGATCGCCATGGCTCACTTCGCGCTGCTCTTCGGCCAGATGGCCATCGATTTGAACAATGCCTTGGTCCACGCGATCTGGACGCAACCGTTCCCGGGAGGGTCCCCACGGATGCCCTGGGCGTTTGCGCTGACGAATGGCTTCGGCCTGCCGCTCTTCGAGATCATCGTACGGCTGGCGATCGCCGTGATGCTGGTGATCGTCGCCTTTACCTATGTCGTGCGCTTCGCGTTGTTGGTGGTGCTCCTCGCCGTCGCGCCACTGGCAGCTATCTGCATGATCCTTCCGGAAACCAAGCGATACGCGCAGTCATGGCTCCGCCTGTTTCTGCTCACCGTGTTCATGCAGTTTGGGCAGGTCGTGGTGTTGCGCTTCGCCAGCGTCTTTGCCGATCAAATCGGCGCACGGCCGCTTGAGGCGCTCTACGGGGTGGCCGTGCTCTACCTGCTGATCAAGGTGCCGGGGCTGATGAACGCGTCCTCGCATTTCGAGTCGAAGGCACAGCACGTCGCCGAGGGGTTGGCCAAGCGGGCCGTCAAAGCCGGCATGGCGATCCCGACGACACGGACCTCGAGCGCATGACCGTGCTGACCTCGGCGCGACTCGCCGCCTTCGCCTGGTCCTGGCGCCGGCCGCTGCTCACCGCCGGCGTCGCCTGCCTGATGGCGCCCTTGGTGATCGCGGGCATGGTGGTTCAGGCCGGGCAGGCCGGCGCGGGCGTTCTCCTGCCGCCGGTCATGCACCCAGCGATCACTCAGCCCTTCGGCTGCACCACGCTCGAGATCGAGCCCTGGTCGGCACAATGCGCCGGCCATCACTTCCACAGCGGCGTTGACCTGGCCGCACCGCTCGGCACGCCGATCTACGCTGCCACCGCCGGCACCGTCACCGTGCGACGCGAGCGCGGTGGTTACGGCCTCTACATCATCCTCACCCGAGATCCTCAGCTGAGCACGCTCTACGGCCACCTCGACTGGCCGCTCGTGCAACCGGGCGACGTCGTTGCCGCGGGACAAGCGATCGCCCTCATGGGGTCGACCGGCAACAGTACCGGACCGCACCTGCATTTCGAGGTGCGCATCGCAGGCGTGCCGGTCGATCCGCTCCCGCTGCTCAAGAAACTAAAGGGAGGTGGTGGCTAGCGGACGACACTTATCCCTCCCCTCCGGGGAGGCGCTTAAGAACCCTCCCCGCTTGCGGGGGAGGGCAGGGTGGGGGCCGTGAATTTTGGAAGGGAGAACTAGATGGTCAATCGCGTGATTTTGGTAGGCCGCTTGACCCGCGACCCCGAGATCGTGGTCAGTCCCAAGGGGCTGACCATCGCCAAACTGCGACTTGCCACCAACAGCTACTCGAAGGACGATGACGGAAACCGGCAGGAGGACGTCCAGTATCACTCGCTGGTGGCCTTCGACCGGCTGGCGTCGATCTGCCAGGAATTCTTGACCCGGGGCAAGTTGATCTATGCCGAGGGTCGGTTGCGCAGCCACGAGTGGGACGGCAAGGACGGACTGCGCCGCTACACGACCGAGGTGGTGATGGACCAGATGAAAATGCTGAGTCCGAAGCCCGAGAATCCCGTCGAAAACGGTCAGCCGGCCGCGGAGCCGGTCACCGCCTGAGGAGAGCACACCATGACGATCCCCGAACCGCATCCCTATGACCCGGACGACCCGACCTACTACGACGAGACGACCGAAGAGCTTGGCTACCTCGCGCCCGACCGCGGATTCCGGCCCGAGCCGATGGAGGTCGACGATTACCTGAGCTACTAATATCCGGGAGCAATGACGCTCGGCGTCGGTATCGTCGGTTTGCCCAACGTCGGTAAGACGACGCTGTTCAATGCGCTGACGAGGGCGGGCGCCGGTGTCGCCTCCTACGCCTTCAGCACGGTCGAGCCGAACACCGCGATGGTCGAAGTGCCGGACAAGCGGCTCGACGTGCTGGCGGAGATGTACAAGCCAAAGAAAGTCACGCCGACCATGATGAAGTTCGTCGACGTCGCGGGGCTGGTGGCCGGCGCCAGCCGTGGCGAGGGAATGGGCAACCAGTTTCTCTCGACTATCCGCGATCTCGACGCGCTGGCTATGGTGGTCCGCTCCTTCAGCGATCCGAACGTTCAGCACGTCGACAGCAAGCTCGACCCGCGCCGTGACATGGCGATGGTCAACCTCGAGCTGGCGCTGGCCGATCTCGACGTGGTCAACAAGCGCCGAGAAAAGATTTCCGGGACCGCGCGCCTCAAGCCGGGGGCGAAGGAGAAAGAGGAGCTCGAGCTGCTCGACCGGCTGGCCGCCCACCTCGACGAGGGCAAACCGATTCGCACCATGAGCTTCGAGGCCGAGCAGGCCAAGCTCCTCAAGAGCTTCTCCTTTCTCACCGCCAAGCCGGTGCTGTACGTCGCCAACATCGGCGAGGATCAGATCGGCAAGGAAACCCCCGAGCTGCAAGCCCTCCGCGACGAAGCCACCGCTGAGCATGCCGAGGTCATCCCGCTATCCGCGCGGCTCGAGGCGGAGATCCGCGAGCTGCCGGACGAGGAGGCCGCCGTGTTTCTCGAAGATGCCGGCCTGAAAGAGGCGGCGCTCCCGACCTTTATCCACGCCGCCTATCGACTACTGAATCTCGTGACGTTCCTCACGGCGGGCGATCCTGAGGTTCGGGCCTGGACGGTTCGCCAGGGCGCGAAGGCGCCGGAGGCCGCGGGCGTCATCCATAGCGACATCGAGCGTGGGTTCATCAAGGCGGAGATCGTCGCCTACGATGACCTCATCGCGGCGGGGTCGTACGCCGCCGCTCGCGAACGCGGAAAGGTCCGGCTCGAAGGCCGTGACTATGTCATGAAGGATGGCGATGTCTCGCTCTTCCGCTTCAACGTCTGATAGCTGGCGGCTGCTGGTCGAGGCAGCGGCCGGCGGTGCCTGGAACATGGCCGTGGACGAGGTGCTGCTCGACGGTGTTGCCGCCGGCACGACGCCGCCCACGCTCCGCTTCTACGAGTGGATGCCCCCCTGCCTCTCACTCGGCTACTTCCAGCCCTTCGATGTCGTCGATGTCGATGGATGCCGGGCTCTCGGCATCGAGGTGGTCAGACGGCCGACCGGGGGGCGGGCCATTCTGCACGATCGCGAGCTCACCTACAGCGTCGCGCTCCCGGCATCGCTGCTGGGGCACGACGGCGGTGTTCTCCCTTCCTACTACCGGCTCAGCCTCGCCTTGCAGGACGGGCTATCCGGGCTGGGCGTCCCGGCCACGCTCGCTCCCGAGTCGGTCGGCAGCTCCGGGCAGCACGGCCCCGTCTGCTTCGATCGCCCATCGGCGCACGAGATCCTGCTGAACGGCCGCAAGCTCGTCGGAAGCGCCCAGATGCGGCGTGGGGGCGGGCTCCTCCAGCACGGCAGCATCTTGATCGAGCCTCGCATCGACCAGCTCACGGCGTGTCTCCGATTGCCCGAGGGAACGGGCTCGCGGAGCATCGAGGACGGGATCGCCGGCCTTGCCGCGTTGGGAGTGACCGATGCGACGCAGATCGCTGCCACCATCGGCGCGGCTTTTGCCCGAAGCTTTGGCGTGAACCTGGTCGAGGCCACGCTTCAGCCCGCGGAGAAGGTCGCAGCAAGGGCCCTCGCACGGTCGAAGTACCAGTCAGCCGGCTGGACGGAGCGCCTGGCTCCGGCGATGGTCTAGAAACACAACAAGGACCAGATGAGGAGGGGCATTGCAGCGGCGATGGCAGGACGGCTGCAGGATCTGGCCCTTGTTGGCTCGCGGCTTCGGGTACACCCTATATGTTGTACCCGGGGCCGTTTGTACCACAGCCCGTTGGACGTGTCAAGCGCTTATCCACGTTCGCGCTAAACTCCACTGCGCGTACGCAGGATATGTCCAGAAAGAACAGACGCTCGCAGCTCCGGAAGCCTCAGCGCGGATCGTCCGGAGGTGGCCGTGCCGCCCGTCCGGCCGGGATGCCGCCGGCTGCCCCCTCACAGACCAACCAGCCCGGACAGCCCGCCCAGGCCCCAGCGAGCGCCGCTGCCAGCCCTGCGCCCCTGCCCAGGCCGCTCCCCCGCAATCCGCGCGGGCGGCAACAGGCCGGTCCACTGCCCGCGGAGGACGCCGCCATCCCGCTGGAGCGGGTGCCCTACTTCCGCTCTGACTTGCGGCGGATCGCGATCACGGCCGGCTTGATGTTCGTGCTCCTGATCGCCGGATCGATCGTCCTACGCAGTTTGCTCCAGGCGTGACCTTCGTCGTCAGGGACGCGGGATTTCCCGCGTGTGCAAGAAAGGCGAGCGCGTAACCGTTCTGGCACAAGACGCTAACAACTTGCCAGGAGGTTTAAGTGTTCGACAAGAGATCCCCGCGCGAAGCCGCTCCCATCGTTGCTGAGACGGTGCTGAGCAACCAGATCAAGCTCGAGGGCCGGCTGCAGTCGACGTCCAACATCCGGTTCGACGGCGAAATGAACGGCGACCTGACAACCGAAGGTGACCTGTCGGTCGGCGAGCACGGCCGGGTCAAGGGCAATGTCACCGGTCGCAATGTCGTGGTCGGCGGGACGATCCAGGGCAACGTGAACACCACGGGCCGCCTCGAGATCCTCGCCACCGGCAAAGTGTTCGGCGACATCGTCGTCGGCTCGCTGATCATCGACGAGGGCGGTATCCTCCGCGGGAAGAGCGCCGTCCATGCCGAGGAATCAGCCGCCTCCACCGTTTCGGTAGGGGTCCGCATGGAGGCTGGCGCCGCCGCGTAACCCGTCGGGTTTCATTCGTTCAGAGGGTCCGGGTTCGTCCGGGCCCTATTCTTTTTGCCGATACTTACGGGGTCGTGATTTTCGGCGATCCAGTCCAGTTCCTCGTCAACACCCTCTACCTGATTCCGGCCCTGCTCCTGGGGCTGATCGCCCACGAGATGGCCCACGCCTTCGTGGCCGTTGCGCGGGGCGACCAGACGCCACGGCTCGATGGGCGGCTTTCCCCGAATCCCCGGAATCACCTCGACCCGCTCGGCACCATCGCGATCCTCCTGATCGGTTTCGGGTGGGCGAGGCCGGTGCGGATCGATCCTCGTCGCATGCACGGCCCCTTCGATGCGGCACTCGTGGCGCTGGCCGGCCCCCTCACCAACCTCGTGATCGCATTCGTGCTGGCGATCCCGATCAAGCTACTGTTTCGCGCCGGGAGCTTTGACCTTGCCGTGCCTCCCTGGCGCTTGCTCTGGGTGGCCTTCATCCTCAATGTGGTTCTGGCCGTCTTCAACCTCTTGCCCATCCCGCCCCTGGACGGGTACAGCTTCCTCTCCGCGCTCTTCCGCCGGACAGTTCCAGAATTCTTCTTCCGCATCGACAGCCACCGGCAGGCCATCATGCTCGTGTTCGTGCTCACTCTGCTGCTCACCAGCTACCTGGGGATGAGCATCCTCGCCGCCATCTACACGCCGGTGGTGCGTTTCATCCTGAGCATGCCGCCCTTTCCCGTCGGGGGTTGACGGTGGACAGCCTGCGGGCCCTGCCCAGCGTTCACGACCTGCTCGAGGAGCAGCCCGCCGCCGCCATGATCGCCGAGCACGGCCGGCCGCTGGTGCGGTTCGCCGTGCAGCGCGCCATCGAGGCGGAGCGTCGTGCTGGGGCGATCGCCGAACCTGGAACGCGCTGGTCGGCGATCGAGCGCGTGATCCAGGAGTTGCGGCGTCCCCGCCTGCGGCCAGTCGTCAACGCCACCGGGGTGATCCTTCACACCAACCTCGGCCGGGCGCCCCTGGCGGCGGCCGCCGCCGAAGCCGCCGCCGCCATCGCGGGTCGGTACTCGACCCTGGAGTTCGATCCGCAGACGGGCCGGCGCGGCCGGCGGCACGATCTCGCCGCCGACCTGTTGCGCCACCTGACCGGCGCGGAAGGGGCGGCGGTTGTCAACAATTGCGCCGCGGCGGTGCTCTTGATGTTGACGGCCCTGGCAAAGGGCAAGGAGGTCATCGTCGCGCGTGGCGAGCTGGTCGAGATCGGTGGTGGTTTTCGGATGCCAGATGTCATGCGCCTTTCCGGCGCGCGCTTGCTTGAGGTCGGCACCACCAACCGCACTCGCGCCGAGGACTACGCCGCGGCGATCACGCCCCGCACGGCCGCCATCATGAAAGTGCACGCCAGCAATTTCCAGGTGATCGGTTTCACGCAAAGCGTGGAGCTCAAGGATCTCGGGGCCATCGCGCGGCAACATCAGCTGCTGCTCCTTCACGATCTGGGAAGCGGCGCCCTGCTCGAGACCGCCGCCTACGGACTGGCCGAGGAACCCCGCATCCAGGACAGCCTTGCGTCGGGCGCCGATCTCGTGGCCTGCAGCGGGGACAAGCTGCTCGGTGGGCCGCAGGCGGGGCTGCTGCTCGGTCGCGCGGCGCTCGTGGACCGTGTGATGAAGCACCCCCTGGCTCGGGCCGTCCGCGTGGACAAGATGACACTGGCGGCGCTCATCGCCACCCTCGACCTCTATTTGACCCAGTCGCTGGCAGGCCTGCCGGTCTGGGACATGCTGGGCGCGTCGCCGGAATCGATCGCTGATCGCGCCCGAGCGTGGCAGAGCCGGCTGAAGGAGCGTGGCACGGCGGTCGATGTCGTCGCCGCCAAATCGACGGTGGGCGGCGGCTCACTCCCCGGCGAGCAGCTCCCGACCACAGCGATCGCTCTCAGCCCGCGGCGCGGCGGCGCCGCCGACCTGCTGCGCCGTTTGCGCGAGCACGAGCCGCCCGTCATCGGACGAATCGTCGAGGAGCGCGTCCTCCTCGATCCGCGCACCGTCCTGCCCGGCGAAGACGACGTCATCGTCGAGGCGGTGATCGGGGCGCTCGTATGAATGACCTCCAGCTGGGGTCGTTCGTCGTCGGGACCGCCGGTCACATCGACCACGGCAAGTCGACGCTGGTGCTGGCCCTGACGAAGATCGATCCCGACCGGCTGGAGGAGGAGAAGCGCCGGGGAATGACGATCGACCTCGGCTTCGCCTACATGCAGCTGCCCAGCGGGCGGCGGGTCGGGATCGTCGATGTGCCAGGCCACCGGCGCTTTCTCAAGAACATGCTCGCCGGCGTTCACGGGATGGACGCGGTCCTGCTGGTGATCGCGGCCGACGAGGGACCGATGCCCCAGACTCGCGAACACCTCGCCATCATCGACCTGCTCGCCATCGAGCACGGCGTGGTGGTGCTGACCAAGGCCGACCTCGTTGACGACGCCTGGCTCGGGCTGGTTCGCGACGACGTGAGGGCGCTGGTTGCGGCCAGCGCGTTGCGCCAGGCGCCGATCGTCGCCGTATCGAGCAGCACCGGCTTCGGGCTGGACGAGCTGCGGACGGCGCTCGACGCGGAGCTCGCCAAAACGGCCCCACGTCCCGACGTCGGTCGACCGCGGTTGCCCGTCGATCGCTCCTTTGCGATGTCGGGATTCGGCACCGTCGTCACCGGAACCCTGGTTGGCGGCGCGCTCCAGCAAGGCGCCGAGCTCGCTCTCCTACCGGCTGGCCGGCGCGTCCGCATCCGCGGACTGCAGCAGCACAACCGGCCTGTCGAGGAAGCCCGGCCGGGAAGCCGGACGGCCGTCAACCTCAGCGGGCTCGACCATTCGGAGGTTCGCCGAGGCGACGTGCTGGCCCTGCCCGGAACGCTGCCGTCGAGCCGTCGACTGGACGCGCGCCTCGTCGTCCTGCCGGGCGTTCTGCCATTGCGACACCACCAGCAGTTGCAGATGTATCACGAGACCAGCGAGGTGATGATCGAGCTCAACTTGCTCGAGCGCGATGAGCTTCGCGCAGGAGAGGCGGGTTGGGTCCAGCTCTTCGCGACGCAGGCCGTGGTCGCGCTCGATGGCGACCGCTTCATCCTGCGAGTCCCATCGCCGGCGGCCACGGTCGCCGGCGGCGTGATCGTCGATAGCGCGCCGCGCCGGCATCGGCGCCGCGATCCGGTGGTCCTCAAGGATCTCGCCGCCCGCGAGCGCGCCGACCCGGCGACCTCCGCGGTCCTGGAGCTCGGCAAGCACCCATGGGGTCTTGTGGAGACCGAGCTGGCGGGCCGGCTCGGTGTCTCCGTCGCAGTGCTGGGGCCGATCTTGGCGCCGCTCATCGAACGCGGCGCGGTGCGGCGGCTGGCCTCGCGCTGGTTGACCCGCCAGCAGTGGGAGCAGTCGGTGGCACGGGTGTTGAGTGTCCTGAATGCCTATCACGCGGCTCAACCGCTGCGGCGCGGTATGCCGAAGGAAGAGCTGCGCAACCGCACCGGCATTCCCGCCGAACTGTTTGGCGAGCTGCTGACCGTGCTCACGGTCGACCAGGCCCTGGCCGACCAGGGCGGCGAGGTCGCGACCGCCGCCCACCGCCCGGCGCTGACCTCGGAGCAGGAGACGGCGATCGGCGCATTTGTCGCCGAGCTCGAAGGACAGCCGTTCAACCCACCCCCACTGCCCGACCTCGTGCGCCGTTACCGACTGACGCCGGCGCTCCTCCAGTACCTGGTCGTCGATGGCCGGGTGGTGCGCGTCAATGAGGACACCGCCTTCGCCCGGTCGGCCTACGACGATGCGGTCCGCCGGCTACGGCGGCATCTCATCGAGCACCGGACACTGACGGTGGCGGCGGCTCGCGACGTGCTGGGATCGAGCCGTCGCTACGTTCTTCCCTTGCTCGAGTGGATGGATGCGCAGAAGATCACGCGTCGGGTCGGAGACGACCGTATCCTGAGAGGCTGATGCTGGCCGGTGCGTTAAGGGCTCGGACTGTGCTCGCCGCGCTCACGGTCATCGTCGGACTTGGGGCGTGCGGTCCGCAGCCCCCAGAGGCAGCAGCCTTGCTCAACCAGTCGAGCCAGCGCATGCTCACCCTCAAGGGATTTCACTTCCAGATGCAGATCAGCGGCTTCACCGGCACGGGCGAGCCGGTGGAGAACGCGCAGGGCGATGCCCATCCTCCCGACCTTCACGCGCGCGTGAACCTCAAGGAGGGCTCGATCCTGCTGGAGGTCGAGGTCGTCTTCGCGGCCGACAAGGTGTTTCTCAAGTCGTTCACCGGGGGATGGCAGCAACTCACCGAGGCCCAGGTCGGCGCGTTTTTCGATGCCCGCACGCTGTTCGATCCGCAGAGCGGGCTGTTCGCCGCGATGCGCGACACGACGTCACCAACGCGCGGCAACACTGAGAAGATCGCCGGGCATGACACTTATCCGGTGGATGGCCAGGTCTCGGCGGCGCGGATGCACCAGTTGCTGACGCTGATCCGCGACCAGGGCAGCTATCGTGCCACCTACTGGATCGAAAGCCCGGGAAGTAACCTGTGGCGAGCACGCTTGACCGGCAACCTCTTCGATGCGTCCAAGGCGGCGACCATCACCTTCGACTTTTCGAACCATGATCACCCCGTTTCGGTCACTCCGCCGCCGCTCGGCTAACCGGTCGGTCCTCCTTGCGCTGACCGGCGCCGGGCTCTTCCTCGCCTCCCT
>Ga0209689_1003575_pt1 | contig 11440 bp, 9 predicted proteins | sample GraSoiAngelo_149_FD_187119 | JGI IMG/M metagenome (GOLD analysis project Ga0209689, IMG submission 187119) | Grasslands soil microbial communities from the Angelo Coastal Reserve, California, USA - 14_1009_09_30cm (SPAdes) (version 2) | ecosystem: Environmental > Terrestrial > Soil > Grasslands ...
GAAGAAGGCGGGCCTGAGCCGCAGCGCATACGTCGCCCGGCTTGTGGACCGCGATCTCGAGCGCGCTGACGCCGCGCCGGCACCCGAGGGCGACGCCGACGAGCTCACTCGCGGACGAGAGCGGCCGGGTCCACCTTGAGCGCGCCGCGGCCGGGAAGGGCCATGGCGGCGAGGATCGCGAGGCAGGTCACGAAGAACGTGACGCGTGCGGATCCGCCTATGTCACGCGACGTCAACGACTCGCGCACGGGTGTGTCGCTGCGTGATCCGGCAGGCACTGGCGCACGTATGAACGGCCCGGCGCTGTCCTCCTCGTCCTGTCCGTGGCGGCGCATTTCTTGCGGCTCGGCGAAGCATCCAGCGGCAAAAGGAGGATCTCGAATGATCCGCAAGACGACGCTCAGCTTCACGCTGGGCGCAATGCTCGCGCTCGCGGCGGCTGCGCCGGCGATCGCCGGACAGCCCAACCAATCATGCGAGGACCAGCCCATGCGGCCAGGCCAATCAAGCTCCGCCCCGGGCTCGGCCTTCAACCCCGACGGCACCGCCGGCACGCACTACGCCGGCGAGCAGCCGCAGAACTCGAAGAACCCGCAGTCCGTCAGCCAGTACGACGTCGCCTGCGCGCAGGTGTCGGCGCACCAGTAATAAACGAGGTGGCGGCCGGTCAGCTCGGGCTGGCTAGCCGCCACCTGCGAGAGCGGCCGGGTCCACCTTGAGCGCGCCGCGGCCGGGAAGGGCCATGGCGGCGAGGATCGCGAGCCAGGTCACAAAGAACGCGACGCGGTATGCGTGGGCGAAGGCGAGCACGGCGGATTGCACGATGACGTCGCGGACCGCGAGGCTCTCTAGCGGAGCGCGCTTCCGAGCGTCGACTTCTTCACGGTCGCCTTCACGGTCGTCGTCCCATCGCTCACCGTGAGCGCGTATGTGCCGCGCGGCAGCGGCGGGAGCAGCGTGTCGAAGACCGCGCCGAACGGCGACGCGTTGAGCGCCCAGTTCTCGATCACCGGACCGACGGCGGTCACCGTGAGCGGCGCCTCCGACGGGAACCCGTACACGAGGTAGCTCGCGCCCGCGCCGTCCGGCGCGACGGGCAGCGCGACGATCCCGGGACCCTCGCCGAGCGCGCGCATGCGCACGGGTAGCGCGGCGGTGAACGCGTCCCACGTCCTGCCGGTGAGCCCGGCGTACGCCTGCGCGATGTTCTGACCGCGGCGCAAGCGCTCGTACACGACCGCGATCGGCGTCTCGCCACCGATGTCCTCGCGAAGGAGCTCGGTGACGCGCGCGGACTGCTGGTACTTGTAGTAACCGGCCCAGCTCACGAACGAGTTGAACGACAGCTGGCCCACGAGAAGATTCAGCGGGAGCAGCGTCCCGGTCGACGCCATCGACGCGGCCTCGTAGCGGATCCGCACGAGCCGCCAGTCGGCGCCGGGGATCGTCGCCTCCGCGAGGCGCGCCTGACCCTCGTTGAACCACGCCGGCACGAGGTCGCAGCGCGGCGCGCACGCGTTGAGCGTGACCCAGTGCGTGATCTCGTGCCGCATCGCGGCGACCGGCCGCCGATCCTTCACCGCCTCCCAGTTCACGGCGATGAGACGCGACGACGGCTCGAAGTACGAGACGGAGTTGTCGGCCACGAAGTCGGCCGTGCTCCTCGCATAGCCGAAGATGCGGTTCAGCCCGGTCGCGTACGACGCGGTCGACGAGAAGACGAAGATCTCGGGACCGGCGCGGACGGGCAAGCCGAACTCGTGGTGAACGGCGCGCACGTCGTCATCGACCTGGCGCCAGACGACCCCGATGTCCGCGTCCGGGATCGCGCGGTCGACGAAAAGGTCGGCGTTGCCGCCGATGAACACGAACTCGCGCCCGCCCAGCGAGCGGATGTCGGGCGTGACGTACGGCAGGCCGGGCTGCGCGACCATGAGCGGCTCGGTCACGTCCGGCGTGGGCGAGGGCTCCACACTGGGCGAGGGAAGGGGCGTCGCCACCGCGACCGGCGACGCGCTACCTGGCGGCTGCGAGGGCGCCGGCGGCGTCTGGGCCGGTACCGCGCACGCGGACAGGACCGCCGCGGCGAGGAGGATCGCGACCTTCATCTCCCGCCCGACTCTAGCCCCCGGGCGCTCGTGCGAGGGGTCAGCGGCGGGTAGGCTGTGGGCGGGGGTGGCGCGTTCGATGCCGTTACGTTTCTTCCGTCGCGTCCGCATCGCCAAGGGGCTGACGCTCAATCTCTCGAAGCGCGGCGCATCGCTGAGCGCCGGGCGGCGCGGCGCGCGCGTGACCTTCGGGCGCCGCGGCGCGCGCGCGACGGCGGGGGTTCCCGGAACCGGCGTGTCGTACACGAGCCGCCTTGGCTGCCTGTTGCCGGCGGCGCTCGTGATCGTCGCGCTGCTCACGGCCTGCGCGCCCGCCGGCGATGGACCGATCGCTGGTCAAGCCGGCGCGCGATCGAACGCCCCGGTGCCCTCGCCGGTGTCACCCGTGGGCAGCCTTCGTCCTTCCGACCCGGCGGCTCCCCTGCCAGCCGCGCCCACGGTCGCGCCGCTGAGCACGCCGACGCTGCCGACCACCCCGCCGACGCCGCGGCTGACCACCGTCCCGCCCGTGCCCGCGGTGCCGACCCTTGCTCCCGCGCCGCTCCCGACGCTCGCGCCGCCGACCCTCGCTCCGCCGACGCTCCCTCCGCCCACGGTGGCGCCCGCGCTGCCGACGCTCGCACCGGCGCTGCCGCCCGCCGCCGGCGTGACGTTCACGTTCGTGAAGTCACCGGTCTCGCCGGGCGGAACGGGTCAGGTCAACGTCGCGACCGCGCCGAACGCCGCGTGCACGATCGTCGTCACGTACAAGAGCGGTCCGAGCACTGCGCAAGGCCTCATCCCAAAGACCGCCGACGGGAACGGGAACGTCAGCTGGACCTGGAACATCGGCACGAACACGACGGCCGGGACCTGGCCGATCGACGTGCGGTGCGGCGCAGCGACCGCGCACGCCACGTTCGTCGTGCTTTAGCGAGGGACTACCGCGCGGCCTCTTCGGCGTCCTCGGGCTCGCCTGGCGCGAGCCGCAGCGGGCGCGCGTCGGGCGCGGCGATCGGCCGCAGGTGCAGCGCGCGCATCCGGTCGAAGCTCGCGAGCCAGTTCCACGCCGTCTTCCCCGGGTACATGAACGCGTCGATGAGGCGCTGGAGGGCGAGCGCGACGGCGTCCGTGACGCGCGCGAGGAAGCGCACCGCGTAGACGAGCGCGTACGCGAGCAGCCAGACCGCGGCCCACAGCGCGACTGCGGCGAAGATCGCGGCGAACACGACCCCGACCGCGAGGACGGCGACCGCGAAGTAGCCCACGGCGGCGATGGCCACGAGCCCGATGAGCACGACGAGCACGGCGATCCCCGCGAGCCGGAGGAGCCCGCCGAGCAGCACCGCCGCGGGCGGTAGCGCGCGGTGCACCGCGCGGAGCACGAGCGCGGCGAGAAGCATGACGATCGCAAGGCCGCCCACAAGGAGCATCCACGCCAGCCACGGCATGGCGATCGCGCCCCAGGCGATGAGCGCCGTCGCGAGGAGCATGAGCGGGACCGGCGCCGTGAGCGCGATGCCTTCGAACGTCGTCGCGAGCTCCGCCGGGAGATAGCTCGGCACGATGACCGACGCGCGCCAGAGCGCGAGGAAGAGCGAGAGGAGCAGGAAGCACACCGCGAGGCCGAGCGCGATCCAGGTGATCCAGCGGCGGCGGCGCGCGTCGAGGTCGTCCCACGGGCCGAGGTGCGTCATGCCGATGAGGTCGAAGAAGACGAGGCCGAGCATGAGTGCGCCCACGAACGACGCGATCGCGTACGCCAGCGTCACCTCGCGGAACCACTCCGGAAGGAAGCTCACCGGCGCGCCGATCGCCTTCTCGTGGCTCGCGATCGAGAGGGCCGCGTCCGCGTAGAGGAAGAGGCAGAGGCCGGCAAAAAAGAGGACGCCGCCGATGACGCGCCAGCCGGCCCAGCGTCCCGAGCTTCCCCGCAGCTCGACCGCGGCGGCGCGCGCCTGCGCGCCTAGCCGCGCGCTGCCGTTCTCTGCGTGCGTCGCGGCCTGGTCGACGAGCGGGCTCACGAGCCCGACGATCGCGCCGGTGATCGCGCCGACCGGCCAACGCGGCGCGTTCTCCGCCGTCACGAAGAGCCCGCCCGCCGCGGTCCCGAGGCCGCGCGCGGGACGATCGAGCACCGGCCGGAAGTAGTCGCGGAGCGATCGCATGAGGCGGTTCGGCGAGGACGGGCCCGCACGATGGAGGACCGGGTCGATGTCGGTGCGCGTGAACACGGCGGGGACGCGCAGGAGCGCGGCCGTGGCACCCACGAGGTTGCGCACGGGGATACCGAGGAGCGTCACGAGGACGATCGCGAGCAGCACGACGGGCCAGCGATCGAGGAGCGGCTGGAGCGCGTCGAGCGCCGCGAGGAGTAACGCACCGAGGTTCATCGCCCGCCCTCCTTCAATTGGTCGGCGATCTTGTCCACGGTCGTCGCCGCCCAGGGCAGGAACACCGTCGCCCGCGCCCCGAGCGTGCGAAGCGCGGTCTCCCACTGCTTCTGCGCCACCCCCTGGTCGTTCGGGTCGTCGCGGTGGTACAGGGCGATCACGACGTCGCTCTGGGCGAGGTCGGGCCGCACGGCGTTCCCGATCGTGTCGGACATGTCCGAGAAGAGCACGAGCTTGTGCCGGCCCGGGTTGGACTTGAACACGCCGCCAGCGACCGCGAGGCCGCCGTAGATGTCGGTCCCGACCGGATCCTGCGCGGGTGCCGCCGCGCGGAGCGCGGCCTGCTGTCGATCGACGAACGTCGCCACCGTCTTCGCGTCCGCGTCGCGTGCGCGCTGCTGGAGGTCGCCCACAGTCGTGCGCCACGTCTTCGCCTGCTCGTTGTACGAGCGCACCTGCTCCGCGTACTGGTTGCACTCGAGCTTGTTCACCGGCGGCTTGGGCCGCGCGGGCGCGGCGGGAAGGTCGAGCGCGGTCGAGCGCGGGACCTGCGCGACCGGCAGGAAGATCTCGCGGATGTCGTTCGAGTTGTGGCTGATCCAGGCGGCGAAGACCGAATCGCCCGGGCGCAGGTCGAGTTTGGGAAGCGCGCCCGCCACGGTGTCGAGCGCGGTCCGCGGGAGCTGCGGCCAGGGATAGGACGGCGAGCGTTTCGCGTCGCCGGTGTACGCGCGGTCGATGAGGAAGCCGTAGGTGACCGACGCGGCCGTCGAGGCGGCCGGCGGGACGGCGGGGTCGAGCGTCGGGCCCGGGCAGGTGGCGCCCGCGTCGGTGCCGAACGCCGAGCACGCCGCGACGAGCGTCGCGGCGGCCATGATCCAGGCGAGCGCGGCCCGCCCACCGAGCTTTTTCATCTGCCTACGCCCCGCTGGAAAGTATGCGGGCTACCGACGCCTCGACTACGCGTGTGCGCGGTCGCTCCTTACGCTCTCACGAGAAACTTAAGGAGCGCTCCGGCGGCCGCAGAAGGCTCCGCCCCGGCGCGCACCAGCAGGTAGATCGTGCGCCGGGGCGCCGGCCGAGCAAGCGAGAGTGCGACGAGCTCGCCGCGACGCAGCTCGTCGCGGATCGCCATCTCTGGGAGCAGCGCCGCGCCGAGACCGGAGAGCACGACTCGCTTCACCGCCTCGGTGTTGTCGAGCTCCATGAGGATCCGCGGCGCGCTCCCGCCCGCCGCGAAGTACGTGACCGTGAGCGCGTGCAGGAATGACGCGGGATCGCGCAGCACGAGTCCCGCGCTCGCGACCTCGTCGAGCGTCACCTTCGCTCGCTTCGCGAGCGGATGCGACGCCGCGACGACCGCGGGCACCGCTTCGTCGAAGAGCGGGCGCCCCGCGAGGTCGGGCAGCACGACGAGCTGGCTCACGATGCCCGCCTCGATCTCGTCCGCGCGCAGCGCCTCGGCGATCGCGCGTGAGCGGCCGCTCACCACGCGAACGTCCACGTCGGGGTAGCGGCGCGCGAACCGCGCGAGCGCCGGCGCCGCGAGGTAGACCGCGACGTCCGAGGCGAGCCCGAGCGCGAGCGTGCCGCCCTTCACCTCGCGACCCGCGCGCGCCTCCGCGGCGGCGCGCTCGAGCGCGTCGAGCGCCGCGAGCGCGCGTGGCAGGAAGCGGCGCCCCGCGGGCGTGAGCGCGACACCGCGCCGCCCGCGCGTGAGCAAGGTGACGCCGAGCTCGGCCTCCAGGGAGCGCACTCGCGCGGTGAGCGTGGGCTGCGTCAGCTCGAGCGCTTCGGCCGCGCGCGTAATCGAGCCGCGCCGCTGCGCCTCGACGAAAGCCTCGATCTGGCCGATTTCCATGCTTCAAGCATAGGCCGGACCTATGCCTACCTACGAACGATGCGTCTGTTCTATGCCTGTGCGCGAGCGTACCTTTGGGCTCGGTGGCAGCGGCTCCGAAGAAAGAGCGACTCGGCGGAACGGACCTCTCCTACTTCCCCATCGCGCAGGCCGGCGATGTCGCGCGCCTGCCGGTGACGGTGAAGATCCTGCTCGAGCAGGTGCTGCGCACGACCGGCGAGGCCGAGGCGCGCGCGACCGCCGCGCTCACGGGTTACCCCACCCGCGCCGACGTCGCGATCCCCTTCCGGCCCACGCGCATCCTCCTCCAGGACTACACCGGCGTGCCTGCCGCGGTCGACCTCGCGGCGATGCGCTCGGCGATGGCGCGTGCCGGCAAGGATCCAGGGAAGATCGAGCCGCTCATCCCGGTCGATCTCATCATCGACCACTCCGTCCAAGCCGACTTCTTCGGCTCGAAAGAGGTCTACGAGCGCAACCTCGAGCGCGAGTACGAGCGCAACCGCGAGCGCTACGCGGTCCTCCGCTGGTCGGGCCAGGCCTTCAAGACGTTCCGCGTCGTGCCGCCGGGCGCGGGGATCTGCCACCAGGTGAACCTCGAGCGGCTCTCGCGCGTCGTGCAGTCGCGCGACGGCGTCGCGATGCCGGACACGCTCTTCGGCGCCGACTCGCACACGACGATGGTCAACGGCCTCGGGGTCCTCGGCTGGGGGGTCGGCGGGATCGAGGCCGAGGCGGCCATGCTGGGACAGCCCACATACCTGCCGTGGCCGGTCGTCGTCGGGGTGCGCCTCCACGGCGCGCTCCCGACAGGCACGACCGCGACCGATCTCGTCCTCACTCTCACCGAGCTCTTCCGCAAACACGGCGTCGTCGACAAGTTCATCGAGTTCGCCGGCGACGGGCTCGCCTCATTGCGCGTCGAAGAGCGCGCGACAGTCTCGAACATGACGCCCGAGTACGGCGCCACCGCGTCTTTCTTCCCGGTCGATCGGCAAACGCTGCGCTTTCTCGAGCAGACCGGACGCGGCGAGCTCGTCCCGCTGGTCGAGCGGTACGCGAAGGCGCAGGGCATGTTCCGCGAGGAGGGCACGCCGACGCCGGCATTCGACGAGCTCATCGAGCTCGACCTTGCGACGATCGAGTCATCCCTCGCGGGTCCGAAGCGGCCGCAGGACCGCGTCCCCCTCGGCAAGGTGTGGGAGTCCTTCCTCGGCCCGAAACCGACGACCGGCGTCACGAAGCCGGGCACGACCGAGGGACCGAAACCGGTGAACGACGCGGCGAACACGATGGTCGCGCCCGCGACGGCCGCAGTCGCGGAGGTGGCGCACCGCCCGCGCACCGTTCACGTGAACGAGGGCTCCGTCGTCATCGCTGCGATCACGAGCTGCACGAACACCTCGAACCCTTCGGTGATGATCGCAGCGGGGCTCCTTGCGAAGAACGCGATCGAGAAAGGCCTGGCCGTTAAACCACATGTGAAGACGAGCCTCGCCCCGGGCTCGCGGGTCGTGACGCGCTACCTCGACCGCGCCGGGCTGACGCCGTACCTCGAAAAGCTCGGGTTCTACCTCGTCGGGTACGGATGCACGACGTGCCTCGCCGAGGGCACACCAGTGCTGCAAGCGAACGGGACGGCGCGGCGAATCGAAGAGCTTCCCGGACAAGGCGCCACCATCTACGGCTCTGCCCCCGAGGGTGGCATCGCCCTCGCGCGACAGAGCGCGCTCATCAAACAGGGCATCCGTGAGTGCGTGACTCTCACGCTCCAGGACGGACGCACGCTCACCTGCACCCCGGATCACGAGCTCCTGCGTGGAGATGGCCGCTGGGTGCGAGCGGACGAGCTGCGGCCGGGAACTGACCGCGTTGTGATGGGACTCGAGGCTCCGTTGGACGCGGCGGGCGCGGACGAGAGCGACTACGAGCTTCGCGTGGGTTCTTTCACGTTCACCATGGACACCGCCACCACGCGCGAGCGGACACTCGCGTTTGCGCGTCTGCTCGGTCATCTCCTCGACGACGGCTCGATCGCCGTCGATGGCCAAGCGCGCATTCACGTCGGACAGGCGGTCGACCGTGAGGTCGTCTTGCGAGACGTCGGGATTGTCACCGGAAAGCGACCCGCCGGAACGCGCTACGACGAGCGCAAGTGGACGATCGCGCTACCGAAGGAGCTCGCCACAGGCATCATCGCGATGCCTGGCATCCGGGTCGGTCGCCGTATTCACCAGGCGCCGGTACTGCCGGCGTTTGTTCTCGATCCGCGATGTCCTGTCGCGATCGTGCGCGAGTTCCTCGGCGGGACGTTTGGCGCGGACGGCAACGCGCCCTGCCTCCACCGGTACGGGTCCGGTGAGGAAGATGCGACGATCGAGCAGCCCGGCTATTCGCACGCCGTCAAACCCGAGCACGTCGCGGCACAGAAGGAAGTGATTTGTCAAATCCTGCGTCTTCTCGAGCGGTGCTCGGTCCGCACGGAAGGGGCGATCATCCGGCAGTACGCGGTCCGGCGCTCTGAGTCCTCGTACGCCGAACCTGAAGATGGCGAGCCACGCATTGAAGTTCGTCTCGAGCTGCCCGACGGACTCTCTTTCGTGAGGCAGGTCGGCTTCCGGTACTGCGTCGACAAAGCCTTGCGCGCGAGCGCAGCGGCCGTCTACTGGCGGACGGTCGACTCGATTCACCGGCAGCGGCTTTGGATGTCCGCACGGATCCGTGAGCTGCACCGGGAGCGGCCAGCTCTCTCGTTCCGGGCCGCACGTGAGATTGCCGCGAGGGAACTCGAGCAGAAAGAGCCGACGGTATTCCGACACTGCTCGACACTCGAAGGCGCCATGAAGTACGGCGACCTTGCCGAGGCAACAGATCGAACCTTCCGACCGCTGCATCGAAAAACGTGCGGATTCCCTTCTCCCGTGGCACTCCTGCGCGAGATCGGCGCACGTGAATGGTTCGCGCACTTGCAAGCGCGCGAGATCGCCGACTTCGCGAAACGCTATTGCGTGGACAAGGAGTCGCTCGCACTTCCCACGTTCACGCTGAAGGTTCTGGACCGCCGCGAAGCCGGCGAGCATCAGGTCTACGACATCTCGGTCGACGATCTCCACGCGTTCGTGGCGAATGGCATCTCAGTGCACAACTGCATCGGGAATTCCGGCCCGCTCGCCACTCCCGAGATCGAAGCCGAGGTGAAGCAGCACGACCTCAACGTCGTTGCGGTGCTCTCTGGCAACCGCAACTTCGAAGGCCGCATCCATCCGCTCGTGAAGTCGAGCTATCTCGCCTCGCCGCCCCTCGTCGTCGCATACGCGCTCGCCGGTACCGTCGCGCTCGATCTCGCCGACCAGCCTCTCGGCAACGGGACGGACGGCAAGCCCGTGTTCCTCAAAGACATCTGGCCGACCCCGGAGGAAGTGAACGAGGTCATCGGCACCGCGATCACGCAGGAGATGTTCACGACTGAGTACGGCAAGATCTTCGACGGCGACCGCTTTTGGAAGACGATGCCCGCGCCGATCGGACAGCTCTACGCCTGGGACGCGAAGTCGACGTACGTGCAGGAGCCGCCGTTCTTCCAGGACATGAAGGAGCCGCCATCGCGATTGGCTGACATCGTGGGCGCGCGCGTGTTGATCTCGGTGGGCGACTCCGTGACGACCGACCACATCTCGCCCGCCGGCTCGATCCCGAAAGACAGCCCGGCGGGGCAGTACCTCATCGCGCATGGCGTGGAGCAAAAGGACTTCAACCAGTACGGCACGCGCCGTGGGAACCACGAGGTCCTCATCCGCGGGACGTTCGCGAACATCCGCTTGCGCAACAAGCTCGTGCCGGACAAAGAGGGCTGGTGGACGAAGCACCTGCCATCGGGCGAAGTCATGACCATCTACGACGCTGCCCAGCGCTACCTCGCCGTTGGAACTCCGCTCATCGTCCTCGCCGGGAGGGAGTACGGCTCGGGAAGCTCACGCGACTGGGCCGCGAAGGGCCCGAACCTGCTCGGCGTGAAGGCGGTGCTCGCGGAGTCGTTCGAGCGCATCCACCGCTCGAACCTCGTGATGATGGGCCTGCTGCCGCTCCAGTTCATGCCGGGCGAGAACGCGGCAACCCTGGGCTTGACCGGCGAGGAGACCTACACGATCCGCGGCCTCGGGCAGCTCGCGCCACGCGCGACGGTCGCCGTGGACGCGGTCGCTCGCGACGGAAAACGCACGACGTTCACCGCGCTCGCCCGCGTCGACGACCCGACGGACGTCGCGTACATCCGCCACGGCGGGATACTCCAGCAGGTCCTCAGGGAGCGGATCGCGACAGCGAGCTAACCCGACAGCGGGTCGGCACGCTCCTCAAGCAGTGCCTTCATCACAAGACCGTTCGGATCCTTCGGTCGCGGCATGCGCCAGAAGTCCTTCGGCAGCCTCCCGGTCCCGAGCTTCACCAGGCCTTCGCGCTCCATCTCGCGCAGCGACTCGGGCAGCGCGGGAGAGGCGACCGGCGGGCTCAGCCTCGCGATCACGCGTCCGCGTTCGGTCACCAGGACTTCCTCGCCCGCCTTCACGCGCCCCAGAAACTCGCTGAGCGAGGCCTTGAGCTTCGGCACCGTCGTCACGGTCACCGCCCGTCCGCGCTCGCGGCTCCGCGTCACCCCTTCACCGCGCCGGCGGTGAGGCCGCCGACGTAGTGCTCCACGAAGAACGAGTAGATGAGCGCGACGGGGACCGAGCCGAGCAGCGCGCCCGCCATGAGCGAGCCCCAGAAGTACACGTCGCCCTTCACGAGCTCGGTGACGACGCCGACGGGGATGGTCTTGATGTCCGTTGAGTTCGTGAAGACGAGCGCGTAGATGAACTCGTTCCACGAGAGCGTGAAGGCGAAGATGCCCGCGGACAGGATGCCCGGGAGCGCGAGCGGCAGGACGATCTGGGTCATCGCGCGCAGGCGGCTGGCGCCGTCGATGAGCGCGCTCTCCTCGAGCTCGCGCGGGATGCTGCGGAAGTAGCCCATGAGCAGCCAGGTGCTGAATGGGATGAGGATCGTGGGGTACGTGAGGATCATCGACCACAGGGTGTTCGAGAGGCCGAGCTGCCGAATCA
>Ga0209689_1003579_pt1 | contig 11435 bp, 13 predicted proteins | sample GraSoiAngelo_149_FD_187119 | JGI IMG/M metagenome (GOLD analysis project Ga0209689, IMG submission 187119) | Grasslands soil microbial communities from the Angelo Coastal Reserve, California, USA - 14_1009_09_30cm (SPAdes) (version 2) | ecosystem: Environmental > Terrestrial > Soil > Grasslands ...
GCGCCGCGTGACTACCTTGGATATGGGGGGCCCCGAAATGGCCCCCCAAACCCCCCTGCGTTCGGGGCGCCCCGGCAAAGCCGGGTCGCCCCTCTAATCCCGGCCGCTCAGCTCGCGTAGCGCTCCTCGACGGTGGCCGCGAAGACGGCGACGCCGACGAGGCCGATCGCGCCGGCCAGCCAGAAGGGAAGGCCGGGCGTGACCTTCCAGAGGACACCACCGATCAAGGCCGCGGGCGCGACGGTGAGGCTCCGGACGAGGTAGTAGAGGCCGATGGAGCGGGCGCGGAGCGACGGCCGCACGAGATCGACGATCATCGCCTTGCGGGCCGGCTCGCCGACCTCGCGCAGGCCTCCCACGACGAAGGCGACGAGCAGCGTCATGAAGTCGTGCGCCAGCACGACGGCCACCGGGAAGGCTGCGAACGCAACGAACGTGGCGATCACGAACGGCTTGCGCCCGATGCGGTCGGCAAGTCGGGCCACGGGCAGATAGCTGACGATGGCCGTCACCGCCTGCACGCCGATGAGGATGCCGTACGCCGGCGCGCTGATCCCCACCACGTCGATGCAGTAGAGAACGAGGAACACGTCGACCAGCCCTTCGCACGTCCGGACGAAGATGTCCGAGGCGAGGAGCCAGCGCAGCGGCGCGGGCAGCGACCGCCAGACGGCCATGACGTTCATCGGGACCTCGTCGCGAGCCACCGGGATGTCGATACGCCGGATGGCGACAAGGGTGATCGCCGCCAGCCCGACGGTGAGCGCAAGGCCGAGGTGGACGCCCCCGATCACGCCGTAGGCAGCGATGGCGAGGCCGCCGAGCGTCGGTGCGACGGCGATCGGGATCCGCCTCAGGATGGACTGGACGGTGAATCCGACCGCGCGACGCTGCCTCGGCAGCGCATCGCCGACCACGGCGAACAGCGTCGGGCTCGCCATGCTCGACCACGCCATGACGAAGACGAGGCCCGCGAAGACGACGGGCCAGGTCGGCGCCCACCAGTACAGCCCGTAACCGATCACGGCCAGCGCCACGAACAACACGAGCGCGCGGCGACGTCCGTAGCGATCGCCGATCCAGCCGCCCGGATACTGATAGACGCCGTCGAGAAGATCCTGACACGTACCGAAGAAGCCGATGGCGGTGACCGGCGCCCCGAGGGTCTCCAGATACTTCGGAAGGAAGCGCTTCCAGAGATTCTCGCCCAGCGCGAGGAGGAAGACAGCCCCGGAGACCGCGACGATGTTGCGCTCGAGACCGAACGCCTCCGCTCGGGATCGCATGTCGGGCTTGACACTACCATGAAACTACTGTTTCATTCAGAAGCGTGAGCCAGCAACAGTTACTCCTGCTGCTGATCGGGCTGCCGCCGACGCCGTCGAGCCTGCGCGTTCGGGTGTGGCGACGGCTCCGCTCGCTCGGGGCCGTCCCCCTCAAGCGCTCCGCCTACCTGTTCCCCGACACGCCGGACCGCTACGAGGACTTCCAGTGGCTCGCGCAGGAGATCCAGCGAGACGGAGGCGAGGCGACGCTCGTGCGCGTCCACCAGATCGAGAACCTGAGTCCGGCCGACGTCCTGCGGCTCTTCCACGAGCCGCGCGACCAGGACTACCGGCACCTCGCGGTGCGATACCGCCGGCTGCTGCAGAGCCTCGACCGGAAGACGGCGGCGACGAGCGCCCGCGTGCACGACGAGCTCGCCCGGCTGTCGAAAGATTATCAACGGATCCGCGGCATCGATTTCTTCGACGCCCCGGGCGGCGCCGAGGTCAGGCGTCTCGAGGAGGCCATCGCCATGCGCACCCGTCGTCCGGAATCGGCCCGCCGTGAAGCGCCGCCGACGCTCGATCTGACCAAGCTTCGCGGCCGGCGCTGGGTCACCCGCCCGCGTCCCCACGTCGATCGCATCGCCTCGGCGTGGCTGATCAAGCGCTTCATCGACCCGCAGGCCGTGTTCGTGTTCGCGCCGCCCGCGGAGTTTCCGAAGGACGCCATCGCGTTCGACGCGCCCGGCGTGGAGCTGAGCCATCACGGCGAGGACTGCACGTTCGAGACGCTGATCAAGCGAGGGCGGCTGCGCGACCGCCGCCTGGCCCGCCTCGCCGAGATCGTTCACGAGGCGGACCTCCGCGACGGCAAGTACCCGCACGAGGAGGCACGCGGCATCGACGTGGCGATCCGCGCCCTCCTCGCCGCGTCGCCCGACGACCACCAGGTGCTGGCACACGGCACGACGTTGTTCGAGGGCCTGTACGCGACCACGTCGAGGAAGTGATGGCCCGGCCGACGACGGTGGAGCTGCTCAAGTACTTTCTCTATCTGGGGAGTCTCGGGTTCGGCGGGCCGGTGGCGCTGGTCGGCTACATGCAGCGCGACCTCGTCGAGCGCCGCCAGTGGTTCACCAGAGAGGAGTACATGAAGTCGCTGGCGCTCTCGCAGCTGGCGCCGGGGCCGCTGGCGGCGCAGCTGGCGATCTGCCTGGGCTACGTGCACTCGCGGGTGGCCGGCGCCACGCTGGTATCCCTCGCCTTCATCCTGCCGTCGTTCATCATGACGGTGGCGATCAGCTGGCTGTACGTCCGCTTCGGTGGCCTCTCGTGGATGCAGGCGGCGTTCTACGGCGTCGGCGCCACCGTGATCGGCATCATCACCATCGCCGCCTACAAGCTCGCGAAGCTGACCATGGCCAAGGACAAGCTGCAATGGCTGATCTTCGCGGTGATGGCCGTGGTCACGGCGTGGACGGAGTCGGAGATCCTCTGGCTCTTCGTGACCTGCGGCCTGGTGGCGATGGTCGCGCAGGCGCCGCCCGCCTGGCTCAAGCGCTCGGCGCCCGCGTGCTTCGTGGTGGCGGCGACGCCGGAGGTGCTCGGGCAGATCCTGTGGTTCTTCGCGAAGGCCGGCGCCTTCGTCTTCGGCAGCGGCCTCGCGATCGTGCCGTTTCTCTACGGCGGGGTCGTGCAGCAATACGGCTGGCTCGATGACAAGCAGTTCCTCGACGCCGTCGCCGTCGCCATGCTCACCCCCGGGCCGATCGTCATCACGGTGGCGTTCATCGGCTACCTGGTGGCGGCGTTTCCCGGCGCGCTGGCGGCCGCGATCGGGGTGTTCCTGCCCGTCTACTTGTTCGTCGTCATCCCCTTTCCCTGGTTCGATCGCATCAGCGCCAACCCCAAAGTGAGGGGCTTCGTGGCCGGCGTCACCGCGGCCGCGTCGGGCACGATCGCGGGCGCCTGCTTCGTCCTCGCGAGGCGCGCCATCATCGACGTGCCCACCCTCGTAATCGGCGCCACCGCCCTCGTGGTCGCGTGGCGGTTCAAGATCCCCGAGCCCGTGCTCATCGCCGTCGGCGCCGCCGCCGGCGTCGTCATCTTCGCCCTGCGATAGGAGAGACATCATGAGGTGGATCACTCGCGAGCGTGCCCGTGTCGACCGGATCGCCTGTCCATGGCTGATCACCCGGTTCATCGACCCCAAGCCGGAGTTCCTGTTCGTGCCCGCGCGGGAGGTGCTGGCCGCGGCGGAGCGCGAGCGCGCCATCCCGTACGACGTTCCGAACGTGGAGCTGGGCCACCGCGGTCCGCAGTGCTCGTTCGACGCCTTCATCGATCGCTACGAGCTGTCGGAGCCTGCGCTGGTGACGCTGGCGGCGATCGTCCGCGGCGCCGACACCGACGACCGCGGCCTCACCCCGGAGTCCGCCGGCCTCTACGCCGCCGCCACGGGCTTCCAGGCGATCAGTCGCGACGACTTCGACAACATGACGCGCCAGTTCCCGATGTACGACGCCCTCTACGAGTTCGCTCGCGCGCAGGCGGCCACGGTGCCGCTGCAGCCGCGCGTGCTCTTCGTGTGCCTGCACGGCGCCGCCAAGAGCGTGATCGGGGCCGCGCATTTCCGCCGGCTCGCGGCCGCGCGCGGCCTGTCGATCGGCGCGGTGGCGGTCGGGACGGAGCCGGATCCGCAGCTGGCGCCGGGAGCGGTGAAAGGGCTGGCCGGCGATGGGCTCACGGCGGGGGTCGCGCGCCCGCGCCCCGTCACGCTCTACGACCTCGACACCGCCACGCGCGTGGTGAGCTTCGGCTGCGACGTGGTCGCCGCGCGGGGCCAGCGCGTCGAGCAGTGGGACGTTCCGGCGGTGAGTGAGGGCTACGCGGCCGCACGAGACCGCATCGTGGCGAACGTGGAGCGTCTGGTCGGCGAGCTCGCAGGCGGGCGCTGACGTGCCGCTCCGGCATCTCGGCTTCATCGATCTGCCTCCCCATGCGGGCGCCGGCGGCTTCGATCACGCCGCCGTGCACCAGGCCAGCGGACGGATCTACGTCGCCCACACCGCGAACGATGCCGTCGACGTCATCGACATCGAGGCACAGAAGTACGTCGGCTCCATCCCGGGCCTGACGGCCGTCGCCGGCGCGCTCGTCGCCGAGCCCGATGTCGTCTTCACCTCGAACCGCGGCGAGGATACCGTCGGCGTGTTCACGGTCGGCGGCGCGCCGCGCATCGACAGGATCAGCGTGGGCATCCGCCCGAACGGGCTGGCCTATGATCCGCGGCGCGCACGGCTCCTTGCCGCGCACGTCGGCGATCCGGGCCGTCCCGGCTCCTGCACCGTGTCGGTCATCGATGTTCGAGCGCGAAAGCGGATCGCCGACGTCGCCGTCTCCGGCCGCACGCGCTGGACTGTCTACGATCCGGTGGCCGACGCCTTCCACGTCAACATCGCCGATCCGCCGCAGATCGTCGTCGTGGAGTCCGGCGATCCGGTCGGCATCCGCCGCGTGGTCACCATTCCCCACGCGGGGCCGCACGGGCTCGACCTCGACGTCGTGCGCCGCCGGCTCTTCTGCGCGTGCGACGCGGGCGTGCTGCTCGAGACGGACGCGGACGGCGGCACGCTCCTCGCGACCGAAGCGATCGCCGGTGCTCCCGACGTCGTGTTCTTCAACGCGGCGTTGCAGCGGCTGTACGTCGCGATCGGCGACCCCGGCCTCATCGAGGTCTTCGACACGGCGCCGCTGCGGCGTCACGAGACCATCGTCACGGAAACCGGCGCGCATACGCTCTCGTTCGACGCCGCGCGCAACATCGTCTGCGTGTTCCTGCCGGCGAGCCATCGGGCCGCCGTCTACAGCGATCGCGCGTAACAGGAGATCCCCGCCATGCGAATCACGAATCTCACGCTCGCGATCCTCATCGGTGCCGTCGCCGGCACGGTCTGCTCGGCGACGGCCGTGCCCGCCGCGGAGCCCGACTGGAAAGCCGTCGAGCAGGCGCTCGGCAAGCCGGGCCAGCTCCAGGACGGTGACGTCTTTCGAGTCGGAATGCCGCGCGCCGATCTCGCGGTGACGGTCAAGGGCGTGCCCGTGAAGCCGGGATTCGCGCTCGGCTCGTACGCCGCGTTCAAGCAGATGGGCGATCAGGCGATGGTCATGGGCGATCTCGTGCTGCTCGACCAGGAGATCCCCGCCGTGATGTCGGGCCTCTTCAGCCGTGGGCTCGAGGTGACGGCGATCCACAACCATCTGAACGAGATGTCACCGCACGTCATGTACATGCACTACGAAGGGCACGGCGACGCCGTCCAGCTCGCGACGGCCTTGCGCCAGGCGTTGTCGGCGAGCGCCACGCCGCTCGGAGGTCCGGCCGCGCCGCCCGCCGCACCCACGGCCGGCGCGCCCACGCTGGACACCAAGCAGATCGAGCAGGCCCTCGGGCGCCCGGGCCGTGACCTCGGTGCCGGCGTCTTCCAGGTCGCGGTGCCACGCGCGGAGGCCATCACGGAGAACGGCATGCCCTTGCTTCCCGCCATGGGCGTGGTCACCGTGCTGAATTTCCAGGCCCTGGCCGACGGCAAGGCGGCGATCACGGGCGACTTCGTGCTGCTCGACAAGGAAGTCAATCCCGTCGCGCGGACGCTGCGGCAGCACGGCGTCGACGTGACGGCGATCCACAACCACGGGCTCCTCGACGTCCCGCGCCTCTTCTATATGCACTTCTGGGCGGTCGATGCGCCGGCGAAGCTCGCGCAAGCCCTGCGGGCCGCCCTCGATCAGACGAACAGTCGACGGTGATGGCGATGATGCCGCGACGCCGATTCTTCACAGCCGCGCTGGCGGCCGTCGCCGTCGTTGGCGCAAGCCGACGGCGGCGCGCCCTCGCCGCGCCCACGGAGATCAAGGTGCCCGACAACGTGCCGACGACCGCATTCGATTTCGAGACGACGGGCATCGAGGGCTGGAGCACCGTCGCCGGCCGGTGGGCGGTGGAGGACATGGCCGGCGCGCCGAGCGGCAAGAGGGTGCTCGTCCAGCGCGCAACGAACAACGAGTTCAACGTCATCGTGGCGCCCGGCTCCTATGCGGACGTCGACGTCTCCGTGAAGTTCAGGCCGATCTCGGGCCGGGAAGACGCCTCGGGCGGCATCGTGTTTCGCTTCAACGACGGAAAGTACTACGTCGTCCGGGCCAACGCGCTCGAGGACAACTTTCGCCTCTACTCGTACGACCGCGGGCGCCGGCAACTCGCCACCGCGCGCGTGAAGGCGCCGGCCCTCGGGCAGTGGCACACCCTGCGCCTCGTCGCCGTGGGCGACCACATCCAGGCGTGGCTCGACGGCGCGCTGCAGCTGGACCATCACGACTCGCGCTTCACCGTGGGGCGCGTGGGGTTGTGGACGAAGGCCGATTCGATCACGGCCTTCGACGACGTGACGGTCCGCGGGAAGCCAACAGGCAGCTGAGAGAGGACACCGACCATGCACCAGGACATCACTCCGATTGCAGTCCGGCCGTGGACGTTGAACGGCATCTCTGAGCGAATGATCGTCAGCCACTACGAGAACAATTACGGCGGCGCCGTCCGGACCCTGAACGCCATTCGTAGCGAGCTCGCGGGGCTCGAGACGGGTATGCCGGGGTACCGGATCCGCGCCCTCAAACGCGAAGAGCTGATCGCGATGGGCTCCGTCGCGCTCCACGAGCTGTACTTCGGGAACCTCGGCGGCGAGGGCAACAAGATCCCGGACCCGGTCCGCGCGATGCTCGAGGAGCACTTCGGAAGCGTGGCGCGGTGGCGGCGGGAATTCGTCGAGACCGCGCAGTCGCTCGCCGGCGGCTCCGGCTGGGTCCTGCTCAGCTACTCGCGGCGGGACCGGCGGCTGGTGAACCAGGTCGCCTTCGATCACTCGCAGGCGGCGGTGGACGCCGCCCCCGTGCTGGCGCTCGACATGTACGAGCACGCGTACCACATGGACTTCGGCGCGAACGCCACCGCGTACATCGACGCATTCATGCGGAACGTCGACTGGACGGCTGTCACCGGGCGGATGGCCGCCGTCCGCGCCGATCGCCCGCTGCCGCAGGAAGATCCATCCGACACGAGCCTGCCCTCGCTCTCCGTCGAGGAGCTCTCGGCGCGGCTCGCGAAGGGCGAGCCGGTGCAGGTCCTGGACGCCCGCCCGCGCCATCACATCTCGCGCACCGTCGACCTCATGGCGGGCGCGACCTGGCGTGATCCCGATCGGGTCGAGGAATGGATCGGCGAGCTCTCGCCCGACAAGCCGGTGGCCGTCTACTGCGCGTACGGCTTTCACGTCGGCTGCAACGTGACCAAGACGCTCAGGGAGCGCGGCTTCGACGCACGCTACATCCGCGGCGGAATCTCCGCCTGGTATGCGGTCGGCGGAGCGCGGGCGATGCGGGGGGAGTAGGTTGGGGCGAGCGGCCCGGCTTTGCCGGGCCGCTCCTCGATCAGCAGCAGCCGCCGGCGGGCGTCTTTCGCTCTACCAGCTCGAGGCGCGTGTCGTCGGGGCCCTTCATGAACGCGATGCGCGGGCCCTTGGGGTTCTGGATCGGCCCCTCGAGCAGCGTGGCGCCCAGCCCCTTGAGTCGCGCGATGTCGGCCTCGATGTCCTGCGAGTCGAAGCCGAAGTGCTCGAGGCCGTGGTGCGGGTTGGCGTCGCCGGCGCCGAGCCGCTCGTTCGTGCGCGCGCCCGAGATGTTGACCGCGAAGCCGTCCTCGCTGGTGCAGCGCACGAAGCGGTCGCCGAACACGCGCGTCTCGTCGTTGACGATCTTGAAGCCGAACGCGGTGACGTACCACTCGGCGGTCTTACGCGGGTCCGGCGCCTTCAGATGAATGTGGTTGATCCGATAGGGCATGGCTGTCACCTCCGGACCGCTATCGTACAATGCGGCGATGCGACTGGGCCTGGCCCTGCCGAACGCGACTCCCGACGGCCGTCCCCTCACCGGTTCCGCGCTGATCGCCGGAGCGCGCGCGGTCGAGCGCGCCGGGTTCGACAGCCTGTGGTGCTTCGACTCGATCGGCCGGGGCTTCATGATCCCCGACCCGCTCATCGCGGTCAGCGTGGCGGCGACGGCCACCGAGCGCCTGACGCTCGGCACCGGCATCCTCCAGGTGCCCCTGCGCCGTCCGGTGGAGCTGGCGCATCGGATCCTCACCGCGCACCTGATCTGCGGCGGCCGGCTGCTGCTCGGCGTGGGCGCCGGCTCGACGAAGGCCGACTTCGACGCGGTCGGCGTGGACTTCGAAACGCGCATGCAGCAGTTCGAGGAGGCGCTGGCGGTGATGCGCCGGCTCTGGCGTGGCGAAAAGGTCGGCGCGGCGCAGCTCGACCCGTGGCCGGCGGCGCTCGGCGGGCCCAAGCTCCTCATCGGCTCGTGGGCGGGCAGCCGCTGGATCCCGCGCGCGGCCAAGGACTTCGACGGCTGGATCGGCTCGGGCGCCCGCAGCAGCGTCACGGCGCTGCGCGACGGGATCAAGCGCTTCCGCGAGGCCGGCGGCACGCGCGCGATCGCCACCAACATCCCGGTCGACCTCGAGGCGCCGGCCGCGCCGATGCCGGATGAGGGACAGTTTCACCTCCGTTGCGACCCGAAGACCGCCGCCGAGCGCCTTCGAATGCTGGCCGACCTCGGCTTCGACGACGCGGTGCTCGTCACGCGCCGCCACGGCGACGCCGATCTCGCCGCGCTCCGCGCACTCTTGAAGTGACGATTCGACGCGGCGGGCGACACGCTGACACGCGTGCCGGCGCCGAGACCTCGCGATGGCGGCGTTTCACGGCGTTTCCTACCCGCGGCCGGCGTGGCACTTTTTCTGCACGACGCGGCGCCCCGGGAGGACCGCACTCATGAACCGCACGTGCACGCTCGTCGTCGCCTTCGCGCTGGCCGTCGTCGCGCTGTCCGCGGGCATCGCCGCCGCGGGCGACGTGAACGTCAACATCGGTTGGCCACCGCCGCTCATCATCGAGAAGCCGCGGGTGGTCATGGTGCCGGAGACGCAGGTCTACCGGGCGCCCAACCTCGAGTTCAACGTCTTCATGTTCGGCGGCAAGTACTACAGCCTGCACAACGACCGGTGGTTCATGACGGTCAGAGCGGGCGCGCCATGGACGCCCGTCGTTGTCGAGAGGATCCCCGTCGAGGTCCGCGCGGTGCCGGTGAAGTACTACAAGATCAAGCCGGATCACGCGAAGAAGATGAAGCACAAGGACAAGGACAAGTACGACGACGAGGACGATGGCTCCGGCCGCGGCAAGGGCCACGACAAGGGCTGTCCTCCCGGTCTCGCCAAGCAGGGCCGCTGCTAGAGCGCGTCCGCGATCGCCTTCCCGAGATCGGCGGTCTTGTCCTTGCCTCCGAGGTCAGGCGTCCGCGGGGCGCCTGACTTCGGATCCAGTACGGTCTCGATCGCGCGCACGACGGCCGCGCCCGCCTCCGGGTGGCCGAGGTGCTCGAGCATCATCGCCGCCGCCCAGATCTGACCGATCGGATTCGCGATGCCCTTGCCGTAGATGTCCGGCGCCGAGCCGTGCACCGGCTCGAACAGCGACGGAAACACGCGCTCGGGATTGATGTTGCCCGACGGCGCGATGGCGATCGTCCCCGTGCAGGCGGGGCCGAGGTCGGAGAGGATGTCGCCGAACAGGTTGGAGGCGACGACGACGTCGAACCAGTCCGGGTGCTGCACGAAGTGCGCGGTGAGGATGTCGATGTGGAACTTGTCCCACTTCACGTCCGGATAGGCCTTCGCCATCGCCTCCACCCGCTCGTCCCAGTACGGCATCGTGATCGAGATGCCGTTGGACTTCGTGGCCGAGGTCAGGTGCCGTTTGGGACGCTTCTTCGCGAGGTCGAAGGCGAATTTCAAAATCCGGTCGACGCCCTTGCGCGAGAAGCACGACTGCTGGAAGACGACCTCGCGGTCGGTGCCCTCGTACATGCGGCCACCGACGCTGGAGTACTCGCCCTCGGTGTTCTCGCGCACGACGAAGAAGTCGATGTCGCCCGGTTTGCGGTCGACGAGCGGCGAGCGCACGCCGGGCATGAGCCGGCACGGGCGCAGGTTCACGTACTGATCGAAGTCACGCCGGAACTTGATCAGCGAGCCCCACAGCGAGACATGGTCGGGCACCTTCGCGGGCCAGCCGACGGCGCCGAAGAAGATCGCGTCGTGCTTGCCGATCTGCTCTTTCCAGTTCTCCGGCATCATCGTGCCGTGCTTCAGGTAGTAATCGCACGACCAGTCGAAGTGATCGAGCTGCAGCTCGACCTTGAACCGGCGCGCCGCCGCGTCGAGCACGCGCAGCCCCTCGGGCACGACCTCCTTGCCGATGCCGTCGCCGGGGATCACCGCGATCTTGTGCTTTGCCAACTCACCCTCCCTGGCGGCGTCTCGACCCGCGTCGAGCCATCGCCCTGATAGACGTAGCGGAACGTCAGGCACCCCGGCTGGGCGCCCGGACAGTAGTATCCGACGATTTCCAGCTTGGCGTAACGTCCCTCCGCCGTGCGCACCGCCCACACGTGCGCCTTGGGGCTGAGCACGTGCGAGAAGAAGCCGTAGCGATACCACGACGCGATCGCGGCGTTGCGCGGCTCGGCGCGGCCCTCGTTGGCCAGATAGCCGTCGGCCGGCACCGCGCGCACGTCGTCGAAGCGCGTCTCGCCGAGATCGCGGATCCCGGCGCCGAGGCCGGCGACGATCGAGTAGCGGCGGAAGGCCAGGTCACCCTGTCCGGCATCGATCACCGAGCCCAGCCGGAACGAGAACGCCTGCCACGCCTCCGGCGCGGTGGCGTCCACCGTATAGAGGATCGGGCCGACGAGCGCGGCGCCGGCCTCACGCGGTGTGGGCGGCGTGGGCGCGTAGGTCGGCACGCTCGGCTGGCGCAGTGTGAGCGCCACGAACGTCACCGTGGCGACGACAATGGCGGTGATGGCCAGCGCCGGAACGAGCCACTTCATGCGCGAGATGCTAGCATCGGGCGCGACCCATGGTCCGTGATCGCTGGTCTCTGCTCGTCGTGCTCACGTGTTCCTACGGTCTCGGCGCCTTCGGCATGCTCGGCGTCTCGCCGCTGTCCCCCGCGCTCATGCAGGGCTTCGGGCTGAGCCGCCTCG
>Ga0209689_1003583_pt1 | contig 11425 bp, 3 predicted proteins | sample GraSoiAngelo_149_FD_187119 | JGI IMG/M metagenome (GOLD analysis project Ga0209689, IMG submission 187119) | Grasslands soil microbial communities from the Angelo Coastal Reserve, California, USA - 14_1009_09_30cm (SPAdes) (version 2) | ecosystem: Environmental > Terrestrial > Soil > Grasslands ...
CACCTCTGCGGGCGCGCGGGCACCCAAGGGCGAGGCCAACGCTGTACGCCGATCGCTAGAAGTCGTAGTTGATCATCGCGAAGTACTCCCGCGATCGGGCGTATGCAACTTCGGCGTATCCGCTTCCCGTCGAGAGGGAAGAATTCCCGGCGATCCGATAGATCTTATCCGTTGCATTGTTGACGCCGGCGGTCAGCCGCCATGGCCCGGCATCTGGAGCGATCGCGACCGAAGCGTTGAGCACTGTATAGCCGCCCAGCTGTGCGATCTCGGGTGTGTTCGTGGCATCGAAGAGCGTCTGGCTCTGATACGAGGCATCAACGCGGGGCGTGATGCGCAGACTGAGCGCATCCGCGGTGTAGGCAACGCCAAGATGTCCCTGCCATCGCGGCGCGAACGGTAGCGCGTTTCCCACCCTCAGATTCGGAGGAATCACGGCAAGCGGGGAAATGTCCAGCCGCTCGATACTGCTCCTGAGGTGCGCGAGACTTGCCTCGAAGTTCCAGTCCTTCGTGGGCGCCCAGGTGAGCTCGACCTCCGCGCCCTTGATGGTCGCCTTGCCGGCGTTTGTCAGGAACGGTGCGACGCCGTTGGGAGCCGGACCCCTGTAGGTGATCTGCATGTCGTCGTACTTGGACTCGAACAGCGCCCCGTTCAGCCGCAACGTCCTGCGGGCCAGATCGAGCTTGAATCCAACCTCGACCGCCTTCGCCTTCTCGGGTTTAAACTCCTGCAGCGCCGCCTGCTGCGCGGGGGTGAGAACGGAGTTGAAGTGGCTGTTCCAGCCGCCGCCCTTGAAGCCTTCGCTGTAACTCACGTACGTCATGGCCTGCTCGACCCACCGATAGCTGATCGAGGCGGAAGGAGTGAAGGAGCTGAACTTGTCCCGATACCACCGCATCGGCACCTGCTTGACCGTGGGCGCCGAGTATAGGAACTGGTCGGGGAATGAGCCTTTGCGGTCCTCGGTGTAACGGCCGCCGGCGGTGACGCCGAGCTTCTCGTTGAAGTTGTAGGTCCATTGCGTGAAGAGCGCCCAGCTCGAATTGTCAACGTCGTTGTTGTCGCTGTCGCGGTCAATGCCGGGTGGCGGATGCAGCTCCACGGTCACGATATCGTGCGATTTCTGCTGGAAGTAGTACGCCCCAACGACACCGGTGACCGGCTTTCGCAGGTACGTGAGCTGCAGCTCCTGGCTGGATTGCCAGCCCTTCACGTTATAGAAGGTGTTGAGGATCGTGAGCGGGGTATTGTCCGCGTCACGATTGCCCAGCCAGCTCAGTCGCCGGTATGCCGTGATGAACTTGAGCGCCGTGAAGTCGGTGAAGTCGTAGCCGACGTTGAGTGATGAGCCCCAGCCCTCGAGCCGGCTGGTCAGCGGTGTCGTGCCATTGTTGTGAAATGGGCCGCGGTTCTGAAAGTTGTTGGCGCATCGGTCGTCCGGAATGTTTGGGACCGCTGGGAGCGTTCGGAAATTGCCGTTGAAGCCGGGACAACCGGCGGCCGCACTAGCCACGCGCGGGAACGTCGCCGCCGTATTGATGCTTGCGAACACGAGCGGGCTTCCGTGTTCGTCTGCGTGCGAATAGTCGGCCAGCCAGCGAGCTTCGAGCTTCTCGGTCGGCTTCCAGACGAATTTGCTGGTCAGCGTGTAGGTGTTGGTGTCGCCGAGATCCGTGCCGTCGGTACGAGTGACGTAGCCGTCCTGCTTGCGGCGACCCGCAGTGAAGCGAGCCTTCAAAGTGTCGGACAACGGCGCATTCAGCGCCAGAAAGCCATCGAACAGCTTGTCGGACCCGAACCCGCCACGGACTGCTCCGCCGAACTTGTCGCCCGGATCGGCCGTCGACATCAGTATCGCGCCACCGATCGTGTTACGACCAAACAGGGTGCCCTGAGGGCCGCGCAACACTTGCACATTGTTGATGTCGCGCAGGTCCATCCGGGCTCCGACGGCGGAGCCGATGTAGACATCATCGATATACAGGCCGACGCCCGGATCTACGGTCGAAGTCGGATCGGTCTGGCCGATGCCGCGGATGAAGACCTGGGACGATGCGTTGTTTCCGGCGAGCGGCGCGTTGGTTCCGAACTGCAGATTGGGAACGACCTGCGTGAGCTTGTCCGTCTGAAATACCTGGCGTTGCTCGAGTGCATCGCCGCTCATGGCCGTAATGGCGACCGGCGTGTCCTGCAGGTTCTCCCGGACCTTGCGTGCAGTGACGGTGACCTCCTCCAATACAGCCGCTTGCCTTTCTGTTTCCTGGGCCACGGCTTCCGCGCCAATCAGGGCAAGAAGTCCGCCCAGCACGAGGCCGCGGGCCGACAAGAAATTCAGTCCGGCACGCATGTGAATGCCCCCTAACCGGAAAGTTGTTCTCAAAAGACGGCGACGCCCGGACCGCAAAGCGCTACTCACGTTCGCGGGCCTCTTCACTGTCATCAGGATCGAACAATTGTTAGCCGAACGACGCCCGGCAAACTAAGTTGGCCGCATCGTCTGTGCTTCCTGTTCCCGTCCAGCGCGCCTATGCCGGGTATGGCCACAGGGGCCGGATCTGCGCAACGCGGCCTGCACTGGCTTTGGCTGCCAGGAGCGGGTGGGGTGCCTTTGCCAGCTCGACCCAGTTGACGGGCGCCTCGAACAATCCCTACGGCTGGGGTCCATCCCCACCGCCGCAGTGCACAACGCCGGGGGCCATGCGGTTGTCGCGGTCTTGCACGAGCTGATACCAAATCTGCCCTGCCGGGAAACGATCCCAGTGAATGGCCGGAGCGCCCGCCGGGATGCCGTCGTAGTCGCCGGGAAAATCCTCCGCCATTCGCTGCGCCAAAAGCGCGCTTGCCTCGTGTTCTCACCGGCCAGGGTACGTCGCCCGGACGCAGCGTGCGGCTCCGTCGTGGCTCGTGACGGTAGGTAAAGAACGCTGTATCTTCAATCGCACGGTTCAGATATTGATTATCACTGCGACTGATAGTTGGACGTGACGCGATCCTTCGACCTCAACCTCTTGCCGGTGCTGGTGACGGTCTATGAGCACGGCAGTGTCACGGCGGCAGCAGAGCATCTCGGCATGAGCCAATCCGCCATCAGCACTGCCCTCGCCAAGCTCCGACTGACGTACGGCGATCCATTGTTCCATCGCGTGGGTCACGGCATGCAGCCGACTGCACGGATGCGTGGCTTGATCGAACCCGTGCGCGAGGCTCTGTCGCGCGTCGATGGTACATTCACGTCGGAGTCCGTGTTCAATGCCAGCACCACGGCACGTACGTTCACGCTTGCGATGTCAGACCTGGGAGAAATGGTCTTCATGCCAAAGATCTTGCGGCGCATCCGACAACTCGCTCCGCGCGCCTCGGTTCGTTCGGTCGCTGCGAGCGCAACCCAGATCGAGCGAGGGCTCGAGACCGGGGAGGTCGACCTGGCGGTGGGCTACTTCCCCGACTTGCGCGAGAAGTCATTTGCGGACAAGCACCTCTTCTTTCATCACTTCGTGTGCCTATTGCGAGCGGGTCATCCGATCACCGCGAGCACGCTCTCGATGTCCCAGTTCCTGAGTGTCGAGCATGCTGTCGTGTACGGTGCGGGACGCACGTACGAAATATTCGAGCGTTACCTGAAGTCGAAGAAGATCCATAGGCGCGTCGTCTTGCGGACGCCGCACTTCATGAGCATTCCTTTCGTCATTTCGCAATCCGACCTCATCGTGACGGTGCCACATGCCGTCAGCGTGTTCGTCAAGAGCTTGCATATGAACATCCGCATCGCTCAGCCTCCGATGCGCACGCCGAAGATCGATCTCAAAATGCATTGGCATCGAAACTTCCAGCGCGATGCGAAGAACAGGTGGCTCCGCGATATCGTGTCGAGTCTGTTTACTGACGAGTCGGACGAATGGCGGATATAGAGGCTCGCCCCGCGAAGTTACACCGTGGTAGTTGCTTTCCGTCCCGCCCGCGCTAACCCGATGCAATGTGCGGCAGCGAACAGACACGGCGCTGCCTTGCGCGCACGATGATCGGCTTATGAAAGGATACGAGTATCGGCAGTTTCTTCGAGAGTCTTGTTCGGGTACCGGGTCGACGCGGGGTTCGACTCGGGCCGGCTCCGGCTCCCCGTAACGGCGTCACAGTGCCATGTTTGCGGCGTTCGTTGGGCTTGCGGGTGCAAGCGTCGCGGCGATCGCGGGTCCCAGGACTAGTCGCAGGCTGTGGGTCTTACCGTCATCCACTAGCGGAATGCGCGTTTGGGGACAAGGCGGCAGGGTCTCGCCATCCAGCTCCGCGTGCGCTACGCCGCGGCTGACGCCCAGTGGGTTGTCGATGACGATTTGGTAGCGCGCGGAACGAAACTTGAAGACGATCTCGAATCGCGGCCATTTCTCCGGGATGCACGGCGTCAGGAGCAAGCTGGCTCCTCGCACGCGAAATCCAAGTATCCCCTCCAGGCCGGCGCGGTACATCCAGCCGGCAGAGCCCGTATACCACGTCCAACCGCCGCGCCCCACGTGCGGAGGCGAGGAATAGACGTCTGCGGCAATAACGTAGGGCTCTACCTTGTAGCGATGCACATCAGCGCGCGTGCTCGTACGGTTGATGGGATTGAGGAGTGAGAACAACTCCCAGGCGTTGTTTCCCTGACCCAGCATGGCGTAAGCGATCACCGACCACGTGGCGGCGTGTGTGTACTGACCACCGTTTTCGCGAATCCCGGGTGGATATCCTTTGATATAGCCCGGGTCGAGCGCCGTTCGATCAAATGGTGGCGCGAAGAGCAACGCCAGACCCGCGTTACGCCGAATGAGGTGACTTTCTACCGCGGTCATTGCACGCGCGGCGCGGATTGGGTCGGCAGCGCCGGAGATGACGCTCCAGGATTGCGCGATCGAGTCGATCCGACATTCCGTACTCGCCGCCGATCCGAGCGGCGTCCCGTCGTCAAAATAACCCCGCCGATACCATTCGCCATCCCAGGACTCTCGCTCGAGTGAGCTCCTGAGCGTTGCCGCATGGGTCAGCCACTGGGTCTCGCGTGTACGCTGACCGCGTGCTCTGGCCAGGGGCGCGAACGCGACGAGCGTGGCGTACAGGAACCATCCGAGCCACACGCTTTCACCCCGTCCCATTGCGCCAACCCGGTTCATGCCGTCGTTCCAGTCGCCCGTGCCGATCAGGGGCAGGCCGTGTTCCCCCACGGACAGGCTCTGCTCCAGCGCCCGCGCACAGTGCTCGAACAGCGAAGCGGTGTCATCGGAGATGACCGGCAGAAAGTAAGCGTCCTGCTCACCCGCTCGCAGTGCCTGGCCCTCCAGAAACGGCACCCTTTCATCCAGAACCGCCAAGTCACCGGTCGCCTCGAGGTAGTGAGCGGTGGCGTACGCCAGCCAGACCCGATCATCAGCAATGCGGGTGCGGACACCGGGGCCGCCGGTCGCTCCTTCCTCGCTCGGCGGCAGCCACCAATGCTGGACATCACCCTCGATGAATTGTCGGCGGGCTGCGCGCAGCAGATGCTCGCGCGTCAAAGCAGGCCGGGTCAGGGCGAGCGCCATTGCGTCCTGAAGCTGATCGCGGAAACCGTAGGCGCCGCCAGCCTGATAAAAGGCCGATCGCGCCCACATGCGGCAGACGAGTGTCTGATAGAGCATCCAGCGATTGAGGATGATGTCCAGGGAGCGGTCCGGCGTTTTCACTTGGACCATTCCGAGCAGATCGTCCCAGTACTCCACGACTGTGCGGAAGAGCGCGTCGAGATCGAGTGACCGGTAACGCACCAGCAGAGCTTGCGCCTCTGTTGCGCTCGCGGCTTGACCCAGGAAAAAAACCACTTCGGTGGTCTGGTCCGCCGCAAGGTCCACGGATGTCTGCAGCGCGCAACAAGGGTCGAGACCTGCGCCCACCCGCTTAGACAGAGGGGCTTGTCTGGTAAGCGCCGCCGGGCTGTCGAGCGTGCCGTGTCGCCCGAGAAACTCGCGACGGTCGGCGGTCCATTGTGTTTGCTTTCCGGCGAGATCCGCGAACGCCACGTACGAGCCGAACGGCGTGCTCCAGGGGTTGTGGGCGAACATCGCGTTCGTTTCGGGATCGATTGCCGTCAGAATAAACGGTGCCGAGGCAGCTCGCGAAGCTCCGAGTACCCATTCGACGTAGGCCGTGACGGAAAGTCTTCGCGACCGTTGTGAGCTATTGTGGATTTTCAGGCGCGTGACCTTGATGGGGTCGCCCATCGGGACGTACACGAGCAGCTCCAGGTCGATGCCGTGTGAGGTGTGTTCGAACCGGCTGTAGCCCTGTCCGTGGCGCGCGATATAGTGGGCACGATCATCCCGGATCGGAGCTGACGTCGGTCCCCACAGTTCACCACTGTCCCGGTCGCGCAGATACAACGCCTCACCCGGACGATCCGCGACGGGATCGTTTGACCACGGCGTCAGTTGGTTCTCCCGACTGTTGAGCGCCCACGTAAAACCGCCCCCGTCAGCTGCGACATGGAAGCCGAATCCGGGGTTGGCGACGACGTTGATCCACGGAGCGGGCGTCGTCTGTCCTGGACCCAAAAGCGTGACGTATTCCCGTCCGTCGGTTGCGAATCCTCCAAGGCCATTGAAGAATTCGAGAGCCTCTGTGACGGGAGCAGGGGTCGCCGTCCCGAGATGCGGGCCGCTGCTCCTCGAGGGCCGCGTGGCAGATGTGGCCGGTACTTGCAGACGATCGAGTTGGTCGGCGAGGTTGCCGCGGCGCGCGGCCAAAACGACACGCGCAACGGATGCGAGCCGCGCGCTGGTCTGTTCCGAGAGCAGATCCGCACGCAGCAGGAATACTGAGCCCCGTGCGTTGTCCGCGCCGACCTGTGGCTGCGACTGACTCATTCGAAATTGGGTCTCCAGCGCCGTCTGTAGGTCCTGAAGATAGGAGGTTCGTTCGTTGAGGATAACGAGATCGACGTAAAGTCGCTTCGATCGCCAATAATCGTGAGCGCGGAGTAATTGCCTCGCGATGGCGATATCCTCGACGTCAGCGATTCGCAATAACACGATCGGAAGATCGCCGGAAATGCTGTGGGTCCACAGTGCAGCGGGTCCGCCGGCTCCGCGGCGTATCCTATCGGAGGACGGCCGCATCGACGCATCGGGGTAGAGCACATAGCTTGCAAGCCGCTGAAAGAGGCTGGCCTCCGCAGCGTCGATGCCGCTGTGACGAAGTTGCACCTGCGCCTGCGTCCAAGCCAGTGTGGCCGCGCGCACGAAGGCGTTGGCTTCCTGGAGCTTGTCGACGAGACCCAGAACGCCTTCGCGGGAAGAGCCGGCACTGGTCCAGAACGCAATGCGCACGGTGGCGCCCGCCGGTACGCGCACGCGATAGCGAAGCGCAAACACCGGATCAAGCACCGCACCGAGGGTGTTGGACAAACGGCGGCTGTCCATCATGGCGCTGGGTGCGTGAATGCCGCGTCCGCGGCCCAGGAAACGGGCTCGATCCGTTTCCGCCTCGGGCTCGCCCAATGTCTCGCCTTCAACGACTGCGTGATGCGCAATCCAGACTTCAGGCTCGGCAGGCGAGCGCCGTCGCCGCGTCGCCAGGAGCGCACCCACCTTGGCCACATACTCGGTCTGCACGAAGAGCTTTGAGAATGCCGGATGTGCCGCATCAGCGGCCGGGGGCGCAAGCACGAGTTCAGAGTAGGAGGTGACTTCCAGGTCACGCATCCGGTTGCTTGCATTCACGATGGATATGCGGCGGACCTCGGCGTCATCCTCCGGCGAGACGACCACTTCCAAGACCGTGGTAATCGCCCCGTCGCGGCGGATGAATTCCGCGCGATCTTCGGTGAGGCTCACCTGGTAACTGTCGGGCTCCACGCCGCTTGGTTGATAGCCAGCGGACCACAGTGCGCCGCTTTCGATGTCACGCACAAAGAAATAGCTGCCGGCATCGTCGCAGGTGGAATCTTCACGCCAGCGTGTCACCCCAAGATCGTGCCATCGACTGTAGCCCGACCCGGCAGCCGTGAGCATCACCGAATACCGACCGTTGGAGAGTAGATGAGTTTGCGGCGTTAAGTCGTGCGGGCTTCTCAGGCGCCGCACTTGCGGGAGTTGCCCCTCGTTAATTCGCGCAGCGGTGCTGACCTCCTCGGCCCGGGGATGAGCGACCGAGACGTCACGTGGCGCGCGTTCCTGCAACAGCAATTCCGTCGCCTGAATGCGAGGCTCGGCGTGAAACCGTTCGCGCATTCTCCCGTCAAAGAGAACGTTGGCGATGGCAACCACGCTCATGCCTTGATGATGCGCCATGAATGCCCGCACGACCGCAAACCGGGATCCCTCGGGCAGACGGCTGCGGGTGTAATCGAGCGCCTCAAAGAGGCCGTAACGACCGCGCGCGCCAATGGCAATGAGTCTCGCGAAATTGAGTGCCGAGCGCTTCGGATCAACCATCGCGGCCAGGGCCGTTGCGTACGGCGCGATCACTGCATTCTCGCTCAGACCCCGTTTGAACCCCAGGCCCGGCACGCCGAAGTTCGAGTACTGGTAGGTGAGCTCGATGTCGCGCGTGTTATAGGCAGATTCCGACACGCCCCAGGGAACGCCGAGCTCTGCACCGTACTGTATTTGCCGTTGAACAATCAGACGATTGGTTTGTTCGAGAAGGCTGCCGAACGGCGCACGCATGACAAGCGAGGGCATCAGGTATTCGAACATCGATCCGGACCAGGATATCAGCGCGGCCCCATGTCCAACTGGTGTGGCCGCGCGTCCGAGCCGAAACCAGTGGCGGGCCGGTACCTGGTTCATGGCGATGGCCACGAAGCTTGCCAGACGCGCCTCGGAAGCGAGTAAGTCGTAACAGCTCGGATCGAGTGTGCCCTCGGCCGCGCGGTAACCGACCGAGAGCAGTCGACGTGCGGGATCGAGCAGAAATCCGAACTGCATCGCCTCGTACATTGCCCGCGCCGTGGATTCAAGCGTTGCCAGCCGCTGCTGCAGACTCCGGATAGCTTCAGCCGTCAGGCTCAGATCCCGCTGCCAACTCTCGATCGATCGTCGTGTTGCGTCGGCCCAAAAGAGAATCTCGCCGCCCAGCTCATCCCCCAGCTCACCGGCCAGCGCCCGCGCCATATCGGCCAGGGTCGCGGCCAGAGGGGCTGTGCGCCTCAACCACGTTGCGCAGTCAGCGCGTTCCGTCTCATCTGCAAGCGCAGCGGCGAGCACATGGAGGGCGTGTTCGAGGTGTACACAGGTCGTCGTGTTTGTGCGCAGCTCGTCAGGAAGCTCCTGAAAGGCTTCGCGCGCGAGGTGCAGGGCATCCAGGACCCCGACACAGGACAGGCGATTGACTATGGGCGCGTCAATCCACTCTCGACAGGTATTCGCTAGTGCGATCAGGTGTCCTGCAAGGTTGCCGCTGTCCACGGACGAGACGTATCGGGGATCCAGAGGGCGCAGATCGCGGGTGTCGTACCAGTTGTAAAAGTGACCGCGACACCGCTGCAGGCGGCTCATCGTCGCCAATGCTGCTTCCAGCCGATCAACAATCTCGCTGGTCCCGGCCCAGCCGAAGTCGCGGGCGCTGACCGCGGACAGGAGATAGAGGCCAAGATTGGTAGGGGAGGTTCGATGCGCCAGGACTGGTCGCGGATCTTCCTGGAAGTTATCAGGTGGCAGCATGTGATCGTCTGCCGTAACAAACGTCTCGAAGTAGCGCCACGTGCGGCGCGCGACCAGTCTCAGCATCCGGGCGTCGGCAGCGGAGATTGCCGGGCGATTCGCGACGCGCGGAGAGAGGCTGATCCATACGGCGATGGCCGGGGAAGCCATCCACAGGATGACGAATGGGATGGCCACTCCCCAGGCGTCCGGCCGGAGCCACGCCATGAGCGCAGCCGAAACTGTCGCGATGACCACGCCTCCGCGCATGCCGCGATAGGCAGTGCTCAGGTCAAGCCGGGGTCCGAGATTCGTCTGAGCCGAAGCGACCCACTGCAGCAGATTCCGCCGACTGACGAACAGACGAAACAGCGTTCGACCGATCGCGTCGAGCATGAGCCAGGCCTGATGCGCAAGAAAAGCTATCAGGAAGGCGCTCAGGGAAGCAGCCAGCCTGATGTCTTGGCGCAGCGCGCGCAGGTGGCTGCGTGTCTTGAGGCCTGCGCGACCCGGTACAATGGCGCCGAAAATTGGCAGCAGTGCCGGCACGGCAAGCGTCAATACGACAAAGGTGGTCCAGACGAGCGCGGCGTTGCGTGGCAACATCCATCCGGCCAGCAGGGCCGCGATACTCGCGGGTGCCGACAACGTACGCCGCAGATTGTCCAGCATCTTCCACAGAGCGAGCAGCGACAGGCTGCGGCGGCCGCGAATGGCGCCCGCCGCGTCGCCTCTTCCAAAGACCCACGGCAGCAGTTGCCAGTCACCCCGCGCCCAGCGGTGCTGGCGTGCCGCAGCGACGTCGTACCTCGCTGGAAATTCCTCGACTACCTCGATATCAGAAACCAGAGCTGCGCGCGCAAAGACGCCCTCGAAGAGATCATGACTGAGCAGCATGCCGTCGGATACCCGACCGGCGAGGGCCGCTTCGAAGGCATCGACATGGTAGATGCCCTTGCCAGCGTACGAGCCTTCACCGAAGAGATCCTGGTAGACATCCGACACGGCGGAAGCGTATGGATCGATGCCGCTTGCGCTCGAGAAGACGCGCTGAAAGAGTGAGCCTTCGCGACCGACTGGCAAGGACGGCGCGACCCGCGGTTGCAGCACCGCATACCCTTCGACCACCTGGCCGGTTGCAGCGTCGAACCGGGGATGATTCAGTGGGTGCGCCAGTTTGCCGACCAGGCGACGCGCCGTGTCCCGGGACAGCCTGGTGTCGGCGTCCAGGGTAATGACGTAGCGAACTCCCGACGGAACCTCAGGGGCACGCCCATTGATGCCCTGAAAGTTCGTATCGGTCGCTCCTCGCAGGAGGCGATTCAGTTCGTGTAGCTTTCCGCGTTTGCGTTCCCATCCCATCCACTGCGTCTGCACGTCGCTCCAGACCCGGCGGCGGTGGAGCAGCAGGAAGCGTTCGCCTGCTGAACCGTTGCCGTGAAGTCGATTCAGCCGTGCGATTGCCTCGCCCGCCATCGTCAGAAGCGCCTCGTCCCCGGCGGCGTTTTCCGTCGGGGCGTCTGTCCAGTCCGAGAGCAGCGCAAAATACAGTTCGCCGTCTGGCGAGGCGAGGTAGTGAATCTCGAGGCGCGCGATCTGGGCTTCCAGTGCGGCGCGAGTGGTGAGCAAAGCGGGAACGACCACCATGGTTCGCAGATGTGACGGAATGCCGTCGCGCAGCGCGAGACCGGGCAAGGTTGTTGCACCGAACGCCCGCATGACGGCGCGATTCACGAGTGCGATGGCGACATCCAGGGACGGAATCAGACCGAGGA
>Ga0209689_1003587_pt1 | contig 11421 bp, 15 predicted proteins | sample GraSoiAngelo_149_FD_187119 | JGI IMG/M metagenome (GOLD analysis project Ga0209689, IMG submission 187119) | Grasslands soil microbial communities from the Angelo Coastal Reserve, California, USA - 14_1009_09_30cm (SPAdes) (version 2) | ecosystem: Environmental > Terrestrial > Soil > Grasslands ...
GTTTTTCGGTTTCCATCCCGGATTGCTCCGGACCTTCCACCTACTCGACGTTCGGTATCCTCAGGTTTACCGTACTCAGCCGCTTGGGGCGTCGCGAAAATTAACAGGAGCCTAAGGGCACGTCAACAGCAAAGAAAATCGTATCGCCAGGCAAATGTTGGTGGCTTGACACAGACACCTGAGACTCGTTAGAGGAGCCAGTTAAGAAATGGGCGAAGTTGTCATCGTCGAGGCAGTCCGCACACCGATCGGTCGACGCAACGGAAAGTTGAAAGACGTGCATCCTGTCGTGCTCGGCTCACTGGTGCTCAAGGAAGTCGTCCGCCGTGCGGGCATCGAGCCCGGCCAGGTGGACGACGTGGTCTTCGGTTGCGTGAGCCAGGTCGGCGAACAGAGCCTCAACATCGGACGCAACGCGTGGTTGACCGCCGGCTTCCCAGTCACGACCCCGGCGACCACGGTCGATCGCCAGTGCGGCTCGAGCCAGCAAGCGCTCCACTTCGCCGCCAACCTCATCCAGTCCGGTGTCTGCGACATCACGATCGCCGGGGGCGTGGAATCGATGAGCCGCGTGCCGATGGGCTCGAACGCCGTCTCGCCGGGTGTTCCGTTTCCGCCAGAGCTCATGGAGCTCTACGACCTGGTGCCGCAGGGAATATCGGCCGAGCTGATGGCGCGCAAGTACGGCATCTCACGCAAGGCGATGGACGAGTTCAGCGTGGAGAGCCACCACCGCGCGGCCGCGGCGACGGAGAAGGGTTACTTCACGTCGCAGCTGCTCTCCGTGGACATTTCCAACGGCCAGCCGGAGATGTTTGTCAAAGACGAGGGGATCCGCGCCAACGCGAACTACGAGGCGACATCCGCCCTGCAGCCGGCGTTCAACCCGGAGCACTCGATCACGGCCGGCAACTCGAGCCAGATCTCCGACGGCGCAGCCGCCGTCCTGCTCATGTCGCTGGAGAAGGCAAAGCAGCTCGGCATCAAGCCACGAGCTCGCATTCGCGCCCAGGCGGTTGTCGGGACCGACCCGGTCCTGATGCTCGAAGGGCCGATACCGGGCACCGCGGCCGTGCTGAAGAAGGCCGGCCTCGAGCTGCACAGCATCGACCTGTTCGAGGTCAACGAGGCATTCGCCTCAGTCGTGCTCGCGTGGCAGAAGGAAACGGGGGCCGACTTGAAGAAGACGAACGTCAATGGCGGGGCGATCGCCGTCGGTCATCCACTCGGCGCATCCGGCGCGATCCTGATGAACCGGCTTCTCTACGAGCTGGAGCGGCGCGACCTTCGGTACGGTCTCGAGACGATGTGCTGCGGCGGCGGTCTCGGCACCGCGACGATCATCGACCGCGAAGTTGAGTAGCACCTTCCGGCCACTGGCGGGCTTGCGGCCGCACCAGCTGCGCGAGGGAGTGCTGGCGCGGGCGATCAAGGGCGAGCGGATGACGCTGGCGGTGGTCGACCTGGAGCCGCATTCCACGGTGCCCGAGCACTCGCACGAGAACGAGCAGCTCGGCTTCATCCTGCAGGGGTCGATGACCTTCACGGTCGGCGGTGACAAGCAAGAGCTGCGCGCCGGCGACACCTACGTGATCCCCAGCAACGTGCCCCACGACGCGGCCGCGGGACCTGACGGCTGCACGGCGGTGGACGTCTTCGCGCCGATCCGCGCCGACTGGGAGAAGCTACCGCGGCTCGACCCGTCTCCCAGCCGCTGGCCGTAAACGTTTGGGTATCGGTCTCGACAGGTAGGGCGAGTCCACGCAGTAGCGCAGCAGCCGCTTCTCCCAGCGACCCGTTCCCTGCACGCCGATTCGCGGAGTGACGTAAACGCGGCCGCGCGGCGCCTGGTCGTCGACAACGTATAGACCCGGCGGCCGCAGCGGCACGCCGTTCAGCGCTCCGTCAATGCCCAGCGCCCGTGTCACCAGCCCCGGACCGCCGCACCGTCCGACCCCAGGCCCCGGCTCGAGGGCGCGCACCAGCACCGCCTGCGGGACGCCCTCTTCTCGGGTCACGAAGTTGAGACACCAGTGCATGCCGTAGGTGAAATACACGTAGGCATGCCCCGGGGCGCCGAACATCACCTCGGTCCGCGCGGTCCGTCGCCCGCCCTTCGAGTGCGCGGCCAGGTCGTCAGGCCCGAGGTACGCCTCGACCTCGATCAGCCGGCCCCAGAGGCGCTGCCCATCCGATTCGCGGACGAGGAGCTTGCCGAGCAGGTCGCGCGCCACGACGCGCGTGTCTCGTTCGAAGAACGATGCCTCGAGGATGGTCCCCTCAGTCGCTGGGAGTTTTGACCGGGGTTTCGCCAAGCCTCTTCTTGACCGAGTGCCGCCTGCGCTTGTCCACGTATAGCGCCTTGTCCGCTGATTGATACATCGCCTGCCAGTCCAGGCCCTGTCTCCACGCGGTGATGCCGATGCTGAACTCGACGGGGACCGGCAGCTTCGCGGTGCGGTTCAGATGGTCAAGCGCCTCCCGGACGCGAAGCCCAACCTCGCGAGCGTCACGCTCGTCGGCGTCAGGCATGGCGACGCCGAACTCGTCGCCGCCCAGCCGACCGCATGTGTCCGTGGCCCGCACAGCCCGCTGCAGCTCGGCGGCGAGGACGCGGATCGCTTCATCGCCGACGTGGTGGCCGTAGGTGTCGTTGATGTCCTTCAGGTTGTCGAGGTCGATCATCATCAGCGCCAGGCGGCGCTTGTGCCGTTCGGCCGACGCGACCGCGCGGTCGATCGCGCGCTCGAACTCGGGCCGGTTGGCCAGCCCGGTCAGGTAGTCGGTGCGGGCCTCCTTGGTGTGCTGACGCGCGCGGTCGAGAGCGACGGCGATCTGGTCCGCCACCGCGGCCACGAACTCGAGGTCGCTGGACTCAAAGGTGCGAGGCAGCCTCGTCGCCACGGTCATCGCGCCGAGCAGGACGCCCTTGGTCCGCAGCTCGGCCCGGATTGCGCTCCACTCGCCCGCGATGCGGTCCACCCGCGACTCCGCGGGCCCGGATGAGACCTCGACGACCCGCATCAAGCCGGAACGGCCCGATTCGGAGAACTCCTCCTCCTCCCCGGGCTGCATGCCGATCGTCTTGGCCAGCTTGAGGCGCGCGCCTTCTCGGATCCAGACGGCTCCCGCCTGGAGGCCGAGCACCTTGAGCGTCTCGCGCAACCCGACCTCGGCGATCTCGGACACGTCGAGCGACCGGCCGAGCGCGCTGGCGATGTGGTACAGGCCGTGCAGCTCGGTCTGGCGGGCCCGGTGCTTGCTCTCCGTGTAGTCCAGGTAGCCTCGGATGAAGCTCGAGTTCAGGTGCTCGACGACGTCGCCCAGCCGGCTTTGCGCCAGGAGCAGCACCTCGTCGGAGTACGGGTTCTCGCCGAGCTCGTCCGTGAGCCGGGCCACGACGGTGCGCCGGAACACCGCCAGCCCCTCCATCAAGGACTCCAGCGGGACTCCCTTCTCGGCGTAGCGGCGGGCGTATTCCCGGGCCTGGGTGTAGTACTCCGGCCACGGCAGCTTGGAATCGGGCCGAAGCGACCGGAAAAGAGCCTGGAGGAATGCGGTCGACATCTTTACGAGCTCGTCCTGGGAGCCGTCCTTGTAGCTCTTCAGGAGCTCAGGCTCGATCGCGGTGACCGCCTCGGCGACCACCAGGGCGCTCTGGGTGGCGTCAGCCGACAGCCGGTCCCCTACCTCCGCTAGCAGATCGCTGGCCCGCTGCGTCATATCGGCGCACTATAGAGTGACGGATGCGCCTGCGCGAACCTGCGGGCCATGCTAATCAAATGTGTAAGAGGCACTGATGGCAACAGTTACCAGGGGATCCCTAGAGAAGATTGAAGAGGTGCTGGGGGGCGACGCCCGCGACCTGCTGGAACACAAGTGCCAAACCATCCCGAAGGAACAGCTGCACCTGCCGGGCGGCGACTTCGTCGACCGCATCTGGAAGGACAGCGACCGGCCGACCCGAGTCCTGCGCAGCCTCGAGTCGCTGATCGACCACGGCCGGCTGGCCGGCACGGGCTACCTGTCGATCCTGCCCGTCGACCAGGGCATCGAGCACACCGCCGGCGCCTCGTTCGCGTCCAACCCGATCTACTTCGACGGCGCCAAGATCGTCGAGCTGGCCATCGAGGGCGGATGCAACGCTGTGGCCTCCACGTTTGGGGTGCTGGGCTCGGTCGCCCGCCGCTACGCCCACAGGATCCCGTTCATCTGCAAGATCAACCACAACGAGCTCCTGACCTACCCAAACCACTACGACCAGATCCTGTTCGGGACCGTTAAGGAAGCGTGGGAAATGGGGGCTGTCGCGGTCGGCGCCACGATCTACTTCGGCTCGCCAGAGTCGGACCGGCAGCTGCAGGAGATCGCCGTTGCCTTCCAGTCGGCGCACGAGCTGGGCATGGCGACGGTGCTGTGGTGCTACGTGCGAAACCCCGCCTTCAAGAAGGATGGCGTGAACTACGAGTCGGCCGCCGACCTGACGGGCCAGGCCAACCACCTTGGCGTTTCGATCCAGGCCGACATCATCAAGCAGAAGCTGCCGACCACCAACCGCGGTTTTGAGGTGATCGGTTTCGGCGTGACCTCACCCGCGGTCTACGACAAGCTCTCGACCGACCACCCCATAGATCTCTGCCGGTACCAGGTGATCAGCAACTACATGGGGCGAGCCGGTCTCATCAACTCGGGGGGTGAGAGCAAAGGCGCGACAGACCTGAAAGAGGCTGTCCGCACCGCCGTCATCAACAAACGTGCGGGCGGCATGGGTCTGATCAGCGGCCGGAAGTCGTTCCAGCGCCCTATGAAGGAGGGCATCGAATTACTACACGCAATCCAGGACGTCTACCTGAACCCAGCGGTAACCATCGCGTAAAGCTCGCCTTCCTGGGCAGCGGAGCGGCCTACTCGCTGGACCGTTACAACGGGGCCGTCGTGGTGGACGGCCGCGTGCTGCTCGACGGCGGCGCGCCGCTGCTGCCACACATGCATCGCATGGGGCTTGACCCCGGCGATATCGCGGTCGTCTTCATCACGCATTTTCATGGCGACCACACGCTGGGCCTGCCGCCCTTCGTCCTGCACCGCGTTTTCGTCGATCGCCGGCCCCTCACCTTCGTAGGTCCGGCAGGGATCGAGGACTACCTCGAGAAGCTGTGGGAGGTGAGCTGGGGCCCGGACTGGAAACGCGTGATGCGTCCGCAGTTCAAGGTCCGGTACCTGACCGCCAGGCCCTCGGGCAGCGCGGCGGGCGTCAAGTACGAGACGGTGAAGCTCGACCACGGCACGATGGGCAGCAACGGCTATCGCATCCATATGAACGGCAAGGTCGTGGCCTACTCGGGCGATACGGAACCGACCGCCCCGCTCGACAAGCTGGTCAACCGGGCTGACGTGGCGATCGTCGAGGCGACCGGACCTGGCGACGTCTTCAGCCACATGAGCTGGGAGAACGCCGCCAAGCTCCGCAAGCGCCATCCCTCGACGCGCTTTTTGTTCAATCACGTCTATTCGGGCAGCACGACCGGTGCGGTCAAAGACATGCAGGTGATCGAGGTCTGAAGACCGGCAACAACGCCCCGACGCTCGTCGGCGCGGTCGCGGGCGGCATTGCGGGCGCGGTTATCTTCGGAGCGATGGTGGCCCTGGGAAGCTTGCTTTCGAGCCGGGTCGGCAACCCGATCCCGATCATCGTCCTGGCCATCGCCGGCGCCTACGGAGGCTGGTTGTTGGGGGTCATCGTATTCGGAGCGGTTCGCGGCGGCGCCGGCGGTGAAGAAGGCAGGTGAGCCCCGATTTCGTGTCCACGCGACCGCTGCTCGACAAGCTGGGCGTGAAGGCCGGTTCGAAAGTCGCCGTCCTGGACCTCGACGATCCTTCTTTCCTGAAGCTCCTCCGCGGGCGAACATCCGACATCGTCTTCGGGAAGCCGCCAACTCCCTGCGACATCGTCTTCGTGGGCGCCAGCCAGCCGAGCGACCTCGAGCATCTCCGCGAGGTCAAGAGCTGGATCGAGCCCAACGGCGCGATCTGGGTCATCAGGCCGAAGGGCGGCCGCAGCGCGTTGCGGGACACTGACCTGATCGCCGCAGGCCTCGCCGCGGGCCTGGTCGACAACAAGATCGCGAGCTTTTCAGACACCCACGGCGCCATGCGATTCGTGTTCCGCCTGCGCGACCGGCCCAAATGACGCTCCACATCAGGCCAGGCGAGCTGCAAGACGTCCCCTTGATCGCTGAGCTGATCCGCGGCCTGGCGCGCTACGAGAAGCTCGAGCAGGAGGTCGTCATGACCGAGGAAAAGCTCACCGCGACGCTGTTCGGCGAGCGCCGCTACGCCGAGACGTTGATCGCCGAGGAGGGCGGCGAGCCCGTGGGCTTCGCGCTGTTCTTTCACAACTTCTCGACGTTTCTGGCGCAGCCCGGCATCTACCTCGAGGACCTGTTCGTCGTGCCCGAGCAGCGTGGTCGCGGAGTCGGCCGGGCGCTGCTCGAGCGCCTGGCCGAGGTCGCTGTCGATCGCGGCTGCGGCCGGCTCGAGTGGGCGGTGCTCGATTGGAACGTCGATGCCATCAAGTTCTACGAGCGCCTCGGCGCAAAGCCCAACTCCGAATGGACGGTGTACCGACTCACAGGCCGGCCGCTCCGCGCGCTTGCCGGACAATAAGAAGCGCCGATGGAAGTTCTCCGCCCGAAAGAGCTCGACATGCACCCCGGCGACGAGATCGTGACGTGGGCGCGGGAGCAGCTTTCGATCGCCGGCTCGATCCTCGACAACCCTGGGGGCGGCCTCCTCTTCGCGACGCAGACGATCGGCCAGGTCGGGGCCGCGTTGCAGGAGCGCGACAACGCACGATGGCGGGAGGTCATCCAAGCCCTCGAGCGGGCGGAGGATGCGGCGGTCCGCCGGGAGTTCACCACCTCGCGGCGGCTCATCGACGAGGCGGGCGCCAGGCTCCGCTAGTCCGCCGCCGCCGCCTCCAGCGTCGCTTCGAAACCAGCGGCCCCGTCGTGGCCCGCGAAAGGACCGATCGCCGGCAGCGTCACGCCGCTTTCTCGGTAGCGGTTGAGGACTTCATGAATCTGGGGTTGATCGCCGATGGCCGCCAGCTGGTCGATCATGGCCTCGCTGACCTGACCCGACGCAAGCTCCTCCTTGAACTCGCTCGCGTCCATCACCTTCCGGTAGTAAGGCAGCGATGCGTATCGCTCGACGGTTTTGCGGTAGACGTCGTGGGCGGTCTTTCGGTCTGAGGTGAGGCTCGCATCGACGGCGGCGACGATCTCGAAGCCTTCCATCGATTTGCCCGCCTTCTCGCGGCCGGCGCTGATCGCCGGAACCACCCGCTCGCGGATGTAGGCCGGCGCGCACATATAGAGGACGACCCCGTCCGCCAGCTCACCGGCAAGCTCGAGCATCCGCGGATTCAACGCCGAGATGAAGATGGGCAGGTCTGGCCGTCGCGGGGCCGAGTACGTCCACCGTGCGGTGAAGAATCGACCTTCGAACGCGCAGCCGCCGTCGCGCAGGCTGGTGCGCACGATCGTGAGGTACTCGCGCATGGCGTCGACCGGGCTCTCGAGGCGCATCCCCCACATGCCTTCGACGGTGACCTTGTGGCTGACCCCTATGCCAAGGATGAAACGACCTCCGGACAGCTCGTCCAGCGTCGCGGCCATCTGCACCATGGCCGTGGGATGCCGCGTGTACATCGGCAGCACGCCGGTGCCCAGCTTGACTCGCTGGGTCGCGCCGGCGTAGGCCGCGAGCACGAGGGAGGCATCCCGCGCGTTGGGCAGCTGGATCGTCCACAGCGACTCGTAGCCGTGCTTCTCGACGAGCTTGGCGCGCTCGACCGATTCAACCAGTGACCTGCCGGCTGGATTGAACGCGGCGAGTCTGGCCATTCCCTGACAATCTAGCGAGTGAGTCTGTGGCAGGCGCTGTTCATGGGCCTGCTGCAGGGCGCGAGCGAGCTCTTCCCCGTCTCGTCGCTTGGCCACGCCGTCCTCGTGCCGAGCCTGCTGCGCTGGACGTTCAAGCAATCGGACCCGTCATTCGTGCCCTTTCTCGTCCTGCTGCACCTGGGCACCGCGACCGCCCTCCTCGTCATCTATCGAGACGAGTGGGTCGCGATCATCCGCGGATTCTTCACCGCCGCCGTTCGCGGCGAGATGCGTACCGAGCCCGAGCGCCTCGCCATGCTCCTTCTCGTCGGGACGATCCCGGCCGCGACGCTCGGAGTGTTTCTCGAAAGTCGAATCAAGGCTCTCTTCACAAGTCCGTATGAAGCCGCGGCTTTCCTGGTCGTCAACGGCGTGCTGATGCTGGGGTTCGAGCAGCTGCGCCGGCGGACTGAGCGGCGGACCGCGGTTGCGGCCGCGTCACGCGATGAGCAGGAGGCGCACTTTGCGCAGGCGGAGCGGATCAGCTTCCGCGCCGCCGCGCTGGTGGGCGCCTGCCAGGCGCTCGCCTTCTTTCCCGGGATCTCCAGGTCGGGCATCACCATCGGCGGCGGGTTGATCGCGGGACTGCGGCATCAAGAGGCCGCGCGCTTCTCTTTTCTTCTCGCGACTCCCGTGATCCTCGGCGCCGGGATCGTCGAGGTGCCCCAGCTGTTCACGAATGGAGTTCCGCTGGGTGAATACCTCGCCGCGGCCGTGCTCTCGGGTGTGGCGGCTTACGCGAGCGCTCGCTTTCTGCTGCGCTACTTCCGCTCGGGTCGCCTCGACCCGTACGGCTGGTACTGCATCGCCGCCGGGCTCGTCAGCCTTGCTTTGTTACGCTTCAGCCTGTGATGAGAAGCAGTTCGATGGCGGTTGCTTTGGGGGTGCTCGGAGTCGTTTTCATCATCCTTGCCGTCCTCTACGCGCTGGGGGTTCTCCAGATTTTCACGTCGACGACGTCTGGGCCGCACTACAAGCACGCGATCCTGCTCGCGGTGCTTGCGGTGGCGAGCTTCGTGGCCGCCAGCTTCGCTCGACCCAAGACGGCCTGAGCCGACCGGCCTGAGCCGGGGTTAGCCCGCCGGGACTCGCTCCGGGACCAAACGGCCGCCGAGGTCGCGCTCGCCGGCCCTTACGTCCTCGTGGTAGACCGCGTCCGCGTTCACCTTCCACGGGTCAAGCAGTGAGCCGGTAGCGATGTTTCGCGCGACCAGAAGGGCGGTCATCATCGAGTGGTCCTGGTTGTTGTACTTGTGCATGCCGTTGCGTCCGGCCAGGTGCAGGTTCGGGAGCGCGGCCGCGAGGTAATCGCGGACGACCGCGACGTTGTCCTGGTAGCGGTCGTCGTAAACGGGATATGCCTTCTGCTGCCGCACCACCACGCCGTCGAAGACTTCGCCCGGAGAGCACATGCCCAGCCGGCCGAGCTCCTGGGTGGCCAGGGCGATGAGCTCCTTGTCCGGCATCGTCCACAGGCCGTCGCCCTCGAAGCAGAAGTACTCGAGGCCGAGGCAGGTCTTGGCTGGATCGGGCACCATGTCCGGACTCCAGTTCTTGAAGTTCTGGATGCGCCCGACCCGGACGCCCGGGTCGTGGATGTAGATCCAGTTGTCCGGAAAGACGTTGGCCCGGTCGATCATCAGGGCGACGCTGATGAAATCGCGATAGCTGAGGCTGTCCGCCGCCTTGCGCACCTTTTCGGGCGCGGGCGGGTCGAGCCTGGCCACCAGCTCGCGAATGGGAATGCTGGAGATGAAGTGCGTGCCTTCGTGCGTCTCGGTGCGGCCGTCCGCGGTCTGCGTCGTCACCGCGCGGACCCGATTGTTCTGGTGACTGATCCTGGCGACCGACCTGCCCAGCAGGACCGGGTGTCCTTTCGAGTCGCTGATCTCGGCCACCCGCTCCCACATCTGTCCCGGCCCAAGCCGGGGGTAGCGGAACTTGTCGATGAGAGTGGTGACGATGGCACCACGCCGGGTTGGCTTGCGACCGGGGAACAACGCGCTTCGCAGGACGACCCATAGGTCGAGGCTCTTGATCCGCTGCGCCGCCCAATCCGCCGACAGCTCCTTGGTGCTGATACCCCAGACCTTCTCTGTGTAAGTCTTGAAGAAGATGTTGAAGAGGCGCCACCCGAACTGGTTGCGGACCCAGTCCTCGAGCGTCTTTGGATTTTTGACCGGCTGGAGTCGGGCGCGGGCGTAGCTCGCCATGCACAGCACCGCCTCCAGCGGACCTAGATTCCAGAGCGCGTTCGCGGCCTTGATCGGATAGGCGAAGAACCGGCCACGGTAGTAGATGCGCGACAGACGGCCTCGGTTCAGCAGCTCGGGGCCGAGGATCTCGCTCCAGAGGCTCTCGACCTCGTCGTTCTTGGAAAAGAAGCGGTGCCCCCCGATATCGAACCGGTATCCGTTGTGTTCGACCGTCCTCGCCAGGCCGCCGACCTGCTTCGGATCCTTCTCCACGACCGTGACGGCCACCTCGCGCTTCAGCAGCTCATAGGCCGCGGTCAGCCCGGCGGGCCCCGCCCCCATCACGATGACGTGCTTGCGTTCGCCTTCGGCGATCAAAGTGGGCACAAGTATCAACGGGAGTAACTAGTTGAGCGGTCCCTTACTGCGAACTTCGTCCACTTTTACGATGGCGTCCCGAAGCCCCTTGATCCAGTCGGCCTGGTGCATGCCGACCAGGCGCACGCACCAGGCCAGCGCCTCGCTGCGGCTTCGCGCCACGCCGCCGGCGACCAGGGTGTCCAGGATCGAGCGCTCGCCCATCCGGAGCCGGGTCATGACCGGCACGCTCAGGGTGGTGAAGACCTTCACCTCGTCGCCGCAGCGGGCGCCCCAGGCCACCTTGCGCCGAAAGTGCCGCTCCGCCTCACGGGCGATTCGAATTCGATCCTCCCGCGTTTCCTCCCGGAATCGCTCGATCCGGGCCGAGCGGGCGGCCGACCGAGCGTCGGCGGACGTAGCGCCGGCGAGCTCCACGTCAGGCAGCTCGCCGACGACGAGGATCTCCTCCCCGTCGGCGCTGACCTCGGGCGGACCGACAAACCAGCCGGCGGGTACCCGGGAAGCGAACCAGGCGCGTACATCCTCGGCCATCGATTACAAGATTACGGTGCGGGGCCCCGCCCGGCCTGGTCTTCAGGCTGCCGCCTCCTGGGGTCTCGCCCCCAACGGCTTCAGGCTGTCCACCACGACTTCGGTCCGGTAGCGCTTCTGGCCGGCCGTGTCCTCCCAGGTGTTGGTCTGCAGCCGGCCGTCCACGTAAACGAGCCGGCCCTTGTGCAGGTACTGGCCGACGAATTCCGCAGTCTTACCGAAAGCGACCAGGTGGTGGAACTCCGTCTGCTCGCGGGCGTTGCCGGTCTCGTCCTTGCCCATGTACGTGTTCGTGGCGAGCCGAATCTTGGCGACGTAGGTCCCCTTGGGGGTCGCCTTGACCTCGGGGTCCGCTGTCAGGTTGCCGA
>Ga0209689_1003589_pt1 | contig 11420 bp, 12 predicted proteins | sample GraSoiAngelo_149_FD_187119 | JGI IMG/M metagenome (GOLD analysis project Ga0209689, IMG submission 187119) | Grasslands soil microbial communities from the Angelo Coastal Reserve, California, USA - 14_1009_09_30cm (SPAdes) (version 2) | ecosystem: Environmental > Terrestrial > Soil > Grasslands ...
AAAACTGTTATAGGTGCAAGCCTATCCAGGGTTCAAATCCCTGCCCCTCCGCCAAATCCGGCTCGATCCCACTCCGCACCTTTGGCGCCAGCGGGGTGTTTCGACCTGCGGAATTCCGAACCTTTGGTGCCAGCGGTGCGCTACGACGATGAAGGGAACTGCGCGGTAACTCCTTTCCTCAAGTTGGCGAAATCTCTTTGGCCCCAAATTGAGCTTCCAACCAGGGTGATGAGAAAGCCCGCCACACCCGCCGCGACGACAAGCGGCTGAGGGAACCCCAACGCTACTGCTGCGACTGCCACCCAGGCACCCGCCACGACGGCGACGATGATCGCGAGCATCCCGGGGAGGGTTGTGAAGGCATGTCCGATATCGTCCAGCACGCGCCGGCCAGGTACCTCTTTGGCCAGGCCCAGGGTCGTCAAGATGCCGAGCACGTCGTCGTGCCCCGACGTGATGAAGTACCGCGCCAGCTCTGGGCGTAGCTCGAGGTACGCGTGGCGAATACGGTTCATCCCGGTCACCCAGAGGAAGTCTTCGTAGTTGAGCTGTGAGATCCGAGCAATGGTCGCGATGCCGACGAAGAAAGTGATCGCCAGGAGCAACATGGCGGCGACGATGAAGGTCTCGAAACGACCCGCTTGCGCGATCAGGGCCAGCGCGATGACCGCCCCTGACAGGACAGAAAAAAACATGTTCGCGCGGCCGAAGAACTCCGTGTATCCCAGCGACCGAGTCGCAAGTAAGCTCCAGTGCTCGGTCGACAAGATCTGCATGCTGACGCCTTCGGAAGAGACCGATCCGGGGCCTCCAGCCGGCCGCTCAGCTCCGCGCGACTGTTCTACGCCCATTGCATGCCTCCAACTTCAAGAACCTGACGGCGCAAATTTGGTCGTAATCATCCTGGCCCTCCGCCATATGATCCTGGGCATGGACGCGGCGGTCACCGCCCTTCTCATCGTGTTCGACGCGATCGCGGTTCTGATCATCGTCCTCGGCGTGTTCATGGTGGTCACCGGCAAAGATGTCGTGCCGAACTTCCTCCGGTCCCGGTTGAGGCGCGTTGCCGCCACTCCGCGCGATCAAAGGGTGGTCGGAGCAGCCGCGATCATCGGCGCAGTTGCGATCTTTTCGCTTTCTTTGGCCACAGCGACCAGGTCGCCTTTCTGGGATTTGGCGGCATTTGCTTGCTTGGCTGCCGCAGTTGTGCTGAACCTGCTCGCTCGACGAGTCGATCGCCGCGACAACAGGGTCTCGTCAGGCTGGGAAGACCTCACGCGAGGGTTGCGGTGAACGTCTGGCCTTGAGTGGCTGGAGCGTCGTCCGCTGGACGGGCATGCTTGGGCTCGCTGCGGTCGCCGTGCAACTGGTTGCGGTCGTCGTCGGCTCCGCTGCCGGGGCTGCTCCGAGCGTCGATGATGCGACCAAGCTCTCGGCGTTTGCGAAGAACTCGCACATAGCCCTGACGACGGTGCTGATTCTCTTCTTGATCGGTTTCTCCCTCTTCATCGGCTTCATCGCCGGCCTGAGAGCGATCGCCGTCGGAGCGGCGGCTGAGTACGAGTGGCTGGCGACCACCACATTTGGGGCCGGCATCGTGATCACCGTGATCGGATTCGTCCAACCCGGACTCGGTATCGCCGCCATCGCCATCGCCCAAAGCAGCCACGCCGACGCGGCTCAGGTCCGCCTCTTGTTCGAGACCGAACGCGTGCTTGGCGGTGCGCCCTGGCTGGTCCCCGCCGCGTTCTTCCTCGGAGCGGCAGGCTCCCTGGGCGCGGCGACGAAAATCCTCCCCCGCTGGCTGGCGCTGGTCGGTTGGATTGGTTCGGTCCTCGTCCTCGTCGCCGCCCTTTCCGCTTACGGGACCAGCGACCCGGCGGAATTCTGGTCGGCCAACGGCATCGCCACCAACGCGGCCTTCCTGCCCTTCTGGGTGTGGACGTTGGGGGCATCAGTCGTTTTCGTGCGGCAAAAGGGCACTCGGCTCTTCGCCTAGGACTGCGAAGAAGTTACGTGATTGTTGTTGATTTGTCTGGGTGCGATGTCCAACTATCGACCGGTGGGGGCTGCGGATCTGGACCACGATCGAGAGAGCTATGACGGTCGCGTGCTGGAGACGTTTGTCGATATCGCAGGCCGGCTGATGAGCATCCCGGTTCAGCACAAGAAGAGACTCGCCGTCCTGCGCTGGCTTGTCGAAGATTTTCAGCCGGGCCGGCTGTATCCGGAGGAGGAGGTGAACCGGATCATCTCGCGACGGCATCCGGATTTCGCCGCGCTCCGTCGCTACCTGGTCGATGACGAGCTCATGCAGCGCCGACGCGGCGTGTACTGGCGGACCGGGAGCGTGGCAAACGTCGGTTTCGATCCGCCGGCGTGGCCGGATCAGTGAGCGTTTGACTCGGGTTTATCGCGTTCTCGGAATCGCTGCGCCTCCGATTGCGGTGGTGATGGTATTCGTCGCAGGAGCGCTGTCGCCGGGCTACGACGCTGTTTCGCGCACAGTGAGCAGGCTCGCCGTTCCAGGGATGCCTGCCGCCACCATGATCGATGCGGCGATCGGGCTGATCGCGCTCGCGTGTTTTGGCCTCGCACTGGCCCTGGCACGTGGCTCGTCGATTGGGCGGATGGCCCTTGCGGTTTCTGGAGGCGCGTTCCTCGCGGCAGCCTTCGTGCATTTGGATCCCGCGTCAGCCGGCGCGACAGCCATGCACCGACTCGCCTCGGCGCTCGCCGTTGTCGGTTTGACGGTTGCTCCGCTCGCCCTCGCGCGCGCCTACGGTCCGGTGTCGTTCGCGGTCGGCGTCGCCGAGCTGGCAATGCTCGTGATCGGACTGGGGCTGCTCGCCACGTCGTTCGATGCCTGGGGAGCCTGGGAGCGGTTGCTGCTCGCGATTCCCCTGACCTGGATGGTCCTCATCGCGGTGACGATCGACTCCACGGACGAAACGATCAGCGCCAAAAGCGCGAGTCTCAGCAGAAGCGGCTCGTAGCCGCCCGTCAGCAGAGTGATCACCGCAAACGTGTAAAGGGCGCCGCCGGCGATCTTGGAAGTCAGCTGCCTGGGATCGACCACGCGTCGAAATGCGATCAGTGCGGCCGCGACCCCGCAGGCGTAGAGGGCGGCCGTGGTCGCCAGCAGCGCGCCGTTGTCGCGGACGATCTCCGGATGCAGGAGCTGGAGCCAGGCAGCCGCTGACACGAGAAGCACGATGTCCGCAATCGCATCAAGCCGCGCGCCACTTGTCGAGACCTGACCAAGGCGTCGTGCCAGATAGCCGTCCATGGCGTCAGTCACGCCCGCGGCGATCAATCCGACGCCGACGAGCCGACTCTGCCCTTGCAGTGCGACGAGCCAGATGAGCGGCACGAGCAGCAACCGCAGAAAGCTCAGATAGTCGGCCGCCGGCATCGCCGTGAGTATCGCCCTTGTTACGTCCCGGCCCGCTCGGTCGTTGTCCCTGGCATGCGAGTCTCAGCGGCTCCGATTGCAATCGCGATCAGTTGCGCGCTGGCGGTCGCGGCGATCGTTGTCGCCGCCTCGAGGCCGTCGATGCTGTTCACGGTCCCATCTGCGACGACATCCTCCACGACCATCGATCCGGCGGTCCTGACCAGCGGAGACGCGATCGTGTCCAAGAAGCCAGACCTGGCGATTGTCGGCGCGGGCATCGAATCCCAGCAAAGCACAGCAGCCGCAGCGCAGACCGACCTGGCGAGCAAAACGGCAAAGCTGGTCGGCCGGATCAAAGCGCTCGGTGTCGCGGACAAGGATCTCGGCACGACGGGTTATTGGGTCGGCCCGGTCTACAGCTCCACTGGCCAGACCATCACCGCCTACCGCGCCAGCCAGCAGCTCCAGATCAAGTGGCACAACGTCGACACGGTCGGCAAGACGCTCGACGCCATCGTCCAGGAGGGTGGAGCGACCAACATCTCGGTGAGCTTCGGCCTCGCCGACCCCAAGACGGCGCAGGCCGAAGCCAGATCCCTGGCCATCGCCGATGCTCGCTCCAAGGCACAAGCGATGGCGTCAGCGGCTGGGGTGAAGCTGGGCCAGGTGATCCGGATCAGCGATCTTTCCACTGCGAGCCGGCCGCCGACGCCTCTGAGCTTCGGCGCCGCCGCCATCCGCCAGGACACCCAGGTACCGGTCGGGCAGATGGAAGTTCAGGTCACCGTCGAGGTCGACTTCGGGATCGCCTAGATCTTCGTTTGGGCCCTGTTTTCGGGCTGGTGACTTATCGTGCGCGGGACATGATGCTCAAGATCTATCCCGACCGGACCTGGCCTGCTTTTCTGCGCGTGCTGGCCGACACGGTCGTGTTCTGCTGGACGGTCGTCTGGGCGTACCTGGGCTGGCTCATCTACCAGACGGTGATGGGCTTGGAGGTGATCGCCGACGGGATCAAGAACACGGGCATGACCTTCAACAACTGGATCGCGGCGTTTAGGGCCGGCATCCCGGGGGGGATCCCAATCCTGACCAAGTTCCTCCAGGACATGGCGGATGCGTTGCGTCACTACTCGGGCGAGCAGCTGGTGGCGGCGGGTCAGAACATCCACGAGGCGATCTTCAGGGTCGCGATCATCCTGGCGCTGCTCGTCGCGCTGCCGCCGATCCTCCTCGTTCTGTTGCCCTACAGCGGATGGAGGTGGCGCGACATGCGGGAGACCGGCGCAGCGCTGGCGTTTGTGCGCATCGCATCGATAACCGGCCGCGCCGATGCGGCCCGCGCCGTGCTCGCATACCGCGCGGTCTCGAGCTTGAGCTTTCGTCAGCTGATGAACGCCAGCCCGGATCCGGTCGGCGACCTGGCGGAGCATCGGTACGAGCGTCTGGCCGATGCGATGATCAAACGCGCCGGGCTTGACCCGTCGCGCCTGGCGCCTCCGGAGCTGCCGGAGCTGCCGCCGCACCGCGAACGCTAGCTATCGTTGTATGCCATGTGCCGAAGCATCAAAACCTTGCGCCACGCCGACATCGTCGCCACTGACGCCGAGATTCGCGAAGCCGCGCGCCAGTTCGTGCGCAAGGTGAGCGGGTTCACGAAACCGTCGAGCCGCCACGAGGCTGCCTTCGAAGAGGCGATCGATGAGATCACCGTTGCGTCCCAGCGTTTGCTGGGGAGCATTGCGGGCAACCTGGCCGGGGCCGGACACCACTCTTAACAGGCGGGGGTTGACAGGGCGGGATACGCTGGGCCCGGTAGGCCGGCGGGGGAGGGAACCGGAACCGAAGGGAGGGAACCCGCCACGGGTCTGCCTTCTTAGAGCTGGCAGCCCCGGCAGAAGTTCAGCGGCTCGCGGTTGGAGCCGATCTGGCTGATCCGGTGCCCGCATCGCGGGCAGGTCTTGCCACCTTTCATGTGCACCGCCATGAACGACCGGTCCTGCTTCGACTCCTCGTAGTTCGGGTTGGCGAGGATCGCCTCCACCGCACGTGAAAGAACGAGAGGGATCGCTCGGTACAGCGCCTCTTCGTCCTCCGGTTTGAGCGAAGCCCGCCGCCGGAGCGGCAGCAGCCGCGCCTCCCACAGGATCTCGTCCGAGTAGGCGTTGCCTATGCCGGCCAGGAACTCCTGGTTGCGAAGCAGGTCCTTGACCTCGTCGCGGAATCGCCGCAGCCGCTTTCGGAATACGTCGAGGCCCATCGAGCCGACGGAGTCGGCTTCCGGCCCCTGGAGGTCCCAGGCCGGGACCTCCCGCGAGCAATCAGTCACCCAATAGATCCTCCCCATGTCCCGAAAGTCGAGATAGCGCAGCTCCCGCTTGCCCTCGATCCGCAGCGTGAACACTTCGGTCGCGGGCACGGGAGCGTCGGCGCCGGCCATCTGAAAGCGCCCACCGAGCATGGGATTTATCACGAGCCACTTCGGCGAGCCGCCACCGCCCAGCTCGGTGGCGAACACCATGTGCTTGCCGCGCCGTGTCAGCGAGGTGACGCGACGGGCCGGGAGCTCCAGGGCGAAGTTGTCGACCGGGTACCGAAGCAGGTGTGCTTTCTTCGGGTTGACCGTCGCGGCGGTGATCAACCTGCCGTCGACGCGCGGGGCGATCCGAAGTCTCAGCGCCTCCAGCTCCGGCAGCTCTGGCATGCCGTCAAGATACGGATCAGCTCGTTTAGCCCCTCGCGGCCCGTGGAAGACCTGACTACGTGAAGCAGGAACGGTTCACGGAAAAGGCACTCGAGGCTCTGCAGCAGGCTGCGGGCCTGGCGCGGGAGACCGGCAACCAGGCGGTTGAGCCCGAGCACCTTCTGCTCGCGCTCGTGCGCGAGGACGAGGGCGTCGCCCGCACGCTTCTAGAGCGAACCGGCGCGTCCGTGCAGGCGCTGGAGCCGGCGCTCGTCTCGGCGATCGAGCGGTTTCCAAAGGTCAGCGGTGGCGGTCAGCCCTACCTCAGCGAAGCGCTCACCAAGCACCTCCAGCAGGCGGAGCGCGAGGCCGAGCGCCTGAAGGACGAGTACATCTCGACCGAACACCTCCTGCTGGCCCTCACCGACCAGGCGATCCTCAAGGATTCAGGTGCGACACACGAGGGCCTTCTCAGAGCGCTCAGGCAGGTACGGGGCAACCAGCGCGTGACCGATCCGAACCCCGAGTCGAAATACCAGGCCCTCGAGAAGTACGGCCGTGACCTGACCAAGCTGGCCAAGGAAGGCAAGCTCGACCCGGTGATCGGCCGCGACGAAGAGATCCGCCGCGTCATCCAGGTCCTCTCCCGCCGGACCAAGAACAATCCGGTGCTCATCGGTGAGCCGGGTGTCGGCAAGACCGCGATCGCGGAAGGCTTGGCCCAGCGCATCGCGCAGGGCGACGTGCCCGAAGGCTTGAAGGGCAAGCGGGTCATCGCGCTCGACCTCGGCGCGCTCGTCGCCGGCACGAAATTCCGCGGCGAATTCGAGGATCGGCTGAAGGCGGTGCTCAAGGAGATCGAGGGATCCGATGGCCAGGTCGTCCTCTTCATCGACGAGCTGCACACGCTCGTGGGTGCGGGCGCCGCCGAAGGCGCCATCGACGCCGCCAACCTGCTCAAGCCCGCACTTGCCCGCGGCGAGCTGCGCGCCATCGGCGCGACCACTCTGGACGAGTACCGCAAGCACATCGAAAAGGACGCGGCCCTGGAGCGGCGGTTCCAGCCGGTGTTCGTCGACCAGCCGTCGGTCGAGGACACGATCAGCATCCTGCGTGGACTCCGCGAGAGGTACGAGGTTCACCACGGTGTCCGGATCAAGGACACAGCCATCGTGGCAGCCGCCGTGCTCTCCAACCGCTACATCACCGACCGCTTCCTCCCCGACAAAGCCATCGACCTCATCGACGAAGCGGCGGCCCGTCTCCGCACGGAGATCGACTCCATGCCGGCGGAGCTCGACGAGCTCGAACGCCAGATCCGCCAGCTCGAGATCGAGCGGCAGGCGCTGAAGAAGGAGTCCGATCGAGCGTCGAAGGAGCGTCTGGCGGGGATCGAGAAGCAGCTCGCCGAGCTGGCCGAGCGGCGGACGGCGTTGCGGTCGCGATGGAACCAGGAGAAAGAGGTCATCGCCAAGATCAGAAGCCTCAAGGCCAAGCTCGAAGAGGTCCGGGCGGACGCGGAGCGTGCGGAGCGCGCCGCCGACTTCGCCAAGGCCGCCGAGCTGCGTTACGGCAAGGCTGTCGAGATCGAAAAGCAGCTGGCGGAAGCGAACTCGCGACTCGGCCAGCTGCAGGGGGGACACCCACTGCTCAAGGAAGAGGTGAGCGAGGAGGACATCGCGCAGATCGTCGCCAAGTGGACAGGGATCCCGGTGTCGAAGTTGATGGAGGGCGAGGTCGCCAAATTGATCCAGATGGAGTCCCGGCTGCACGAGCGGGTCATCGGGCAGGACGAAGCCGTGACCGCGGTGGCCAACGCCGTCCGAAGGTCGCGCTCAGGCCTCGCGGATCCAAACCGCCCAGTCGGCTCGTTCATCTTTCTCGGTCCGACGGGCGTCGGAAAAACCGAGCTGGCGCGGGCGCTGGCCGAGTTCCTGTTCGACGACGAGCAGGCGCTGGTGCGGCTCGACATGTCCGAGTACCAGGAGAAGCACACCGTCGCGCGCATGCTGGGCGCGCCGCCCGGCTACGTCGGATACGACGAAGGCGGCCAGCTGACCGAAGCCGTCAGGCGGCGGCCCTACTCGGTCGTGCTGTTCGACGAGATCGAGAAAGCGCACCCGGACGTTTTCAACGTCCTGCTCCAGATTCTCGACGACGGGCGGCTGACTGACGGCCAGGGCCGGACGGTCGACTTCCGCAACACCGTGCTGATCATGACCTCCAACCTCGGCGGCCAGCTGATCCAGGACATGTCAAACCGACCGTTCGACGAGGTCAGCGAAGCCGTTCTGGCTGTGCTGCGCGACCACTTCCGGCCCGAGTTCCTGAATCGTGTGGACGAGATCATCGTGTTCAAGTCGCTGACGCAGGAGCAGCTGGGCGCGATCGTCGACATCCAGCTGGCGCGACTACAGAAGCGTCTTGACGAGAGGAAGATCACGCTGGTCGTGGCGGGTTCGGCACGCAAGCTGCTCATCGAACGCGGTTGGGACCCCGTGTACGGCGCGCGTCCACTCAAGCGTGCGATTCAGCGGGTGGTCCAGGACCCGCTCGCGATGATGCTGCTCGGGGGCAAGTTCAGCGAAGGGGACGTGGTCGAGGTCGACGCCAGAGACGGGGAGCTGACTTTCGAAAAGGCAAAGGCTCCCGCCGTGGAAACGGTCGCCTAACTAGGGCAGACAGTTCCCGCCGCCGGCAGCGTCAGGTCGATGAGGTACGCGTCCTCGGCCGCGTGCGCGCAAGGGCTGGAGTCGTACGACGTGTGGCCGTTTCCGGTGCGCGTCAGCAGAATCGATCCCTCGATGAGCCGGCTGACCGCTTGCGCCTCGGCGTATGGGGTCGCCGGGTCATTCGTACCGCCGACCAGGAGGATCGGCGGCGCCCCTTTGATGGGGAGTGGACCGGTGGGGTTCTTCGGCTTCACGGGCCAATATGTGCACTGCAGGTTTGAGTACTGGCTCCACGGACCGAACAGGGGTGACGCGTTTGCAAACGACGGGCCGAGCTGGTCGTAAGCCGCGACGTCGGTCGGCACCTGGAAGTCGAGGCAGTACGTCGCCTGGTACGCGCCGTTGAAAAGGTTGGCGTAGGTGCCGTCTGCCTTGCGCTTGTTGTAGAGGTCGGCCAGCAGCAGGAGTGTCCGACCGTCGCCCGAGTCCAGCGCGGTCAGGCCCTGGTCGAGGAATCGCCACAAGCTCTGGTCGTAAAGCGTGACGAGCAATCCCGTCATGGCCAGCGACCGCGTGAGCTGCCGGCCGCCGACCTTCAGAGGTGTCGTGTCCAGGCGCGCCATCGCCGCATTGAGCTTGGAGGCGGGGTCACCGGCACGACCGTATGCGCAGCTCGTGCGGGCTTTGCAGTCGGCGAGGAAGGCCTGCAGGTTTTGCTCAAAACCCACCACCTGCGCGCGAAGGCTTTCGTTGGCGGAGATCGTTGGATCCAGAACGCCGTCCAGCGACAGGGCACGAATGCGGGTGGGGAAGAGCTTTGCATACCACTGGCCGATGAACGTCCCGTATGAGAACCCGAGGTAGGTCAGCTTGCTGTCGCCGACTGCCGCGCGGATCTGGTCCATGTCTTTCGCGGTACTTGCGGTATCCATGAAAGGTAGGAGGTCCCCGCTGCGGCGCTGGCAGCCGGCGGCGAAATCCTTGTCCGCCTGGATCGCGGCCGCCTTTTCCTGCGGATCGTCGAGCACCGTGTCGATCGAGAGGTAGTCATCCTCCTGCGGACCATCGACGCAGGTGACCGGCGTGCTGCCGGCAACGCCCCGCGGGTCCCACGTGACGAGGTCGAACCGCCGGTTGAGATTGGCGAGTGAGCTGACGTCGCTGCGCAGGAACTCGATGCCTGATTCGCCGGGACCACCGGGATTGACGAGAACAGAACCGATGCGCGTCGCCGAGCTGGTTGCGGGCTTGCGGATCAGCGCAAGGTTGATCGTGCGTCCCTCCGGATGCGAGTAATCGAGGGGGACGGCGAGGGTGCCGCACTGAAACCCTCCGCTGCAGTCGGTCCACGCGATCTTGCCTGGGTTGGGAGGGGTCGGTGTGTGCGTCGCGGTCGGCGTGTTCCTCGTACAAGTGACGAAGACGACCGTGACGAGCAGCATGACCTTTGCGACGCGACCCGTCACCTTTCGAGTGTAACGAGCGGCGCACAATACGAGCCTCGTGCAGGAATCGGCGCTCGCTCGCAAGTTGAAGCTCGAGCCTGGCGCGCGCTACCGGATCTTGAATGCACCCGCCGGCTACTTGCACAAGCCGGTCGATAGTGCTGAAGGCGCAGCTGACATAGTGCTGCTGTTCGCCTCGAACCGGGCCGAGCTGGAAACGAACGTGGCGGCCGCGCTCGAGGCGTTGAAGCCTGGCGGCTCCCTATGGATCGCATATCCGAATGAGGCGCTCGGGCGGTCAGACCTCAACCGCAACCACGGCGGGGGCGTCCTGAACAAAGCTGGCTTCATCGCCACGACGCACATCAGCCTGGACGATCAATGGGATGCAACACAGTTTCGGCCGGCGGCGGATGTGCCGCACGCTGCGATTCCAGCCGCCGACATGCTGCCTGTGGGCCGTCACGCAACACCGACATTTCGAGTCGTGCGGTCTGTCGCGCGAGCTCTCTTTCATCTGCTCTTCCGATTTGATGTAAGCGGTCGCGAGCGGATTCCCGACAGCGCATTCGTGGTCATTGCCAATCACCTCGGGTGGATGGACGCGGTCAGCCTGCTGCTGATGTTTCCGGCCGAGCCACGTATCCATTTCCTGGCCGACCCGACATCGATGATGCGCAACCGCCCGCTCTGGGCGCTTGTCCGCGCAACCGGCGGCATTGTGCCCGTCGATCGCGCGAAGCACGGCGATCGTCTCCTGTTCCGTCATGTGGAGCGGTGCCTGGCGGAGGGCGGCGCGATCGCACTGTTCCCCGAAGGCGACTTCGGTCCGAGAGAAGGAGAGCTGCTGCCATTCAAGAAGGGCTTCGCGTATTTCGCCGTCGACTCCCAGGTGGCGGTCGTGCCGGTGGGTCTGTCGGGCATGAAAGAACTGTGGCTGGGCAAGCGACTGGTGGTAAGGATCGGCGACCCGATTCCGGCGGCGGGTCAGACGGTGGAGCAGATGCTCGAGGCAGGGGAGAAGGCCGTGGCTGGGCTGGTGCCCCCGTATGTCGATCCGGGGGGATCGAAACCGCTGCGCCGCTGGCTGACGGGCCTCTTCTGAAGTGACCCGAGAGTCATCGTCAGATGGCGGGAAGGGAGGGATTCGAACCCTCGAGGGAGCTTTACACCCCCTACCCGCTTAGCAGGCGGGTGCTTTCGGCCACTCAGCCACCTCCCCG
>Ga0209689_1003594_pt1 | contig 11406 bp, 9 predicted proteins | sample GraSoiAngelo_149_FD_187119 | JGI IMG/M metagenome (GOLD analysis project Ga0209689, IMG submission 187119) | Grasslands soil microbial communities from the Angelo Coastal Reserve, California, USA - 14_1009_09_30cm (SPAdes) (version 2) | ecosystem: Environmental > Terrestrial > Soil > Grasslands ...
CGGCCCGCGTTCGTGCTCGACCCGCTCACGCTGCGCGCGGAGCAGATTCGCTGACGAAGCGCAGTTGGAACACCGCTCCCCGGGCATCGGCGCGGTTCCGCGCGGAGATGCTCCCGCCGAACCGCAGCATGGTCGCGTGACAGAGCGCGAGGCCGAGCCCGCTGCCCTTCCCGGGTGCCGCGGTGCTGAAGAAGGGCTCGAACAGCCTGGGCAGGACGGTGGAGGGGATGCCGCCGCCATCATCCTCCACCTCGACCACCACGCCGGCTCCTGCCGCGCAGGCGGAGATACGCACCCGGGATGCGCCGGCGCGGGCAGCGTTGGCCAGCAGATTGACGAAAACCTGAGCGAGATAATGCTCCTCGGCCTGCACCGCGGGCAGGCCTTGCGGCACGGCGTTCTCGAACGCTACCTGGGCGTGCTGCGGCGCGACCGAGGTCCGGGCGAAGTCCACCGCCCGCCGCAGGTCGAGGGACTGCAGCGGCGTCGGCGGACGCGCGAGATCGAGCAGGTCGCGGAGGATGCGGTCGATGCGCGACGCCTCCCGCTCGATGCGCTCCGCGTACCCGTCGACGTCCTTGCCTTGGGCGATCCGTTCGCGCATCAGCGCCGCATATCCGATCAGCGCCGAGACCGGATTCCCCACTTCGTGCGCGACTCCGGCGGCGAGCCGTCCGATGCCGGCCAGCTGCTCACTGCGTGCCAGGTCCTCGCGGGCTTCGCGCAGCTTCTGGTTGGCGGCCTCGAGCGCCTCGATCTGGGAGCGCGTGCGGCCGCGCTCTTCCCGCAGACGTTGGGCGAGCCGGTTCACCGCGGCTCCTACCCGGCCCACCGCGTCGCCGCCCTCGGGCAGCAGACCCGGTCCCTGCTGCTCCGCCCCGACGGCTTCCAGCGCGCCGTCGATCCGCTCCAGCCTGCGGCCGATGCCGCGTTCGAGCAGCCAGACCGCGATGAGGACGAGGAGCGCGACGAACAGCCCCAGCGTCGCGAGCAGGCGGCGGGAGAGCGTCCCGAGCTGCTCGCGCACAGGCCGCAGATCCTGCCCGAGCTGGATCGCCCCTCCGGGAACGTCTTCGCAGAGCACCAGCAGCTCGCCAACCCGCTCGCTGCGGGCCGTGCAAGGGCGATCGAACTTCCTCACTCCGGGAGCGTCGGGGCAGTTTCCGCCGGAGCATCGCTGCAGAACGTCGGTGAGACGCGCGCGCGCATCCGCGATCGCGCGGCCATAGATCCCGTCGCGCACCTGGAGCAGCAGCACGATCGAGAGCGGCGCCATCGGCACCAGCGCCGCGGCGAGCGCGATGGCAAAGAGCCGCAACCGCAGGCTGGCGCGTTCGCCGGTCACGAAAACAGGCGCAGCAGCACGGAGTTCCAGGCGGACACGAGGCGATCGCCGAAGAACAGGTACTCGAGGGCGCCGAGCGCCAGGAAGGGCCCGTAGGGAACCGCGTGCCTGGGCGGAACCCAGTCGTCGTCGCTGGAGGGTGCGGCCGCCTCGGCCGGGGACGGATCGGGATCGCGGCGGGTGGCGATGAGGATGGTTCCCACCGCCGCCCCCTGTACTGCGGACAAGAGCACCACCGGCAGCAGCGCCGGCCAGCCGAGCCACGCTCCGATCGCGGTGAGGAGCCAGACGTCGCCCCAGCCCATCGTCTCGCGCTTGAGGAGCCTTTCACCGAGAAGGGCGATGGCGGCAAATCCCGCGAACCCCGCGGCGGCCCCGATGGCTGCGTCCGCCCAGGCGAGCCGCCGGTTCCAGATCGGCGAGAGCAGGCCGGCAGCGAGAAGCGGCCAGGTGATCTGGTGCGGCAGGAGCCAGCTGTCCAGATCGATGTAGGACAGCGCGAGCAGCGCCGCGACGAAGACGAAGTATCCGAGGGCCGCCCAGTTCGGCCCGGTATGCCGCAGCACCGCCACGGCCAGGATCCCCGCCAGCAGCTCCACCAGCGGATAGCGCGCGCTGATGGGCAGGCCGCAACTGCGGCAGCGGGCGCGAAGCAGGATCCAGGAAAGGAGCGGAATGTTGTCGTACCAGGCGATCGGGTTGCCGCAGCGGGGACAGCGGCTCCCCGGCGAGACGATGCTCTGCCGCTTGGGAACGCGCGCGATCACCACGTTGAGGAAGCTGCCCACCACGGCCCCGGTGGCGAAGACCCAGATGGTGACGAACACCGGCATGCCGCGAGCGAGATCCTGCATTTCAGCGCCCCGTTCCGGACACTACGACGTCGCCGCCTTGCCGCGGGCGCGGGAGACGAACAACTCCTCCAGCGACCGCCGATGCGGAGTGAGCGACACGATCGTCGCGCCAGAGGACACCGCGGCGGACAGCGCCGCCCGCGCGCGGCCCTCGTCGCGGAAGGTGAGCACGGTTGCGCGGTCGCGCTGCAGCACGCGCGTGCCGTCCTGCTGCAGGCGCGCCACCAGATCGGGCGGGACGTTCTCCACCACGAGCTCCACCGCGCGCGCTCCCGGCGCCACCAGATCCGCGAGCGCGCCGCAGTCCGTCAGCCTTCCCTCCACCAGGATGCCGACGCGGTCGCAGATCGCCTCGACGTCGGAGAGGATGTGCGTGGAAAAGAGGACGGTGCGGCCCTCGTCCCGGAGCTGGAGGATCAGATCGCGCACGTCCTTGCGCCCGATGGGATCGAGGCCGCTCATCGGCTCGTCCAGGATGGCGATCCGCGGGTCGCCGACCAGCGCCTGCGCGAGGGCCAGCCGCTGCACCATGCCCTTGGAGAATTTCCGGATGGGCCGATCCGCGCGGCCCGCCAGACCGACGCGTTCGAGCATCTCCGCCGTCCGCTTGCGGGCATCCGCGCGCGACAGTCCACAGAGGCGGCCGGCGAACACCAGATACTCGTCTCCGCGCAAGAACTCGTAGAGCGCGGGGTTTTCCGGCAGGTACCCGAGCTCACGCCGGGAGGCGACGGTTCCCACGCGCTGGCCTGCGATGAAGGCGTGGCCCGATGTCGGCTTCACGAATCCGAGCAGCATCTTCAACGCGGTGGTCTTGCCCGCGCCGTTCGGCCCGAGAAGGCCGAAGATCTCGCCCGCGCGCACTTCGAACGACAGATCCTCCACCGCACGCACCCGGCGGGCAAAGAAGCCGACCCGATAGGTCTTGCTCAGAGCCTCCGCGCGGACCTGCGCCTGCATCCCGCTCCTCTAGCTGCCCTGGCCAGCGCCGGCAACTTCTCGCGCGAGTGGAGGACTGCCGGTAAGGTGGCCGCGATCGTGATCACGCGCGACCGACTCCTGCGCCTTGCGCCTGCCCTCCTCGGCCTCGCGCTGCTGGCGATCTTCTTCGCGCCAACGCTGGACCCGCGTGTGCAGCTCTACTACCGCGATACCGGACGGCTCTATTACCCGGTCAAGCTCTTCATCGCCGAGCAACTGCGGGCGGGCCGCCTGCCGTTCTGGGACCCGTGGACCGAATGCGGCGTGTCGCTGCTCGGCCAGGTCACGCCGGCGCTGCTTCATCCTGCGACGCTGCTGTACCTCGTCTTCCCCTTCGAGCTCGCCTTCAAGCTCAACCACATGCTGGGGCCGCTGCTCGCCGCGATCGGCACCTATCGGCTTGCGCGCCGGCTCGGCTCGAGCCCCTGGGCGTCGCTCGCGGCCGCGACGGCGTACGCAGGCTGCGGATACGTCGTCAGCGTGACCGGCTCGAATCTGCCCTATTCCATCGGTGCGGGCAGCGTGCCCATCGCCGCCGACGCGGTGGTCGGGATGGTGGAAGCGCCTTCCCTCAAGCGAATCGCCTGGGCGGGGGTGGCCCTGGCGTTGATCGCGTACGCGGGAGAGCCGCAGGCGATGCTCATCGCCGGCCTGCTCTCCGGCGCCTGGGCCCTCGGGCTCGCGTACCCGGATCCGCGTCGCGCCGCCCGCAACCTCGGGCTCGTCGCGAGCTGCGGAGCCCTCGCGCTGGCGTTCTCCGCGCCGGCCGTGTTTCCGGCCATCGTGGAGTTGCGGCGCAGCAATCGCGGGGATCCGATCACCGAGAAGGAACGTGCCGTATTCGCGAATCACCCGCTGCGCCTGGCGGGCCTCCTCGTCCCGCGCGCGTTCGACGACGCTCCGGAGGCGTCCGGGGCGCAGCTTTCCACCGCCTCGCCGTACACCGAGTACTTCACGCAGGGCGATGCCGCCTTCGCCGACTCGATCGTGCTCGGCGCGCCCGCACTCCTGCTCGCCGCTGCCGGCGCGTTCGCGCGGCGAAAGGGCGCTCTTCTCTTCTCGGGCGCGGTATTGCTTGCGCTCGCATCGACCGGGTCCGCCCTCGGCATCGATCGGATCCTCTTCGCGCTCGTCCCGCTCGCTAGCATCTTCCGGTTCGCCGAGAAGCTGATCGCGCCGGCCTCGCTGCTCTTCGCCCTCGCCGCCGCGCTCGGTGCCGACCTGGCGCTGGGCGGCACCCGCCGCGCAGCGCTGCGGCTCTCGGCAGGGGCGCTGCTGGTCGGCGTCGGAGCAGCGGCGGCAGCGCTCTGGATCGGCCGGAGCGCGCCGGAGCTCGCGCAGACTTTGGCGGCGGCGCATGGGAAGACGCACGGCCTCGCGTTCGCGACTGCCTTCTGGCGGGAAGCGCGCGCGGGCCTCTTCGACTGCGCCGGGCTGGCCCTGGTGCTCGCGCTGCTCGCGCTCTGGCGCTGGTCGCGGCAGCAGCCGGCTACCCCGCTGGCGGCGGCATGTTGCGCCGCTTCGGTTTTTGCTTCCTGCGGCGGTCTACTTTACAGCGCTCCCCTCGCCGTGGTGCGGGGACCATTCGACCTGGCCGAGCGGCTGCAGGCCCGGGCCGGTCCGAGCCAGGACCGCTGGCGGATCTTCGTCAACAACAAGGACCCCCTGAGCCTCTCCGGATTGTCGGCGCGCGCCTCCGTCGCCGCGAGCACGTCGCAGGCGCTGCTCCCGCAATTCAACTCCGTCGCGCGTATCGAGGGCATGGCCCCATACTTCACCGCCAGCGATCCGGGATACGCGCGGGGAATCATCGCCAACCCGCCCACGTACTTCAATCTCTTCGGCGTTCGTTTCGTGATCGACATGCCCGGAGCATTCAGCGCCCGCACTGCGCGCGAGCGCAACTTTCACATGATCGGATTCGGGTATTGGGTCGGCGAGTACGCGCTGTACCCGCGGTCATTCGTCGTCGCACGCGCCACGCGCGTCGGCAGCATCGCGGAGGGCCTTGCACACGTCGCCGCGCCAGGATTCGACGTGAGGCGAGAAGCCGTGATCCGCGGCGATGGCCTTCCAGAGGTGGTGGAGGGAACGGCAGCGCCGGCCGGGTGGGAACGGATCGCGCCGGACCGGATGACGGTCCATGCGCGCGGTCCGGGGATGCTGGTGATCGGGGAGCACTTCGATCCCGGGTGGCGCGCGACGATCGACGGCCGACGCGCCCAGGTGGCCGAGGTGGATCTCGCGGCGCTCGGCGTTGTCTTGCCGCCTTCGGAAGTGAAGGTGGAGCTGCGGTTCGTACCCGCGGGCCTCTTGCCCGGCGCCGCGATCGCGCTCGCCGCCGGCGCGGCGCTGGCCGCGGCGTCCTGGGGTCGCCGCAAGTGGGTGCGGGTGGCCTGACAAATCGTGTCAGCGGCGGGACAGATCCTGTCGATGCGCACGCTCCGATCGAGCGGAAAAGCTGGCGGAAGGAGAGGTTTTCTTTGTCTGGCCTGCCGCTTGCTCTAACGTCCGGCGTCGTTTACTTCCCATGGAGATTCCAATGAAGAAGCTCGTCCAGAAAGGCTTTACACTCATCGAGCTGATGATCGTCGTTGCGATCATCGGTATCCTCGCGGCGATCGCGATCCCGAACTTCATCAAGTTCCAGGCGCGGTCGAAGCAGAGCGAGGCGAAGGCGAACTTGAAGGCCATCTTCACCGCCCAGAAGGCGTTCTTCCAGGAGAAGGACCGCTTCTCCACGCTGACGGGTGAAGTGGGCTTCGAGCCGGAGCGCAACAACCGCTACGCGTACTTCCTCACCAACAGCGGCACCATCGAGCCCCGCACTACCGCGGGGCTGGTGCAGGCGACGACGTTCACCGGCGTGGCGGTGGACGTGTTCAAGTACGGCACCCCTCTCGATCAGGCGTACGCCGCGACGGCCTGCAGCTCGGCCGCCGGCATTCAAGGCACGCCGGCCACCCGGTTCGACGCCTTGGCGCTCGGCAACATCGACGCCGACACCACCGTCGACCAGTGGAGCATCTCGAGCGACTCGCGCGTGTTCGCGGCGGGCGGCAACTGCACGGCCGACACGAACAACCCGTCGGGCGAGCCGGCCAACGACCAGAACGACGTGAACCTGTAACCGTAGTCCGGTAGTGAAGAACGCGGGGGTGGCCGGGAGGGGGCCACCCCCGCTTCTTTTTTTGGGCGCCGATTGGGCGCCTGTACTATCGACCCCGTGCCCCTCGCCGTTCGTGGCAGCGCCATCCTCCTGGCGTTCGCGGTAGCAGTCTTCGCAGCTGCGGTGCTGCGGACGTCGGCACGAACCCACGCGCCGGTCGCGACGGACGCGGTCATCGATATTCCGCCCATTCCCGGCGACGTCGCGCGCGCGCTCACCTTCGGCTTCCGTCCGCTGCTCGCCGACTTCACCCTGCTACAGGCCATCCAGGTGCTGCCGCTGCGCCATGGAGACATGCCGCCGGAGATCGCGGCGCCCATCGACCGGCAGCTGTTCCGGTTGCTCGAGTATTCCGTTGAAATCGATCCGAAGTTCTCCGGCGCCTATCGCTTCGCGGCAGCGGCGCTGCCCCACGAGAGCGGAGACGGCAAGGTCTACGGCGTCCTGAACGCGATCCAGATCCTGGAGAAGGGACTGCGAGAGTGTCCCGACGAATGGCAGATGGGCTTCTTGCTCGGGTTTCTGCAGTCCTACTACCTGCACGATTTTCCCGCCGCAGCGCGCAGCTTTGCGGCGGCCGCGGACCTGCCGCGCGCTCCGGCCTTCGTCGGGCTTCTGGCGACGCGGCTCGCGGCGCAGGCGGGGGATCTGCAGATCGCGACCGCGCTCGCGGAGGCGATGCTGGCGCACGCGAACGAAGAGGCGACGCGCAAGGAGTGGCAGGACCGCGTCGACGCGCTTCACATGGAGCGCGACCTGCGCGCGATCGAGGAAGCGGCGCAACGCTACCGCGAGGAGAAGGGCGTGCTGCCGCGCTCGGTGCATGCGCTCGTCGCCGCCGGCTTCCTTCCGCTGACACCGCCCGAGCCTCATGGCGGACGGTACGTCCTCGAGGCCGACGGGACCGCCCGATCGACGGCCGGCGAACGCCTGCGCGCATACGGCCTCGAAACCAGATTCGAGATCCACTGATGAGCGCCGTCCTCGCCATCGCCGGGAACACCGTCCGCGAGCTGGTCCGCGGCAAGCTCCTCTACAACCTGCTGCTATTCGCGACCCTCTTCGTCGCCGGGTCGCTGCTGGTCGCGCAGCTCACCGTCGGCAACTGGATGCGCATCATCCTCGACATGGGGCTGGGGGCGATGGAGGTGGCCGGCGTTCTCCTCGCCATCGTGATCGGCGTCGGCATCGTGGCCGGAGAAGTACAGCGCAAGACGATCCTCCCCACGCTCGCGAAGCCGGTGTCGCGCTGGAAGTTCTGCGTGGGCCGTTATGCCGGGCTGGTGTTGCTCCTGATGGTGAACGCCGCCGTCATCCTCGTGGTCCTGGGCCTGGTCCTGCGCCTCGCCGGCTACTCGCTGGGCCGGACCACGCTCGAGGCGGTGGCCCTCCTCTGCGTGGAGTTCGCGGTGCTCGCCTCCGTGGCCGTCCTGTTCGCGAGCTTCTCCACGCCGATCCTCGCCGGCTCCTACGCCTTCGCGTTCTTCTTCATCGGCCACCTGCTGCCCGACCTGCGGGCGTTCGCGGAGAAGTCGCAGAGCGTGGTGGGGACGCACGTGGCGCGAGGCTTCTACTTGCTCCTGCCCGATCTGGAGCTGTTGAACCTGAAATCACAAGCCTCCAATGCGCTTCCCGTCGCGGCGGCTTACGTCTGGCGCGCGGCCGGCTATGGAATCGCATACTCGGCGGTGGTGCTGGCGGTGGCCATCTTGATCTTCTCCCGGCGCGACTTGACTTAGTGTTACGCGTCGGAGTCGTCGGAGTCGTCTTCCGGCTGCCCCGAGAGCTTCTTCACCCGGTGCCGGAATTGGCGGAACGTGAGCCCCAGCCGGGATGCGGCGTCCTTCTTCACCCCGCCCGCTTCCGTCAGCGCCCTGTCGATCAGCTCCCGCTCGATCCGGGCCAGGTACTCCTCGAGCGCGAATCCCTCCGGGAGCGGTCCTTCCGGTGAGAGGGCGTGCGCGCCGTTGCCGCGCAGGACCGGCGGAAGAGCGTCGACGGTCACCTCGTCGCCGTTGGAGAGCGCGACCGCGCGCTCGATCAGGTTCTCCAGCTCGCGGACGTTGCCGGGGAACCAGTATTCGGAGAGACGGCGCTTCGCATCGGCGGAAAGGTGGGGCAGCGGCCGGCCATGCTCGGCGGCGAAGCGCCGGAGGAAGTGATCGGCGAGCGGGAGCACGTCCTCGCGACGCTCCCGCAGCGGCGGCACGCGCACCTGCACGACGTTGAGCCGGTAGTAGAGGTCCTCGCGGAAGCGACCGGCCCGGACTTCCGCGGCCAGATCGCGATTGGTCGCCGCGACCAGCCGCACGTCGACGTCGACGTCGGCCGTGTCGCCGACGGGCCGGATGCGCCGCTCCTGGATGGCGCGCAGGAGCTTCACTTGCAGGCTGACCGGCAGCTCGCCGATCTCGTCGAGGAACAGCGTACCGTCCTGCGCCGCGTGGAAAAGCCCCTGCTTCGCCCCCTGCGCCCCGGTAAAAGCGCCCTTCGCGTGCCCGAACAGCTCCGTCTCGATCAGCCCTTCCGGAATCGCGCCGCAGTTCACCGGCACGAACGGCGCCGAGGCGCGCGGGCTGCGCGCGTGCACGGCGCGCGCGACCAGCTCCTTGCCCACGCCGCTCTCGCCGGTGATGAGGACCGTGGTGCGGGCGACGGCCACCTTCTCCACGACCTCGAAGACCTGGTGCATGGCGCCGCTGCGCGCCACCATCGATTCGAACCTGCCGCGGGCCGAGAGCTGCTCGCGCAGGAGCTGGTTGTCCTGGGCGAGGATGCGGCCGCGCCGCGCCAGCTCGCGCTTGTGCACCGCCGCCTTGACCAGCGCGATCAGCTCGGAGGCGAGGGTCGGCGATTTTTCCACGTACCCGTACGCGCCCAGCTCCAGCGCCTGCCGGCGCAGGTCGTCGCTGCCGAACGCGGTCATGAGGATCACCTCTGCCTCGCCTTGGGCATCCTTCACCTTGCGCAGGACTTTCAGCCCGTCCTGCCCCGTCCGCATGCGCAGATCGGTGATCACCACGTCGAATTCGAAGTCGGCGAGCGCCCGCTCCACGCCGGGGAAGTCGGGCGCGACCTCCACCGCGTGACCCGCCTTGGCGAGCCGGGCCTCCAGCATCACCCGCATCGACTGCTCGTCGTCGACCACCAGCAGGCGCGCCATGCGTCAGCCCACCGCCCCGGCTTGTTGAAGCGACGGCGGCGCGATCGGCAGCGCAACCCGGAAGGTGGTGCCTTTCCCCACCTCACTGACTACCGAGAGGTGGCCGCTGTGCGCCTCGACGATGCGATGCACGATCGCGAGCCCGAGGCCCGTGCCGCGCTCCTTGGTGGTGAAGAACGGGTCGAAGATCTGCTCCAGGTCCCCCTCGGCGATACCGTGTCCGGTATCGGCGACCTCGAGGATGCCTTCTCCCGCCTGGCGCGAGAACCGGACCTCGACGCGCCCTCCCGGCGGAGTCGCGTCGGCCGCGTTCCCGAGCAGGTTCCAGAGCACCTGGCGAAGCTGCCCGGGATCGGCGCGCACGAAGACCGGCTCTCCGGCGCGCGCCACCAGCTCGATGCCGCGCTCGGCCACCTCCTGGCGGAACAGCTCTACCGTCTCGGTCATCGCCCGCGACCCGTCCAGGGCCTCGAACGCCGGAGAGATCGGTTTGGCGAAGGAGAGGAACTCGCGGACCAAGGCCTCCAGCCGCTCCGCCTCGCTGCGCACGACGCTCATCAGCTGGCGCTCCTGCTCGTCGAGGCCCGGAGATGCTCCGAGCACCTCGATCGATCCGCACATCGACGCGAGCGGATTGCGGATCTCGTGCGCCAGGCCCGCGGCCAGGCCGCCCACTACCGCGAGGCGGTCGGCGCGACGCACCGCCTCCTCCATCTGGCGTAGATCGGTCAGATCCTGGAAGAGGATCACCCGCCCGCCCACGCCGCCCGCGAGCGGCGCCGTCGCGTAACCGAGGGTCCGCTCCCGGCCGTCGTGGGCCCGCAGACGCACCTCCGGCCTCCCCCGCTCGCGCGGGCGGCAGATGGAGCCGGCGAGCTCGGGCAGCAGCGTACTCAGCGGACGTCCACGCGCGGCCCGGTCCGGGAGACCGGTCAGGTGCTCGGCGGCGGGATTCAGGTAGGTGATCCGTCCGTCCTCGCCGAGCGTGATGATGCCGCTGGCGATGGAGCGCACCACCGCCGAGTAGATGGCCTCCAGCGCTTCCAGCCGCGTCTCGCTGCGCAGCAGCTGGCTGCGGGCACCCTGCAGCTGCTCGGCGAGCAGCGAGGAAAGGCCGCCGACCAGCATGAACGCAGAGAGGTTCGCGGCCATCACCACCGCCAGCTTTCCGGGCGCCAGCGGAGCGCGTTCCAACTCGCTGGCGGCAGGCACGACGATCCCGGCCTGCATGCTCCACGCCAGCACGCAGAACGCGATGCAGGATGCCGCTGCTCCCAGCGCCGCTCCGCGGCGGCCGAGGCCGATGGCGCCGCTGACGACGGCGAGCGGATAGAGGATGGTGAAGATGCTCTCGGCGCCGCCCGTCAGATAGACGAGCCCGGTCGCGGCGATCACGTCCGCGGCGATCTGGCCATGCGCGACCCATCCGAGATGCCGGCCTGTGCGCAGCAGGAACGTCCCGACCAGCGAGGCGGAGTAGATCAGGGCGACGATGGTGAAGAGCAGCGCCTCCACCGTGCGCGGAAACGGATCGTGGCGGAGCGTGGACCAGGCAGTGGCTCCGAGCAGCGCGGTCCCTACCGCGAGACGGACGCCCGTGAGCAGGACCAGCTTGCCGTAGAGCCCGCCCTCGGGGCGCTCGCCGAGCGGCGAATAGACGCCCGCTTCCGCCATGGCCCTACTTGACCGCGCCGGCGATCGAGAAGATGGGGAGGTACATGGCGACGAGGAAGCCGCCTACCACGCCGCCGAGAAAGACCATCATCACGGGCTCGATCAGGCTGGTGAGCGCGGCGACCGCGGCGTCCACTTCGTCGTCGTAGAAGTCGGCGATCTTGCTGAGCATCTGATCCATCGCGCCGGTGGCCTCGCCGACGCCGATCATCTGCACCAC
>Ga0209689_1003596_pt1 | contig 11402 bp, 7 predicted proteins | sample GraSoiAngelo_149_FD_187119 | JGI IMG/M metagenome (GOLD analysis project Ga0209689, IMG submission 187119) | Grasslands soil microbial communities from the Angelo Coastal Reserve, California, USA - 14_1009_09_30cm (SPAdes) (version 2) | ecosystem: Environmental > Terrestrial > Soil > Grasslands ...
ATTGTCGTTCTCCACCTTGCGTCCCTTCCAGATGCTGTGGAAAAAATTAATGATGAAGGGGATTTGCGCCAGGCCCATGACCCAGGCCGCAATCGAGATGGGCGTATTCCATTGGAACCCGGTTAATCCCCAGATGTGCTCGCCGGAAACGTTCCAGCCCTGGCCGCCGTCGTACCAGCGCCGATGCATCCCAAGCATTCCCTGCAAGAACATCGGCAGGAAAATCACATTCATGCAAACAAGCGACGGCCAGAAATGCACCTTGCCCCAGAAATCGTTCATCATTCGGCCAGTCGCTTTCGGGAACCAATAATAGATGCCGGCAAAGAGGGCGAAAATAGTGCCTGGTGCCACGATGTAGTGGAAATGCGCGATGACGTAGTAAGTGTCGTGGAGATAGAGATCGGCGGAATTAAATGCCAGTGGAATCCCGGTCAGTCCACCGATGCCGAACATCGGGAGAAAGGCAGTGGCGAAAAGCATCGGCACGGTAAATCGAATCGAGCCGCCCCAGAGGGAGATGAAAAATGCGCTCAAAATGATGACAGAAGGAATCGAGATGATCAGCGTCGTGGTTTGGAAAAATGCGCTCACCGCCGATCCCATTCCGGTGAGCCACATGTGATGAGCCCAGACGACGAAGGAGAGAAAACCGAGAACGAGGGCGGCGAAGACGAGCGACTTGTAACCCCAGAGTGGTTTGCGCGAATTATTGGCAATGATTTCGGCCACGATGCCCATGCCGGGCAAAATCAGCACATACACTTCCGGGTGACCAAGGAACCAAAACAAATGTTGCCACAACAGCGGGCTGCCGCCGCCGCTGACCTGCAATGCCGCTCCGTTCACCACGAGTCCCGTCGGCATGAAGAAGCTGGTCGAGGCAAGGCGATCCATTATTTGCATGACCACGGCCGCTTCCAACGGCGGGAACGCGAGCAACAACAGGAAAGCAGTGACAAATTGGGCCCAGACGAAAAATGGCAGACGCATCCAGGTCAGCCCGGGCGCGCGCAACTGGATGATGGTGGTGATGAAGTTAATTGCGCCCAGCAGTGACGACGTAATCAGAAAAATAAAGCCGAGCAGCCAGAGCGTTTGCCCGTTAAAAAATGGATTAAAATTCGGGCCCTTGTCGGCGATGACTCCGAGGGGCGTATAGGAGGTCCAACCACCTTTGGCGGCACCGCCGGGAACAAAAAAGCTCACCAGCATGATGATGCCGCCGACGACAAACGCCCAATAACTGGCGGCGTTCACTTTCGGGAACGTCATGTCGGGTGCGCCGATTTGCAGCGGGACGACAAAATTTCCGAAGGCGGCGAAGGCGAGCGGAACGACGCCGGCAAAGATCATGATCGTGCCGTGCATGGCGCCGAGTGAGTTGTAAAACTCCGGCGTCATTTTACCATCCGGCATGGAGCCCGGGCCAAAGATATAGCCGAGGGCTTTTCCTATCACCGGCAAGGCCTGTCCCGGATAAGCTAGTTGCCAGCGCATCATCATCATCAGGCAAAAGCCGAAGAACAAAAAGAGCAGACCACTAATGCCGTACTGAATGCCGATGACTTTATGATCGGTGGAGAAAATGTATTTTCGCCAAAATCCTAATTCGTGGTGTTCGTGTCCGTGTTCGTCGTGATGATCAGTCTCGGGCGTTCCGTGCGGATGGGTAGTTGCGTCCATGCGAAGAAAAATATCGCTTAAATATCGAGAAGGAGAATGACTTTGCAAAGTCCGAAATCACGATTGAAAACACTGTCCCGAAGCGGAGCTGACGGCGGAGGGACATGCAGAAGCATGTCCCTCCGTTAACAGACTGGCACTTCCGCGGTTACGCGCCGGAATCCCTCCCGCCTTCGCATAAAGCTACGGCGCGGCAGGCGGCTTTTGCATGGGATGACGGGTGCAATCGAACGCAAGTCAACAATTCGGTATTGCAGGTGCAACATTCAATTATTAACTCGCCCACAGAGTACCGCTTTTCAATAAAACTAAGTTGCCGTCAAGGTTTAGCACCGGGATCCCTCGACTTTGCCCTCGGGATGACGGAATTGATGGACCGCGCGATATTGCGGCGTGACGGACGCGGCTCTGCGCAAACTGCAACAAACCGGTTGCGACGTGCGCGCGGATCGCTTGACCCGTATTCTATTCGCGACCGACGCGTCCATTTATCAGGTTGAGCCACAAGCGGCCGCTTTTCCGCGTTTGGCCCGGGAAGCGAGCGCTGTCATTTGCGCGGGAATTGATGCCGGACTTTCGATCACGCCGCGCGGCGCCGGCACTAGCTTGGTTGGCAATGCAATCGGCGACGGATTGATCGTCGATTTCTCGCGGCATAATCGCGGAATTTCTGAGCTCGATCTGGAAAAACGCAGCGTGCACGTAGGCGCCGGTGTAGTGCTGGATCAACTAAACGCTTTTCTGAAACCGCACGGCTTTTGTTTCGGGCCGGACGTAGCAACGAGTTCGCGCGCAACAATCGGTGGAATGATCGCGAATAACTCTTCCGGCGCGCGCGCACCATTTTACGGAACAACGGCCGACCATGTGGTGGCAACCGAGATTGTCCTGGCGGATGGACGAATCGAAAAAATCGGCGCGCGATACGGCTCGCTGGAAGCGGAACGCGCCCAAATTGAGCAACTGCTCCGCCAGCAAACGTCGGAAATGGCGGAGCGATGGCCGCCGGGATTGATCAAGCGCTGGCCGGGATATGGACTCACACGTTTTCTGGTCGCGCCACAAAATCTCAATGAAATTCTCGCCGGTAGCGAAGGAACACTGGCGGCAATTTTTTCGGCTGAGCTGAAAATTTCTCCGCTGCCACGGGAGAAAGGCCTGGGCCTGATTTTTTTCGCGAGCGTCAACGAGGCAATGCAGGCCACAGTCGCGTTGCTCGATCTGAAACCGGCCGCCATCGAGCATATTGATCGGCCATTACTCGATCAGACAAGGGGCCAACTTCATTTTCAAGCAGCACGCGATTTGATGGAGCTGGATGCGAACCCGTGTGCCGCCGTTCTAATCGTTGAATTCTATGACGCGAACGTGGCGGAGCGTCTGGCGATTTTGCAGGCCCGCCGGCTCGGGTTGCGTTCGAAGATTTTAACGAACACGCGAGAAATGGATCTGGTTTGGTCGGTTCGCAAAGCTGGCCTGTCGTTGCTGACCGGATGCGTCGGCGCGAGAAAACCGGTCGCGTTCATCGAAGACGCGGCGGTACGGCCGGCGCAATTACCCGAATACGTGCGCGGGTTGGAAGGGATCATGCAGCCTCTCGGGCTTGAAGCTTCCTATTATGGTCATGCCGCGAGCGGGCTTCTGCATGTTCGGCCGGTGCTCGATCTTCATAGCGCGGAAGATTTGGAAAAATTTCGCCAGGTCGCGGACCAAACCTCCGCGCTGGTGAAGCAGTTCAAAGGTTCGCTCTCAGCCGAGCATGGTGTCGGCATCGCGCGCACCGAATACATGCGCGAACAATTGGGCGACGAGTTGCTCGGAGCAATGCGCGAAATCAAACGCATTTTCGATCCGCGCGGCCGGATGAATCCGGGAAAAATCTTCGGCACTGGCAATTTTCAAATCGACTCGAGTTTGCGTGAAAATTTTACGCGACCTATCGAACTGCAATTCACGCCTCGGCTCGCTTTCGCATTCAAAGATCGGTCGTTCATCGGCAATCTGGAGCAGTGCAATGGCTGCGGCGGTTGTCGCAAGGACGCGCCCACGATGTGTCCCACTTTCCTCGCGACCGGCGAAGAAGTCATGTCCACCCGCGGTCGCGCCAACGTCATCCGGAAAATTTTGCAATGGCGCGAGAATGGCAACGATCCGCTGGAGTCGGAAGAATTGGATGCGGCGCTGAGCAATTGTCTTTCATGCAAAGGCTGCACACCAGAATGCCCGTCGAACGTGAATCTGGCGTTGTTAAAGGCGGAATTGCTTTACGCCGCGATTCGGAAACATGGACTTGGTTTGCGTGAACGAATTCTGAGCCGGCCCGATCTATTGGGCGAAATCGGCTGCCCGTTTCCGCGAATGGCAAACGCGGCGCTCAGGTTCAAGCCATTGCGTGCCTTGATGGAAAAAACGATCGGCCTATCGGCCAAACGATCGTTACCGACATACGCGAGCGAGAGATTTGATCGGTGGTTCCAGAAGCACGCTCTAGCGGCGGTCTATGACCGCCGAAACGCCACTGTAGCCGGGGGCGATGACCCCGGCGCCGCGATCATCGATCGCGGCTACAAAGAGGTCATTCTCTGGGACGATACTTTTGCGCGCTACAACGAGCCACACATTGGGATCGCGGCGGTAAAGGTTCTCGAAGCGCTTGGTGTCCACGTCTTGTTAGCTCACAGACGCAAATGCTGCGGCCGCCCGGCATTCAGTCAGGGGGACCTCGACACCGCCGCGAAGTTCGGCGAGCACAACATCAACCTTCTCTCATCACTCCAAAATGCCAGTCCGACTCGGACCTCCAATCCTCCAATCCTCTTCCTCGAGCCATCATGTTACTCGATGTTCGCGGAGGATTATCGCGAACTGAAAATCCCAGGCGCGGAGTCGGTCGCTCAACGCAGTTTTCTTTTCGAGAAATTTGTGAATGACGTTCTGGAGCGCGACGCAACGAAGCGGCGATTTCAGGAGCGCGATGAGTTCGTTGCCATCCACGCGCACTGTCAGGCGAAATCAATTTTGGATCCGGCGTTCATGGCCCGTTTGGTCGAGAAACTTCCCGGACGTAAGGCGAAGGTTCTCGAGACCGGATGCTGCGGAATGGCCGGAGCATTTGGGATGATGGAAGCGAAGCGCCAACTGTCGCTGCAAGTGGCGGCGCCGATGTTGCAAAAAATTCGCGCGGAAGGGCCGAATGTTACGGTGATTGCTTCAGGAACGAGTTGCCGGCATCAGATTTCTGAATTGTCGGAGACGCAGCCGATGCACATGGCAGAATTGTTGGCTGAGGCGCTGTTGTAAGACCAGCGGAAGACTCGCCGCGGGAGTCCCTCCGAAAGGTCGCACCAGGCCTGCTGGGATTCCGCAATCCGTGTTCGGCGTGCGCGAGTATTATCTCGCGCGTTGCAAAAGCGGCAGCAGGGCTGCCGCAGTCCAAAAGGCTTCATGAGGGCGAGAGCGGCTGCGAACCTGCGCCAGGCTTGCGGAGTGCGCCGGCCCTCTGGCGCTTTCTCCATTCGCAGCCGGACAGTCGGCCAACCCGTTATGTCAACGTGTGTGATTTGCTGCACAGACGTGAGGTCCCTCGGTCCGAGCCGGACTGGCGTTGTCTTCGCGGCTCGGGATGACGGCCCTTTTGACCACTAGGCGAGCCGCACAATTTCGCGGAACTCGGCGGCAGTAAGAGCGTGGACGGAAAGGCGCGATTGGCGGACCAGGGAAATGTTTTTCAACGGTCTTCTCGCTTTGATCTGGTCCAAGGTGACGGGGTTGTGCAGCTGTTTGATCGGCGCCAGATCGACCGTACTCCAATCGCCTTCTTTCGCGGTGGGATCGGGATAGGCGGCGCGAACGACTTTGGCAATGCCGACGACCGCTTTGTCTGTGACGCTGTGATAAAAGAGAACCTCGTCGCCCAGGTGCATGCTGCGAAGATTATTTCGCGCGGTGAAATTGCGCACGCCGGTCCAACTAGTCTTGCCCTCGGCAACGAGATCATCCCAGGAATAGGAGGCCGGTTCAGATTTCACGAGCCAGTAGTTTTTCATTTTTTAATCCTGTCATCCCGAGCGAATACGCCAGTCCGGCTCGGACCGAGGGATCCCGCCATGAGAGCTTTAAGGTAGCGCACCGGGATCCCTCGACTTTGCTCGGGAGGACAATCAGGGCTTGGGCGGTTGAGCGCCGGGCGTAGCTGGCGGCGCTGACCCTTGCGGCGGCGCGCCAGGTTTGGCTTGCTCGCCTGGCTTAGGTGGAGCAGCGCCTTCCTCGCCACCCGGCAGATTTGCGTCGGTGGGAACAGCTTCCAGATCGGGTCCCGTAAATGAGGCGGGATGATTGGCCAGTTCTTTGCGTAAGGCCGCGATCTGTTCCTTGGTAACCGGGCCGCCGTGGTTTCCCCACTCCTGTCGCTCATAAGTGAGGACGTCGGCGACCTTTTGGTCACCCAAGCTCTCCCACGGTTGCATGACAGCGCTGCCGTATTGTTGTCCCTTCACCGTGATCGGGCCTTGCAAACCCTTCATCACGACCATAGCGGCGCGACGAGAGCCGCCGTTGGTAATTTCAGAACCGGCAAGCGGCGGATATCCCTGGCTTTGCGATCCGAGTCCGCTCGCTTGATGGCAGACCGCGCAGTTCGCCGCAAAAACCTTTTTGCCGCGCTCGGCGGGCGTAAGCTCTTGCTGCGGTTGCTGTCCACCGCCACCGGGGCCGGGGCCGTGTGATTTCGTCGGGACGGTGCCTGGATCCAAACTATTGCCGCTAAAGCTTCCGGAGAAGCGACCGAGATAGGCGCCGCCAAAGAAAACGGCGAGGGCGTAGATTCCGATCAGCCAGAGGGAAAGCGGCTCCAATCCCACGCGCGGTTCCTGTTTCTCCCGCTGAATCGCAGCGTGCACTTTTTGCACGTCCTCGCTCTCGCCATAATCCATTCCCTGGCGATGCAGCGGTGCGGAATCTGAGCCTTTCATTATTTTGCAACAGGTTTAGCCGCAGCGGGCGATGCGGCCGGTGGTGCGGCGGATTTCACTTCGTTCAACGGATGCGATTGATTGAGCGACATCAAATAAGCTACGAGACATTTTGCGTCGTAGGTCGGCACAATTTCCCAGCCTTCCCCAGGCGCGCCCTCGCCGCGCAAATTGATGGCATCGGCTGATTGTTCGCCACCGACGCGCCGTTTTTCGTAGAAGAATTTGTAGGCTGGCATGTCTGAATCGAGATTCAGACTGCGCGGCGCATAAAGATGTTGATGGTGCCAGGCAGCGGAGTAGGGCGCCGGGAATTCCGAAGGGGAGGCAGCAGGCGAAGGAGCTGTGGCGGCTTGCGCGGGCGATGCAGCAGGTGCAGGCGAAGTAGACGGTTGCGCGGGAGGCTTGGCGTTTTGTTGGGCCGTGGCGTTTGTCGGCGTGGGCGAGGCATTGGTGGCGGGCGGCGACGCCGCAGGTTCCGTCGGAGTGGATGGTTGCGCGGCAGGCTTGGCGTTTTGTTGCGCGGCGGCGTTCGCGGGCGGAGGCGAGGCATTGGCCACGGGCGGCGACGCACCAGGCGGAACGGGATTCGCCGGGTTCGCTGGACTTGGTTGCGCTGGCGCGGCTTCTTCCTCGGCCGGAGCGGCTTTTCCGATGTTGGCCAAATCAGGACCCATTCGCATTTTACCCAGCAACGCCGGCCGATCGAAAATGTAATCGCGCGGGGCGCTGCGGCGGTCACCCCATTTTGAGGGCGGACTTGGAGCGGCGTCGCGAGCCCGATCGATATCGGAAGCGGCGTAATCGGCGCGGACCTGTTCGCTGTGACAATAGAAGCAACCGTTCGCGACGTAAATGCGCCGGCCACGCTCAGCCATTCCGGATTTCGGCATCGGATAAATGTCGGTGCCTTCTTCGTCGCTTTGCGGATCGAGATGACCAATCTGCAAATCGGGAATGTAAGCGAGCCCAAGCCAGGAAAAGGCAAGGGTCGCGAGGATTCCAAGAACGAGCGGAGTAAAACCTTTCATCAGTGCGCGACCATCTCCCCAGGTTCAGGGTTCACCGGATTCAAAAATGTCGGCACGCTAGCGGTGCGGCCAAGGCCGAGAAGCATGAGCAAGAAATGATAGGCGAAAACAAAATGCGCCACCGTCATTAGAATTCCGGAAAGGCTGCGCCCGCGCAGATACGGCAGAACGGACTGTGTGCTTTCGGTAAACGGCAGGGTTGGGTTGTCCATGTTCATACCTTGAACCATGCCGCCGGCGAGAAGCATCAAGGTCATGAGTCCAATGCCATAAACAGATGCCCAGAAATGGATCTTGATGAGCGAAGCGAAACGCCATTCGCGACCGACCAATCGCGGCACGATGTAATACATCGCTCCGAACATGATCATGCTGAAAAAGGCGTAGAGACCGAGGTGACTATAGGCCACGCTGACCTCGCTGAACTGGAGATAACGCGCGAAAGAACGCAATGAAATAACGACGCCGAGCACGCTAAACGCGGTGTAGGACATGGCGCCAAAAACCGTGAAACGCAGCGTCGGGCTGTAACGCATGAGCGGAAAATATCCGCGCATAGTCATGTGATGATTCAGGCCAACTGTCGCGACTGGGATGATGCACAAGATCATGGCCGCGATACTGGCAGTGATCATCCAAGCCGGGAACGGGCCATCGACGAGCCGTTGCATTCCAGTCCAACTGGCAAAAAACGCATAAGTCCAGAACCCGATCGCCGCCAGGTGATAACTGTAAACGGGCCGGCCGATCACTTTCGGGATCATGTAATAAGCAGTGCCGAGGCCGAGCGATCCGAACCAAAGGAAAAGGAGATTGTTGGCGTACCACCAGTTGACCGCGGCCTGCAAGACGCCTTGCACCGGCACGATAAAAAGCATGGTTTGTGCAGCCAGGTACATCCACGGGAACCAGAGAAACGCAGCAAGCAGATACCATTGGGTGATGTAAATCGGATCGCCGCGACGAAACCGGAACATTAATACCGCCCAGGAGCCGATGATCGAGTAGGCAATAAAAAGAGTGACCGCGGCATAGCTGGGAAATTCGAGCCAATGATAACCGGTGCTGTCGCCCATCAGGATTCCGCAAATCCCAAGGAGCACACCGAGATTCCAAAATGCGCCGCCGGTAACGAGCAATAGTGGATGACGCAAGGTCGTGCGACACAACCGCGCCATGAGCCAGATGGCAGTGCCCATCCCCACCATCGAACCCCAGCCGTAAAGCATGACGTTGAGGTGCGCCGGTCGAATCCTACCCCAGGTCAGAAACGAAACGTTCGAAAGCAGATCGGGCGAATGAAGTTTGAACGACGTGAAACCCGCCAGCAAGGTCCCTAGCAGCAACCAAACGACGGCCGAAGCGTAAAACATCAGCACAGGAACGCGGGTTGAGGCGTCGATCAAGGCGCGTTCGACTTGCTCGACGTCGCCGATGCTCAAATTGGTGACGCTGCTTGGGCTTTTGAGTGGAATTTCAGTGGGATTCATTCACAAAAAATCAATCCGGCGTTTTTTCGGGAGGAGGAGTTCCGGGCGGCTTTTGCTCCGGTGTGGCCGAAGGTGAAACTGCGGGTTGCCCGCTGGGCGGTGGGGGCGAGGCGGCAGGTGTCGCACCAGGACCCGGCTGGGTCCCTGGTATTGCGCCGGGTGGATTGGAGGCAGCAGCGGGCTGGCCACGATTTTCCGAATTGATACCTTGGACGGATGTCGGTTTGGGCGTCCCGCTGGCACCGGGCAAAGCAGGGGCAGGCGAAACTGCCGGTGCGGGTGATGCTGCGGGAGCTGGTGTGGGCGCGGGAGCTTCAATTGGATTTGCCGGCGCCGGTTTTTTCGACGCCAAATCGCGAAGGGTAAGTTCCATCGCACGATCGATCGGGATACGCGCGATACCCTTGCCCTTATCGACCCAGGAATAAGAGTTCAATTCGCCCGTCGCGGCGTTGCGCGTATCGTTTAGCTTTTTCTCACGCGCTTCGGCTCGTTTGGCCTCGTAGGTATTGCCGTGAGGCGTAGCTGCTACCAGCACCAACACGAAAATTCCAAAAAAGAGAAAGAGCAACACGATGCCCAGCCAGGCGCCGAAAGAAATGGGTGAGCGTTCTGGCGTTTGCGGTGTAGCGGAAACGGCCATGTCAGTTCCTCAAACGCAATGACTCGATCAGCCGCGGATCGCGCACTGGAAAAGTGGATGTCTTTCCAATTAACCGCAGATAAAGGAAGGCAAGGCTACAACCGATCGCGATTGGGCAAAGGAAATCCCAAATGCTTAGGTGAACGCCGGTGCCATGAAGCGATGGCAGCACGATCAGATACATATCGAGCGCCTGCATAAACATGATCCAGCCGGCAACGATGCAAAGTTGATGCGGACGTTTCTTGATTCCCTGGAGCAACAGAATCGAGAACGGACCGAAGAAACGTCCGATCACCAGGAGCATGCTCAGCGGCCACCAAGACGCGGTATTCCGAACCAGATAGTACTGCGTTTCTTCTGGAATATTGGCGTACCAATACAGCATGTATTGGCTGAAACCGATGTAGGCCCAGAAAACGGAGAAGGCCAGCATCCATTTCCCCATGATGTGATAATGCTCCAGCGTTACTACTTTGAGGTAGCCGGCCTGTCGCAACGCCGTAGTCACGAGCACGAGTAACGACATTGAGCTGCCGGCTGCGCCGGCAAAAATGTACGGGCCCCACATAGTAGAGAACCAGCGATAGTTCAGGCCCATCACCCAGTCGAAGGCGGCAAAGCTCAGCGCCAGACCAAAAATAGGCAGCCCGGCAAAGGCTACCTTACGCATCCAAACGGTGCAGCGCGGATTGCCATCGCGATCCTGAGCCACAGAAAAGCGGCGCAGAAAAAATGCGACGCCTCCGAGGAGAACGAAATAAAGAAAGGCACGGAAAAGGAAAAACGGCCAGTTCAGATACTCACGTTTGCTATCGAGCACTGGATTCTCGCCTGGCGCGATATTCATCCACTCAAAAAGATGATGGCGGAGCAACAAAATCGGGATCGCAAAAATAAAGAGTGCGAAGAGGAGGAGCGCGATGTTTTCGAGCTGCCGGCGCACTACGACCGACCATTCCGCATCGGTGGCATGATGCACAATCGTCCAAAACAAACAGCCGCAGCAAAGGGTGAAAAAATAAAAGAAGCCGAACAACCAGGAGAAACTGAATTGCGGTTGATCCTTTAGGGCGCCGATCAGACAGAGCAAGAGCCCGACAACGGCTCCGCCTGCGAGCAGCAAGGATAAACCGCTGAAGCGACTTGTTTCGAAATACTCGCCCTCTGGCGCCGGGACGATTTGGGAACGCTCGCTCATTTTTTCTGCGCCTCCGGGGTTGCGGCCGGTTTACTCTGTGGCGGTTTGGCCTCCGCCTTTTCCAGTTTTGCCAATTCTTCCGCTGGAACATCAGCAGCCGCGGCGTTCTGGCTGCGCTGCAAGGCGCGCACGTAAGCAATAATCGCCCACCGGTCCGCCACCGGCACGTTACCCCCGTACGACATCATGGTGTTTTTGCCATTAGTGATGGTGTTGAAAATCTCGCCATCTGCCATTTTCCGAATCCGCTCGTCTTGCAGAGTGGCCACCGTGTTCAAGCCGTACTGCTTTGCGATTCCGTTGCCGGCCGCAGTCAATCCATGGCAAACGGAACAGGTGATGTTGAAACGCTGCTGTCCGCGCTGCATCAATTCGGCGTTA
>Ga0209689_1003597_pt1 | contig 11402 bp, 10 predicted proteins | sample GraSoiAngelo_149_FD_187119 | JGI IMG/M metagenome (GOLD analysis project Ga0209689, IMG submission 187119) | Grasslands soil microbial communities from the Angelo Coastal Reserve, California, USA - 14_1009_09_30cm (SPAdes) (version 2) | ecosystem: Environmental > Terrestrial > Soil > Grasslands ...
CCGGCGATCGCGTTCGGCGCGACGAGTGGCACGCCGATCACCGGAAGCGTGGTGAGCGCCGCGACCGCACCGGCGAGGTGCGCCGCACCGCCGGCGCCACAGATCACGACGCGGACGCCACGTCCTTCGAGTCCGTCGACCCAGTCACGGAGCGCCTCGGGGGTGCGATGCGCCGAGAGTACCCGCGTCTCGCTGTCCACGCCGAGGCTCTCGAGAGTCTCGGAGGCAAAGCGCATCGTGGTCTGGTCGGACGTGGAGCCCATGACGATCGCGACCTTCGATGTCGTCAAGCGACCGCCACCTCCTGCTGCGCGATGTCCGAACGATAGAACTTGCCCTCGAAGCTCACGCGCTCCGCGCCGGCGTACGCCCGATCGCGCGCTTCCGCGATGGTGTCGCCCCTCGCAACGATATGCATGACGCGGCCGCCACCCACGACGACGTCGCCGGTCGCGTTCCGTTTGGTCGCGCCGTGAAATGCAAGCACGTTCTCGGGTAGACGATCGAGTCCCACGATGGGCATGCCGGTTTTCGGCGGCCCCGGATAGTTCTCGGCGCAGAGCACCACGTCGACGTAGTGGCGCTTGCTGAACCGGATCGGCTCCGCGGCGATGTACTCCGCGAGGCGGCCTTCGCCGAGAGCGAACAGGAGCTTCGCGAAGTCGCCTTCGATCCGCGGGAGCGTGACCTCGGCCTCGGGATCGCCGAAGCGAGCGTTGTACTCGAGCACCCTCCAGCCGGCCGCGGTCTTCATGAGCCCCGCGTAGAGGACACCGCGATAGGGCGTCCCGCGCTTTGCGAGCGCGGCCGCGATCGGCGCGATCAGCTCCTCGGCGACGGCCTGCGCCTGGTCGTCGGGCAAGACCACCGTCGGCGAGAACGCACCCATGCCACCGGTGTTCGGCCCGGTGTCCCCGTCGTGGGCGCGCTTGTGATCGCGCGCCGGCGGGAGCGCGACGACCACTTCGCCGTCGACGAGTGCCTGCAGCGACGCTTCTTCCCCCTCGAGCAGCTCTTCCAGAAGGACGCGGCCGCTATTCGCGGGCGGCGTCGCGAGGGCCTCTGCCGCCTCCTCGAGCGTCCGCGCGACGGTCACGCCCTTGCCGAGCGCGAGACCGTCGGCTTTCACCACGACCGGCGCTCGCCAGTGCGCGAGGGCCTCCTTTGCGGCGCCGGCGTCGGCGAACGACTCGGACCTCGAGGTGGGAATGCCGGCCTCCGCCATGAGCTCCTTGGCGAACGATTTGGACCACTCGACCTTCGATGCGTCTTTGGACGGTCCGACCACGGAGATGCCCGAGCGGCGCAGCGCGTCGCCGATCCCCGCGGCGACGAGCTCGTCGGTGCCGACGATCGCGAGGTCGATGAACGACGCGAGGACGTGCTCGTCGAGCCAGCTCACGTTGTCGGGGGACTGGTCGATCACGCGCGTGAAAAGCGACAGGCCGGCGTTCCCCGGGACGGCGTCGATGGTCGTCACGCTGTTGCAGTTCGCGAGGCGCCAGGCGATGGCGTACTCGCGCCCGCCCCCGCCGAGCACGAGACAGTTGAGACCGGGCGCGCCCGCCGATCGGCGCGGGCTGCGCTGCTTGCGCTGCTCCCAGATCTTCTTGTAGACGGCCTCGCCGCCAAACAGGCCCTTCACCCGGACATCTTCGTCGTGAAAGCGAACGTGAATTCAGCGCGCCGGACCACGACATCGCCGACGGGGGCGGGCAATCGCGTCGGCCTCGCGAGCACATGCAGATTTTCGAGTCTTGCCGTGCGGAGGCGCTCGATCGCGTCGAACAGTCGAGACTCGGCAGCTTCTGAACCAAACGAGACAACGAGGCTGAAAGGACCGGCGATCGAATCCCGCGACAGATCGACGAGAGCCAAGCTTCCGGCCGGATCGAGGATGCCGACCGTGAGCCCGAGCCGGCCTCTCTTGCTCACGCTGATGTTGGCCCCGAACAGCGCCAGTAAGGTCATGACCTCCCAACCGAGGGGCGGCGCGATCAGACGCCGTGGGGGTTCCCGCATCAGCGCGGCGATTTTCTCGTTCGCGACACCGACGAGCTCATCGCTGAGCTCGATATCGAACACGCCGACCGTGCGTATGCGGGGCGGCGCGCCGCCGTGGCCGCGCAGTCTCATAAACGCGCCGGGAGTTAGGCCGGTGCTCACAAGGTCGGTGCCTTGCTTCCGGAGTGCCATGACCGTCTGCATCCCGGCCGGCAGCACGAACGGAAACACAATTGTGCCGCCGTCGGCGAGCTGCGCGACCCAGGCCGGCGAGAGATCGGAGACGCCCGCAGTCACCTCGACTCGATCGAAGGAAATGCTGTCGGCGGTTCCCGCCCATCCGTCACCCGCAATGACTGCGACACGATGAAAGCTCGCGGCCGCGAGGTTCTGTCGTGCTTGTGCGGCGATCTCGGGATCGAGATCAACAGTCGTGACGGCGCCTCGGTCACCGGAAAGCTGCGAAAGAACGGCGGCGTTGTAGCCGGTTCCCGCGCCAATCTCCAAGATCCGGTGACCGGGCGCGACATCGAGCAGCTCGGCCATGTCGATCATGATTCCGACTTCGCTCGAAGAGCTAATGGGCCGGCCTTCGCCATCCTGCTTCGTGACGATGGCGTCGCCGCTATAGACGCGATCGAGGCCGACGCCGGGCAGGAACGCTTCGCGCGGGACGCTGCGAAATGCCTCTTCTATCCGCGGACGTAACCGAACGCCGCGCTTCTTCAGCGCGTCCACCATCGCCCCGCGAAGCTCACGCGCGTCCGCGGTCGCCACGGCGCTCATTCCCACTCGATCGTCGCTGGTGGCTTCGACGAGACGTCGTAGACGACACGATTCACGCCGGGCACCTCATTCACGATGCGCGCGGAGACGCGCTCGAGCAGGTCGTATGGAAGCCGCGCCCAGTCCGCCGTCATGAAGTCTTCGGTCGTCACCGCGCGAAGCGCGACAAGTGCCCCGTACGTCCGGTAGTCGCCCTGCACACCGACGCTGCGCACCGGGGTGAGGACCGCGAACGCCTGCGCGACGGTGCGGTACAGATCCGCGGCACGCAGCTCTTCGAGGAAGATCGCGTCCGCGCGCCGGAGCGTCTCGAGGCTTTCGCGATCGACGGATCCGATCACGCGCACCGCGAGACCAGGCCCGGGGAACGGATGTCGCCAGAGGATGTCCTCAGGGATACCGAGCTCGGCGCCGACGCGGCGGACCTCATCCTTGAAGAGGCGCCGGAGTGGCTCGACGACTTCGAGCGCCATGACCTCGGGAAGGCCCCCGACGTTGTGATGCGTCTTGATGCGAGCGCTCGTCTTCGAGTCCCGCGATCGCGATTCGATGACGTCCGGGTAGATCGTGCCCTGCACAAGTAGGTCCACGTGCCCCACCCGCTCGGCCTGCTCCTCGAAGCAGCGCACGAACTCTTCGCCAATAAGCGCCCGCTTCCGCTCCGGCTCCGCGACGTCCTTCAGCTTCTCGAGAAACCGATCGGCCGCGTCGAGATGGATGAGCCGCAGCCGCGGGCCGAACGCCGCGACGACCTCCTCCGCCTCATTTGCACGCAGCAGACCGGTGTCGACGAAGACGCAGGTGAGGCGATCGCCGATCGCGCGCGCGACGAGCGCAGCGGCCACGGCGGAGTCGACCCCGCCGGAAAGCGCGCAGATCGCGCGACGGTCGCCGATCCTGTCGCGGATCTCGGCGACGGCCTCCTCCACGAACGCCGCGGGGGTCCAATCGCCGGTCGCGCCGCAGACGCGGTAGAGGAAGTTGCGAAGGATCTCCGCGCCGTGCGGCGTGTGGGCGACCTCCGGATGGAACTGCACCGCATAGCGGGTCTTACCGTCGGTCATAGCGGCGATAGGCACGCTTGTCGTGCGCGCGACGACTGAAAATCCGTCCGGTGGTCGGCGGACGGTGTCGCCGTGGCTGACCCAGGCGCGCTCCTGCGCCGAGAGTCCCTCGAAGATGCCGGCGCGGTCTGCGATTTCGATTGTGGCGGGTCCGTACTCGCGTTTTCCCTCGGCGACCACGTCCCCGCCCAAGAGGTGCGCCATGAGCTGCATGCCGTAGCAGATGCCGAGCACCGGAAAGTCCCCGTTGATGACGCGCGGGTCGACGCTCGGCGCGCCCTCGTCGTAGACGCTGGCCGGACCGCCGGAAAGGATCACGCCGATGACGTTCTTCGCGCGAAGCTCGGCCGGCGTGATGTCGTGCGGGAAGATCTCGCAGTACACGCGTGATTCGCGCACGCGACGAGCGATGAGCTGCGTGTACTGAGATCCAAAGTCGAGGATCGCGATCGTTGCGCGTGCGGACGGACCGGTTTTCGCCCCGGCGTCGGGGCGGTCGATCTGTGAGCGGCTCACTGACTAGGCCCGGACCCGATAGTTCGGTGGCTCCGACATGATGCGGATGTCATGCGGGTGGGATTCGCGAAGGCCCGCACCGGATATGCGAACGAACCGCGCGCGGGCGCGAAGATCGTCGATCGTCGCCGCGCCGACGTAGCCCATGCCCGCGCGGAGTCCACCGACGAGCTGATGCACGACCGCCGCGAGCGGACCGAGCGCGCGAACACGACCCTCGACGCCCTCGGGGACGAGCTTGGAGAACTCGCCGACGTCGGCCTGTCCGTAGCGGTCGCGCGAACGCCGCGCCTCCATCGCGCCAAGCGAGCCCATCCCGCGATACGACTTGAACGCGCCGTCCTCGGTTTCCACGACATCGCCGGGCGATTCGTCCACGCCCGCGAAAAGTCCACCGAGCATCACGGTCCACGCACCGGCGCCGATCGCTTTCGCGATGTCGCCGGAATGCTGGATCCCACCGTCGGCGCACACGGGAATGCCGTGCCGGTCCGCCGCCTCCGCGCAGTCGAAGACCGCCGTGATCTGCGGCATTCCAGCTCCCGCGACGATCCGCGTGGTGCAGATCGCCCCCGGGCCCATACCTACCTTGACGCAGTCGGCGCCGGCCGCGATCAGCTCCTCGGTACCCTCGGCCGTGGCCACATTTCCAGCGATGACGTCGACACGATGCCGCGCCTTCACCTTTTCGACCATCCGCACGACGGCCGCGGAGTGGCCATGCGCGGTGTCGACCACGATCACGTCGACACCCGCCCCTACGAGCGCCGCCGCGCGCTCATCCGCGTCGCCGGAGACGCCGACCGCCGCGCCGACGATCACGTCCGCGTCCTTCGCCCGCCGCACCTCTCCGACCTGCTCCGCCACGGTCAGATTCCGATGGATGACACCGAGACCGCCGAGGCGACCAAGCGCGATGGCGAGCCGCGCGTCCGTGACCGTATCCATGGCGGCGGAGAGGATGGGAATGTCGAGGCGGATCTCGTTCGTGAGGCGCGTCTCGGTGGAGACCTGGGTCGGGAGGATGTCGCTACGGGCAGGGATCAGGAGGACGTCGTCGAAGGTCAGACCTTCCTTGGCGAACTTGTCCTCCCGGGTCAATCCGCCGCCCTCACTCGGGCAAGTGTATCGGTCAGAGCGAACTAGTCGCGCTTTTGCGCGAGCTGCTGTCCGAAGGTGGTGCCGCCACGAGCCCACGCCTCGAGCGTTTCGACGCGGTGCTTGCTCCACGAGCGCGCGCGCCACCAGAAGACGGCGGACGCAGCGAGGCTGATGAGGCAGGCGGTCGGGAACACGATCGGCTGCAGGTCCCACCAGAGCTGAAGCTGGCGTGCCGCGATCGCCACCCCGACGAACGCGAGAATCTCGACCTCCATGAACAGCACCAGAAAAGTAAACGCGAACGAGGCGGCGCCGTACGAGCGCCTTCGGCGGTATGGAAAGGCGATGTCGATGATGCTGCTCACGCCGCCCGGATGTTAGAGGAGGGTCGCCGCCCTCTCGGGTCCAACGCCGATCATTCCGACGGGGGCGCCGACCGTTACCGCGATCCGATCCAGGTACGCGACGGCCCTCGCCGGTAGCGCTCGACGCTCAGTCACTCCCGTGATATCAGTCGACCAGCCCTCGAGGGTCTCGTAGCACGGACGAGCTTTCTCGAGCACAAGGGTCGTCGGCATGTCCGTCGTGCGCTTCCCGTCGAGCTCGTAGCTCGCGCAAAACGGTATGCGGTCGTAGACGTCCAGGACGTCGAGCTTCGTCACGGCGAGCTCGGTGAAGGCGTTGAGCCGGTGCGCATGCCGCGCCGCGACGGCATCGAACCAGCCGACGCGCCGCGGACGCCCGGTGGTCGCGCCGTATTCATGGGCACGCTCGCGGAGCGCGGTGGCCTCGTCGCCACGGAGCTCGGTCGGAAAGGGACCCTCGCCCACGGCGGTCGAATACGCCTTCACGACCCCGATGACGCGCGTGATCTTGCGCGGCGGGATCCCGGCCCCGACGCTCGCGCCGCCGGCGAGCGGATTCGAGCTGGTCACGTACGGGTAGATGCCCCAATCGAGATCGCGCATCGCGCCAAGCTGCCCTTCCAGCAGGACGCGCGCGTCTTTGGCAAGCGCGGATTCGACGAGGGGAAGCGTGTCGACAATGCGGTCACCGAGCTTCGCCGCGGCGGCGAGAACACCGTCGGCCACCTCCGTCGCATCAAGAGGGGCGTCACCGAACCGCTCGAGTATCGCGTTCTTCGTCTCGAGCTCTCGCTTCACGCGCGCGCGGAAGCTCTTCACATCGCGCACTTCGTATGCCTGGATGCCATGACGGCCGACTTTGTCCGAGTACGCGGGCCCCACGCCCATCCCGGTCGTGCCGAGCTTCCTCCGGCCGCGCTCGCGCTCATCCAGACGGTCGAGCGCGATGTGCCACGGCATGACGAGATGCGCGCGGTCGCTTACGCGCAGGTTCGCGGTGGAGATCCCGCTCTTCTCGAGCTCAGCGAGCTCGCGACAGAGGAACGCGAGATCGACGACGCACCCGGGACCGAGAACGCAAACCGCATCGGGATTGAATATTCCACTCGGCACGAGATGAAGCTTGAAGGTGCCGTGCTGGTTGACGACGGTGTGGCCGGCATTGTTTCCGCCCTGGAATCGGATGACCACATCCGCCTCCTGCGCCAGGAGGTCAGTGATCTTCCCTTTGCCCTCGTCGCCCCACTGAGCACCGACGATGGCCGTCACCGGCACGTATTCGAATGCTATCCCGGGTGCTGCCCCGCGACCAGGGCTCCGAGCTTCGCGAGCTCGACAAGGGTCAGGCTGCGCGATGGTTCGCTGGTCCACCAGAGGTTCGCATCCCAATCCGGATCGTCCGCGGGATGATTTCGAAACGACAACCCGGCGCGGTCGAACTCGCGCTCGAACAGGAGAGCGGCCCGGCGCTGGTGATAAGGACTGGTGACAAGGATCGCCGAACGGAGGCCGGCGGTCTTCATGAGCTCGGCGACCCGCTGAGCGTTCTCCTCGGTCGTCGCCGACGAGCCCTCAACGATGATCGCGTTCGCCGGCACCCCCGCCGCGACCGCCGCCCGTTTCATCAGCTCGGCGGACGCGACTGATTCGGGGTCGCTGGAGCCGCCAGAGAAGATGAGGACCGGCGCATATCCCTGCTTCCAGAGCGCGATCGCGCTCTCGGCCCGCGCACCGGTGTCGCCGGAAATGGCGACGATGGCGTCGGCGTGCCCGAGGGGATCGCTCAGGTCAAGCCAGTGCCCCACCCCGACGAGGAGGGCGACGATCGAGAACGCGCCGAAAAGGAAGCCAAGAAGAAAGCGCCTCACAGAGGATGTGGATGCAGAAAAGGGACCGGTCGGTCAGTTCGCGGAGATAGGAACGGTCGCCGTGCGGCGCGCCTCGAAGCACTCGGAGCAGTACACGGGACGGTCGCTGCGCGGCGCGAATGGGACCTGGCCCGTGCGACCGCAGTTCGAGCACACGATGTCGTGCATGCTCTGCGCTCTGCTTGCTGCCCGCTCCGCCTTTGCGCGGCGACGGCATTCGGGGCAACGTTGCGGCTCATGAAGCAAGCCCTTCTGGGCATAGAACTCCTGCTCGCCGGCGGTCCATACGAAAGGATTCCCGCACTCCCGGCAGGTTAGGTCTTTGTCGGTCAACGCCATTGCCATTCGCGCGCTCCCCCGGGCGAAATCCTATGCCGGGGAGTCAAGCGTCCTGTCGGCATTGTGTCGTGGTCGGCCCGGCGGGGGCCGGCGGCGCGGCGATTGCCGCGCCGCCGCCCGGCTCAGGGTGCGGTGATCGAGCCCAGCAGGCCGTCGGACTCGTCGTTCGGACCGGCTGTGAAGAACAGGGTGTTGGTCGGACCGTTGTTCGGAGATCCGTGGCCGAATTGCAGGGCCCAGAGGCCGTCGATCGAGAGCGGCTTCCCGCCCGCGTCTCGCAGCTCTCCACGGTGCTCGAATCTTCCGTTCGACATTTCCTCGTAGGCGTTGATCTTGCCGTCGCCGAAGTTACCGACGAGCAGATCGCCGCTGAATCGACCGAAGTTCGCGGGTGCGAGCGCGAGTCCCCACGGTGCGTTGAGCTGGCCGTGTTGCGCGACACGCGCGAGCAGCGTGCCCGAGGTGTCATAGGCGTCCACGAACCCTCGTCCCTGTCCGTGGACCTCGTCGGTGGCCTCGGCGTCCTGTTTCGCGTAAGTCACGAACACGCGCGAGCCGATCGTCTGCACCCCGAACGGCGCGTAGCCGGAGGGCAGATCCGAGTCGACGAAGGCGCCATTGATCGTCACGAGATTGAAGTTCGCATCGAAGACATCGACGCGGGCGTTGTGGAAGTCGGTCGCGTAAAACCGGTCGCCCGTCGCCGTCGTTGCGAGCGCGAGTCCCTTGTAGATCGCGCCGACCGCGGAACGGTCTGCGAGGACGATTGTCTGATTTCCTTGCGCCGGGAGCCAGCCGCGAATCTGACCGGCTTCTGTATCGAAGACGAACCTAGCTCGGATGCCGGTCCCCCAGAAGACCGCGCCGGTCGGGTGCACCGGGACGTGCACGACGAGCGGGACGATCGACCCATCGGCGCGATAGAGGGTCGAGAGGTCCGTGCCGTTGTCGGCGACCCACCATGGCGACGTCGCTGAAGCGGTAAGACCCCAGGCGTTCACGAGATTGGCGTCCGTCGTCGGCGCAGTGCCGGCGACGTTGGATACGAGTGGGTGGACGGTGTACGCGTTGTCGGCCGCCGCCAACGTCGGCGCGGCGGGGACTCCCATCAGCAGGACCATCGCGACGGGCAGCGAAAAGTGCCGCAGCCAAGCGAGCTTCATGAAAAGCCTCCATTTCTCCCTCTGTACTTCGGGCACAGGAGGAAATGGATCACGGCTTTACGCCAACAAGACTCCTTCAGCGGCCGCCGTGCGCCGGAGTCCTTCGGCCAGCGCGGTCGTTGGACGCCAGAGTCCCTCCCGCGCCGCTTTCGTCGGGTTCACACAGGCACGCAACACCTCGGCTGGACGCGCTGGCGCCTGGCGCACGCTGGGTGGGGGTCCGAGGATCATGCTGAACGCCGAGACGAGCTCATTCACGCTCGTCGCAATGCCGGTGCCGATGTTGAAGATGCCCGCGTGTGTCCCGGCAAGCGCCGCGAGTACGGCCTCGACGACGTCCGCGACATACACGAAGTCACGCTCGTAGCTGCCATCGCCGAACAGGGTGATCGGCTCGCCCCGTTTCCAGCAGCCGAGGAAGATGGCGATCACGCCGCCCTCGAGATCGGTGCGCTGGCGTGGACCGTAGATGTTCGCAAGCCGAAGGGTCACCGCCCGAAGGTCGGACAGTTCGACGAGCTTTTCCGCCGCAGCCTTGAATCTGCCGTAGTTCGATTGCGGATCGACCGGGACGTTCTCGTCGGCACAGATTGGCGTTTCGCCGTAGATCGCCCCACCGGTGGAGATATTCACGACGATCGACGCGCCGAGCCGTCGCGTGGTCTCGATCACGTTCCGCGTCCCGCCGACGATCACGCGCTCGTAGAGGTCCTTCTTCGTCATCGATTCGACGACCTTGGTCTTCGCAGCGCAATGCACGACCGCATCGATCCGTCGGCTGCCGAGCTCGCGCTGAAGCGCCGAGAGGTCGGCGATATCGGCGATGCGCAGTTCGGCGCGCGGATCGAGATTCGCGCGATCTCCCGTCGAGAGATCGTCCACCACCACGACGTCGTCGCCGGCCTTGAGGAGCGCATCGACCACATGGCTGCCGAGGAATCCCGCGCCGCCGGTCACAAGAACATGCAAGACAGTGCCGAGACTACGCAATGAAGATCCGCTTCGTTGTCCACGTTCGCGAAAACTGGTGGAGCAATCGTGGATGAGTTGGTGGAGAAGATGGTGGACGAATTGCTAGCCGTCATGCCCAATGTCAGCTAAAGAGGAATTGTCGGGCGAGCTTCCGCCGGGCAGCCAGTTCGGATGTGACTCATGCCGACAGAACAGCGTTCTAGTGGTCTACCGGCCTTTCACGGCCTGCGCGCGTACGCTCTTCGGCCATTAGAACGGGTGTTCTAGAATTCCGGCATGACCGTCGAGACTCGCGCGCCCGACCGGCAGGTCCCGTTCGACGAGAGCGCGGAACAGCAGGTACTCGGAAGCCTCCTCATCGACCGTGATGCCATCTTCAAGGTCGCGGACCTGCTCCGCGTCGATGATTTTTACATCGCGCGGCACCAGCGGATCTACGACGCGGCCCAGGCCCTTCTCGAACGGCGTGAGCGGATCGATCCGCTCACCATCCAGATGGAGCTCTCCCGGCGCGAGGAGCTCGACCGAGCGGGCGGCCAGGCCTACCTCCGCGCACTCGCGGATGGCGTTCCGACAGCGGCCGAGATCGACCGCTACGGCCACATCGTCCGCGACCGGGCGATCTTGCGGCGCCTGCTCGGTGCGGCCACGTCGATCGCGGCGGATGCGTACGACGAACCGACCGACATCGCCCTCGCGCTCGACCGCGCCGAGCAGCGACTCTTCGCGCTTCGAGACGAGTCGGCAAATGCACAGCTCCGTCACATCACCGCCTCGCTGCAGTCCAACTACGAGCACCTCACCGACCGCATGGAGCGCCCGTTCGAGGTGAGCGGGATCCCGTCAGGGTTCCGCGAGGTCGACTACTACACCGAAGGGTTCACCGTCGGCGACCTCATCGTCCTCGCCGCCCGGCCGTCCGTCGGCAAGACGAGCCTCGCGCTCGGGATGAGCTTCAACGTCGCACGCCGCGGCCACCCGGTGTTGCTCTTCTCGCTGGAAATGGACGCGAAGCAGATCGTCTCGCGCTACCTCGCGCTGAACTCGCGCATGGACCTGCTCGCGCTCCGGACCGGGAACATCATCGACACGGATGCCGCCGCGGCCCTGCACGGCTTGCCCGTGTTCATCGACGACACGCCGGGCATCTCGATCATGGAGCTGCGAACGAAGGCCCGCCGCGCGAGCACGCACGAGAAGATCGAAGTCATCATCGTCGACTAC
>Ga0209689_1003599_pt1 | contig 11395 bp, 13 predicted proteins | sample GraSoiAngelo_149_FD_187119 | JGI IMG/M metagenome (GOLD analysis project Ga0209689, IMG submission 187119) | Grasslands soil microbial communities from the Angelo Coastal Reserve, California, USA - 14_1009_09_30cm (SPAdes) (version 2) | ecosystem: Environmental > Terrestrial > Soil > Grasslands ...
GACAACAGGTCTTTGCTTCACACGCCGGTTCGATTGATTCGCTTTCTCCCGAAAGCTCACCCTCTTCGGGCTTCGTCGATGTCGCTCGGCTCCCGCCGGCTCCATTCCCGCCCCCGCCTCCCTTGATCACAGCGAGCGAAGTCTGGGAAGAAAGGTGAGAATGCTCCTGTCACGCAGGCAAGTGCGTGCGTCGCGCGGCTGATACAGTCCTTACTTCGGCGCTGTAGCAGGCGCTTGTTTTGCAGAATGTTGGATCGAATCGTTTCCTGTCACGATCGCTTCAGCGCCAAATGGCGGTGCGGCTTTCGCCGGAAAGAGCGGTCGTAACACCGCGAACGCTTGGGAAGCGAACGCAATGCAAACGACCATGATCGCTGCTGCACACTTCATGGTTGGCGCTCTTATCAGAATCCGACAGCATGACAAGTAAAATTTTTACCTAGGTGACTCGGGATTCTTTAAGCGTTACATCGTGGCAAGCCCACGCTTGCCGCGCCGTAGCAAAGCGAAGGCGGGTGACTCGTGATTCGTTAGAACGTTACGTCTTACGAAAGAATGTTTTTAATTCTGTAACTTTTTAGCCATTGAACTTGGTGAACCCAGATTCCAGTTTGCGATTTAAGGTTTCCGGATATTTTTCTACGGCGATGCCACAGTTCGCTTACCGTGCCCGCAATTCGCAGGGCGGCCTGGTTGAAGGCGTGCTCGATTGCGCAGATCGAGCTGTTGCGATTCGGCAAATCGAATCGCAGCAATGCATTCCGGTCCGGATCGAGTTAGTCGAGCCAGAGCCCAAGGCAATCCAACGAGACGGTGCGGCCGGACCCATTTTTATGCAGCGGATCTGGGGCGGCCGGAAACCCGAAACGCAATTCGGAAAGAAATCGCCGCCCGATTCGCCGGCGGCTCCCACGAAGAACCTAAAGATTCCGCACGGGCAATTGCTCATTTTTACCGAGCAGCTTGCCCATTTGCTGCAAGCGGGGATGACGCTCGACGAAGCGTTGTCGGTTTTGGAAAAGCGCTTGAAGCAACCCCGTGTTCAGCAAATGACGCATACGTTGCATCAGGGCCTGATCGATGGTCGCAGTTTTTCGCAGGCCTTGAGCGAGCTACCGCGAATTTTCCCGCCGCTCTATGTAAATCTGGTGGCCGCGGGTGAGGCCAGCGGTGCGTTGCCGCAAATTCTGCTCCGGGTGGTCAAGCATCTGACGCAGGCAAAAGAACTGCGAGATCGGGTGCAACAGGCGTTGATTTATCCGGCATTTCTCGCGTTCGCTGGCGCCGTTCTCGTTACCATTTTTATCACGTTCATGGTGCCGCAGCTGACCGGTTTCATGGCACAAACCGGAGGCGGGCTTCCATTGCCTACACGGATTCTGCTGCAAATTCATCATGCGATCACGGGCTATTGGTGGGTAGGCGTGCTGGTAGTGGTGGGCGCAATCATTGGTTTCCGCGCTCTTGTCCGCAGTGAGGAAGGACGCATCGGATGGGACCGTTTCCGGCTGCTGATCCCTGGATATGGACGAGTAATTCGCCACCGCTATTACGCGCAGTTCTCGCGCACACTGGGAACTTTGATTGAAAACGGAATTCCCCTCCTTCGCGCACTTGATCTGGTGACTGAAATTGCCGGCAACCGCTTTCTCGAACTTAAGCTCGTCGAGGTGCGCAGGGCAGTCATCGATGGCGCGACGCTCTCGGCCGCTTTGCAAGCGCAAAAACTGTTTCCAGACTTGTTTACTGACATGATGGCGGTAGGAGAACAAACCGGGCATTTTGCCGAGACCATGCAAGCTATCGCCGACGTTTATGAGCGGGAACTTGACCGGAGCGTTGGAATAATCTCGCAATTGATTCCGCCGATTATCATCGTGGTAATCGCCGCTCTGGTCGGTCTCGTTGTTTTCAGTATTCTATCGGCTGTATTTGAGATGACACACAGTTTGCAATTCAGACCGCATTGAAACTGAAAACTTGCAAAGCACGTTGTGTGCGAATAATCTCGCCAGCCCAATGTTAGTTCGCGCTGTTCTTGCGATCTTCTTCGCTGCGGTTTGCCGCGTATGCGCGCAGGAAGCTTTGAGCGATGGCCTTCCTTCTCCGGTCGAAGTCACTGCGCAACCGTTTCCTGAAAGCGTCTGGCTTGATCTGCGCCAAAATGCGCCGCGAAATTCAAAACCTCAAAACGCGCCGGCCTGGGTCGAAGCGCTCACTCTTTTGCCGGGCGAGGCGACTGAAGGCGGTGGCACGTCAAAGAGCATCTTTCGCATTCGCGTGACGCAACCAGCCCCCGACTATCAAGTTCTCTTTTTCCGTTTGTTCTTTGACGACAAGCCGAATCAGCAGCCTGAATTGATCGCCTGGGATGAATCTGGCACACACATTTTGCGCTCGGGCACTCTCGGCGTGGGAATGAATCTGCCGAGTTCAGATTCGGTCCTCATCCCGATGACCGGCGCGTCCGCTATCGATATCGAGGTGCCCGGCGATGGAAAGACGATCCGTGCAGCCTATCTCGATTGGATGACAACCAGTGAAGTAGTGCATCCAGTCAACGCGGAACATCGCGACGTGATTCCCGAGCCGTTCTCATCGGTGCCAACACTGCACGCACCCCCGGAGGACGTTGAAAACTTTGGAACGGTCACCGCAACTCTCGCGGCTGACCCAATCCGGGTTGATGGACAGACTCAGGAAAGCGCCGCGTTTCAATTTCCAATTGAAGCGCAACCGCTAACAGCGCTGCTCACGTTCGAAATCGCCAATCCCAGCATTGATGCTCCACCGGAAATTTATCTTAACGGCCAAGATATCGGGCCGGTTTCTCTGACCCTGCCGGACTTGGCTGACCCAGGTTACCGCGGCGAAGCGGAACCGCTTACGACTGAAATGCATTTCCATTATACGGGGTGGCTGCGCGCCCAGAAAATTGTGCCGGCCACAGTCCTCAAAGCAGGACCGAATGATTTGGTTGTCGCCAACGGAGTTGGCAGCGGATCTTCCGCAATCCGCGCGACGCAGATTCAATTAAAGTATATTTGGGACAAGTCGGATTATCTTTTGCGCACCGGCCACTAGCAATTCTTGAAGACCTGGGTAGTGTTATCGCGCGCAGGATGCAGGCTCACTCGTTGATTTGAGATGAGAACGAAAAGAAAACAGCAGGGCTTCACGCTACTGGAGATCATGCTCGTGGTGAGCATCATCGTGATCATACTGGGAGTAGCGATTTCAAAACTCGGCAATACGACTGCCATCGCCAAAACCATGCGCGTTCAAGCCGACGTCCAGGCGATCAAGACACAGCTGCAACTCTACGAAAGCATGAACGGTTTTTATCCAACAACGGAACAGGGTTTGCAGGCGCTGGTGACCCAACCGCAGAACGACCCGCGACCTGCTCGCTGGTATCAGTTGTTCAGAGAACTGCCAACAGATCCCTGGGGCAATGGCTATATTTATCGCAATCCCGGTCTGAAAAACCCAGGCGGCTACGATTTATTTTCGGCAGGGCCCGACCGGCAAGCGGACACAGGAGACGACGATTGGGGTGGCGGTTAGCCGCCGTGCGGCCCCTTGACCCCTAGTGTTTGGCGGCCGGTGCCTGGTAAGGCATCTTCGACGACGTTCTAGGGTTCCGCGGAATCAAGCCACGCGCATGTGCCCCAGCGGCATCTCGAGGCGGAATCAACTGTTGTATTTCCGCGGGTATCCCAGCAGGCAGTTTCGGTGAACCCGCGTTAGGGACACTCGCGGGGTAAGCAACCGGCGGGGCGAGAGGCGTGGGCGGCGTGAACGCCCTGGAAGCAACACCTGCATTCGGCGCGGCCTGCGACAAGAGCGCCTGATTAAACGTGATAGTCGCAAAATTTCCATCCTTGCTAATTGTCACCTTGGTCGCGCCCACTTTGGCCGACCATTCGATGTTGGCAATGCTGTAGCCGTCCACCGGCTCTTTGGTCGTAAGATATTTCTTGAAATTGTGGTCCGAACTGGAAGCAAGCGTCACCATATCGCCTTCGGGCGAACGCGCGGCGTTGGCGATGTAAAGGTCTTTTGCAAAATCGGGCGTAGCCGCAGGCGGCGCCACTGCCGTGGCGATCGCGAATGGCGAATGATCCACCATCTTTGAGTAGCGATCGAAGTTAAACTGGGGCGGCAAAACTTCCTCGGCCTGACTGTGGATCACCTCGAGCACAGCGAGAATCAACGTTAGCATAAGGGAATATTTCATAAGTTTGATTGCTTACTATATTACTTGGTTCGTTGCGCCGGCGCAAACCAGCGGGCGATTTTAAATTTGCCGCGCATCATTGTAGGATCGCTGCCATCAATGGCCAGATTAACATTTTCGAACACTATAAAAGCGTCCGGTCGCTGCACATCATAAAGGAAATTTACGAGCGGCGGCCACGGACTTTTAGTTTCAATAGAAGCAAAAACTGTCTGATGATGGGGGGTGGTCTCCCCGGCCCCAATTGCAGGATTCTCGATGAGGACGTTGTATTTGCCAGCCACCTCCCTTAGTTGATCAAGGAGCGCGGACGCTTCCGCGGGATCCTTGAGGACGGGTTGATGCTTCTGAATCCATTCCTCGCGTTTCGTCCAGAGATCCCGTTCCTTCACGTAGAGGGCTTGCTCGGCTACCTTGGCTTGACGTTCCACCACTTCCTTGTGCGCGCCGCCGAGGGCACCCAGGATCCAACTCAAAATCCAAAGATTGAGTAGCACGAAGATGGTTCCGGCAACTACCCACGAGAGCACACGCTCGCGGGGATTCATTCGGTGGTACCACGCCGGCATCATTTTGCTCTTCCCTCTAATCGAAACTGCGCATGGTTATTGGACAAAATGCGAGGCGCAGCCATGTCAAATTGAAACGCTCCCAAGTCTGGATTCTTCTTTACCTTCTCAATGAATTGGTAAGCCAGAGCAGCCGTGTTCGCTTCGCCGTCAACCGAAATCTGCCGCGCCGACTGATTGTATGCTGTGACGCGCACGTCGGCCGACGGCAGGCTTTCAAAAAGATGCAGCAGGATTTCAACTGGATAGTAATGCGCGTCAATCGCCGGTGCGAGCGCCTTCCAATTTGCCTCTGTCGCGCGCACGAACTCGGTCCCAGGCGCGTCGTGCGCTATACGCTGGTCAAGCCGCGCTATCTGAACCCGCAACAGGCCCAGATACGCGAGCAACAGCAAAAGAAGCGCGCCATAAGCGCCACCTATCCAAAGGAGTCGTCTCCGCCATTCGGCTTGCCTTGTCAATTGCAAACGGCGCCGTCGCCAGCTTTCTGGTAAAAGATTCAGTTTGACCGGCGCGGGTGGCAGCTCGATGCCAACTATCTCGGTCGGGCTGGACAAAATTCCCTGTACCGTGTCGCGCATTTCATAACAGGTCTCATCCAACAACACATTCGGAGAGGAGGCATCTATTCCCTGTAGCTCGGCACTCAATCGCAGCTGCGGCAATTCAATTTGCAGCTGCTCGCCGTTGCCGCCTTCAAACACCCGAGCAAGGCTGAGCTTGCCGTTCTCTGTCAGGGCATAAACGAGCGTCTCACCTTCTGGATAAATAAGAACAGCACTCCCACTGGGGGCATGAGTGCTCGCGCGCTGTGCGGCGTACACTGTAATTTGTCGCGGAATGTAACCGCGCTCCAATAGCGGCGAAGCCATCTCAGCAAGTTGTTCGTTTCTGATTGCGACGGCTGAAACCACACTCTCGCTCTCATTTTGCTCGATCAGCTCAAAATCGGTTGTCACTTCATCGGCCGCGAACGGCAGCAGCTTCTCGATCTGGATGCGAATCATTTCCGGAAACTCCGCCGGATCGACGCTCGGCAGACGAAATCGCTGGGCAAGCACGGCTGAAACAGGCAAGCCAAGGACAAAATCATCAGTCGCAGCGAGTAGCGGCACTGCTTCTTCCAACGTTTGGAGCTTGCGAACGTTCCACGAGCCGTTTTGCTCAGCCGAGCGGAGAAAATTCCAGCCGTGCGCGGTTGGAATTATAAAAATAGATGGCATCCCGGGCTCGATATCAAAGCTCCTTCCAACTGAATACTTGAGGATGACCAACTCCTAGTACTTGTTTTTGCACTACCATCTCCACAGAGCGCGTAACGTTGCCTGATTTTCCCGCGCTTAGGATGCGGAAGACAGCGTTGGGACTTTTGAAGACGACTGGGTTTTGAAGTCCAATTTGCTGCAGCTGCGCGGTGTTGAGGCCAAGCATAGCAAACGCCGTTTGTTGATCCATCTGGGCGTCGTCGGCTGTTCCATCGATTCCATCCGGACCCTGGCGCAGTTGCAGGAAGCGATCGACAAAATCGTCTGGTATCCCCAAAGCGCGTAACACGTCGCGCGAGGCATAGGCGAGATCGATGGCACCACAAGTGCCAACAACGGTAAAATCTTCGTCCCAACCGGGTTTCGAAGTGAATTCAGCCCATCCACAGATTTCCTTGAGCTCATCCACGGCAGTCAGCGGCGCGTGCGCGGGATGGTAAACGTCGCTCTCTGGACATGCGTTCAAGTGCTGAAGCCCTTTCGTTGGCGACACCCAATCGAGCAGAGAATCCATCATGACGTCGAGGTCGTTTAGGTCTACGCCTTTGAGGTTGAGATATTGGCGGAGAATTCGCAGCTTGTTCGGGTCTTCCCCTTGGGTGAGGAAGTTCAAGTTTAGACGACCACATTCACCGGTAATCTGCACGTCGTAACTTTCCCCCGCGCCCATTTGCCTGTGCAGGTTTGGCGAGCTCGGCGAAATCTCCCGACTTAAGGCAACGTCGGCCCCCGAAGACGCCATTGCTTCGGCTTCCAATACACGGTTTGCATTGCTGGAGACCGCAAGGCGCGAATTGATGTTGAGCGCCCATGCGATCACCATCGCACTGAGCAAAAATAATGCCCAAAGTGCCAACAGCAGCGCAGCGCCCGCATCTGATTTCAACCTTCCAAATGGCCTCTTCATAGGATCGACATTGCTTAATACGGTGTTCGTCTCAGGGGGATAATTGCTTCCCATGGCACGGCTGCATCGGTGCGTCCCACTTTAACCTTGATAAGCCAGGGTAACCCGCGACCTGGCCATCGCGGCAACCAAGTATTCACGCCCGGATTGAAGTAGCTGATTTCGAGGCTGGTCACATTTTTGATCAATGGCACCCAGGTTTCGTGTCCTTCTCCAATGTCGGAATCAGTCTTCGGTTTTCGCAAAAAACCAAGATCTAGCCGGCCGCTCTTTTTTTCCGGTTGCAACCGCAGGGCAACGGTAAAGTCGCTCGGCGCATAGCGTGTGAGCAGTCCGGGGCCCGCGCTACAACTCCAGTTTATTTCGTCGCGCTCGCGATCGCCCAACTTGAATGGCTCTCCAATCATGTTGGCTCGGAAGGGACTCAAGCTTTGCCACTCCGCTGTGAGCAGATCACGCAACCCGTCATATTGCGCGTCCGCGGCAGCCGTATCCGATGAGACATACAGCGCAGTCATGCTCGATTGCACAAAGCGAAAAATCGCCAGCGACATAATTCCCAAGATCCCCACTGCTAGCATGATCTCGATCAATGTGAAGCCGCGATGGTAGCGACGCCGCGCTGTCCGGAATGCTTTCGGGAGACGGCGCAACGCGCCGTCCCGAGCAGCTCCATCCAGCATTCGGTATCCTGGATCCACCGCGTCCTTTTTATCCGGGCCGGTAAACATAAAACTGAATCTGCTTCAACCGCGGAACCCCGGCGTGCTGCCACTGGGCGGTCAACGTCACAAGATTAATGCCGCTGAGGAGTGTGTTGCCCGGTTCGGTCAACCCAGCGGGAGCGCTTTTCTGGATCAACTTTACCATACCATAACTGCTGTTGACCTTGAATTCTTTTTCAGCATCGGGCGGAACCGGCGCAGCTTGAATTTCCGCCATGCGGTCGGCCAAAATCTGCCGCACGGCGCTTTCTTCCGCGCTGATCGAGCTTGCATTGAGACAATTCTCCACAGCGCGTCCAAGTGCGATGACGCCGATCGCAAAGATCGCCACGCCGAGCAAAACCTCGTACAACGCGAAACCGCGACAGAAGTTTCGGATTTCGAATTTCGGACTTCGGATTTTGTCTTCGTTACCTTGCTGCATACTGCGTAACCTCCGGCTGCGCCGTCAGGGGCGAGTAATTCGCCGTCCATAAACCAGGAGGACCTTTGAACTGGACGATCGCCGGTTCGCAGTTTCCCGATGGCCAGAATATCCATTCAGCCGGGGGCTTGTCCGCCAAGGCTGCTGGCAAAGAGAGGTTCAGCCAGCTTCCCTTGCCGAGACGAAATTCCGCCGTCGGTTTGACTTCTTCATCTTGGGCAAAAGCTTCTGGCCGTAGCAGGACAATGCTTTTGCCCCACACAATCAGATAAGGGCGACGCTCAGTCACGCTTCGCTCGTGCGCCTGGCGCACAAGATTGTTAAACCCATCCAGGGATTGCTTGAGCCGCCTGCTCGCGATCACGCCGCTCAAGCTGGGCACCGCCAGCATCAGCAGCAGCATCAGTACGAAGATGGCCAGGGCAATCTCGATCAAAGTAAACGCCCGAAAACGTTGCACCGCCGAAGTTACTCGATTGACGCAAAATCACAACCACGCGCCGCGTGCCCAGGCTTGCTCAGGCGCCGGGCGCGCGGCCGTGCACTGCAGTGAAGGCGATAGTTTGAGTCCACCAACTCGAGTCCGCACAATAACGGACAAATGTGTCCACCAGCGCGTCGTTGAGTTTGCCGGAACTTATCAGATCATCGCGAAGTTCGGTAATCGTCTGCGTCCAATAATCAGCCCATCGCGAGCCTCCGTTGTAGATCGCTGTTTCCGCAGTTCCGTTTATTTGCATCAAACCAAGTGCTGCGAGTCGCGGCGCCAGCGCGCGCCCGATGTGGTAATCGATCCCGCGTTCGCGCGACCACGCGAGCCACCCCTGCCAGAACGCTCGTACCTCGCGCGGCTCCGCCACACTGACAGGAAGAAAATCAGGCTCAATGAGTAGAAGCGCGCCGCCGGGTCGCACGCTTGCAACCAAGTTCTTGATGGCCGCTTCTGCATCTGCAATGTGATGAAGCACAGCGCGCGCTGTTACCAGGTCGAAGCTAACGTGTTCCACCGGACCAGCAACGATGTCGCCTTGGCGCAACTCAAGATTCGGCGCGCGCACGTTGATTAGCGACAGGTCCACATCCAACGCCACTGCTTTTCCGCCAGGAGTTACGCGGTCGGCAAGCCACGCGGAAATCGATGCGTTGCCACATCCAACTTCGAGCGTCCGCGCCCCCGGCCTGACAATATCAAGCGCGTTGATATACTGGCGATGCATCGGATCGAGCAATTCTGACATCAAGGCCAGACGCTTCCCCTCGCCTTTCAAATGATGACCCAGAACGTATTCCGGCATTTCTGATACGATCCTAGTGGACTCTCACGGCACCGGCAATCCTAGCTCCATGAAAATGACAAATCGGCGTGCCCTTCGCACCAGCAAGCAACCGCTAAAAAAAAGCAATCAATCGGCAGCAGTCGTCTTGCCTCCGTGATACACTCTAAGCGCAAATGAAGGTTGCTCTGCGCATTGGCGTTGCCGCAGCTGCGCTTTTTGTGATTGCGATGCTGGTTTGGCAGGGAGTCACCGCACACGGCGCGCCTGATCCGATGCGGCCCAACACGAGCCCGACCGTCGCGTTTCTCGACATCGGCATTCTCGTTTTTCGAGAAGGATTGGAATGCATTCTCGTGTTGGCTGCCATCACCGCAAGTATGACTGGCGCCAAACGCGTGCATCGCCAACCGGTCGCGCTCGGCGCAGGCCTCGCTTTTGTCGCCAGCTTGATCACGTGGGTTATCGCAGTGCGCATCGTCGGATCGCTCGGCGACAATATGTCGGCGCTCGATCTTCAGGCTGCCACCGGCCTTTTGGCCGTGATTGTTCTGCTGGTGATCATGAACTGGTTCTTCCACAAGATTTATTGGGGCGGATGGATTCGCGCGCATAATCGCCGACGCAAAGCGTTACTCGAAAATGCGCGCGGCGCTGAGATCTCGCAGTGGCGCCTCTGGTGTGGATTGGTCCTGCTCGGATTCACTTCTCTCTATCGGGAAGGATTCGAAGTCGTTCTTTTTCTACAAAGCTATCATCTGAGGCTGGGCGGCGTGGTAGTGCTGAAAGGGGCACTGCTGGGACTAGTGTTAACGGGAATGGTGGCCGTGCTGACATTTATTCTGCAGCAGCGTCTGCCGTACCGTAAAATGCTAATCACTACCGGCATCCTTCTTGGAGTCGTGTTGCTGGTTATGGTAGGCGAGCAAGCGCAGGAAATGCAGCTGGCACATTGGATTTCCACTACTCCAATCAATTCCCTGAAAGATTACATGCCCCCTTGGATGGGCCTCTGGTTTGCGGTGTTCCCAACAGTTGAAACGCTCGTTGCCCAGCTTATTGCAGCAGTACTGGTGATTGGCTCGTATTATGCCGCACGGCACTTCGGCGGCGGCTCAGCCAGTGGGACGGCGCTTGGAGCTCACGCGCCCGAAATGGCTGCGATCAAAGCGTAGGTAGGGACGCCGCAGAATCCTCGGGGCAAAGTATGTTATTGAGCGCCAAATGTGCAGTCTCAATTCCAGCCTGGGCAACGCCCCAGGTACGGAATAGAAAAACACGACAAGCGCTGCAAACGCGAGCCAATCTTGCGATCCGGCACGGGCCTGCGCCTTTTCACAATCAGTGAGCTTGTTGAGTCGCGCCTTCAGCGCTGAGCACAATGCGTCTTCAGTTCTTGGGACGTTGCCCCAGGCTGGAATTAAGAAGACGCCTTCAGCGCTAAACAGAAACGGCGCAGCGCGCCGACCTCACCAGTGTTACCGAATTCCAGTTGAACCCAATCGCAAGCTTTTCACTTTAGGCGGATGATTAAGCCCAATTACCGTTCTCTTAATCTGGTTCGAATCATTTTCGCTTTTTCCGTGCTGCTTTTCGCAGGTTCTCTTCGATCCGAGCCATCCTCCACCCCAACTCCATCTGGAGTGATCGATGAAAAGCTGTTCAATGGAATGCGTTGGAGACAAATCGGTCCCTTCCGCGGCGGCCGCGCGCTCGCGATCGAAGGTGTCGTCGGCGAGCCGGACACGTACTATTTCGGGGCCGTTGCGGGTGGAGTGTGGAAGACGACCGATGGCGGCGCGAACTGGACTCCGCTATTTGATAAGCAACCGATTTCTTCTATCGGCGCGATCGCCGTCGCGCCATCCGATCACAATGTGATTTACGTCGGGACAGGCGAAGCGGCTATTCGCGGTAATACGACCTACGGGACCGGAGTCTTTAAATCGATCGATGGCGGAAAGACGTGGCAGAACGTCGGCTTGAAAGAT
>Ga0209689_1003601_pt1 | contig 11394 bp, 12 predicted proteins | sample GraSoiAngelo_149_FD_187119 | JGI IMG/M metagenome (GOLD analysis project Ga0209689, IMG submission 187119) | Grasslands soil microbial communities from the Angelo Coastal Reserve, California, USA - 14_1009_09_30cm (SPAdes) (version 2) | ecosystem: Environmental > Terrestrial > Soil > Grasslands ...
CGGTCACACCCTGGAACCCGAGTGGAAGCGGCTGCCGATCGGCCCGGACCACATTCTTTATCCGGTGGTGGTCGGCCTCGCCCTCTTCCCCATCCTCATGGGCGACGCCGGACATCACCTGGCGGACGACATGCCGGACGACGAGACGCACCCCTTCTTTCCCGACCACTTCTGGCCCTACCCGATCATCGCCGTGGTGATGCTCATCGCCGTGGGCCTGCTGGCCGCCTTCGTGCAGAAAAACCTTCAGCTCGAGCCGTCAGCCGACCCACGCGCGGTCACCATCCCACGCCCTGACTGGTACTTCCTGTTCCTGTTCCAGCTCCTGAAGCTCGGCCCCGAGCTGTTCATGGCGCTCGTGATCCCGCCCGTTGTCCTGGGCGCCCTCATCCTCTTCCCGTTCATCGATTCGATCGCGGGCCCGCGCATGGCCAAGCGCCTCGGCTGGAAGTCATGGCCGGTACCAGGACGCAACGTCATCACCGGCTCGATCTTCGTAGGTGGCCTGGCGGTGATCGCGCTGCTCACACTGTGGGCGCTCGCAGGACCTCAGTTCTGCCTGCCCTGGATCATCAACAGCCCGGTCTGCGGAGCCTGAGCCGCTTTTAGCTCCGCGTGCTGTAGAGCTGCTTCGTCAGCTCCATCTGCGCCAGGTGCTCGCGCGCGTGGCCGTAGTTGGTGAGCAACCACACCAACCCCGGCCGCGGGGGCCGGTCACCCCGCGGACGGTCGGCGCTGAGATCTTCGGCGCTCATCGCACCGACCTGATCGTCGAGCCATACGTCGGCCTGATCCAGCAGCGTGTTGAGCTGGTTACCAACCGCCTCGACCTTGAACTCGGAAGCTCGGTCGCGAGGGATCCGCACACTGTTAACTGCCGCCAGCATCTCGCGCTCTGACCCGAGCGTATGAGTGACGAGAACGGCGATCGAGTTGGCCTCGGGATGTGGCTTCCAGTTCAGATTCTCCGCGTCGAGGCCCTGGATCAATTTGCGGATGTTGTCGTGCACCTCGTGGAAGGCATCGCGGACAGCGCGCATTGTGAGTTCGGCGGTGGCGGGATCAGTCACGACTAGGTTTTCTCGGTAACCCGGTACTCGAGGTAGCGACCCAGCAGCAGGCGCGTGTGCGCCTCGAGCGCAGGCAGCACGCTGAGCACCAGCCCTACGACCGGGTACGCGAAGTACTGGACATGCACCGCGACCTTGCGCCACAAGGGCCACTCCTTCGGCTTCGGTGGCAGGATTCGGAACTCGAAGTACATGAAGAAGAGCACGGTCGAAAGCGTGATCGAGAGCAGCACTCCTGACACGGACCACATCAGCTGACCGAGGTCGGTGAGCGAGAAGTCCTGGCTGAACCAGATCGGTGCCGAGCCGCCGAACAGCAAGAAAAGCGGCAGGAAGATCCAGTTCAGGTGATTGAGAAACAGGTTGGAGAAGCGCCGAAGCCGGAGGAGAAGTGGGATCTCGGGGTGCTTGAAGATGCGGGCGAGGACGTACGGCACGTCGGTGATTCCCCAGGCCCAGCGCTTGATCTGGTCGTACTGAGATTGATGAGTCGACGCGTAGTCCCGTGACTTGGGCGAGTCGCCGTACAGGGGCAGATATACCGATTTGACCGAGAAACGCTTGCCGAAGGTGAAGAAGGCCTTCCAGTAGAACCTGGAGTCCTCAGGGATCACGTCCTTGTCCCAGTAGCCCACCCGATGCACGAACTCGAGGCTGCAGGTGTAGCTGCTGAAGGCAACCAGCCGGTGAGGTCGCGAGTGCAGGAACATCTGCCACTGCGAGGTGCTGGCGGACATGACCCGGACGGCCATCGGGACCTGCCAGATGTTGTTGTGGAACAGCGGCACCGGCTGCCAGATCATGTAGTCGCGCAGCGCCTGGCGAGCGTGATGCCAGGAGATCCAGGCGAAGTATTGCGGATGCACCCGGTAGTCGGAGTCAAGGTCGGTGACCAGGATCTTGTCGAGCTCATAGCCCTCATCGGTCAAGACCCTGACCATCCATCGGCCGCCCCAGTTCATCGCCGCGGACTTGCCGATCACGATGCCGGGCTCGAGCGCATCTTTCACGTGATAGAAGCCGCGCAGCCGGCCGCCGAACTGCGCCCTCAGGCGCGCGACGTTCTCCCAGCCTGGCTGGTCGGTGTCGCGCGTGATGATCGCCACCATCTTCAGCTCGTCCGGATAGTTGGCGTCGACGATCGCCTGCACCGTGCGCTCGAGCACGTGGTAGGGCTCGGTGTAGGTGGGGATGATCGCGAGATGGATGTACCGAAGGGGGTCTCGGTGCTCGGTTGCCCGCTCTTCGACGCACAGCGCATACCAGTCGCGAACCATGTCGCGGCGCATCCGGAACAGCGTGCTGTAAACGCCTCGCACTACAGAGATCGAGCGGATGAGCCAGTAGATGTCGAAGAGCAGCACCGCTCCCGCCACGGCGAAGGCGCCTGGCCATGGAAAGACGATCGGTATCCACGCTGGGGCCAGGAGGAGGATCCACGTCACCAGCCCAGGGGCGGCCTCGAACAGGCGCGCGCCAAATTGGCGCAGAGCCTCCTCCGGGACTGAGATGTGCCTGTCCGCGGTGATGACTGCCACGAGGTTGATTCTGAGGTTCGCGGGGGTCCACCATCGCCTTGGAATACGCGCCCAACGGGCCTGTTTTCAGTTGCCATGAACAACCTGAAGCACTTCGATGGCCCGACATTCGAAGCAGACGTCCTCAAATCGGACCTCCCGGTGCTGGTCGACTTCTGGGCCGAGTGGTGCCCGCCGTGCAAGGCGATGGAGCCGGTGGTCGAGCGCCTTGCCGACGAATTGGCCGGCAAGGTCACCATCGGCAAGCTGGACGTGGACAACAATCAGGAGATCGCCATCAGGTACGGCGTGATGGGCATCCCCACCCTGGGCCTGTTCCGCGACGGCAGGCTGATCGACCGGATGATCGGGTTCCCGGGCAGCGGGGCTCCGATCAAGGCCTGGCTCGAGAAGAGCATCCCGGTAACGGCGTAGCCAAACGCCGAGTGCCGGCCGCCGAACCCTTCTAGGCCTCTCTAGTGACCCCACATGGCCCGGACCCCATGACGCACCGTTTCGGGGCCGTGCTCCCCGGTCCGGATCCGGACTGCATCCTCGACCCCGATCACGAAGATCTTCCCGTCGCCAACCTCACCGTTTTCTCCGGTGCGCGCGGCGACCGCCAGCTTGTCGACCACTGTCTGGACGATCTCAGACTGCATGACCGCCTCGATCTTGAGGCGCGGCCGCAGAGAGATGTGGATGGCGGTGCCGCGGTACTTCTCCGTGTAGCCACGCTGCGCTCCGCAGCCCTTGACCTCGGTGACAGTGACCCCTGACACGCCACACTCGTCCAGCACGTCCTGGACCTCCTGCAAGCGTTCGTGGCGAATGATCGCGACGATCATCTTCATGCGAGTGACCCCTCAGCGCGGGCCGCGCCCGGTAGCGGTTCTGGGGAGTGGTGCGGATTAATCGTGGGCGTGTCGGGTGGCCGGTAGACGCCGCCGGGGACCGGCATGAACGATTCGGGGTAGCCCCACATGCCGTGCTCGCTGATGTCCAGCCCTTCCATCTCCTCGCGAGCGCTCACCCGGAGTCCGACGGTCTTCTTGATGATCCAGAACAGCCCATAGCTCAGCACGAACACGGTCACGAATGAGGCGGTGACCGCGATCGCCTGCGCCCCCAGCTGGTGGAAGCTGCCGGTGTAGAAAAGGCCGCCCTCGCCGACAGCGTTGAACTTCGCCAGCGCGGGAACTGTGAAAAGGCCGCAGCTCAGCGTGCCCCAGATTCCGGCGAGGCCGTGCGCAGGTAGGGCACCCACCGGGTCGTCGAGGTACTTGTCGATGGCGAGGACGCCGACGACCACGATCACGCCGGCGACAGCGCCGATCACGATCGCGGCCCACGGCTCGACGTAACCCGAGGGAGCGGTGATGGCGACGAGCGCTGCGATGGCGCCGTTGCCGATCATGCCCACGTCCATCGTCTTGGTGATGGCGTAGATGGTCGCGAGCGCGGCCACCGCTCCGGCCGCGGCGGCCAGGTTGGTGACGACAACGATGTCAGCGAAGTGCAGGTTCGTCGCATTGAGCGTCGAGCCAGGGTTGAAACCGAACCAGCCGAACCAGAGGATCAGTACGCCAAGCTGAGCCAGCGGCATGTTGTGACCTGGGATGGCATTCGCGCGCCCCTTGACGTACTTGCCGATGCGCGGCCCGAGCAGCAGCAGGCCCGCGAAGCCTGCCGTGGCCCCGGTGAGATGGACCACGGTCGAGCCGGCGAAGTCTTGTGCTCCAAGCGTCGCCTGCAAGAAACCACCGCCGAAGAGCTGGTGGCTGATCAATGGATATATGAAAGCTGCGAAAGGGATCCCGAACAAGATGTAGACGATGAACTTGGTGCGCTCGATCATCGTGCCCCACACGATCGCGAGCGACACGGCACAGAACACGAACTCGAAGAACCACTTCGCCGACGCCGGCGCTGTGCTCCAGTCGATGGCCGGCAGGTGAAGCTGCGAACCGGGGCTGAAAGTTGGGAAGAAGCCGCTGCCACCAATGAGCGCGAACCACCCGCCGGCGCCGAATGCAAAACCGAAGCCGACGGCCCAGTACGCGATCGAGCTGACGCTGAGGTTGGTGACGACCTTGGCCACCACGGTCCCTACGTTCTTCATCCGGCTGAAGCCGACCTCGAGCATCGCGAACCCGGCCTGCATGAACATCACGAGGCAGCCGGTCACGATGACCCAAGCCGTGTCGGCAGCGACGCCGGCAGCCTGGGTGGCCGTGCTGTCGTCGGCCATCACTGCAGCGGGGACCAGGGCCGCGGCCACGGTTACCCCTCCGGCCAGGGCCAGCACCAGCCGTCGTTTCTTCAACGCTTCCAGGAACTGAGTCGCGGATCTGGGCAAGGTGTCCTCCATCAGCGTGTGGTTGCCGCCGGGTTGAGGCCCAGCCTATGGGCGGCCGGGCGGGCGTCAAAACGTGTGGGCAAAACGAAGTCAGGAGCAGATCCTTGTGTGGCCCTCACGATCGGGGAAGCTCTGTGGATATCTAGGGTCGTGTGATCCACACATAATCAGGCGCATCCGATTCGTGCCGATCTCACCGTGATCCCGCGCTCGTGCGTTCCTACGATGAGCCTGAGCCCGTCAAATCCAAAGGCTTAAGAGGTTCAGGAGGGTGTGTTCATGGCGATCGTGACCAAGTCCGGAAGTAAGACCAGCCCGCGCGAGGTGCTCGAACGCGCCAAGGCGGAAGGCGTCAAGGTGGTCGACGTACGGTTCATCGACCTGCCCGGCACGTGGCAGCACTTCAGCCTGCCGCTCGGCGAGCTGGACGAGGCCAGCTTCTCGGAAGGGCTCGGATTCGACGGCTCAAGCATCCGTGGGTTCCAGGCCATCGATGAGAGCGACATGCTGCTCATCCCCGACCCGGACTCGGCGACCATCGACCCGGTTCTCGAGCACAAGACGCTGTTTCTCATCTGCGACGTGATCGACCCGATCACGCGCGAGCCGTACAGCCGCGATGCCAGGCTCATCGCCAAGAAGGCTGAGGAGTACCTGCGGCGCTCGGGCATCGCGGATGTCAGCTACTGGGGCCCCGAGGCGGAGTTCTATCTCTTCAACTCACTGCGCTTCGACCAGAACGCCTTCAGCGGCTACTACTACATCGACAGCGAGGAGGGCATCTGGAACTCGGGTCGCAACAGCGAGCCGAACCTCGCCTTCCGGCCGCGGCACAAAGAGGGTTACTTCCCAGTGCCGCCGACCGACAAGCTGCAGGACCTTCGCTCTGAGATCATGCTCAAGCTGATCGAGGCCGGCGTGCAGGTCGAGGTACAGCACCACGAGGTCGGCACCGCGGGTCAGGCGGAGATCGACATGCGCTTCGACACGCTCACGAAGATGGGCGACAAGATGATGGTCTACAAGTACGTCATCAAGAACGTCGCGGCCAAGAACGGATACGTCGCGACCTTCATGCCAAAGCCACTTTTCATGGACAACGGCTCGGGCATGCACGTCCACCAGAGCCTGTGGAAGGACGGCGAGAACCTCTTCGCTGACAAATCCGGCTACGCCGGTCTCAGCCAGACGGCCATCTACTACATCGGCGGCCTGCTGAAGCACGCGCCGGCGCTGCTCGCGCTGTGCGCACCGACCACCAACTCGTACCGCAGGCTCGTGCCCGGTTACGAGGCGCCGATCAACCTCGTCTACTCCAAGCGCAACCGCTCCGCCTGCGTGCGCATCCCGATGTACTCGACCAATCCGAAGACGAAGCGCGTCGAGTTCCGCTCACCGGACCCTGCTGCCAATCCATATCTCGCATTCGCGGCGTGCCTGATGGCCGGCCTCGACGGCATCAAGAACAAGGTGCTCCCGCCCGAGCCGGTGGACAAGGACATCTACGAGCTCGATGGCGCGGAGAAGGCCAAGATCAAGTCGGTGCCGGGCTCGCTTGCCGAGTCGCTGGACGCGCTCGAGAAGGACCACGCGTTCCTGACCGAGGGCAGCGTCTTCACGAAGGATGTCATCGACACCTGGATCGACTACAAGCGCAAGAAAGAGGTCGACCAGGTGGCTCTCCGGCCGCACCCGTGGGAGTTCATGCTCTACTCGGACGTCTAGAAGAACTCACACCCTCTAGGGCGCTCCGTCGAAATGGCGGAGCGCCTTTTTCTTGGCGTCGCGGAGGCACTCATTTCGCCCGTTTGGCACCGAAAGTGCGTTTCAGTGGGCCGTTGTTCGGCATGTTTGGCACCAACAGTGCGCTACGCCGCTACATCCCCAGCATCGCTCGCGCGCGCAGCGCGATGCTGATCGCTACCCGTGTCTCGGGATCGTCCAGCGAGACACCGGCGAGCGCCTGGATGCGCTCCACCCGGTACGACATCGAGTTGATGTGGATGCCCAGCTGGCGTGCCGCCGCGCGGCGCACCCAACGCGCCGCGGACAGAGCCTCCAGCGTCTCCAGCAGGGGCGTGTCGCGCGACTGCGCGTACTGGAGCAGCGGCCCCAGCAGCTCCTCGACAAATCGCCGCAGGGCTTCCGGGCTTTGAACCTCGAGCAGCAGCCGGAATGCTCCGAGCGACCGGTAGGACGAGACGCGGCCGCGCCCACCGGCTCGGCGCGTAAGACGCAGAGCTTGCCTTGCCTCGAGATGCGAGCGCGCCAGCTCGCCCACAGAGTTGGCCAGGTTGCCGATCCCGACCGACGCCGACCCAGGCTTCATCACCGGCGCCGCCGCGGCCAGCACCTGAGCGGCCAGTTTCTCGGCGGCGGCCAGGTCCGACGCGACCTCGTCCGGGATCAAGAAGACCGCCGAAGCCGAGCGCACGAGCGTGATGGCGCCGGGCATGCGCGAACGGATGAGGCCGCTGAGCGCCCCATCCAGCCGGTCGGCGCGACCCGGCGCGGCGAGTCCCGCCTCGGTCGCGTCGTCGTCCGGCTCCAGCACCACGACCCAGGCCCGATGGGGTAGCCGGTGACCCAACCTCTCGGCCTGACGCGCGATGCGCTCTGCCTCGTCCGCCTCCAGGCCGCCGGCGAGCACCTCCTCCACCAGGTCGCCCCGGAGGCGCCTCTCCACCTCGGCCGCGGCGCGCTCCTTCGAGAGCTCCAGCGCCAGCACCGTCGAACCGTGCTCGAGCGCACGCAGCCGGCCAGGCGCGTCGCCGGCATCCGCGTCCAGCCCGACGGCCAGCAAACCCAGCAGCTCGCCACCCGCGCGCACCGGCACGACATCGATCGCACGCGCCGGCCGGCCCGCAGAGATGCGCACCTCGAAGGCCGCTTGGGAAGGCGCGCCAGGCAGATGGATCCGTGTCGGCATTCCGTCCGCCGCCTCCCCCATGCCCCGCACTCTGTATCCGTCCGTGGAGTAGAGGGCGGCGGGACCTCCGGCCAGCGACCCCACCGCTTCGAGGATGGACCGGATGCCCGCCCCTTCCAAAGACAGCTTTGTGAACCGCTCGTGGATGTCGTGAGACAGCTGGATCTCCGCCAGCTGCGCCTCCATCCGCCGCTGCAGCTCAGAGCGCTCGAGGATGCCTGCGACCTGGCCGGCGATCGCCCGCAGGAAATCGATGTCGCCGGCATTGAACTCACGGCGCTCGGCGGCCTGCGCGTTGAGCACGCCGACGAGCCGGGGGCCCGACTCGATCGGCACCGACAGCATCGAATGGAAGCGATCCTCGTCTAGGCCGGGCACCCACTTCCAGTGCGGCTCCTGGCTGACGTCCGCGACTATGGCCGGCTGGCGCGTCTCGGCCACCCAGCCTGTGATGCCTTCGCCGACGCGCATCTTCACCTTTCCCACCATGTTCTCGTTGAGGCCGTTGGTCGCGGTCAGCAGCAGCTCGCGACCAGATGGCAGCAGCAGGTAGAGCGAGCAGACATCAGTGCCCATGGCAGAGGTGGCCTCGCCGATGATCAGCGCCAGCAGCTCGTCAGGTTTCTGGGTCGAGGCAGCCGCCTGCGCCAGCCGGACCAGGAAGCCGAGCTCCCTGGCTGCCAGGTTGCTGTCGGCTCCCCTCCGGGTCGTCGCCATGTCGTGTCAATAGCACAACGGGCGACCCCTTGCCTAGTGTGATGGTGCCAAGTGCGAGAATTGAGGGGTGCTGAAACTGATCTTCGAGATCGTGCTGGCGATCTTTCTGCACCCGCTCGCGTGGGTCTTGTGCGTGATCAACATCGTGACTCGCACCGACCTCACCGGCTTCAAGAAGTTCCTGTGGATCGTGATCACGTTCTTCTGGGGTGTCGGACCGATTCTCTATGTGCTGCTGGGCGACGGCGCGTTCTGGTAGCCGGTCAGCTTGACGTCGGTCTGACAGCAGAACAGGCCCTCGTCCGGCGACCAGCGCAGCACCAGCGGGGCCGCTACGGAGGCGGGCCTGAAGCACATCTGCTCGGGACCAAAGGTGGCGCCGTTGTTGAAATCAGTTCGGGGCCAGCGCGTGCAGCCCGGAGCATCGAACACCGGCTCGTCGACGTTGTTCTGGCTGTCCACCAGTCGCAAGTCGTCGGGCTCCGCATGTGTGGAGTTGCTCGAGTTGCGGAACGTCACGTTCATCGTGACCAGTCCGCCATTGGTCTTCAGGTCGGTGACCCACAGGATGTATCCCCGCAGGTTGGCGCACGGTGGGGGCGAACACGGGGCTGAGTTGGGCGCCGGTTGCGGCGGCTGGAAGGGCACCTGCAGGGCCTGGAACGCCGCCACCCCGACCGCGATCACGACGACCAGGCCCACCGCGATGGCCGCGTAGCGGAGAATCTGCGCCCGACTCACGACCAACCATGATGAATCGTGTGGTCTAGGAGTCGGTCGCTCCTTTGCCGTCGATCCGCCACCTGAGCGAGTAGGGGCTCTGCTTCTGTCCGTGGGTCGCGATGTATTCGCCCTCGCCGCTGAGCCCGGCGAGGGCCCCGGTGCCAGACCCGGTGACGACGTTGAGCGCAGACCGCACCGATCCATCGCCGAACGTGCCGTCATGGCGCAGCACAAACGAGCCGTCGCGGTCGGCCAGGGTTCCGGTGACCTGCTCGTAGCCGACGAAGGTACCGGTCTCCTCGGTCAGATAGGTCATCACGTAGACAAGGTCTGATGAGCCCTTGATGTCTCCGTGAAAGTCGTTGCTGACACGCGCCTGAGTCAGCTTGGGTGCTCCCTCGTTCTCGCTGAAGCTGGACTCCTCCCAGCGGTTGAACTCGAACACGCCCTTGGCGTTCTGCATGCGTCCTCCTTCGACCGCCTGCACTGATGCAGCCTTGAAAGAGCCTACGCGAAAAGATTCGAAGGCTTGCCCTGCGAGCTCAGTCCGAGATCAGCTTGAAAGCGATTCGGCGCCCACGAAGCCCGGCCAACGTGTACCAGAGCTGCAGGACTCCGTCGACAGTTCCGACCTGGTCAGAGCCGCCGACCCAGATCGGACGGAGCCCGACATCGGAGATGAGCTGCTCGACCACCGATTTTGTCGTGCCGTCAGGGCCGGCGTAGAAGAGGTCCACCTGCGTTCCACCCATCACCGGGTTTGCGATCACGTCCCAGCCCAGGCTGTTGAACGCTCGATAGAGATGAGCTTTCGGGATGAGCGCGCTCAGCTCGTCCCAACTGTTGAAGGATGCGGCGCGAAAGTCGTTGGTCGCATCGATGACGACCTTGCCATCGAGGTCTTTCGCGCGATCGCGAACAAAGTTGACTACCTCACCGCCCGGCACTGCGAGAAGCACTGCCTCGGCGCCGTTCAGAGAATCGGCCATCGACTTCGCGCCCTTCTTCTTCGAAGGATCGCGGAGTCCATAGGCCACTTCGTGACCGGACTTCTCCCACTTGCCGCCGATCGTTCCGCCGATGTTCCCCGCGCCGATCACCGCAATTCTCATGAAGGCAAGTACGCAACCGATGCATGACGTATTCCGAACCCTTGTTCCCTCCGGGAGCGACCAGAATGGCCGTCGGCAACGTTGTTGCCATAAGTACGCTGGGCCACCGAGGAGGCTACGAATGCATTCGATTCGCAAGTTCGTCGGACGTGGAGCTCTGGCGCTGGGGCTGAGCGCGTTGGTGGCACTCGCGTTCGCAGTGCATGCGGGGGAAGCCGCGAAGAGCACGCGCAGTCTGCAGCTTGCAGGCTCGGTGCATGGGCAGATCAATCAGACCGGCGCGGTCCAGACCCACACTCTCACGGTGGCCCCGTCGGCCGCGTGCACGGCTGCGACGCAGGCGATCAAGACCTGGTTCACGAACGACCAGGTCGAGGACACCAACGAGAAGAAGCTCAACGCTGTCGACAGCGAAACAGGGACTGATCAGGGCGAGGACACCGATGAGAGGGCCGCCCTCAAGGCGCTCTTCACCGACGCGGCGACAAAATGTGGGACGACGATCCACCACACACCGCTCACGCCCGCGACCCCACAGTGTGCATCGGCGATGCAGGCGCTGAAGGCGGCGTTCGCTCAAGACAGGACCGAAGACCAGACCGAGACCGAGGGCTCGGCTGCCGACCAGTCCGAGGACCAGTCCGAGGCGGCGAAGAAGCAGGCGCTGTGGGCAACCGTCCAAACCGCGTGTGCGGGCAGCTTCAAGACGGACACGTTCAGCCGCACGTCCAGCTTCGACTACCGAAGGCACTAGAAGAACCGAGAGGCCGGCCCGACCTGGCCGGCCTCATTCTTTCAATCGGCTCTGCGTGGTGCCCGCGGAGGGAATCGAACCCCCGACCTTGACGTTAGGACCGTCCTGCTCTATCCCCTGAGCTACGCGGGCATGCAAGCGATGAAAGTCTAGGTGTGACTCCAAGAGTGCGCCCTGCGCGCGCCCGGCGCCCCTGAGCTACGCGGGCATGCA
>Ga0209689_1003604_pt1 | contig 11386 bp, 15 predicted proteins | sample GraSoiAngelo_149_FD_187119 | JGI IMG/M metagenome (GOLD analysis project Ga0209689, IMG submission 187119) | Grasslands soil microbial communities from the Angelo Coastal Reserve, California, USA - 14_1009_09_30cm (SPAdes) (version 2) | ecosystem: Environmental > Terrestrial > Soil > Grasslands ...
TTCGATTGCAAGAGGGTGAGTCGTTGGAGAATGCCCTGCGTCGGTTCAAGCGCAAGGTTCAGACGGAAGACATAATTAAGGAAGTGAAGCGTCACTCCTTCTACCTGAAGCCGGGCGAGAAGAAGCGCGTGAAACAAGCTTTGGCGCGAAAGCGTGCTCGAAAAAAGATTCGCAGAGAGCACGATTGACGTTACTTTTGGTGTGGGCTTTATGCAAGATGTCTCTCCTATAGAGGTGGCAGCAAGGTTCATTATGCGGGGCACGCATCGGGGCACCTTCTTCGGCGTCCCGCCTACAGGAAAGACAATCGCGGTGCAGGCGATGAATTTCTACCCCAGTTATCTAGTGAGGAGAAGCTTGCTGGAGGCTCTGCTCTCTCAATGTCGCCTCCTCACTGCCGCTCGCCGGCCGCTGGCTGGGGTGAAGCTGGCTTTTTCTTAAACATGATTTTCTTCACATCCGGCCAGAACTCTGCAAAGGCATTGCCCCCCATCCGGCCGGTGATTCCCCAGACGCAACGCAGCGCCGCGTTTCCGGGATCGTTTTCGCTGTCCATGCGCCACAGATTGGACAGAAAGTTGTTTCCTACGTTCCCGGCATAACGCGCATAGGCCAGACGCCAGCGACCGTCACGCCTCGGAGCTAGGAATGTGGTCTTGATGATGTATTTCACACGCGCGCCGAAGGCATGGTTCGGTGACGGGAAGTAGCGGGGATCTTCGCCCCACGCGGTGCCTAGTGTCGCCTCAATCGCATTCCCCGTGTAGACGCCCGTCAAGCGCATGCCGTAACGCTTCCCGAAGCCCTCCCAATGGGGGCCGTATTCCTCAGGGTTGTTGAAAGCCGTGCTCAACCCGGCGCTTAGGGGACCGGCGCCGAAAAGGCTACTCGGACCAGTGGTTGAGACCAAAAACCACTCTAGCCGCTCCCTTTCCGTGATCGGCTTATAGTTGGTGACCACGCTGGAGGGAGCCTCCGGCTGCGCGAAGGCGGGGGACAGCATCACTGAAATGGTAAGCATGAGTTCTAGGAGACCCACTCGCATGGATGGCGTCATATGCCTCGTCTTCAGGCGCACAGGCTGGCACACTCCCATTTCGATGACGGGTCCGACCGTGGCGATAAACCTTTTGGGGTTGACTACTAGGTTTCTCTCGCCTCTGAGGCAGTCGTGATCGCGGTGCTGATTGTGGCCCACCCCAAAGCCGGTTTACCCTTACCGTAGTAACTTTTAATCCCCGCTATTTACTGCTCAACTGTTCGCAACTGGGTGATTTCCACCATGGTTCCTCTCGGCAGGTTTGGTAAGCCTGATGAGATCGCCAAGGCCGTAGTCTTTCTCGCGTCCGACGATAGTAGCTACGTCACCGGAATCGAATTGTTTGTGGACGGCGGTATCGCACAAGTATAAGTCGTTAATCGAGGGCAACTGCATCAAGCAATTCGATCAAGAGGCTACGGCGGCGAATGGCTGTACCTTTGCGCCTTTAATCACAAGCCACAACATGATCGCCAACTCTCCGAAGAGGACCGGAAAGGCGATGTTAGAGACCTTTTCCATATATTGCGGTGCCAGCAAGCCCCTAAGGCTAGTCGTCAGATAAGCGAAGCCGTTGATGATCAGCCAAACGCCCAGGATGCGGGGAAGGAAGCCCGATCTCATGACCAGCACGCCAAAGGGGAAGAGCCAGAGGCCCCAAAAGATCTCGTTGATAACGTTTCCCTGGCCATGCAGACGAATGAAGAGCATGGCCAAGGCGTCCCGCTGGGGTTTATCGAGTACCGCGAGGAAATCGGAGCCGCGGAAGAGGGTGAGCGCGGCGATGTTATTCAGCACATTCATAAACCCGACGGCTGCGGAGACCAGAACCAGAGCTACCATCAGTGAAGCAAGCGTCTTGTTCACGCCGCTGAGCAAACGGTAGAGAGCCAGGACCACACAGATAAAAATGATCGAGGTGATCAGGTCAGCGACGATGCCAAGACGGAAAAGCGTCTCGTGAGCCAGGATGTTGTTGGCGGTCGCGGTGGCGTTCCCCCGAACGATCAGAGTGCTGGGAATATAGATCAGACTGAAGGGGGCAGTGACGACCATGGACAGATATACCGCTCCTGCGACGCGTGCAGCTTTGTCAGTTGGGTGCATGTGCTCTCTCTCCTTATTCTCCTATTGACGAACAGGCCCAGTAGCGGTCGTTACCCGACAATCCGTAATGCAGGCTAACCAACCGCTGACAATGAGGCTGAAGCGTCCAGCGGTTGCGGCTTTGCGCCCTTGATCACGAGCCATAGCATGAACGCCATTTCCCCGAGGAGGGCCGGGAAGACAATGTTAGACACCATATCTTCGTATTGCGGTAACAGTAGGCCGGTGAAGCTTATGATCAGGTAGGCAAAGCCGTTGATGATCAGCCACACGCCGAGGAAACGAGGCAGGAAGCGCGACCTGTAGGTAAGAATCGCTAAAGGAAAAAGCCATAGACCCCAAAGAATCTCGGCGGCGACGATTTCCTGGTGATGCAGACGGAGGAACAGCATGGCCAGGGCATCCCGCTGCGGTTTGTCGAATACGGACAAGAAATCGGCGCCGCGCACTAGCATCAGGGCGGCAGCGTCGTTTAGCACGTTAAGGAAGTCGATGGCAGCTGGCAGCAATCCTCCGAGGATGACCACGAGCACAGCAAGGTTCTGGTCCACTGCCTTGAACAACCGGTAAAAAGCCAGCGTGAGGAAAATCACGATGGTCCCGCAGAGCAGGTCGCTGACCATGCCGAGACGGAAGAGCAACTCGTGAGTGGCGATATTGTTGGCCGTCGCGGTCGCGTTCCCACGCACATACAGAGCGCTGGGAATATAGATCAGGCGGACCGGAGCGAGGACGACGAGAAGCAGGTAGAGGAATCCGGCGACTCTCCCTGGGTTATGGGTCGAGCTCATGTTCCCTCCCTTTGTAAGCGATGCTCACAGGCGTTTCTGCCGAACTTACACCTCGTTGCTCAGCCAGACAGTGATTGCTCGCGGAGTGCCGCGCGATCTTCATGTACTCGATAGGGTGAGTCAGTTCCCTTGTACGTATTTGTGAACAAAACGCGAAACAGCCAGACGATCAGCAATATCAGTGGCAGGATAGCCGGCAGAAAAAGTACGTTTGTTTTGCGTAACCAGTGGGGAAATACTTGTTGCTGTGCCAGGAAAAAGGAGCCCGTGGCGATGAACAGCGAAAAGCACATGCGACAAAGGTGTCGCGCGATTCGATGTACCCCGAAAACACCGCCGCGCACGAGCATTCGAATGTCCCCCGCGGCAGAAAGCAGAGCCACGGAACCGAGAAAAAAATACATCCCAGCGGGAACACCGTCTTTTGAGCCCGTCGGGCTATTCGCCACTTCGAACCCGTAGGTTATGATGCCAGCTCCGACCGCCAAAGCAAACAGAAGCGCACCCCAATCGAAGATGCCGGTTTGCCCGTCTCTGCGCCTCGCAGTCGCCCATGCCGTTGTCACCAGATAAAACGCCAGAACGCCGCCGAAAACATTGTTCATTTGATGTTTCATGAGCGCAAGGTATGCTGCAGCTGTGGACATGCTCATCGTGGAAATGACAAATACGTTTCCAGCTATGCCATGCCGACGGGAACCTTTGCGGAACGAAATTGCCGCGGCACCGGACACCAATCCCAATATCCCGGCGCAAATATGAAGAACTAATATCGGCAATCGCATTCTTCGCTCCTCTACATACCGGCGTCGTTCCGCTCCGCGCTATGATCGCCATTCACCTGCTGCGCCGGCCTGCTCCTTCCATCGTTGTTCGTTCACGCCGAACACGAGGAGCCACAGGATGAGCGCTGTGGCCCCGAGGAGGCCGACGCCTGCAAGGTAGGGGAACAGACGGTATCCGAGAGTGGGGGACAGGAAGGTCAGCCAACCCAAACCTGCAACTGCTGACCACCAGCCCAGAATCCGCGGGAGGAAGGTGGACCTGATAATGAGGTAGCCTGTCAGTAGCGCATAGAATCCGAAGAATGCCAAGGCCATCCCGGCGCCCTGCTCATTCACCCTCAGAAATAGCAACGCCACCGCCTGCAACTGTTCCAGGCTGAATACATTCAAGTAGTGCGCGCCTCCCAAGACGAACAAGGGTGCGATGTAAAAGACGCGGCTAAAGGTCTTGATGATGCAACCGGTGAGGCCTAAGGACGCCGCAAGCAAAGAGACGATCCTGCCCGCCGGCTTAAGCAGATAATAAAAGAGAACCGTCATGGCGATCTGGCACGCCATTTCGATGAGGTAGATGGTGAAACCCAACTGAAACAGGCTCTTGTGCGTCAGGATGTTGGTCGCCGTAGCCGCGGCGTCGCCGGATACAACCAGCCTGTCACTAACGAAACCCTGGGCGAATATTCCCGTCAGCATGGTGAGGAGATAAAACGCACCGGTAATTCTTGCCTTGAGGCGCGGCGATGTTTCTGTGATCGACTTAGCCATTTTCAAATCCCCCCAGGAGCTGCTGCCGCGTGAACATCGTGAATTCAGCCGTTTCGTCAATACCGCTGTGCCCATATTGGTTTTCCCTGCACAAAAACAAAATTCAATCCAGCCGGCGAATCAGATCGGTCCTTGATACCGGCGCAGCCGGACCGCTGCGGCGAGGAATGCCGCAGCGATTGCCAGGCCGACCCACAGGCCGGGCGCGCTAAAAAAATGCTCTGGAATGAGTGTTGCCATGAAATCCTTGGGATGGTTGTCCGACGCCATTGAGCCTCCCTGCCCCAGCAATCGATCCTGCAGCAGCGCGAGGAAATTCGAAGTGTTGAACGCAATCTTCTCCACCACGCAGATCACGAAGGGCGGTAAGAAAGCCCATATAAACGGCCCCCGCGGCGCCCACGCTGAAACGAACAGCAGCCAGCCGTAGAAGGGTGCGTACCAGAGACCGTGCACTGTGAGAAGGTGATAAAGCAGCACTAGTGACACGTGGAAGAACGACACGTCTGTCCATAGCGCCGCGATGTTCACACCACTGCCTAGCAGTATTACGCTGCTCAGCAGGAGCATGATGAATTGGGTTGCAAGGCTGATGGCGAAACTGAGAACCGGCAGAATCACAAGGGGAATCGTCAGCTTCGAGAGCACGGCGGTGAGATCGGACACCGGCAACGACTTCCAGAAGAGGATGCTGCGATCGCGGCGCTCTCCATATAGGGCATCGAGACAGTAGAAAATTCCCACGATCAGAGCTGTTCCCATGATCAGGGCCGCCGATAATTCGTAGCGCGTGTTGAGTAAATCGTGCTGTTGCGCCCGGTCCAGAGGCCATACGCCCTGAATGTGGCGCCGCAGAGTCACCATGTTGACCACGAAGCCGAGCAGAAAGACGGCGCCGGCGGCGAGCGGCGCGATGTAGATCGAACGGTTTTCCCACAATTCTCGTCGGATCGACCAGTACAGGGGCCGAATCGCCGCCACGATTGCGGGCGCGAGCCCCTGCGACTGAAAGGAAGATTCAGGTACGGCATTCGATTGAGTATTCATCGAGCCGCTCCTTGTGCCATGCCGGATTGATTCTTTATGACCGCAACGAATAAGTCGGCAATGCTGGGCGTTCGTACGTCGCCAAGAGCCGCGAGTTGCTGGCGGTCGATATTCTGGTTGATCCTGCGATCGAACAGCAGAATGCTGCGCCCGAACACCTCGCGCTCATACATCGGCTTGAGCGCGCGCGCCGCGGCGACTTGGTCGGGGTTGACCGTCACCTCCACGTAGCGCGACTCGAATTCCTCCATGCTGCAACTCAGTACGATTCTCCCGCGGTCGATGAACATCAGATCCGTGAGGATGTGTTGCAACTCTTCCACCTGATGGGTCGTCACCACGATGGTACGGCTGCGATCGAAGTAGTCGTTCAGCAGGGAATCGTAAAACTGCTTGCGAAACAGGAGGTCCAGCCCAAGCGTCGGCTCATCCAGCACCAGCAATCTCGCATCGATGGCCATGACCAGAGCGAGATGCAGTTGCGCCACCATGCCTTTCGATAATTGCCGCACCTTGCTTGTGTGCTTAATAGTGGTTCTTGCCAAAAGGCCTTCCGCCTTCGCGCGATCGAATCGTGGGTGCACTCCGGCCACATATTCAAAGGTTTGCGAAACGCGTATCCAGCGCGGCAGGACCGCAACATCGGCAATGAAGCACACGTCACGCATAAGCCGATCACGCTCGGACCAGGGATCACGACCAAGCACTCTCAGTTCTCCCTGATATGGAGTGAGCCCGAGAATCGCGTTGAGCGCGGTGGTTTTTCCCGCGCCATTGGGACCGATGATTCCGAGAATCCGGCCTTCTTCGACGCGCAAATCAACTCCATCCAGCGCGATCGTTGTGCCGAACGCCTTACGGAGACCGCGGGCTTCTATGCATGCCATAGCCTCAGCGTCCCTCCTCTTTTTTGGTTTTCGACCTAGTCCCTGACGAAGCTTGGCGGCCTGTGCCATTCTCCAGCAGTTCATCCGGTTTCAAGCCGAGCCGTTGAATGGTTGCGTAGACCCTGGGCCATTCTTCGCCCAGAAACTTCTGCCGTTCGCCCTGCAGCAACAAACTGCGTGCGCCGGCATTGATGAACATGCCGAGGCCTCTTCGGGTTTCGACCAGCCCTTCGTCCACCAGTTGCTGATAGCCCTTCAGGACCGTGAGCGGGTTGACCCGATATTCAGCCGCGACATTGCGTACGGACGGCAGCGGATCGCCTTCCTTGAGCACACCGTCCAGTATCATCGCGACTACACGGTCACGAAGCTGGCGATAGATCGGCTGACTGTCGTTCCATTCACGGTCCATTTAGGTTTTCCAGATAGCCCTTGCCAGACCTTACCAGAGATACCGCACGCGTCAGTTCTTCCTCTGCAGGTCAAGGTGCGCGTGGACCGGCTTGTCCCCAGGCATCAAGTAAGTCCAATCCTCGGTGTGGTGGTTGGCATCGATGATAGTGAAGACCGCATGCTGCATGTGTCCGTACTGTGTGCTCCCGGCGACGTCGAGAAAGTCGAATTCTACCGTCTTTCCGTCCGGCGACGTCCTGGCGACCATGCGCGGCCGATTGCCGGCGTCACAATAATGGGTCAGGAGCAGGCGATCGCTATCCAAGTAGAGCATCGTGACCGGATGGTCGTAACGAGTCGGATCGTCCGGCTTGCCCGCTTCCTTCATCTCATGCACGAGCGCGTTTCCCCTGGAAGTCACGCGGAGCGAGACCACGGACTTGCTCCCGTTCCCCATCTCGGGTTGCGGTGGGACGACTGTCACCTGGCCTTCCCACGAACCCGCCAGAGTTTTCAATTTGTCGAAAGACTTTTGCGCGTCGGACTGCGCAACAGGCTTAGGCGCGTCGGACTGCGCGAAAGCCACGGTGGAGAAGGACATCAAAGCAACGAGCAGCATAAAACGAACGAATTTCATTTTCATTCTCCTTAAGAAGTTCATTTCCTTCTGGGGTCAGGGTTATTCACTGGCGTAATCACTTGCGGCCGCTCAGCTCTAATGAACCCATGCAACACTGTTATAGTTAACTACAACACTAGGTGTCAAGCTGTTTCTTATCCTTGTCAGGCCGTCGCCACGCATCGCGCGTTGCCCTCGAGAAGAGTGTACATACAGAAAGAAGATGGACAGCAACGTCCATTTGGGAGTCGCGGCAGTGGAAGACAAGATCGTCCAGCAAGCCGTGGTTACCATCCTCAATCAGATTTACGAGGAAGACTTTCTGGGGTTCTCGTATGGGTTTCACCCGGGGCGCAGCCAGCACGATGCGCTGGATGCGCTGTCGTATGCGCTTCTGAAGAAGAAGGTGAACTACATTCTGGACGCGGACATCAGAGGCTTTTTCGATAAGCTCGACAAGAGCTGGCTGATCAAGTTCATGGAGCATCGCGTCGCAGATCCTCGCATCCTGCGGCTCATTCGAAAATGGTTGAAGGCCGGAGTGATGGAGGAAGGTAAATGGTCGGAACCGCAGACGGGTACGCCGCAGGGCTCGGTGATTTCACCGGTGCTCGCGAACGTTTACCTGCACTACAGTTTCGATCTCTGGGTGAATGTCTGGCGCCAGAAATGGGCGCAAGGCGAGGTGATAGTCATCAGATATGCTGATGACAGCATCGCGGGATTCCAGTATCAGACGGACGCGGATCGCTTTCTTGTGAACTTACGCGAGCGACTTGCCAAGTTTGGACTGGAACTTCACCCGGATAAGATGCGCCGGATCGAATTCGGCAGGTTTGCCGAAGAGAACCGGAAACGTAGAGGGGAAGGCAAGCCGGAAACGTTCGATTTCCTGGGCTTCCAACATATCAGTGGGAAGAACAGGCTGGGGCGATTCACCGTGCGACGCACGACGATCCGCAAGCGCATGCGAGCCAAGCTTCGAGAACTCAAGCAACAGCTTCGCATGCACATGCATGATCCCGTGCCCCAAACGGGCGGATGGCTCAAGTCGGTCGTACAGGGCTACTTCAACTACTACGCGGTACCAGGGAACCTAGAGAGCTTGGCCGTGTTCCGGGGCCGATTGCTGGGGCTGTGGTGGCGAACTCTTCGTCGCCGGAGCCAGCAACGCCACCTACCGTGGACCCGGATGCTTGCGCTGGGTCGACGATGGCTACCTCCACCGCGCGTGCTCCATCCCTATCCTGCAGTTCGCTTCGCCGCCAGTCATCTGAGATAAGAACCGGATGCGTTAACGAGCGCCCGTCCGGGTCTGGGGAGGGGGTCGCGAGCAACCACGATCCCTACTCCGATCCTGGACGGGTGAAAAGGATGATAACTTCGACATTTACGTCAAGCTCATCGGAGCGGGTAGCCCGCTTCGCCTCACTACCGACGCCGCGCCCGACTATTGCCCTGTGTGGTCAGCAGACGGGCGTTACATAGCTTTCGTTCACGGTTTACCCAGCACCAAGGCTTATTACTACATCATCCCCGCCTTGGGGGGAGCCGCACGCAAGATTGCCGAAGCAAACATGGGAAGCTACGCTTTTGGCCGATGTATGGACTGGTCTCCTGACGGCCGGGATCTGATTGTCGCGGACGGAATGTCGGCGCAGGACCCTCGCGCCAGCATTTTTCTTCTCTCGGTGGAGGACGGCCGAAAGAGGGCGGTGGTGTCCCCTCCAGATTCTTATCTCGCCTATCCGACTCTCTCGCCAGATGGCAAATTGCTCGCCTATGTCGCCGGAGCAGGTTTCCTCGCTGGTGACATTTTTGTTGTACCGGCCAGCGGTGGCCAGCCTCGTCGCTTGACTTCCGACCGCCGGTTCTTGGCTGGTCTTGCCTGGACCGCCGATGGGAAGGAAATTGTTTTCTCCTCGAACCGCGGCGGACTGTTCAGGCTGTGGCGCATCCTGCTTCGGGCGGCGCCCCGGAGCCGCTGAATGTTGCCGCCGAGGACGCCATCTTTCCTGCCATCGCCAGCAAGGCAGATCGGCTGGCCTACGTTCATGCCCACTCCGATCCCAACATCTGGCGCGTCGCGGGTCCCGCTTGGAAAGGCCGGCGCCCGGCACCCCTGAAGTTAATTGCGTCTTCGCGCTATGACAGTGGTGCCCGCTTCGCCCCGGATGGTAATCGGATCGCCTTTGCGTCCGACCGATCCGGCAGTACTGAAATTTAGACCTGCGGTGGCGACGGCGCGAATCCGATACAACTGACATCCTTGAACGGGGCTGACGTGGGCTCACCGCGTTGGTCTCCGGACGGTAAAACCATTGCCTTCGACGCTCGTGTTGAAGGCCATGGCGATGTCTTCGTCATCAGTGGAGAAGGAGGCTCGCCGCGCCGTCTCACTACTGGACCATTCGAAAATAATGTTCCCACCTGGTCGCGAGACGGCAATTGGATTTATTTCTCGTCGAACCGAACTGGGACCTGGCAAATTTGGAAAATACAGGCGGCAGGGGGAAGCGCCACCCAGGTAGCAAAGGAGGGGGCTTCTCCGCCGAGGAATCCATCGATGGGAAATCTCTCTACCTGTGGCTGGGGGAGGCACGATTTGGAGAATGCCGATCGAGGGTGGCGCCCCTGTCCGGATTCTTGAGGGTGTGCGGAATTTTGCGTGGTGGAGAACTGCGGCTGGCGGTATTTATTTTGTCGATGCGACAACCACGCCTGCACTGGTCAAGTTTTTCGACTTCGCGACTCAACGTGGGAAAGCAATCACATCTGTGGACCTAGGATACGGTGATCCTGAGAGCCCAAGCTTTGATATCTCTACAGATGGGCAGTGGATTCTCTTCACGCGTGTGGACCAGTTTGAAAGTGACATAACGCTCGTCGAAAACTTTCGATAACCAAGAATTCTCACATTCGCCCTCTCTTCGTCCCATTACCGGGCGCTGCTACAATGCCTTCTTCTTGGGAGTAAGCGAACTTCTGAGAGCACAAAAACGTATCACCACTGTAGTGTCCGCTCGGTGCTATTTCTTTAGACATGTTTCGAGCCGAGGTCAGGGGTTCCGGGGAGTGAGGGTTGGAAGACGCTCAGGCCGTTGCCATGCTGGTCCGTCGCTGTATCGCTGGCGACGCAGTTGCTTGGGAGCAGATTGTGCAGCGCTACAACCGGAGAATCTATAACATCTGCTATCGCTTCGCGGGCTCGGCGGACGATGCCCAGGATCTTACCCAAGAAGTTTTCATCAAGATGTATCGCACGCTGGGCTCCTACGATGCAGGGCGGGCAGCATTCATGACCTGGCTAACGACCATCACCCGCAACCTGCTGGTCGATCATTTTCGCAAGACTAAACAGGATCGAAAGACCGAAACGCTCGACGGGGCATCTTCCGAGCATGAAGACGCAACGCCGCTGAGTGACAAGATCCCAGACAGGGGAGCCCCACCGGATGCTCGGGTACAGAGCCGGGAGGCTGGGGAGACGGTTCATCACGCCTTGCAAAAGCTGTCCCCAGAACTGCGGGAAGCAGTGATTCTGCGGGACTTACAGGACATGGACTACCGGGAAATTGCTGCAGTGCTGAGAGTTCCTGAAGGTACTGTGAAATCCAGAATAAACCGAGGGCGGGCGGAACTAGCACGCCTTCTACAACGTACATATAGGCAGGTGATGTGATGGCAGGCGAAAGCAAAAACGGCATGCAATGCGCGGAGTTTGAGACTCTTCTGAGCGAAGCTCTGGACGAGACACTGAGCGGGGCGAAGCTGGAGAGTTTTCAGGCTCACGGCAGGTCGTGCTCTGTCTGTGGTCCATTGTTGGCAGAGGCGGACGCGGGGCGTCGCTGGTTGAAAGCGTTGGCCGACGTGGAGCCTCCGTCTAAGCTGGTCAGCAACATTTTGATCGCCACCACGGGCCGGGCGAGCGCCCGAACGCAGGCCCAGGCCGG
>Ga0209689_1003606_pt1 | contig 11382 bp, 12 predicted proteins | sample GraSoiAngelo_149_FD_187119 | JGI IMG/M metagenome (GOLD analysis project Ga0209689, IMG submission 187119) | Grasslands soil microbial communities from the Angelo Coastal Reserve, California, USA - 14_1009_09_30cm (SPAdes) (version 2) | ecosystem: Environmental > Terrestrial > Soil > Grasslands ...
GGGAGCACTCTCTCGGCGAGGGACCGCGCGGCGCGATCCGCTCGCGCGCGATGAGCCTTCCGGCCGCGCCGTATCTCGCGGACCCGGCGCGCCTCGCGACCGCGGAGCTTCAGCGACACCTGCCACACGCGCTCGCGTCGGAGTGGAACGCCGTGGTCGTGGGTCACGAGGGTCAGGTGCTCACCGTGGCGCTGCCGCAGCCGAACCCCGCCGCAGTGGACTCGATCTCGAAGGCGACCGGCTTCGCGGTGTATCCGGTGTTCAGCAATGCCGCGGATCTCGAAGCGACGCGGCGCCGGCTCACCACAAACGGGGCCAAGTCCTAGCGGGGACGCGCCTCCTCGCGAGTGACGCCGCCCTCGGCGCCGCGGAAGAGGTAACCCACGCCCGGCACGGTCTGGATCACGTCGCGCGGCTTGCCATCCGCACCGAGCTTCCGCCGCAGGCGACTGACGTTCAGCTTGACGAGGTCGCCGCCAACATCGGCGTCGTAGCCCCAGACACCCTCGAGTATTTCCTCCTGCGTGAGCACGCGGCCGGGGTTCGCCATGAAGTGACGCAGCAGCTTGAACTCGGTCGGTGAGAGGTGCACAGGCACACCGTCCGCGCGCACCTGATGTGTCGCCTCGTCCAGGATGAGGTCGCCGGTCTTGTAGATCGCCGGCGCCGGACGGCCGCGCGTCCGGACCGAACGGCGGAGGATGGCCTTTACGCGGGCGACGAGCTCCTTCGGCCGGAACGGCTTGGTGATGTAGTCGTCGGCGCCGAGCTGGAGGCCACGCAGGATGTCGCTCTCGTCCTGGCGGGCGGAGAGCAGGAGCACGGCGACGTGCTCGTCGACGTGCCGGATGCGCTCCAGCACGACGAAGCCGGCGAGCTTGGGCAGGTTGATATCGAGGATCACGAGATCGGGCTTTTCGCGCCCGACGGCCTCGACAGCGGTCTCGCCGTCGTAGGCGCGTGAAACGTCATATCCCTCACGACGAAGGGCGTACTCGAGAAGCTCCACGAGGTCGCGGTCGTCGTCGACAACCAGAAGCTTTATTAGTCCTCTGCCTCCTCAGCCAAGTGACGAGCTTTCGGGAGTGTGAAGTGTACTGATGTTCCATGTCCAGGGGTGCTCTCGATAGAGATGTCTCCACCCTGCGCGTGCACGATGGCGCGGCAGATCGAGAGCCCCAGGCCGAGCCCGCCCGCCTGCTCGCGGACGGTACGGGATCGGAAGAAGCGTTGGAAGAGGCGGTTCTGCTCGTCGAGGGGTATGCCGGGCCCCTCATCCGCGACCGTAATCCGCACGTAACCGTCAACGCTCTTCGCGCCGACCGTTACGCGAGTCCCCTCGGGGGCGTACTTGCTGGCGTTCGAGATGAGGTTGGCGAAGACCTGCGTCGTCCGGCGCTCATCGGCAACGACGCGGTCGGCGTCGGCGTCGAACGCCTTGACGAGCTCCTGTCCCTTCGACTCGAGCATGGGCTGGATGAACGCCATGGCCTCGGACAGCGAGTGCTTGAGGCTCGCGGCCTGAGCCCGCACCTGGAACGTGCCCGCCTCGATGCTGCCGGCGTCCATGAGGTTTTCGACAAGGTGCTCCAATCGAAGGGCGCTCCGGCGGAGCGCTCCCGCGAGCAAGGCCAGCTCGTTGCGGGGCATGTTGAGCGCGTCGTCGACCACGAGGTCGAGCGAAGCGATGAGTCCAGAGATCGGCGTCCGCAGCTCGTGCGCGACCTCCATGAGGAACTCCTCTTTGAGCCGCAGGAGCTCCGCCTGTGCAGTGACGTCGCGGACGGTGTGAAGTGCGCGCCCACCAGGGAGCGGAGTCGAGACCATCTCGAGGACCCCCATCCGCTCCTCGCGCGGGAACCATGCGCGTCGCACGGTGTGGGCCTCGATCTCCTGGATGCGCGTCGCGCCGGAGACGAGCAACAGCTCTTCGAACACGGCCCCGAGCAGCGAATCCTCGCCGAGGATCCGGAAGGCGGCGGGATTGGCGCTCACGACCAGACCCTCCTGGTCCGTCAGGACGATCCCGTCGCTGAGTGCGACGAAGGCCTCGGCGAAGGCCGCCTGGTCGAGGGCGGCATCTTCGCGCCGACGCCCGGTGACCCGACGTCGTTCCGCGGCCGATGACTGATCGGTCATGCGAAGGGGATCACGAGACGCACACGGGTCCCCTGACCCGGGCTCGAGTCGAGGGAGAGCTGCGCGCCGATGAGACGCGCCGACTCGCGCATCTGAAGGAGCCCGAGGCTGCCGCGCGAGGCGTACCCCTGGAGCGTGCTCGCAACATCGAACCCCTTCCCGTTGTCCTCGACCATCGCTACGACCGCACCCCCGTCCTCGTACACGTCGATCGAGACCTCCGCCGCGCGGCCGGTCTTGATCGCGTTGTTGGCGGCCTCGCGGATCACGGTGAACGCGCCCGCTTCGACCTCGGGGGCGAATCGCCGGTCCGCGTCGACGCGCCGCGCGACGACGTGCGAACCATTCTGCCCGTTGATGCGCTCGGCCAGCGCCCGAGCAGCCGCACCGAGTCCGGCGTCCTCAAGAACGAGCGGCCGCAGCGCGAAGAGAATGTCGCGCAGACCCTTCTGAGATTCGAGAAGCCGCCCGCGGAGCTGCTCCAGGTCGGCCATCGCCGCCGGGACGTCCTGCTTGGCCCGGCGTTGCGCGAGCTCGATGCCCAGAGCCGCGTTGGCCAGTGTTTGCGCGACGCCGTCGTGGAGATCGCGGGCAAGGCGATGGCGTTCCTCCTCGGCCACCTTCACGACGCGGAGCCGCTCGGCCGCAAGGTCTTCGGAGAGCTGCACGTACTCGAGCGCAATGCCAGCAGAGGTCGCGAGCGAGACCGCGTACCGCTCGTCCTCCGAGCGAAACGGCCCATCCGCGTGGTTCACCGCTTGGAGGACGCCCAGGCGCCTGCGGTCGCGCGAGTCGATCGGCACCACCAGGATGGAGCGCGTCCGGTAGCCGGTGCGAGCGTCCACGCTCGCGTCGAACCGCGGATCCCCATACGGCTCGTCTATACGAAGCAAGGTGCCCGTTCGGGCCACGTCGGCCGCGAGGCTCGTGCCGTCGAGCGCAAGGCGGATCTCGTTGATCTCGAGGACACTCTCGCCGCGCTCCCCGCCCTGGGTGAGCGCGCGCGACCAGAGCTCGTTCCGCGTCTGATCGACGACGTAGAGCGTCGCGCGGTCGGCTTCAAGCATGAAGGTCGCGGCGAGAGTGATGCGCAGGAGAACCTTCTCGACGTTGGCCTCGAGCGCGAGATCGCGCTGGAGCTCGAGCAGCGTCTCGAGCTGCTTGGCCTCGCTCAGCGGTGCCATTCGCGCGGATTCTCGCCCAATTGGTCGTGTGCGGCGAGGGGTCACACTTTCGCGTGTGCTCGCGCCCCGCGCCCTGATGGTCCTCGCCGCGGCGCTGCTCACGGCAAGTTGCTCATTGGAGTCCCTCATCCCGCGCCCAACTCCGACCGAGGCGCCATTCTGTGCGCCACTCGACGATGTTCTGGGGAGCGTTCATCTCGATTACAGCGTCGCGCCGCCGACGCAACCGGACGTGTCGGCGGCGGACGCCGAGCGCGTCGGCCGATCGATGACGGGCGACCAGGGCACGACCTGCTCGGTGAGGCTCGCCAAGTACGACAATCTCGCCGACCATCGTCCGCTCGTGTGGGTCGTACATCTGGACGGCCTCGCGATCGAAGGTCTCGGCGGAGCGATGGTGTTCAACGGGACGCCACCGCCGCCCCATACCCTGCGTCGCGCACTGGCGATCGTTTCGACGGATGCTCCGCCGAGACCACTCTTCAGCGTTGCGACCGGTCACTAACGCGGGAGAGCCGCAATTTCTCGCCGATGGGCCTCGCCGTATCGGAGTCTCTGATCACTCGGGTCCGCGAGACACGGTCGTGGAAGTACCGGCCGTCAGTGGTAAGCAACACGCTGAGCTGGACTATCCCAAACAATCCCACGAAGAGAGCCGCCGCTCGGACCAGAGCCCGCCGAACACTGGGCTCGCGGCCGGCGTGAGTGACGAGTCGCAGGCCGACCCGACGCATCCCAGGGGTCTGGCCATGTCCGATCCACGACCACATCGATGCCCAAGAGAGCGTCCAGATGGCCGCGAAGACCACGACGGCCCACCAGACATCGAGGTCGAGTGCGAACAGCACGATCCAAATGCCCAGGAGCATGAGCGGCGTTACGAAAAGTCCGTCGATGGTGTACGCGCGATAACGCTCGCCAAACGTGGGTGGTTCCGTCGAGGTCAACGCGTTACGCCAGCCTTGCCGTGCGCACTGCTCTCACGAACGCCCGCCAGATACCGAACGATAGCCAGAGACTGCCCACGAAGAACGCCGGCAGAACGGCGGCGGCAAGCACGAGGAAACCGATCTCCTGACTCGAGCGCTTCTGGGGCTCAGAAAGAACGGCACGATCGGGTGCGTTGGGATCGTAGTACACGGTCACCGCCGTTCCGACTCGGACATCGTCGAATGGCGGGTTTGGAGGGCCGATGAACGAATCGGCGACTTCGTAGGTGCGCCCGTCCACCTCGTAGGTCGCGCGGACGATGGCGTGATTTGTCGGTTCCTTCGCGCTCACCGTCGCCGACGTATTCCGCGCACGATCCGCGAAGCCACCCGCGATGTTCGTGCTCGCGATCAATCCAGCAACGATCGCGACGAGGGCCAACCACAACAGTACCCACGGGAAAGAGCCGGGAAGTCGACGCGTCCGATCCGGCGAAAACGCGGTCCCCATCCTGAAATCATGCTGCGGAGCCAGACTCATCCACGATCAGCGCGGTAGCGGTTATCTCCCCGCGATCTGACGCACGGTCTCGAGCGTGTCGATCTCGCTCACGGGCTTGTCCGGACGAAGACGCGCGATCCGCGGGAACCGCATCGCGTAGCCGGACTCGTGCCGACCGCTCGGCTGGATCTGATCGAACGCGACCTCGATGACGGTGTCGGGCACGACCGTGCGCACGCGCCCGTAGTCCTGGATGGTGTGCTCCAGGAAGTACTTCGTCATCTCGGCGATCTCTTTGTCGGTGAGTCCGGAATAGGCCTTGCCGATATTGAGAAGCCGCTCGCCGTCGCGGATGGCGAACGTGTAATCGGAGAGGACGCCGCGGCGCTTTCCGTGGCCCCACTCGACCGCCGTCACGACCACATCGATCGTCCGCAGCGGCCGCTTCACCTTGAGCCATTCCATGCCGCGACGGCCCGGGCGGTAGGGCGAGCGCGGGTCCTTGACCATGAGACCCTCGTTGCCGCGCTCGCGCGCAGCGGTGAACTCGCGGTTCAGGGTCGCGACGAGCTCCTCGCCCGATAACTCCAGGCGCTGGCGTTCGGCGAAGATGACCGGCGGCACGATCGGCAGATCGCGAAGGATCCGCTGGCGCTCGTCGAACGGCGCGTCGAGCAGCGCGCGGCCGTCGCGCTCGAGGATGTCGAAGGCGACGAGCGTCGACGGCATCTTCGTGCGGAGCTCTTCCGCCACGTTCTTGCGTCCGAGCCGCGTCTGAAAATCGGTGAATGGGACGGCTCTGCCTTCGGCGAACGCGAGCACTTCTCCGTCGATCACAAAAGTCCCGGGAATCGCGAGCAACGGCTCTACCAGTTCGGGGTAGCGGTTGGTGATGCGGTCGAACGTCCGGGAGTAAAGCTCGACGCGATCGCCGGCCTTGTGCACCTGAGCCCGGATGCCGTCGTACTTGTCCTCGACGATGTAAGGCGGGGGAAACCGCCTCTCGACCTCCTCGAGCTGCAGGACCGGCGTCGCGAGCATCATCCCGATCGGCAGGAAATGCGCGAGCGTCGGCTCGGTGAGCGTGCCGTGTTTCGATCGGAGCGCCGTCTCGCCGATGTCGCCGGTCAGCATGTTCGCCCGTCCGACCTCCTCGCGATCGCGCCCGAACGCGCGCGCGATCGCCTCCTCGAGCAAACCCTCTCGCAGGCCGATGCGGGTCTCGCCGCTCACGATCTTTACGATGTAGCGGGCCTCGCCGGCGGTGGCTCGCGCGATCGTCGCACGCAGCAAATCGCGTTTCGGCGCGACGCCACGGGCGGCGGCGATCGCGTCGAAGGTCTGCGCGACGTCGGCGAGCGTGAGCCGATCTCCGGCGGCGGCACGCTCTGCTATGAGGTCTGCGGCCACGTCGCCGAGATCGGCATGACGCTGGTATGACTCGGCCATCTCGCCGCCGTTCCTCCCCGACCGCTCGAGCAGAACGTCGGAGAGTGCGCTCCAGCCCACCGATAAAATGCGCTCGTCCCGGCGCGGGAACGGCGCTCCGGCGAAGAGCCGCGCCGCGATCTGCAGATCGGAGTCGTCGAGCGTGCCCAGATACCGCGCGAGTGCGGCGTGTTTTTCGAGCTTCTTGGGCGTCGCCCGGACGGCATCCGCCGTGCTGACCCAATCGGCGAAGGAGGTGCTCACGTGGGCCTGATCGAGCTGCTCATCATCATCCTGGTCATTCTCTGGCTCCTCGGATATTTCGGCCGAGGGCGGTTCTACGCGACCGGACCGGCGACCACCACGGGGACCTGGTACTCCGGTAACGTGGTCCACCTGTTGCTCGTGATCGTGGTCGTCCTGGTGATCCTCCGTTTGCTCCGAATCCTCTAGCCCGAGCCGCGGCTAGGCTCTAGCCGTGGCCGATCGTCCTCGGTATCTCGCCGTCCCGTACAGCGAGGGCGAGCTCGAATTCATGCTGCAGCCGTGGTTCGACCTCGATGTGGTCGAGTCAGCCACGGCTACGCCGGTCGCCGATCTTGCGGAGGAGACCGCCCGGCGGCTCGCCTCGCCGCTCGGCGGATCGCGCCTTCGGCAACTCGCCACGGAGGCCGTAAGCAAAGCCGAGAGCGCGCGTGCAGTCATCGCGGTGACCGACTTGACGCGTGCCTCCCCCGATGCGGTCCTGGTCCCGGCGCTCCTCGATGAACTGAACGCTGGCGGCATCCCCGACGCGCAGATCACCGTGATCGTGGCGATCGGGCTCCACCGCGCGACGACGGACGCTGAGAAGCGCGAGAAGCTCGGCTCGGTTGTCGACCGCGTGCGCGTCGTCGATTCCGACGGACGTGATCCCGCGATGTGGGCCGACCTCGGGACGATCCCGCCGTACGGCGTCCCGGGCTTCACGCAAAAGCTTGTGAAAGACGCTGACCTGGTCGTGGCGACGGGTATCGTCGAGCCGCATCAGTACGCGGGCTACTCCGGCGGTCGGAAGACGGTCGCGATCGGCTGCGCCGGCGAGCCGGTGATCACGGCGACGCACGGAATGCGCTTCCTCGAGGATCCCGGGGTGCGGCTCGCGAAGATCGAGGGCAATCCCTTCCACGAGACGGTCCGCGAGATCGCGCGTCGCGCCGGTCTGCGTTTCTGCCTGAACGTCGTCACGGACGATCGCGAGCGCATCGTCGCGGTCGCGGCCGGCGATCCCGACGCGGTCCTCGCCGATCTCGCCGCGAAGGCGGCGGCTCTGTACACACGGCCGATCGCGAGGCAGTACGACATCGTTATCGCGGGCGTCGGACATCCGAAGGACACAAATCTGTACCAGGCTTCGCGAGCCGCGACGTATCTCCGCTTCGCGCCGACGCCGGTCGTTCGCGAGGGCGGTGCGATCGTCATCCCCGCGCGCCTCGAAGAAGGCGCGGGCGAAGGCCCGGGCGAGCAGCGCTTTCTCGCGGCGCTCGAGCGCGCGTCCTCGCCGGCCGAGGTCGTCGAAGAGGCGCGTCGACATTTTGCGGGCGGCGAGCAGCGCGCCGTCATGGTCGCGCTCACGCTCCAGTGGTGTCAGGTCATCGTCGCCGCCTCGGAGGCACCGGAGGTCGTGCGGCTCGCGAAGCTCCGCGCTGCCGTCGACGTCGAGGAGGGTCTCGATATCGCCTACGAGCACATCGGTCGGCCCGCGAGGGCATCCGTCTTGCTCGTACCTCGTGCGTTGCACACGTTGCCAGTCATTCAATCCGGCATCGCGGCATAACCCGTGGGCTGCTGTCTCGGCGGTTGCGTCCGCTTACTCGCGTTCACACTGTGGCGCGTGCTCGCAGCGGCGCTCCTCGCTCTGTTGCTTACGCGTGTCGACACTTTCGTAGAGGAGCGACACAGCGATTCCGTCACAGGCCGAGCCTGGCGCGCTTATCGGAGGCGCGGGACGAAAGCGGTGCGCCGTGGAACGCCGCCGAACGCGGGCGGCGCGATCGACACGAGTGGACGGCCGCGACCGTAAAACCTCACGCGGCGCGCCCCTCAAACTCCGGACGGCGGCCTGGATCGAGGCGCTGTATCGAGCCGTCATCTAGCGCTCGGCCGGGGCGGCCCGGCGATATCTGCGTGCTCTTCGCAGCGTCCCGACCGCTCGCGAATTCTGTGCGAGACCTCCTCGCCCGGATGCGCGCCGAGTTCGGCGGACGGATCGTCGAGCCGCTACATGTCACCCTTGAGCGCACCGACGGAGAAGACGGGCGTGGTCTGGTAGCGGCGGTGCGCGAGTATGCGCCGCGGGGGCGGCCGGTCGCGGTCCGAGGCGAGAAGCTCTTCATCACTCCGTCGCCCTACCGTGGCGGCGACGTGCTGAAGCTCCAGGTGGCCCACAACGAGTCGCTCCGACGCGAGACCGACGCTCTCCGGTCCGCGATCCATACAGCGGGCCTCCGGTCGTTGTATGGCGACGACCGGTCGATGACCGTGACCGTGTTGGAGCGGGTCGACCGCCACGGGTCTCTCGATCAGTCGCGCTGGGGCCTTCCTCTTGAGCTGTTCACGGCCGACGAGCTCATCGTCTCTCGGATCGTGGACGCTTCGACGTACGACATCCTCGACCGGGTCGCGATCTAATGCTCGGAGCCGCGACGGTCGTCGTCGACGATCGTCATCGCGTGCCGCTCGTGAAACACGCCTACGGCGAGCGGAACTGGGAGCTGCCGGGAGGTCGCGGTCAGGCAGGTGAGATCCGCGGAGGAGACCGCGCGTCGATCACCGTGATCGGCTGGTTCCTGCGCGATACCCTTTCCGCGTCCGGTAAGCGATTTCACGATCAGGCGGATCGACGACGCGTTCGCCGGGCCGCGGTTACGGTCATCGGCGCGCGCGTCTGGCTCCGATAGAGACACCAACTCGTACGAGCGGCGCGGCGAACTCATACGCGCGAGGGCCATCGCGATCGTCAGACTGAGCCGCGTGCGCCGGATCGGTCTCGTCCTCGCGGCGGCCCTCGTGGCGTGCGAAGCCTCGGTCGCGCCCTCCCCGACGCCGATCCCAAGCCCGATCCCCACCGCGAGCGTGACGCCGTCGTCAGCTTCGCCACCGCCGATCGTCGCGCGCGAGGAGACGCCGCGGCTCCTCCTTTCGATCCCGTACGCCCCGCCCACAATCGAGGGGCTCGGCGCTACGGCCACTCGCGTTGGTGGCGTCACCGCGCGCGGGCCGAGCTCGCTTGCTGTCGACGAGAACGACCGCATGTACATCTGGGACCGGGCGCGCCTGCGGGTCGTCGTGTACTCGGGCGGAAAGTTCGAGCGGGCGATCTCGCTGCCTTACGTGGAGCAGGAAGCCGACGCGCTGCTCGTGGATGGCGATCGGCTTTACCTGCGGGCAGTGTCCTACCTCTCCGGCACGATCGAGTACGAGATCGATACCGCGACGGGCGCCCTCCTCCGGGCGACATCGACAGACGCTGGCTCGATCTATCCACGTCGCCGAGGGAGACCGCAGCCATCCCCGACACACGACTCGTTCGGAGCTGATGCTGCCGGCCTCGACTACTGGTACACATCGATCCCTCAGATCGCGCAATCGCGATATGAGCGGGTGGACCTCGTCCGCGGCGTACTCGCGTACGCGGTCGAGCCGGCTCCCGAGAAGCTGATCGACGCCTACGCGCGGGCGGATGGCGCCCTCTTCGAGCTCGCTGCCGACTACGGCGGGGTCGGCTCCGTCTACGTGTACGCGCTGCTTGCGCCATCCGCCGCACCGGCGCCGTCATCGTCCCCCGTCTCAGCGACCGCGCCGCCCGTCGCGTTCGGGCGGCCCGTGCCCGATCGCCTGACCGCGACGCTGGCCGGGGCCGGCAGCATCGATCTCGACGCGCGATCGCGGACGGCGGTCTGGTGGCTCGCCTCGCTCGTGAAGGAGCGCACCGACCTCGCGGTGGCGCCACAGGAGCCGCTATTGGTCGCGCGCTGGACCGATGGATCGAGGCTCGAGGTGGTGGTCAGCGGTGGTCTGCTCTTCGCGGACGGCAAGATCTACTTCGGTCCGGCGACCGCGTATGAGCAGCTCGCCGCTTACGCACTCGCGACACCGTCGCGTCTGGCCGAGCTCGCCTCGCGCGGGGCCACCATACGCATCGCGGATCTGCCGGGCGTTCAGCGAGCACTCACCGCCGCCGAGATCGCCGAGCTCCGCGCCTCGCTCTCCAAAGGCTTCGGCGTCTCCGAAGGCGAGCTTCCCTTCATGCTCGAGTTTCCTTTTCCCATGTACGAGATCGTCCTCGGCGATGTGGTCATCCGCCTGCACGGGGACGACTACGGCTCGCTCGGGGAAGGGCAGAGGCGGATCGCTGCGTTCGTCCATGACGGAACGCTCGACGATCTCGCGCGGCGCTGGCTTCCGGCGCCGGCGCTCGGCGTCGAGGATCCGCGCTCGCTCTTCCTGGCCGAGAAAGTGAGCTTCGAGCAGCCTGGTTATTTCGACCTCGAAGACATCAGCCGCTGGAAAGCGTCGCTCGTGCGCGCGCTGAACGCCGAACCGGGAGACCCGCAATCCCCGGAGCCTGCCGGCGAGCCGCCCGCGACCCTCGTCTTCCGGTTCCCGAGCGGTCGCGTGGAGACGGTCATCGTCAGTCCTGGCTCGTTCTCATACCGGGGAAGAGTGATCGCGCTGCACGGCGTGATGTACCTGGTCTATTACCGCGGAGTCCCGTAGCGCGCCGCTAGGCTGTCGCGCGATGCCAATCGTGATCTTCGACATGGATGGGGTGCTCTATCGCGGCGCGCAGGTCCTTCCGTACGCGCGCGAGACCCTCGACCGCCTGCGACGTGCGAGCTGGGATGTGTTCTTTGCGACGAACAACTCCACCGCGACGAGGCTCGATTACCTCGGCCGTCTGCAGCAGCTTGGCCTGGGCGGTGACCTCGATCACATCGTCACGAGCGGCTACGCCACGGCGCACTACCTGGAGCGTCGCCGTCCGAAACCGAACGACGTTCTTGTCATCGGGGCAGATGGGCTGCGTGAAGAGATCCGCGCCGTCGGGATCGCGGTACGCGACGCCGATTCCCTTCCGGGCCTCCATCCTCCCCCCGAGGCGGCCGCCGATGGCGTCGACCCAGGCGCCATGCGCCGCTACCTCGTCTCGCTCGACCTT
>Ga0209689_1003607_pt1 | contig 11381 bp, 11 predicted proteins | sample GraSoiAngelo_149_FD_187119 | JGI IMG/M metagenome (GOLD analysis project Ga0209689, IMG submission 187119) | Grasslands soil microbial communities from the Angelo Coastal Reserve, California, USA - 14_1009_09_30cm (SPAdes) (version 2) | ecosystem: Environmental > Terrestrial > Soil > Grasslands ...
CGATCGCCACGCCTCGAGGTACCCAGCTGCGCTCCAGGCGGGCGACGACGGGACGACAGATGTACGCCAGCAGACCACCGACCGCCACAGGCACGATCAGGCTCCGGAGTCCCCACACAAGATATGCCCCCAGAACCACTCCGGCAGCCGCGGCGAGAGACTTGAAGACCACTCCCGCCCGACTCGAGGTGTCGGCGAGAGTCACTGATCGGTCTCCTGAGGCTTCTCTGACTCCTTGAGGTACTGAGCGTCGAGGAGCATCCGGAAGCGGATGGCCATGATGCCCGCCAACCTCATGAGAACTTTGTTCGCCAGCAGCGGGAAGTTGACGCTGAGCGCGTCCAGGTCGGATTTCCCGAGAGTCAGCAACGAGACCGGGCCACGCGCCCGGGCCGAGAACCAGCGAACCGACTCCGCTCCCATGGCCGCCGACTCCTCGAAGGAGGCGGGCGGCTCCAGCATGGCGAGGGGGACTTCCGTGCCGCTGCTGCCCTCCCTCACGACCTCGATCAGGCCTCGCCGCAGGACAAAGAACGTCGCGCCGGGCTTTCCTTCCTGGAAGATGTACTCGCCGTCGTGGTAGTCGCGCTCGTGGACGATGCGGGCGAGACGCCGCAGGTCCCGGCGACCAAGGTCTTCGAAGAGGGTCACCTGTTTGAGGAAGTCCACCAGGCTGCTGCCTTTCTCGGCCACCGCCGTTTCCGGCGTCGGTCCGAACAGCGCCCGTGCTGGAGCCGCAGACGCGTCCAACGACTCCGTGTCCGCGGGCCGCCGGAGCAAGAGTTTCTTGATCCCGGGGAGATCGAACTTCGTCTTCATGTCAGGGCCTCGCCTCCGTCACGGTCATGGGGCGACGTCCAGTCTCAGCCGGCCCATTGTGGCACACGGATCGTCCCGGTACCTGACGGCGAGGAGGAAGGAAGCCACACCTCCTTTTCGCAGGCGCGGCGCCAACCAGGTCCCTCCGCCACTCTAAAGACCGGAGGGTCCTATCCATGAACCTGAAACTAGCTGACAAGACTGCCCTCGTCTCGGGCTCCACCAAAGGTATCGGGTTTGCCATCGCCAGCGGGCTGGCCCGCGAAGGCGCACGAGTCATCGTGAACGGTCGTTCGGACAAAGCGGTCGTTGAGGCGAAGAATCAGATTGATCAGACCGTGCCGGATGCCCGGATTGAGAGCTTCGCGAGCGATCTCTCGACGGCCGCGGCGACAGAGACGCTCCTCCAGCGGTTCCCGCGCGTGGACATTCTCGTGAACAACCTCGGCATTTTCGAGCCCAAGCCGTTCGAGGACATTCCCGATGAGGATTGGCGGCGGTTCTTCGAGGTCAACGTGCTCAGCGGCGTGCGTCTGAGCCGGGCGTATCTGGCCGGCATGAAGCAGCGGAACTGGGGGCGCATCGTCTTCATCAGCAGCGAGAGCGCGATCAACACCCCCGCCGAGATGATCCACTACGGCATGACGAAGACCGCGCAGCTTGCCGTGTCGCGCGGCCTTGCCCAATCGTGTGCCGGCACAGCCGTCACCGTGAATGCAGTGTTGCCCGGTCCGACACGTTCCTCCGGTGTGGAGGAGTTGGCGGGACAGCTCAGCGGCGGCAAATCGTTTGCGGAATTCGAAAAGGAGTTCTTTACGACCTTCCGTCCGTCTTCGCTCTTGAAGCGGTTCGCGATGACCGAAGAGGTGGCCAATCTGGTCACTTACGTGTGCAGCCCGCTCTCCGCCGCGACCAACGGTGCCGCCCTCCGGGTGGACGGCGGAGTGGTTCAGGCGTGCTTTTGATGCTGACCGCGCGATGAACGTCCCGCTCTTCGGCGCGACCGGCATGGTCGGGCAAGGTGTCCTGGCCCGATCTCTCCGGCTTCGTGGGCCAATAGCGTCCTTCAGGAATCTGTACGGCTCGGCTGCGCTCGCCGGCCGCCGCCGGCTAGGGCGGCGAGCCGCATGATCCCGGCCCGCAACGCCTCGGGCGATGACTTGTAGCCCGTCCAATCCGTCGCCCAGCTGCTTTCGACAATGGCACCGTCCGCGGTATCGACGATTTCCCAGCACCAGAGACTGGGCTCGCCCAGCAGCACTAGTCTGACAGTCAGTTGCTCGCCCTGATGGGTGTCCATGCGGCTCTCCCGCGAGAAATTCTGGCTCAGCTCCGCGCAGCCGGAGCGCGAAGGGCTCGGAATCTCGATCCGCGCATCGTCAAGCTCCTCTAATCGTGAACCGCACTCACGCTCTTCTAGATGCTGATGCAGGCGCGTTCGTCGCAGGCTCTCGATTTCAGCAGAGATCCGCCACGGTCCTCGGAGGGCCACCGGCCTGGAAGAACCAGCGTGCCCCTCTTGCCCGGCGCCAACCCCGGTCTGGGCCAAGGGCGGGCCGAGCGAACGCCCAAGCTAAGGAGGGCAAGTTACTGAGGGCGCGAGGGGCGACGCATACCCAAACATACCCAACGGCGTAGCCGGTGTGTCGTTTGATGCGGACGGGCGTGTGATCCCGTACGACCTGTATCGAACGACACGCACTACCGAGCGGTGCGGTTCCGGCACCTCAGGTAACCTCGTGAGTCTTCGAGCGCAGCCTCTTAGGCTGTCGTCCGGCAAGCTTGATGCACCTACGCCAGTCACCATCGACCGCCTTGGCCGTTTGCCGCCGCCGTCTGCCGTGCTCAGCGCGCGAAGGACGTGGTGACGATGTTGGAGCCGAGAGAATCGTCCCTCGCCGATCTGCTCGCCTGCATCGCGGCGTTTGGCCGCTCGATGCAGGAGGTGTTCGACCCGCAGCGCTTCCTGGCCGAGTTCTCGGCACGCGCGCAGCGCCTCGTCGCGCACGACCGCGTGATCATCACCTACCTCGGGGAGGATGGCCGTACCTTCACGATCTTCGCGGAACATTCGGGCAACGGACCCGCGTTGCACGAGGGCCGCTACACGACCGACTTCGATCCGAGCGGTAGATATATCGTCGACGACTCGGACCTCGCGCGGGTGTTCGCAGGTGGCGTCTTCCTCCTCGTCGACGCTGAGCATCATCCGGGCATGCCGCTGAACGCCACGCAGCAGGCACGGTTAATGGCCGTTGGTGTCCGGGCGGGGGTCGCGGTGCCAATGTACGCCAGCGGCCGTGTCATCGGAGGGTTCGGCGTGGCGAGCTTCCTGCCAGACATGTACGGCGCCGAGCACGCGGCGGCGTGTCGCGAGATCGCGGATGTCATCGGGCCCTTCGTTCAGAGTGTCGTGCTCTTTCTCCGAGAGCGACGGCGTCGGGCCCGGCTCAAGGCGGTGGCGGCGTTGGTGCCGATCCTCGGCGCCAGCCTCAAGGTCGGCGATCTTCTCGAGCGCCTCGGCGACGCGCTGCATCCCGTCGTCGCCTTCGACGCGATGGCGGTTCGCGTCGCGAATGCCGACGGCCGTGCGCTGGAGATGATTGGCGTCCCTGACACGGACGGAGAGCATCTCTACGCAGGAATGGCGGCGCCGAACGAGTTCTCCACGTCCGACCACCTCGCCCGCGGTGAGACCATGCTCATCCACGACGCCGAGCGTGAGCTCGATCCCAGCCGGCCCGGCGACGCGTGGATCCTCGCGACCGGCCGACGATCCGTGCTCATCGCCCCCCTTCTGTTCGGCCAGCACCTCGAGGGGTACGCGTACTTCGCGAAGCGGCAGCCGGGCTGGTACGACGACGCGGACGTCGAAGTCGTCGAGGCCATCGCCGCGGCGCTGGTCATCGCCGTCCAGCATCAGCGTCTCGCCGAGGAGCAGCAGCGGGCGGGTGCCGCCGAGGCGAGAGCGCGGCAACTGCAAGTGCGTGTGGAGTCGCTCCGGACCACGCTCGACGATCGCCATGACTTTTCTCGCATCATCGCCCATGCGCCGGCATTTCTCGCGGCGCTCGAGCAAGCAAGAAGAGTGGCGGCGACCGAGACGACCGTGCTCCTCACCGGTGAAAGCGGAACCGGGAAAGAAATCGTCGCCCGGGCCATTCATCACGCGAGCCCTCGTCGCGAGGGGCCGTTCGTCGCGATCAACTGCGCGGCGCTCCCGGAGACCCTCATAGAGTCGGAGCTGTTCGGCCACGAACGTGGCGCCTTCACCAGCGCCGACAAGCTGAAACGTGGGCGCTTCGAGCTGGCCAACAGCGGCACCCTGTTCCTGGACGAAGTGGCGGAGATGACGCCGGCGGCGCAGGTGAAGCTCATGCGCGTCCTGCAGGAGCGCCAGTTCGAGCGTGTGGGCGGGACGGCGACGCTCACGGCCGACGTTCGCCTCGTCGCCGCGACGAATCGCGATCTCGAACAGACGGTTGCCGATGGCCGGTTTCGCGACGATCTCTACTATCGCCTGGCCGTGTTCCGCGTTCATCTCCCGCCGCTGCGTGAGCGAGGGAGCGACGTGTTGCTGCTTGCCGAGCATTTCATGCGCGAGCTCGGCGCAAAGATGGGCAAGGGCGATATTCGTCTTGACGACGCCGCCCGCGACGCGCTGCTCACGTACCGCTGGCCCGGCAACATCCGGGAGCTTCAGAACGCCATCGAGCGTGCCCTGATCGTTTCCGACGGCATGCTCATCACCGCCGAGCACCTTGGGATCGGCGGGAGGCGTGAGGCATCCGGCGACTCGGAGCGTTCTGCGCCGCCGCCGTCCACCGCGGGTATCGCTCCATCGCAGCCGCCGAGGGTGGAGTCGCTGGCCGAGCTGGAAAAGCGCGCGATTGCCGACGCGCTCGCCGCCGCCAACGGCAACAAGTCACGCGCCGCCGCCGCGTTGGGTTTGACGCGCTTCCAGCTCTACGCACGCCTCAAGCGCTTCGGCCTGACCGAGTAACCACTGCGCGCGGCGCGAACCGCGCCACACCCGTCGATGGTGTGTTTCCGCACATTGGTATGTGCGTCTACACACGACCGATGTGTGCCCACCACACCGATCCGGTTCTCCAAATGCCATCTGCGCCCTGCGGCGGCGCTAACACACGGATTCTTCGACCCGGACCTCCGGACTCCACTTCGGCAAGGCTGATGCACTGAGGTTGAGCGGAGGAGCAGTAAGAGTGAGACGTCTCGCCTCGGTGAGCGTGATCATCATTGGGCTCGGCGTGATGGTTGCCCTACCGTTGGTCGTGCTCGAGCTCGTCGCGCCGCGAGTTCACCCTCTCGATCGCGTCGTGAGTGTCATCGACCCCAGCGAGCAGCACCACGCCTACACCTGCATTGCGGGCGCCATCTCCACCTGCTTCGAGCCGTTCGATCAGGATCCGGACATGGTCCCGAAACCATGACGCGGTCAGGTCCTGCCGGGCGCGATCTCTTTCGCAACGATCCCTTTCACAGGAGGAAGCCGAGATGACGAAACGATCGATCGCCGTGTTGAGCATTGCCCTGGTGGCGGCGCTATTGGCTGGCTGTGCGAGCAACCCGGCCGCGAACGGCGCGGCCGCGTCGATACCGCCCGCGATCACCACGGACACGCCTACCACCGGCCGCTCGCCGTTGAGCGGAACGTGGTACGGATCAGCGTCTGAAGTCGGCTCGAGCGCGGGGTACTACAGTGCCGGCGAGAGCCTCCGGATCAACGACGATGGGACGTGGATTTTGACGGAACGCCGCGGCCGGGGAGCCGACGTCAAGTATTCAGGCACTTTGGCGGTGCACGGAAATACCGTGGTCTTCTCCGAGGCCAACTCACAACGCTCGATGTCCCTCACGCAGTCCGGCCGCAGGCTCTACGGCCTGGCGCACCTGAGTTCGGAGGGCCCAGTCATGCTCGAGTTCAGTCGTGTTGAGCCATAGCGTCGCGCTCCGAGTGACGAGGTTTACGAAGTGAGGACATCAGTCGACGCCGCACGGTGGAGCGGGCCAGGCGCGTGCATCGACGCTCGCCGCAGCTTGCACGCTGGCGCTGCGCGTCGACACTGAGGTGCGGAAGCTTGATCGGCGGGTGTTCGGAGACGCGTCGCGCGGGAAATCGGCTTATGACCCGGCGTAGCGGTTGCGGGATAGCGGCAGAGACGACGAAGGGGCTAGCGGAGGAAACCGCTAACCCCCTCGCCTCCTCAGTGGTTGCGTGGCCTGACAGCGCGTTCCACTTTGAATCAGCATCGAGTCCTTGCCCTCGCACCCATCGTCCCTGAATCCCCGGTGGCGCGATGCCGTCGAAAGATGTGGGAGGAAAGCGGAGCATCACCATGGACAAGCTAGTACGTCCGAAGAAGTTGGCATTCATGGCGCTCGCCGCACTGGCGATCGTGCTTGCGGTTCATGCGCCCAGCCAGGCGCGAGGAGGGGGCGGTCACGGCGGGGGCGGTCACGGCTTCGGGGGCGGTCACCCAGTGGGGGGCGGCATGCACCACGGCTTCGATGGGCACCACGGCTTCGATGGGCACCACGGCTTCGACGGGCGCCACGGCTTCGACGGGCGCCACGGCTTCGATGGACGCCACGGCTTCGATGGACGCCACGGCTTCGATGGGCGCCACGAAGAGCGATTCGAGCGCTTCGACCGCTTCGATCGCTTCCACCGCTTCCACCGGTTCGGCTTTTTCGGCGATTTCGGATTTGTGGGGCCGGCTTTCGGCTTCGGGGTCTATCCCTTCTTCTGGGATCCCTTCTGGTTCCCGTCGCCGTACCCGGCCTACACCTATGCGCCACCGTTGATGATCCAGCCGGAGCCCCAAGTGTCCGCGCAGCAGCCGGCCTCATCGTATTGGTATTACTGCGTCGACGCCAAGGCGTACTACCCCTACACGCAGCAGTGCCCGGGTGGGTGGCTCAAGGTGGCTCCCACCCCTTAGGGGCATCGCCAGCTTGAACTTCCGCGAGAAAGGAATCCCATGCGCACGCTCGTGATCTTGGCGACTGTCCTGATCCTCGCCACCGCGGTCAACGCGGCGGCGGACGGACCCAAGCTCGAGACCGAAGAGCAAAAGACTCTCTATGCGCTCGGTCTGACCATCAACCGCAGCTTGAGCCCGTTAAATCTGAGCCCGTCGGAACTGGAACTGGTCGAGGCGGGTCTGGCCGATGGAAGTCTTCACAAAACGCCGAAGGTCGACCTCGAGACCTATGGCCCGAAGATCAAGCAGATCCAGGAGGCTCGCGCGGCCGCGGTGGCGGCCGCCGAGAAGAAGTCGGGCCAGGTCTTTGTCGACCAGGCGACCCGGGAGCCGGGCGCGACTAAAACCGCCTCCGGCCTGATCATGATCCCGATCACGCCGGGGACTGGGGCGTCGCCCAAGGCCACCGATACGGTGACGGTCAAGTACGAAGGACGACTCATCGACGGCACGGTCTTCGACAGCTCCAGGCAACGTGGCGAGTCCGCGACGGTGCCGCTGAACGGGGTGATCAAGTGCTGGACCGAAGCCCTCGAGCTCGTCAAGGTGGGAGGCAAGAGCCGGCTCGTCTGCCCCGCCGATCTTGCGTACGGCGACCAGGGCTGGCCCCCGCTCATCAAGCCGGGCGCAACCCTCGTCTACGAGGTCGAGCTGCTGGGGATCTCCCAACCTTCGGCTCGGACCACATCACAATCTGCGCAAGCGTCCTCCTGGTACTACTGCAACGACGCCAAGGCCTACTACCCGTACGTGCGGGAATGTCGCTCGGGCTGGCTGCGGGTCGTCCCGCAGACGGCAGCACCTGGGCAATAGCGACGCCCTTGACGTTCTTGCTGATCCGCCCCGCCGTGAAGAGGGGAACGGTCATGGTGGGACCAATCGACCAAACGCGTGCCCCCCCGTCTGTTCGGCCTGGCGAATGTCGGGCCGGCGCTCGAGGAGGGCCGAGGGTAACCACACCGGCACCTCCGGCGGTAGCCGTTGCCCGTCGAGCCTACGGACCTGAGTGCGTCTCGGCCAATACTGAACCCGTTACTCCGGAGATGGAGCCGCGACGCCGGCGGTCGCGTCGGACATGAAGCTCCCGAGGCGTTTTCGGAGAAACAGTCGGGCCCGGTGCGTGCGACTCTTCGCATTGGCGACGGTGATGCCCAGCGACTCCGCCATCTCGACATTTGACAGACCTTCAACATCGCGAAGGATGACGGCGGTGCGATAGTCCAGCGGCAGCTCGTCGATCGCCGCGGTCAGCGCCATGCGCAGTTCGGTCTGGCGAGATGGGTCATCCACGCTCGGAGACCAGTCGGCGATCGGCGACGCGTGCTGGCCGTTCTCGTGGAACAACGGCAGCGCGTCATCGAGCGAGATTTCGCTATCTCGACCTGGCCGGTGGCGGAGCTTCTGGTAAGCCGTATTGGCGACGATCCGGTAGAACCAGGTGCCGAAGGCCGACTCACCCCTGAAGGTGTCGATCTTCCGGACCACGTTCCACAACGCGTCCTGCACGACCTCCTCGGCGTCCCGCGCGTTTCCCGCGATGCCGCTCGCGAGGCGATATGCGCGGTCGCCGTAGCTGGCGACGAGAAGCTCCGCCGCGGCCAGCTCCCGGCGCCGCAGGGCCTTCACGAGAAGATCATCGCGATCGATTTGCATCAGCTTCTTCATCTCTTCGCCCTCGCTATCGCCGATCAGAAGCAGGATATAGATCCGCATGGCGGCTGGCCTCGAGCGGCCTGCGGAGATCCGCAATGGCGAAGACCTCGCCGGCGAGACGCCTCTTTAGCGCTTCCGGTGCAATGGCCGTCATGCGGAGTCGCCGCAGGTAACGCCGGCGACGTAGGAACATACCGACGATGTAGGCTGCGAGCACGGCTGCGACGACGACGAGCCAGAGTCCCAGCTTCTCGACACGGGCCGCGATCACGGCCACCGCATCGCCGAACGCGTATCCGACCCCGATCCACGTTCCGGCCCAGAGCAGCACGCCCGCGACCTCATAGGCAGCGAACCGCACGCGTCCGACGCCGAAGACGCCGGCCAGCGGCGGCAGGACCAGCGTCAAACCGGGGACGAACTTCGCGACTAGCATCCCGCCGGCGCCGTAGCGGGCGAATACCTTTTCAGCGCGTCGCAGACAGACATCGGGCTCCAGCGACAGGCGGCCGAGAACCCTCAGGACCGGCGCGCCGCGCCGCCGCCCGAGCTCGTACCACGCGAAATCCACGATCAGGGCGACGGCCGCCATCGTGCTCAACATCAGTGGAATGTTGCCCCGCCCGTGTGCGGCGAGGGCGCCGAACCCCAACAGCGCCGGCACCGCCGGGAGAGGAATCCCGAACTGCTCGGCGACGAGCAAAGCGGGCAAGATGACGAAGGCGTACTGATTCAGCACTTGCAGGGTTTCGGCGGTCATGGTCGCTCCTCCTCCTCTGGTGAGGACTCGCTCTCCGGGCAGAGGCGGCAGATCCGAGGATCGAGGCTCGCGCTGAACGAGAAAAGCGCCGAGCGAGAGAGTCCGGAGAGCGCCGCGAGTTCGATGTCCGACAGCCGAAGGCCAGCCTGCAGGGCCGCCACTCGCGGCGCGGTGAGAAACCGCCCGCGAAAGGACTCATCCGTGAGCAGCTTGCCGAGCGTTCGCTCCACCGCCTCTTGGCTCATCCCGCATCTCCCGCAGACCGAGTGTGCAAACGGCGGGCCGGCCCTGAGGATTTGCCGTAACTGGGCGATGTGAGAGCGTTCGTGGAGAACGCGCGCAGCACCAAGAATTGCCGACCGGTGTGGCGCTAAACGATCGGCTGTGTCACCGCACACAGACTGTATCGAACGATACGCACGACCGAGCGGCGCGGCGGCGGCACCTCAGGTCAGCACGGCGTGGCGCGACAGACTGTTCGGACGACCCGGTTACTGAGAGGGCCCGAGCCGCTTCAGCTTCGTATAGAGCTGCATCCGGGTGATCCCGAGCGCCGTCGCCGCGGCCGTCTTGTTGCCCTTGGCCTTCGCGAGGGCCTCTGCGATCGCGTGTCGTTCGAGCTCCTGAAGGGTCGCCTCCGCGGCCTGATGATTCGTGACGCGTGATGCCGTGGGGACACCAGGAAGGGACGCCTCGCCGGACGGGAGTCGCGGCAGGGTCAGCCCGAGCTGGGCAGCAGTGATGAGCCCGGCGTCCGAAACGATCAGCGCTCGCTCGATCGCGTTCTGGAGCTCCCTGATGTTGCCGGGCCAGGGGTACGTCATCAGCAGCTCCCGGGCATCGCGGCTCAGCCCCGGCTCCCCCTTGCCCATCCGCTCGCCCAGCCGCCGGACGAACTCCTGGGCGAGGAGCACCACGTCCTCACCGCGCTCGCGCAGCGGCGGCAGGTGAATGGGAAATACGCTGAGCCGGTAGTAGAGATCCTCGCGGAACTGGCCGCGCGCCATGGCCTCCATGAGGTCCCGGTTGGTGGCGACGATCAGGCGAAAGTCGGCCTTGAGCGTCGCGGTCCCGCCGACGCGCTGGAACTCGCGCTCCTGGAGGACACGGAGAAGCTTGGCCTGGACGCTCGCCGCGAGCTCGCCGACCTCGTCGAGAAACAGCGTGCCCCCGGCGGCGAGCTCGAAGCGGCCCGGCTTCTGCCTCTCCGCTCCGGTGAAGGCGCCCCGTTCATGGCCGAAGAGCTCCGATTCGATGAGCGTGTCTGGCAACGCCGCGCAGTTGATGGCGACGCAGGGGCCGTCGGAGCGACGGCTGGCATAGTGGATCGCCTGGGCCACCAGCTCCTTGCCCGTACCGCTCTCGCCGGTCAGGAGCACGGGGGTCTCCTGCGGAGCGACCTGCGCGGCCCGCGCGAGTGCCCCACGCAGGCTGGCGGCTTGGCCGAGGATGCGGCCGAACCCGTACGGCTCGCTGAGGGCGCCGCGCAGCCGCTCGACTCGCCGCTCGAGCTCTTGCGCCCGCCCTTCGGCAATCGCGAGCCGGCGCTGCTCCTCGGCCAGCCGCTGGTGCTGGATGGCCACGACCACGTGTTGGGCAATCTCCTCGACGACCTCGAGATCGCTCGAATCGAAACAGTCGGGCTGGCGCTTGGCGAAGCCGAGGAGCGCACCCACCTTGTCACCGAAGATCAATGGCACGGCGACGAACGAACGGATCCCGTCCTCGAGGACTCTCCGGTCGGCCGGATACGTGGCGTCGAGCTCGCTCTCGCATTCGCGCATCAACACCGGCTCACCGGACAGCAGGCGGGCGGTGAACGAAAAGTCCTCGAACCGGTCGCCGCGCTCCGGCACCGGCCGGCCGTCGGTGATGTGCAGCCAAGGCTCGATGCTGGCGGACTCGACGAAGGAAGTGGCCATGATGTCGAAGTCGAGGACGGGCCGGACCGCGGCGGCGAGCCGGTCGAAGATCTCGGCCACGTTCAGGCTCGTGCCGAGGACGCGCGCCACCTCCGGCACGACTCGCAGCCGCTGCCGCCGCCGGCGCTCCGTGTGCACGAGCACGATGCTCTCGATGACGGGACCGATGACGTCCGCGATCTGGCGGCCGGTCGCGAGGTGAGCCTCGGTGTAGACATC